>Ga0307408_100000022_pt1 | contig 310242 bp, 220 predicted proteins | sample 322Cmetagenome_FD_202116 | JGI IMG/M metagenome (GOLD analysis project Ga0307408, IMG submission 202116) | Maize rhizosphere microbial communities from greenhouse at UC Davis, California, United States - 322HYB-C-3 | ecosystem: Host-associated > Plants > Roots > Rhizosphere > Soil | place...
CGCAGTACGCATACGATGCCGACAATCGCCTCGTCTTTACGGTTGATGCGCTGGGCATCGTCACCGAGAACCGCTACGACGCGAACGGCAAGGCCATTGAGACGGTGCGCTATGCGGCGCCAGTTGTCCTTGGCGACAGCACGCAGCAGTTGACTGCCCCAGCGATCAAAGCCCAGTTGCTGGCCGATGCAGCGAAGGACGCACATCAATTCCAGCGCTACGACAAAGACGGCCGCCTGGCCTGGAGCGTAGACGCCACCGGCGCGGTCACGCAGCTCATCTACGACACGCAGGGCAATGTGCTCAAACGCCTGGTGTACGCTGAGCGCCTGGCGGCGTCGGCGCTGGCTTCCCTGGGCGCGGACGCGAGTGCGCTTCCGGCAGTGACGGGCGCATCGAACGTAATCCAATATGTGTACGATGCGGACAACCGCCTGGTGTTCACGATCGACGCCTTGGGCGCGGTCGCGGAAAACCGCTACGATGCCCTGGGCAACGTGATCGAGACGGTGCGTTATGCCACGCCGATCGATACCAGCAACCCGCAAGTACAGGCGGTATTGGCTGTCAGGGCGCAGTTGCGCCCCGACGCATCGAAAGACATCCACCAGTTCCAGCGTTTTGACAAGGAAGGGCGCCTGACCTGGAGCGTGGATGCCGCAGGAGCAGTCACGCAGGTCTTTTACGATACGAAGGGCAACGTAATAAGCCGTGTTGCCTACACAACCGCGTTGAGTGCGGCCGCGATGAACCAATTGGCAGCCGATCCTTCTTCGATGCCAGCGCCTGTTGCCGGCTCCGCCGCAAGCAACTACGTCTACGACGACGATAATCGCCTGGCGTTTACCATCGATCCGTTCGGCGCGGTCAGCGAGAGCCGCTATGACGTAAACGGCAACGTGATCGAAACGGTGCGCTACGCCACTCCGATCCAATCGCGCAATGGATTGACTGTGTCGTCGGTGCGATCTCTGCTGAGCGTTGACTCGGCGAAAGATATCCACCAGCGCAATCGGTACGACAGCAATGGCCGTCTCACCTGGAGTATTGATGCACTGGGCGGCGTAACGGAGCACCGTTACGATGCGAATGGTAATGTGAGCCGGACTATCGTGTATGCCAGCGGCCTTGCAGGTACCCTGGCCGACGGCGCTGTACCGCAGGTGGTTGTGACGGCGCCAGGCAGCAGCGCCTATGTATTGAGCAATGCGCAGGACCGTGTGACGGATTACGTCTACGACGCGAAGGGCCGATTGATCAGCCAGACCGACGCTGTCGGCACATCGGTGGCCACGTCGCAAAGCTGGGCATACGACAGTGCCGGCAATGCGATCCGCCACACCGATGGGCGCGGCAACACCTCCTGGTCGGCCTACGATGCAGCCAATCGCCTGGTGCGACACATCGACGCCGCTGGCCATGTGACGACCCGCAGCTATTTTGCCGACGGTCGCGTGAAGTCCGAAACCCGCTACACTAACGCGGTTGCCTTGCCGCAGGGTGCGAACGATGCCTGGGCATATGCAGCGGCTAATCCAGTCGCCAACAGCGATCCGTTGGCAGGCGATCAGACGACTTCGTGGACCTACGATAGCGCTGGCCGTGTGCAGACATCGACCGACGCGGCGAACGTCGTGACGTTCTATGCCTACGATGGCCTGGGCAACCTGACCGATACGACCGTGGCTTATGGCACGGCCGCAGCTTCCACCGTACACCGGAACTACGACCGCACCTCGCGCGTGTCGACCGAAACCCGCGCGTACGGCACGATCGACGCGTTCACCACCCAGTACGGCTACGACACCTGGGGCAACCAGACCACCATTACCGCGGGTGGCCTCACGACGACCCAATACTTCGACGTTCTCGGCCGCAAAACTGGCGTGAAGGACGCCAGCCAGGCGCTGACCACGACCACGTACAACGTCTTTGGCGACATCGTCAAGGTTACCGATGCGCGCAATAACTCCGGCTACTTCTTTACGGACGCGCTCGGCCGCGTAACGATGCAGGTGGACCCGGAAGGGGCGGTCAGTGAAACCCGCTACGACCTGCAAGGCAATGTCGCCAGCGTGATCCGCTACGCGAACAAGGTCCTGGGTCCTGTCAGCGAGAATGCGAGGCCGCAGGTATTGTCGATGGCGGGCAGCGGCGTCTACGTCGTTCAATCGCAGTCGGACCAGTACCAGGAGAATTCTTTCGACGCCTTGGGCCGTACGAAGGAAACGCGTACCTGGTACGAAGGTTCTTCGTATTACACCGAATCGTTTGAATACGACGGCAATGGCAACAAGAAGGTCATGACCTCGCGCAACGGAGGCGTGACCACCTATGAATACGACAAGAACAACCGCCTGGTCATCGAAACCTTGCCGGTGACGAGCAAGGACGCTGCCAATGCAAGCATGGCGGTGCAAAACCGCCTCGAATACGATGCGCGCGGCAATGTCGTCAAAAAGATCGAAGCCTACGGGCTGCCGGAGCAGCGCGTCACCACCTGCGTGTTCGACAAGCTGAACCGCCAGGTGAAGGAGATCGGCGAGCCGATCACTACCTTCGACCCCGTTACTCGCCAGGACGTGTTGGTGACTCCAACCAAGGAGCAGAAATACGACCTGCGCGGCAACCTGGTCGAAGAAGTCGACGCACGCGGTGGCCGCACGCTGCATTTCTATGACAACGCCAATCGTGAAACGGGTCGTATCGATTCCTTGGGAACCTACACCCGGCTCACCTACGATATCGCCGGCCAGAAGGCGAGCCAGACGGTTTATGCCAATGCGGTGCAGGTGGTCGGCGGCGGCGCAGTCTCCAATACAAGCGCGCCTGTCTTGCTGGCGCCTGCTTCGGCGTTGCCAGCCAGCGGCGCTTACCTGCAGCTCGATGCGGCAAACGACCGCACTACCAACTTCACCTACGACGGTGCTGGCAGGCTGAAGACCACCTTCATCGATGGCGTCACGACGGGCGTATTCAACAAAGCGACGAACCGCTATGTCGTCGGCAGTGGCACGGTTCGCACCCAGGTGTTCTACGATGCGACGGGCAACGCCACCAAGACCATCGATGCCAACGGCAATGTCTCGCGCAGCTACTACAACAAGGCCGGGCAGCTGACGGCGACCCTGGACTCGATGCGCTACCTGACGGTCTATGAGCGCGATGCGTTCGGCAACGTCAAGACCAAGACCAGTTACGCCAATGCTTTGGGTCCAAACGTGGTAGTCGACGATAGCACGACGCAGTCGCTGTTGACCGTTGTCGCAAGTGCGGACGATAGGATTACAGCGATGACGTACGACCGCATGGGCCGGACCAGGACCGAATCGCGCCTGAACCTGACCTACGCATCGGTGGATGCGACGACTGGCGCAGTCAGCGAGACGGCTGGCGCGGCCATCACCACCTACGAGTACGATGGACTGTCGAACGTCATCAGGCGAACCGACGCGAACGGCGCTGTGACGGACTGGCGGTACGACAGCCTGGGGCGCAAGACCGAAGAACTGCAAGCCGCTTTCGTCGACTATCGCGGCGTGACGGTACGAACCATCACCGACCTCGAATACGATGGCCTGAACCAGGTGCGCCGCGAGATCGTGCGCGGTGAAGACAACTCAGTCGAAACCGATGACCGTATCACGCGCTACTTCTACGGCACGGGCGGTCACCTGGTCAGCCAGACCGATGCGGGCAATGCGCGCATCGACTACCGCGTCGACGCGGCAGGCAATATCACGCGCAAGACGCTGGTCGGCAGGGTCAACGCAGACGGCGTGCGCGCGGACGACGTGACGTATTACTGGTACGACGCGCAAGGCCGCGAGGTGCGCCATGCCGACGGTGCCACCAGCACCACGGTCGAGACCCGCTACAACGCCTTCGGCGAAATCACGGGCAAGCGCACCAACCCGGCGGCAGGCAGTACCGAATGGGCCGAATTCACCGACTACGACCAGACCGGCCGCGCATGGCGCAGCAACTCTGGCGACGGCATCACCCACATCTATTTGCACGACGCAAACGGCAACGGCACCCTCAAGCTTGACCACGCGACGACCGACCTGCGCAGCTACACGCTTCTGAGCGCGTTAAACCTCGCCGACAGCAACCAGTTCTACAGCGTCTATGACGCACGCAACCAGCTGAGCGACACTTACCAGCCGCCGATGAATGGCCAGCATAACCTCATCACCGTGGAGGAGTCGCTGACCCAGAAGCAGGGCACAAGTTTTGCCGGGGTGGGCAGCTTCATTTCGATGGGCGTGGCGAGCGGACTGACGAGCGCTGACTCGGCGGCCATGCCAAGTGCAACAGGGGCGGTATCAGTTGTGCGCGCGCTTTCCGCCGCGTTGACCTTGACCGATCAGTACTCCATCTCCACCAAGTACTATGGCGGGGCGACAATGCGTGGGGCTTCGCATACGCTGACCGTCAACCTGCCGGATACCAGCTACCTGGGCCCCGGCGCGGTTCGCGTGGACTTTTCGGTCCCGGAAAGCGGTTCACTCGGGGGGTATCAAGGCTCGTTCTATCCAACAGCCGGCGCCCCCTCGATTACCTTTAACGAACCGGTGGACTGGGAATTTGACCAGATGCCGCTGGGGCGCGATTTCTCCATCACGCTTTACAAAGAGAGCGCGAACGGACTTGTCGTTCTCGGAACGCGCAACGTGTGGCGCCCAGCTCCCGGGGGAGGCTCGTCTACCGTCAATACGACGATCGCTACCAGCGGAAACGCCCTCAAGTTTACGGGCCAGCGTTCGGACACGCAGCGATTGATCCTGATGACGCGCCCAAGCGGAAGCACGGGAGGCTGGACCGTCACCGAGGTGCCGAAGGCTGTGGTGAATGGCGGCGTTGAGGCTGGGAGTTTCAGTCTCGATTGGACCGGTTGGCCACGTAATAGCTACGAATTCCGCTACGTTTGCTTTAACGGCAGCAATGATGTCGTCAATTCGCAGCAGGGCACAATGGTGCTGAACGATTCGAATCCTTCGATTTCCCAGGTAAGCCATTCGATGGGTGGCCCAGGCCGGGCGTTCTTTGATGCGAACGGCTCGATTGTGTTCAACGAATTGCGCGGCGATGCCGCAAGCTTGACCGTGAGCTATCGCCCCCAAGGCGGCAATTGGACCACTGTGCAACTGTGGCCTTCCAACGTCGGCGGCACTGCGTTGCCGGGATGGTTCACCCTGCCGACAAGCGGCTTTGGCGCGGGCAGTTACGAATATACGATCGATGCCAGGAATAGTTCGAACCGCACGGTTAACAAGTCGAGCAGCACCTTCACCATCGGCTCGCCGAACACCATCAGCGACCCCTCCGGCGTGTCAGTTCAGACCACTCCGGCAGCGACCGTCAGCGTGGCCGCAACGGCCGCGACGACCCGGGACGCGTACTTCTCTCGAAAAACCGGATGGCATTTCGTGTTCGATAAGCGGTACGAACCGGATGGCTATATTGAGGTCCCTAACGACCCCTACAATAGCCTCAGTGTGCAGATACCGGATACAAGCTGCTTGGGAACCGGTAATGTCCGGGTTGAATTCAAGGTTGAGCCTAGTTACGGGGACGGCAGCTACTCCGGAGGTTACTCGAGCGTCACGGTGCCATATACCCAGAATGCTGCCGGAACCTATATTATGGAAACCGTGTCCGGCGGCGGCGGGACGGATTCTGTCTACTATTCTTACCGTGTATTAAAGCAGACCCCGTACGGTGAAGTGCAAGTCGCTGCCTATGGGGGATGGTCAAGGGCCGAGGGCACCTCGGACAACGGCTCGACTACAGTCTCGCCGGTACAATCCAACTTGAACTGGCTCGTGTTCAATGCGCAACCGGCAGTGCAAGGAGCTCGGATGTTGCTGGAATTCCGTCGCCAGGGAGACCCGGGCCCATGGGATCTTGTGACAATTCCGCCGCAGGTCATTAACGGCCAGACCGTGTCTGGGAGCTATGCGACAGATTGGACCACGTGGCCGGCTGGCGCGTATGAATACCGAACGCTCGTCATTGACGCAGTGGGTAATACCCTGCAGACCGGCACGGGTACGATGAACTTGGGTAGTCCCCTGAGCGTTTCGCCGCCTACACAGGACCTGATCGGCGGCGCTGGCAGGGTGTACATGGATCGTGCCGGCAGCCTTGTTTTCACAGAGCAGAGCACTGCCACCGAAACACTGACGATTCGATACCGTAGAAAGGGCTCGGACGAACTGTGGAGCACACGTGCAGATTTGCCACGCACGACGGTGCCGGGGTGGTTTGTCTTCACGCCACCTGCGGACGCTCCAGCCGATATGGAGTACGTACTTGAGGCGCGCCGCGGCGGACAATTGCTGAACAAGGTTGCCGGTACCTTTACCAAGGGGAACGCCAACTCCGTCTCAGCGCTGCAGGGATACACGGAGCCACCCGCCGTAACGCACTTCAAATCGCAGCCCGCAAGTGCAGCCGTGATGCGCCTGTCTTATCGTCAAAGTGGTACAGGCGCCTACACCACGGTGAACTTGACGAAGGTCGCGACTGGCGTATTCGACTGGGCCAGCGGAGGCATCTTCGGTTCGGATTCCGAGAACCGCAACTACGACTACATTTACGAAACCCTGGACAGCAACGGAGTGCTGGTCAATAAAGCCCATGGCCTGATGACCCTGGGCCGGGATCCACGGGTCGTGTCGCATGTCAGCGATTCGACGCCGACCATGGCCAGCTTCAACGTCCCCGGCGGCAACCCCGTGGCGGCAACGGCGACTACGATGGTCCTGCAGTATCGCTTGCTGGGCAGTAACGGTCCGTTCTTGACGGTTGATCTGCCAAAAGGCGCCAATAACGCGTTCGTGTGGGATGCCAGTTCCATTGTGCCGCCCGGAACCAGCGGCGCGGTCGACTATAGCTATACGCTGAAGAACGGCAGCACCGTCCTGAAACGTGATGACGGAGCCGACATCAGGGTAGACGGCACCTTGTACCTTGGCCCGACGGACGGTGATGCACAGCTCAAGTGGCTGCAGTCCGGCACGGTCAATAACGTTGCCCTGATCCACCACGCGCAGAAGACCAATGCCTTCGGCGAAGTGGTCTCGGAAACCAACGCGCGCGACTTTACAACGGTCAGCGTGTACAACGCGCTGGGCAAGCTGGTGCGCAAGGAGGACCCGAACGTCAACGTCACCTTGTCCAATGGCTACCAGTACGGCATGACGCCGCGCACGTATTACTACTACGACCGCGCTGGCCGCATGCTGGCATCGCGCGATGCGAACGGCAACCTGACCAGCCAGATCCTGTTGGCCGGCAGCGGGGCAGTAGCGAGCGAATTGCACGCCGATGGCGGCCGCAAAGAGAGTGGCTACGACCTGTTTGGCGACCTGCGCTACGGCAAGGACGAAATCGGCCTGCGCACCGACTATTCTTACGACAAGAATGGCAGGCTCACGCTGATCCAGCGCCCGGTACGCACCGATGCCACGCGCGCGGAAGTGTACATGACGTATGACGAAGCCGGTAACCGCATCACCCAAGCCGCAACGCCGGACGCCAGCAGCTCGCTTGCCTCGTACACCAGCAAGACCTACTACGACAGCCTGGGCCGTGTTTCGAAAGTGCTCACGCCAGCAGGCCGGAGCAGCAACTATACCTATGTGTGGGATGCGGCGATCAAGAGCACTGGTGGCCGCGTTGTGGGCGGCTGGCGCCAGACCGTGTCCGACCCGATGGGCCGCACCGTGATCGACGAAATCGATGCCTACGGACGTACCACGGCGCATACCGACCTCGGTGGGCACAAGTTCTACTACAACTTCAACTTCGCAGGCTGGCTCGCCAGCCAGACCGGCAGTACCGGCCAGAACATCTCGTACACTTACTACGCCAACGGCTACGTCAAGAGTATTCGCGACAACGCGCTCCAGACCGAGTCCTCCTACGAGTATGACGCGGCGGGTAACCGCACGTATGAAGCCTACCAGCGTACTGTGAACGGCCAAGTCGAATACCTGGAAAATTCCAGCATCGATTACGACAGCAACAACCGCGTCATTCGCATCCGCGACCCGCGTGCCGACATCCAGTACGAATACGATGCGGTTGGCAACCGGCGCCGGGTACACAGCATGTACCACGATGGCGTGAACGGTTCCGTGCAGATCCAGGACTTCTGGTACGACTACGACAATATGAACCGCTTCATCCTCACGATGGGCAAATTGTCGTCGGCCAATGGGGCACGTGGCACCAGCGCCTCCGACACCAGTGTTCGGGTAGTGCTGGGCGGCGGGGAGGGTGTGGAGGTCCACTATAACAAGGCCAGCCAGCGCATCATGACCGTCGCAGCCCGCGACGGCCATCGCGAGGACTATACCTATGGCGTGGAAGGCTACCTCGAGTTCACCTACATCAACGCAAATGCCAGCGCACAAGGTGCACTGGCGTCGATGCGTGTGAATGACCGGCTGGGACGCACCGTCGGCTACACCGAATACAGCAACGGCAACATCAGCTACCAGCGCACCACGGTGTATACGGCCGATGGCCGCCAGAAGAGCCAGACCGGCACCGATGGTACGACTACGTACTACTACTACAACTCGCGACAAGCAAATGGCAACGACAACTTAGCCGACATCAGCTCCGATGGCGTAGGGGAACTTGCGAAGGTGCAAACCGTTAAAGCTGGCGCCGCCACAGTGACTAACGTTACCTCGTACGAGTACTGGGACGATGCCAAGCAGCGCGGCCAGTCTGTCTCTGGCGAGGCACCATACAAGACTGATACGGTTTGGCGTCCGGGCGTGTCCTGGTTTGAATATGATATCAATGGCCACCTGGTAAAGTCGGTCGATGCGGGCGTCGATGGCAAGATGGACACGGCTGATGACGTTTCGTTCAGGTTCATTACCAACGGCCAAGGCCTGATCTTGCGACGTGAGCAGTTCAAGGGCAACACCGTTGGCATGATGCACCGGTACATGTACCTGAACGGGGTTATGGTGGGTGATGTGGGCAATGATGGCGACTCCCACCTGGACTATGCACAGACGCTCGCTACCCAAAACCAGAGCCGCGAGCAGATGTACAAGAACTGGCGCCCTGTAAGCAGCGCCGACTTCGACCAGAACTATCAGCCGATCAATCGCAGTTATCCGGCTGCGACAGGCAGCAGCTATACCGTCAAGGCCGGTGACTCCCTGTACTCGATTGCGGGCGCAGTGTGGGGCGACGTCAGCATGTGGTATCTGATTGCCGATGCCAACGGCCTGTCGGCGGAAACCGAGCTGCAGCCTGGCCAGACGCTGACGATTCCAAACAAGGTCACCAACATCCACAACAACAGTGGCACGTTCCGGCCGTACGAGCCGGGTACCATCATTGGTGACACGAGCCCAACGTTGCCTGACGCACCGATGCCGGCGCCGCCGCCGAGGAAGCACGGTTGTGGCGTGGTTGGTCAGATCATTATGGTTGTGGTGGCGGTTATCGCAACAATTTATACGGCTGGCGCCGCTGCCGGACTATTCGCCGGGCAAGGTGTAGCGGCATTTGGCTTAGGGGCAGCGATGTCCACTGGCGTAGGTCTGGCAAGCGCGGGCCTGAGCGTTGCTACCGTAGGTGCGGCAGCAATCGGGGGAGCGTTAGGGTCAATTGCTAGCCAAGCCGTTGGTGTAGCGATCGGTGCGCAAGATAAGATCAATTGGCGCGGCGTGGCAATGAGCGCGATTGGTAACGCCGCGTCGGTGGGCGTGAGCAGCTATTTCAATGCTGGCGCTGCTGCAACAGGCGCAACGAGCAGTTCAACTCTGCTGAGCGGTAATGGATGGCAGGCAGCTGCTGGCCGCGCCATGGTGGCTAATGCGGCAACTCAAGGTATTGCAAATATTGTCGGGTTGCAGAAAGGGTTTAACTGGAGAGGGGTCGCCGCGGCCGGTGCATCCGCAGCTGTCGGTAGTTATTTGAACAAAGAACTGGGCCTTGTTGATAGCAATGGCAACAGCGTCAGGATGGATACTGGAGCGCACCTTTTGCGTGCTACGGCAAGCGGTTTTGGCGCTGGGGTCGTCGGGGCTGCTATGCGAAGCGGTAAGGTCGCGGCAAATCAAATTGCTATTGATGCGTTCGCAAATAGTCTCGGCGATGGGTTCGTGTCAAGGGTTCAGGAGCAATCCGGCATCGAAGCGCTTGCCAAAGCCAAGGGCTTCGATCTGAGTAAACCCGGTGCTGCAGATGCCGTAGGCCAGCTTTATCGGCACATGCAAGGTACTACAGTCCTTGGCCACAAGGCTTTGCGCGAAAGTCTCATATCTGCTTGGGAAAGCACTGGATTGTCGCGTTCAGCTGCCGAAGAAGGCATGGACGTCTACGACCGCGCTGGATTTACTGCTGAACGAACCGGTAATGTTCGAATGTTGCGCGACTCTGAGCCTGATGGCGAGATGTTGGCCGAAGCATTGGCGCGCAACGAAGTTGCTGAAAAAACCGCTGACCTGAACGCCGTTGGAGGAATGGGCAAATCGATTGCAGCAGCGCTTTCCAAGAATCCGATGATTGTTGGTGCGCTTTCAAAAACCGGGTACGTGCTAGGTGAGGTAGGCGAAGTTCTTAGCTCAAAGCCATGGATTTCCCCCATGTTGGAGTCGCTGGAAATTGTTGCTGCGCCGGGGATGACAGCCATGAAAAAGCTGTTAGCTGCGGCTACCGACGATGCGGTTGGCAAACAGGTCGAAGAGTTCCATAAAGGATTGGTTTCCGGTTTCTTGCTCACCGGCGACGCGAATGCCTCGGCAGTTGCCGCGAATGCGGCGGTGGGTGCTACCTTCTTCGCAGGGCAGGTGCTTGGGTTTACGGGTAGTGCAGTTGCTGGAATGAAGCTTGTGAAAGACTTGAATTCTTTGGGATCGAAGATCGGTAGCGCAGCGTTTGAAAGATTGAAAGGTGTACGAAGTGGCCTGAACGACGTGAAAGCGTTGCTCCCGGAGAATGTGAAGATTGTTACTGAGGGTTATAGTGTGTTGGGAACACGCGGAGTTGCCGTTCTGGAACATGTGGGGCATGATGGCGCTAAAATGCACATCACCGCTGTTCTTGAAAACGGCGACGATGTTGCAAAACTTAGCAAGGTCGATTGGGGGGTGATGGCCCGCGTGCAAAATATCGCAAACGGTGAGGCTGAGAAGCTAGCGAAAACGTTCACGCCGTCAATGGAGCAGGCAGCGAACATTCAAAAACTTGTCGATGCAGGGGATATTGGCAGGGCGCAAATGTTCTATCGGATGAATTTCGGTAGCGAGGTACATGCTCAAGTGGGACTGAATCTAAACGCGTCTGGTATTGCCGGTACCGTTGCTGGAAAAGGCGTTGATTTCCCTATGAGCTCGATTCGGCATGAGGGCATCCCACTGCCGATAGAGATCCATTCCAATACTACGTTTGGCTTTAATCAGCACGTGCAGCGGAATTACCCGTCCTACCTCGCAGTGACTTATCCAAGGATTGATATGAACCGCTTCTATCAACTATTTCAACCATCTAAGTAAGGCGAATTAATGGAACTGGAAGATTTTGGACTGATTGAGAACGCAACAATGAATGCGGAATCGGTCGAACTCTCGAAACAGACCAAGCTTAACGGAATATATAACTCGACCTTGATCGATTGCGACATTGTGCTCGATCCGAAAGGAATGCCGAGTAGCCGCCTTGGCTCGCGGTTCAACATCGCAAGAAATGTACTGGAGCGGTGCACTATTCATGCAAAGGGACGGGTGCATAAATTTAATGTGGCCGAATCCGTAGTTTTCAGGCACTGTAAATTCGTGGGAGGGCCGTTTACGGAACCGGTATTCGGCAGTGGGATTTTGTCTGATTCCAATTATGCAGAAATAATTGAAATGTGTGATTTCACTGAATGTGATTTACGCGACGCGCGCTTTTACACTACGAATATCCAGCAGCTTAAATTGCCGGATTGGCCGCATATTGCGATTGTGGCGCGCGATGGCGACCAAGTATACGCAACCCCGAGTGAAATTAATCCGGCTTTTTCGAGGCTGCGAGATGAGGTTCGAGCCTTTGGATGGAGCGACAGTAAATTGGCTAAGATAATTGAGTTTGCCGTCTATGCAGTTGGGGACGGTCGGGATTCACCGAATATCGTAGTTCAGCATGCCGAAGACATTGTCAGGTTGGGCGGCGGGACGTTACAACTCCTTAAAGCCGAGTTGGATCGTTTCGCGCATCCTGCGCTCCGTTATTGAAGTTGGCTTAGCCACGGAGCGCTGATTCTGCGCATCGCGGACGAATATTAGGTGTTGGCGGATCCCTGTCCAAAACTCCACACTTTCCTCTTCTTTGCCGCTCTACTGACTGGTGGCGTGATTCGGTGTCCGAGCTGCCATTCGGACATTCGCCGCATGCCCTCGATATTCTTTGATGCCTGAACTGGGTCCTTAGCCGCGATCGCGATCGTCCCAAGAAATCTTTTCTTCTAGCCCTAAACTCCCCCCCAAATCTCTGGATACCTTGTGTATGAGCCGCCGCATGCGCGTGTCTAACGCGTCTGCGGCCATATGCATCGATTTAACACGGCGGCCCAGGGTGCCGGGAGACAGGGACAAGAATGGTAGCGATCGTTAGCGGTAATGGCGTAGGCATTTCGAACACTTCGGCCGGGACTTTGGGGCAAAGTGGTGTTTTTGGTAACTCCGCCAATGGCAACGCAAAGGATTCGGTTTACATCAACGTCGCCAACGGCAACCTCCTGCTGCAAGACCAGGACGACTGCATTGTCGCCCGTGGCATCGATATGGAGGTCGTCCGGACCTATAACTCGCAAGGCCTGTTCAGTGGCGCAGACGGCTCCGGCTGGCGCCAAGGGTTGCGCAAGCAGGTCAACGGCCTGACCGGCACTGTGAACACTGCCGGCAGCACAATCACCCGGACCGATGGTGACGGCAGCGCCACGGTGTTCACCTACGATGCCGCGCGCGCAGCTTATGTCAGCACGGATGGCGGCGGCGCCTACCAGACCCTGGTCTTCAATTCCAGCACCAACCGCTGGATCTGGCAAGCAGACCACAACGACCAGCTGGGCGTCTACGAAATCTACGACGGCGTTACTGGGCTGATCGAATCCAAGGCCGACCACCGCTACGGCGTAAGTTTTACTTATACCTACGACAGCAATCAACAACTGGCCAAGGTACGCGACGCGCGCGGCGATGAGACTTATTTTGACTACCTGAACGGCAACGTCAGCAAGATCCGTACAGTACTGGCAGGAACGACAGGCGACTTCAGCCGGGTCAGTTACCAGTACGACACCTCGAATCGCCTGACCAGCGTCATCACCGATCTGACGCCGGAAAACCAGGCTGACGCCAAGACTTACACCGTCAGCTACACCTATCTGGGCACATCCTCGCAGGTGGAGACGGTGACCCAAAGCGATGGCACGCGCCTGACCTTCGCCTATGTGGTCCACGACGGCAAGAACAAAGTGGCCGGCGTTACCGACGCACTTGGCCGCAAGACTTCGTTCGACTATTCGGTGAGCGGCAAGACCACTGTCACCGACCACCTGGGCTACAAGACAGCCTACGCTTACGATACGAAGGGCCAACTGGTCAGCATCACGGCGCCGGCGGTGGCAGGGGTTTCGCAAATCACCCAATTCGAATACGACGCTTCAGGCAACGTTGCGCGCACTATCGATGCGCGCGGCCTGGCAACTTCGTACGGCTACGATGCCAACGGCAACCGCATTCTCGAACGCGACGCCGCTGGGGCGACCATCACGCGCGTCTACTCGGGTTCCAACAAGCTGCTGAGCGAAACGCGCTATACCGACCTCGATCCTGACGGCGCAGGCAGCCTGATGCCGACCCAGAAGATGACCACGCGCTATGTCTACGACTCGAACAATTTGCTGCGTTTCGTGGTCAGCCCGGAGGGCAGGGTGCAGGAATACCGTTACGATGCCCAACTGCAGCGCACGGTGGAACTTGCCTATATTGGCGCCAATATTGCAGACTCCAGCCCGGAATCCGCCTATACCTTCGACGCCATGCTGGCCTGGTCCCAGACCACGCCGGTAAAGACGGCTGCGGCCAGCCGCATCGACTATGCGTACGATGTGCGCGGCATGCTCACGCAGACGACTTCGCACGCGGCGACCGCAGGCGCGGCAAATGCGGCACCAGCCACCAGCCCGGATACGGCGATCGTGCGCCATGTGTATGACCAGTCCGGCCAGCTGCTGCAATCGATCGATGGCAACGGCAACACGACCACCTATACTTATGATGGCCTGGGCCGTCTCTTGAGCACCACGGACGCGCTGCAAAATAGCGTCCTGCGTACTTACGACGACAGCGGCAATCGGATCGTTACACGTCGTGCCGACGGTGTGACCAGCACCGCGACCTACGACAAGGCAGGCCAGTTGCTGTCCACTTTGCTGGCCGACATCAGTGGCTCCACGCTGGGCACCACCAGCTATCTGTACGATAACCTTGGCCGCCTGCGGACTGTCACTGACCCGAAAGGCGCGCGCAGCCATATACTTTACGATGAGGCGGGCCGCAAGGCGGCGACGATCACTGCCGCAGGCAGCCTGACCGAGTACCGTTACGACGCCAACAACCAGGTCACTTTGACCATCGCCTATGCCAATTCGGTCAGCCAGGCTGCGCTGGCCGCCCTGGTAGGCGCGGACGGCAAGCCGTCCGTCGCAACGCTGGAGACGGCTGGCGTGCGTCCAGTGGCAAACAGCGCGGACCAGCGCGAATGGCGCTTGTACGACAATGCGAGCCGGCTGGTCAAGTCGGTCGACGCAATGGGTTATGTGACCGATTATGCCTATGACGGCGCTTCACGCCTGCTTGACACAACAGTGCGCGCAACGGCCATCAACCTGACCGCATTTGCCGCCAATCCGGTCGCCGCCAACGCTATGCCAGCTGCAAGCGCCTCCGACCGCATCATGCGCAATGGCTACGACAAGGACGGCAAGCTGCGCTTTGCGATGGATGGAGAGGGCTACCTCACTGAATTGAGCTACGATCCGGCGGGGCGCCAAACCAGCACGATCCGTTATGCAATTGCAGTAGAACCGTCAACGCGCCAGGCAGCGGCCTGGGCGTCGACTGTGTACAGCTCTTCCGACATCACCACCAGCACCACCTATGACGGGCGCGGGCTGGTATCCAGCCAGGCCGATGGCGCGGGCAATACGACCGCATTCACCTACGATGCCATTGGTAACATCCTGACGTCGACCACGGCAGGCGTGGTCACGCGTTTCGTCTACGACAAGCTTGGCCGCCTGACAGAAAAGCATGCGGATGCCAATGCCAGCAATGTCACCACCAAGATTGCTTACGACGCGCAAGGTAACAAGATTGCCGTCACTGATGCGGCTGGAAAGACCACGCATTTTGTCTACGACGCCAATGGTCGCCAGGTCTTCAGCATCGATGCACTTGGCATCGTGACGGAAAACAAATACGACGCCAATGGCAACGTCGTGGGCACGATCCGCTACGCCAAGCCGATCGACCCTGCACGCGTCAACAGCACCGACAACGCCACGAATACGTTTACAGGACCGAACGCTAAACTGTACGGCACCAGCGCGGCAATTGATACCAGCAAGACGTACAAAATCCGGGCTCGCGTGCGGCAGGTGAGTGGCACCGGTTCCATCTATGTTGGCGTGGCGACCACCGATGCCAGCGGCAACCAGCTGTGGAACAGTACGGGCCAGAACTTCTCGTTCCCGGGCGCGATCAATGTGCAGCTGACACCCGAAATGGGCTGGAAGGAGTTTGAAGGTACCGTCACCGGCGAGTACACCGCATCGGCGGGCGTCTATGATGCCAACAAATTCTTCGCGGGCAGTAAGAATGGCGGGCCGGTCTTGTTCTTCAACTATCCGTCGACCAACGGTCCGGACGGCACCGCCAAGGTGGAAGTGGACTACCTGGAGCTGGTTGATGTTGCCACCGGCAAGGTATTGAACCAGAACGGGCAGATGGCGTCCGGTACAACTGGCTGGGTCAGTGCCACAACCGTTGTCAATGCCCTGAGCCCGGCCACTGTGCGCGCCATGTTGACCGGTGAGCCAGGCGTAGTCGAGCACCAGCGTTACGACGGAAACGGTCGCCTGGCGTGGACCGTTGACGCAACTGGCGCCGCTACGCAGAACATTTACGATGCCAAAGGCAATGTAGTAAAACGCATCGCCTACACCGAGCTGCTGTCGGCGGCAGCGCTCAACACTCTGGCCGCAGATTCGAACGCACTGCCAGCGCCATCGTCCGTCTTCAAAGCCACAAACTATGTGTACGATGCCGGTAATCGCCTTGTGTTCACTATTGATGCATTGGGTTCGGTCGTTGAAACACGCTATGACGCTAGCGGCCATGTGACCGAAACCCTGCAATATGCCAAGGCGCTCGATCCTCTGCAACTTGGCAACCCAGTGACCGTCGCCGCAGTGGCTGCGCTGGTGGCGCCGGACGGCGCGACGGCATCACGTGCATTCCAGCGCTACGATGATAACGGCCGCCTGGTCTGGAGCATTGACGCCACCGGCGGCGCGACGACGCTAGTGTACGACGCCAGCGGCAATGTGATTGAACGCAGCACTTACAGTATGGCGCTGGACGCTGCCACCATCAGCAAGCTCGATGTGGATCCGAGTTTCCGTCCGGCGCCTGCGGGCCAGTCGTTCACTACACGCTTTGTGTACGACGGCGCCAACCGTCTCTTGTTCACCATCGATCCGCTCGGCGCGGTCGAGGAGAAGCGTTACGACGCCAACGGCAACGTGGTGCAGACCCTGCGCTACACCAAGCCTATCAATCCGGCCGCAGTCGGTTCGGACAACCGCACCCTGTCCGTTACGGGAGCGGCTGGTTATAACCTGGATGGCAGTGTCGTTCCTGTCGATACGAACAAGACCTATACCATCCGTGCCCGCGTGCGCCAGACCAGCGGCAAAGGGGCGATCTATATCGGCGTCACGACCCTCGACGCAGCTGGCGCCCGGATGCCCAATCCAAGCGGCGGTACGCCAACCTTCCCTTACCCTGCCGCATTCAATGTGACGCTCGACGCGGCAAACGGCTGGCAGGAGTTTGAAGGAACGATCTCCGGCGCCTACTCTCCCGCAGTCGGAATTTACGACTTCCATCAATTCTTTGCCGGTACAAAGAGCATCAAGCCGCTAATCACCTACAACAACGAAGGTGTCAGCGGTCCGGACGGGAAGATGGGCATCGAGGTTGACTACTTTGAGTTCATCGATGCGGCAACCGGCGAAATCCTCAACGCCAATGCCGATATGGCCTTGGGAACCACCGGCTGGACTGGGCCAGGAACCCAGGTAGCCAGCACCGATAGTTCGACCCGCGAATCGCGCGTGCGCGAGCAACTGGGCGCCGGCGCCGATTGCGTACGCGAGTTCAAGAGCTACGATGCGCTTGGCCGCCTGACCTGGCAAGTCGACGGGACCGGAGCAGCGACGCAGCTGTCCTACGACGTCAAAGGTAATCTCGTCAAGCGCCTGGAGCACCGCGAAACCCTGAATGCGACCGCCCTGGCCGCGCTGGCCGCCAACCCCGGTTCCGCCCCGGTGCTGGGCGGCGACGCCTTCTCCACGTTCGTCAGTCCAGGTAATACCACGCAATTTGTCTACGACGATGACAACCGCCTGGTATTCACGATCAACCCTGTTGGCGGCATCACAGAGACCAAATACGATGCTCTGGGCAATGTGGTTCAGACTGTGAGCTACGCGACGAGCCTCTATCCACAACTCTTTGCCGGCACGGACGGCCGCTCCATCCTTACGGCAAGCAGCCTCAATTCGGCATTAAGCGGCTCGTATTCGACCGTTGACGTCAACAAGACGTACACCATCCGTGCGCGCGTGCGCCAAGTGAGCGGGGAAGGCACTGTTTATGTCGGCGTTGTCGCCAAGGACGCCGGCGGCTCGCTGATCGTCAATGCCGGCGGCTATACCCATAATTACGCTGGTGGGATTGTGCGACTGAAGCCCGAAATGGGCTGGCAGACGTTTGAAGGCAAGATCACCGGGACTTTCCCACGTGGCGTAGGGCAGTACGATGCGCACAAGTTCCTGGAAGGCACCGTGAGCGCCGCGCCACTGCTGCTGTATAACTATGGCGGCGTAAATGGCGCAGATGGCAAGGCAACCACCGAAGTCGACTATCTCGAATTCATCGATGATGCGACGGGCCAGGTGCTCAATACCAACGGGACCATGTCCTCCGGCGTCGCCAGCTGGACCGATATCTATGGTGCTGCCAGCGGTGTCGTTGGCGTGAACAGCTATGCCGTCAGCGAGGCGCAGATCCGTGCCATGGTGGCGACACGAGCCGACATCGCCAAAGACTCGCAGCAGTTCTATCGCTACGACAAGGAAGGACGCAAGACCTGGAGCGTGGACCCAAGCGGTGCGGTCACCCAGCTTGTCTATGACAGCAACGGCAATGTCATCAAACGCATAGCCTACAACGACGCCTTGGGCGACACCGCCCTGGCGGCACTGCGCGCCGACCCCGCTGCTGTTCCAGCCGTGTCGGCAGCATGCACGATGACACAGTATGTTTACGACGCCGACAATCGCCTCGTCTTCACGATCGATGCATTGGGTGGCGTCAGTGAGACGCGCTACGATGCCAAGGGGAACCTGGCGCAGGCATTGCAATACACGAAGGTAATCGACCCCAACGCAGTGGGCGTGGACAGCGCGGCGATGACGCGCGAGGCGCGTGTACGCTCCCTGTTGAGCGGCAATCCCGATGTACGCGAATTCAAGAGCTATGATTCTGCAGGGCGCTTACTCTGGCAGGTGGATCCATCCCGCTCCATCACGCAATTCGCCTATGACACGCGGGGAAATCTCGTCAAACGTGTGGTGTACAACGAGCCGCTGTCCGATGCGGCAATGTCTGCCCTGGTAGCTTCGCTTGGATCGGCTCCGGCGGTCGTGGGAGCAGCGGCGCCGACGCTTACGAGCCCAGGCAGCACTACCTTGTATGTCTATGACGCCGACAGCCGGCTGATCTTCACGATCGATCCCGTCGGTGCAGTCAGCGAGACCAGGTACGATGCTCTTGGCAACGTGGTGCAGACCGTGCGCTACGCAAATCCGATCGATCCGAAGCAGCTGGCAAGCACGGACGGCCGTACCTTGGCTACCAACAGCTTCGTGAATACGACGGTTTCCGGAACCTATGTCCCGATCAACACCAGCAAGTCGTACACTGTACGGGCGCGCCTGCGCCAGGTAAGCGGCCAGGGTACCGTCTACGTCGGGGTACGGGCCCAGGATCAGAACAATGCCTTCCTGTCTAATTCGTACACTGCCGGCACTGCGCTGCTCAAGCCGGAAATGGGGTGGCAGACGTTTGAAGGCAAGATCACTGGCCAGTTCAATCTGGGCGTCGACCCATTCGACGCGAACAAGTTCGTTGCGGGTACCGCAACTGCCGCACCGCTGCTGATCTACAACGTCAACGGAGCGAACAGTTCGGACGGCAAGCGATATGTCGAAATCGACTACGTTGAATTTATCGACGATGCAACCGGCAAAGTCCTGAACAACAACTGGACAATGGAGTCCGGCGCGTCAGGTTATTCCGGTGCGCGCAACACCGGGGAGGTGACCAATACCCATTCAGTCAGCGAATCTCTCGTCAGGGATATGCTGAAATCGCGCGTCGACGCGAGCAGGGATGCCGTTACGTTCCAGCGCTACGATAAAGACGGCCGGCCGACGTGGAGCGTGGATGCCACTGGTGCGGTTACACAGCTCTTCTACGACAGCAACGGCAATATGGTGAAGCGCCTGGCATACGCGGACCGCCTGACGCCTGCAGCGCTGGCATCGCTGGCTGCCGATGCAAGTGCCATTCCGAAGGTTGCCGGCGCGTCGAGCATGACGCAATTTGTATACGATGCCGCCAACCGCCTGATATTCACGATCGACGCCAATGGCTCGGTGACGGAAAAGCGCTACGATTTCAACAACAATGTGCTGGAGACGGTGCATTACGCAACGCCGGTCTCGCCGTCCGCGGTGAGTATGACCGACAGCAGTACGCTGAGCCTGTGGGGCTCGAACACGCCCTATATCGTCGGCGCCTACACAGCGATCGACACGACGAAGACCTACAAGGTACGTCTGCGCGTGCGCCAGACCAGCGGTGAAGGAACCATTTACGCGGGCGTCATGACCAAGGATGCCAATGGCGCTCTCCTGAAAAATACCGCAACCTCTGATGGCACGTATTCTTATGCGGCAGGGCTTGGAGTCCGCCTGAAGCCGAGCATGGGCTGGCAGGTCCTTGAGGGCACCATCAGTGGCGAGTTCGTCCCGGGCCCCGGGACTTATGATGCGCACAAATTCATCGCCGGAACCAAGACTGCAGCGCCGCTCCTGCGCTATAACTTCTATGGCACGCCAGGCGCAGATGGCAGTTTGGGGATTGAGGTCGATTACATCGAGTTCGTGGACTCCGACGGCAACGTCCTGAATGCCAACAGCGATATGGCGGCGGGGACCAGCAACTGGACTGGCGTCGGCAGCATGAAGGCAGTCAACATCCCAGCGCCGATCGTGCCAATGACGCGCCAGATGCTGGTAGCCGACGCGGCAAACGACACCCGCGAATTCAAGCGCTATGACAAAAATGGCCGCCTGGCCTGGACGGTCGATGCGCTTGGCGCGGCGACGCAGCTGATCTACGACGCGAAAGGCAACCTGGTCAGCCGCATTGCATACTCGACTGCGTTGAGCCCTGCGGCGATGGCCAAGCTGGCGGCCGACACGACAGCGATCCCGATGCCAGGAGCCGGCTTCGCGGCATCCAACTATATCTACGACGACGCCAATCGCCTGGTCTTCACTATCGATCCGCTGGGCGCCGTCAGCGAGAACCGCTACGACGCCAGCGGCAACGTGACGGAAACGATCCGCTACGCTACGCCGATTGATCCGCGCCTGAACAAGAGCATGGATGGCAAGACGGTAACGCAGTGGGGCCTGAACGGTGCCCACTCCGGCACCACTGTCGCTATCGATACCAGCAAGACCTATGCAGTGCGTGCGCGTGTGCGCCAGGTGACAGGTTCCGGCAGCTTCTATCTGGGTGTTGTCGCCCTCGACGCCAACAAGAATTGGCTGACCCAGACGAATGCGCCGGGCAACCCATATCCGGGCGCGAATGGCGTCCTGCTGACACCCGAAATGGGCTGGCGGGAATTTGAAGGCACCATTACGGGCGAGCAGTTGATCAGCCCAACCTCGTACGACCCGAACAAATTCTTCCAGGGAACCAAGTTCGCGCAACCGCTGGTGTTCACCAACATCAGCGGCCAGGTTGGTGCAGACGGCACCGCCGGCGTCGAAGTTGACTATATCGAACTGGTCGACGTTGCGACCGGGCAGGTGCTGAATGAAAACAGCCAGATGGCGACCGGTGCTGCCGCCTGGAGCGTAAAGAACGATACGTTCAGTACGCTGAATGTGGCGAAGGTAAGGCAACTGCTGCAAACCGACGCGGTCAAGGACATCCGCCAGCGTAACCGCTACGATGCCAATGGCCGCCTGACATGGAGCATCAACGCACTTGGTGGCGTCACTGAGCGCCGCTATGATGCAGCGGGCAACCTGAGCAAAACCATTACTTACGCGAACGCCCTGGCCGGAACGCTGGCCGACGGCGCGATCCCGCAGGTGGTTTCTACTGCCCCAGGCAGTGGCGCCTATGTCTTGAGCAACGTGCTTGACCGTGTGACCAGCTATTCATATGACGCCAGCGGCCACTTGGTCAGCCAGACCGACGGCTTCGGCACCTCGGATGCGAGCACGCAAAGCTGGGCTTACGACAAAGCAGGCAATGTCATCCGTCACACGGACGGGCGTGGCAACAGCTCCTGGGCGGCATACGACGCGGCGAACCGCCTGGTACGCCAGGTCGATGCAGCCGGCTATGTGACCACCCGCAGCTACTATGCAAATGGCCAGGTCAAGTCGGAAACCCGTTTCTCGAATCCAGTCGCCTTGCCAGCAGCTGCAAATGACGCCTGGGCGTACGACGCAGCGACTAGTCCAGTCGCCAATACGGATCCGTTCAAAGGGGACCAAACCACGTCGTGGACTTTCGACAGTGCCGGGCGTACACAAACCTCGACTGACGCGTCAGGAGGGGTGACCTTCTATGCCTACGACGGCCTGGGTAACCTGACCGATACTACTGTGGCTTACGGCACCAGCGCCGCAGCCACCGTCCACCGCGTTTACGACCGCGCCGCGCGCGTGGTGACAGAGACGCGTGCGTACGGCACCGTTGATGCCTTCACCACACAGTATGGCTACGACACCTGGGGCAACCAGACCACGATCACCGCCGGTGGCGTGACCACCACCCAGTACTTTGATGCGCTGGGACGCAAGACCGGCGTCAAAGACGGCAACCAGGCAACTACCACCACGACCTATAACGCATTTGGCGACATCGTCAAGGTCACCGATGCACGCGGCAATGCCGGTTACTTCTATTCGGACGCTCTTGGCCGCGTGACGATGCAGGTTGACCCTGAGGGCTCGGTCAGCGAAACCCGCTATGATTTGCAGGGCAACGCCTTCAACATCATCCGCTACGCCAACAAGGTTCAGGGTGCGGTCAACGAAAATACCCGGCCCCAGGTGCTGCCAAGCGCCGGCAGCGGGGTATATGTTGTGCAAAGTGCGTACGACCAATATCAGCAAAGCGTTTTCGACGTTCTTGGTCGCGTCAAGGAGACATATACGGGAACCGACGGCGCGGCCTTCTATTCTGAGTATTTCTCCTATGATCGGAACGGCAACAAGATCGGTATGCAGGCTCGCAATGGTGGTGTGACCACCTACGAGTACGACAAAAACAACCGCCTGATCACTGAAACCCTGCCGATCACGAGCAAGAACGCCGCCAATGCCGACGTCGCGGTGCAAAACCGCCTGGAATACGATGCACGAGGCAACGTCGTCAAAAAGATCGAAGCCTACGGCCTGCCAGAGCAGCGCATCACCACCTACGTGTTTGATAAGTTGAACCGCCAGGTGAAGGAAATCGGCGAGGTAATCAATACCTTCGATCCGACGACCAGGCAAGATTTGCTGGCGACACCGGTCAAAGAGCAGAAGTACGACCAGCGCGGCAACCTGATCGAGGAGATCGATGCCCGTGGCGGACGCACGCTGCACTTCTATGACAAGGGCAACCGTGAAACGGGCCGGATCGACTCGCTAGGCACCTACACCCGCTTCACATACGATATCGCAGGCCAGAAGGCCAGCCAGACCATCTATGCGAACACGGTGCAGGTGGTCGGCGCCGGCGCGATCCCGAACGCAAGCGCACCAGTCCTGCTGGCGCCGGGCGCGGCACTGCCGGCCAGTGGGGCTTACCTGCGCACTGATGCAGCTAACGACCGCACCACCAGCTACACCTATGATGGCGTGGGCAGGCTGAAGACAACCGTCGTGGACGGCATTACGACGGGTGTCTTCAACAAGGCGGCCAACCGCTACGTCGTCACCACTGGCGGCACCATCCGTACCCAGACCTTCTACGACGCCACCGGCAATGTGGTCAAGACCATCGACGCCAATGGCAATGTGACGCGCAACTATTACAACCGCGCCGGCCAGTTGATGGCCACCCTGGACGCGATGCGCTACCTGACGGTCTACCAGTTCGATGGCAACGGCAATATTTCGACCCAGGCGACCTACGCGAACGCGATTGCGGCAAACGTGGTCGTTGATGACAACACCACGCTGCCTCAACTGACCCTCGTCGCCAGCCCGGACGACAGGATCACCAATTTCACCTATGACCGCCTGGGCCGCGTCAAAACCGAATCGCGCCAGAACGTCGCGTATGCGGCGGTGGATGGCAATACAGGCGCGTTGACCGAAACGACCGGCGCCGCGACCACCACATATGAATACGATGGGCTGTCGAACGTCACCAAGCGCACGGATGCAAACGGCGCCGTGACGGATTGGCAGTACGATAAGATGGGCCGCAAGACCAGGGAGCAGCAGGCGGCTTTCGTCGACTATCGCGGAGTGTCGGTACGGACCACCACCGATTTCGAATATAACGGCCTGAACCAGGTGCGGCGCGAGATCGCCCGGGGGGAAAACGACGCGGTCGAAACCGACGACCGGATCAGCCGTTACTACTATGGCGCCGGCGGCCACCTGGTCAGCCAGTTCGACGGCGAGAACGCACAGATCGACTACCGCGTGGATGCGGCGGGCAACATTACCAGGAAAACGCTGGTGGGCAGGGTCAACGCCGATGGCGCGCGCGTGGACGACGTGACGTATTACTGGTATGACGCGCAAGGCCGCGAGACCCGCCACACGGACGGCGCCACCAATACCGCAGTCGAAACGCGCTACAACGCCTTTGGCGAGATTTCCGGCAAGCGTACCAATCCTGCACCGGGCAGTACGGAGTGGGCCGAGTTCACGGATTACGACCAGGCAGGCCGCGTATGGCGCAGCAATGCCGGCGACGGCATCACGCATATGTATGTGACCGACGCCAACGGCAACACGACGCTCAAGCTCGACCACGCCAAGACGGAACTGCGCAATTCGACGCTGGCAAGTGCCTTGAGCATGGTCGACACCAACCAGTTCTACAGCGTGTTCGACGGCCGCAACCAGCTGAGCGACACCTACCAGCCGCCAATGGACGGCCAGCACAGCATCATTACGGTGGAGCAGGCGCTGACGCAGAAGCAGGGCACCAGTTTTGCCGGCGTCGGTGGCGACGTGGGAATGTGGGTGGCACCGGGCCTGAACAGCGCTGCTACACCGGTCATGCCGGGGACGCCGGGGGCGGTAACGATTGCGCCCGCGCTGTTCGCAGCGGTGACTTTGACAGACCGTTACTCGGTCGCTACCAAGTACTACGAGGGTTCGGCGTTCCGCTCGGCCTCGCATACGGTGACCGTGACCGTGCCGGACACCAGTTCCTGGGGTTCGGGCGCGGTCCGCGTCGATATATCGATCCCGGCAAGCGGATCGCTGATGGGCTATGACGGCTCGTTCTACCCGACCGCCGCCGCCCCATCGCTCACCTTCAACGAACCGGTTGACTGGGAGTCGGGAGAGGGCGCAGGCGGGCGTGACTTCACGATCACGTTCTACAAGGAAACCGCCAGCGGGCTGGTACAACTCAATTCGCAGAAAGTGTGGCGTTCGGCACCGGGGGGCGGCACCACGACGGTCAACACGTCGATTGCCACGACCGGTAACACGATCCGCTTCATTGATCAAAGGCCGGATACCCAGCGCCTCGTGCTAATGACCCGGCCAACCGGCAGCACCGGCGGCTGGACCATCAATAATGCATCGAAAGCCATTGTCAACAACGCGTACCGCGACGGCTGCTTCAATTTTGACTGGTCCGGTATGCCACAAGGCAGCTACGAGTTCCGCTACGTCTGCTTCAACGGCAGCAATGACGTCGTCAACTCGCAGCAAGGCACCATGGTGTTGAGCGCCAGCAACCCATCGATGAGCCAGATGAGCCACACGATGGGTGGTGCGGGCAGGGCTTTTGTCGACTCTGGCAACAACATCGTGTTCAACGAATTGGGCGGGCAGGCCACCAGCCTGACGGTAAGTTATCGGCTCCCGGGAGGCAACTGGAGTACGCAGGTATTGGCGCCGTCGAACGTTGGCGGCTCGCAGTTGCCGGGATGGTTCACCTTGTCGACCGCGGGCATGCCAGGGGGCACATACGAGTATACGATTGAGGCCAAGAACGCCTCCGGCACTACGCTCACAAAATCGAGCAGCAACTTCACTATCGGGTCGCCAAACTCAATCAGCGATCCGTCTGGCGTATCGGTTCAGACGACTCCAGTTGCGACCGTTTCGGCGGCGACATCGAGTTCTCCGATTCTGGAGGCATCGTTCTATCGCAAGAACGGCTGGCATACGGTCTATTACAACCGGTACGATACCGAGGGCTATGAGGTGCCCGACGAACCCTACAACAATCTTTATGTGCCGTTGCCGAATACAAGTTCGTTGGGAACCGGCAATATCCGCGTTGAGTTCAGGGTTGATCCTACTTCCGCCGGAGACGGAAGCTTCTCGGGAGGCACTGCAAGCACTACGGTGGCATATACCCAGGGCTCTGCTCGTTTGGGTATTAGGGAAACGGTTTCCGGGTGGGGCGGGAATTTTTCCGCCCACTATTCGTACCGTGTGGTCAAGGAAACCGCTTATGGTGACGTGCTAATCGGCTCTTATGAGGGATGGTCGAAGGACGAGTACAACGATGCCGGCACGTACACGGCTTCGACATTGCAATACAACCCGAATCTGTATTTGAACTTGGTTGTCTTCGATGCCAAGTCAACGGGCGCTCCTGCCACCGCAATGAACTTGATATACCGACGTCAGGGAGACCTGAACGGATGGAGCGTCATGGCCATGCCCACACAGGTAATCAATGGCGTGGTGGCACCTGGACGCTTCTGGCTCGACTGGGGCTGGTTCAATGCCGGAACTTACGACTACCGTACGGTGGCGCTCGATGCGGCTGGGAACGTGCTGCAAACGGGTGAGGGGGCGATGACATTGGGATCGGCGCAATCATTGAATGTCGTTCCTAAAGGGTCCGACCTGATCGGCGGTACGGGACGGGTGTTCATGGATGGTTCCGGCAACTTGCACTTCACTGAGCAAGGGTCTGCAGCTACCTCGCTCTCCATTCGTTATCGAAAGCAAGGTTCTGCGGAAGTATGGGGGCCGCGCACGGTGTTTCAGCCAGCGGTGTTTGGTGGCGTATCGACGCCAGGCTGGTTCATCGTCACTCCGCCAAATAGCGGCGAGGCGAACCTTGAATATGTGATTGAAGTGCGAAACAGCAGTGGCCAGTTGCTGAACAAAACAGCCGGTACCTTCACCCGTTGGAATGCCAACTCGCCCTCGGCGCTGGCCGGATACTCCGAGCCTCCGGTGGTCACGCGCTTTGCGGGGCAGCCGGTGAATACGGCAAACGTCCGCCTGTCATACCGCGTCAAAGGGGCCGGCTCCTATACCACGGTGAATCTGTCCAAGGTCACCACTGGCATGTTCGACTGGGCAAGCGGTGGCGTCTTTAGTTCGGACGTGGAAAGCCGCGACTACGACTACATCTACGAGAGCCTGGATAGCAACGGTGTCCTGATCAACAAAGCCCACGGCGTGGTCACATTGGGCCGCGATCCAAAGATCGCCTCCCACATCAAGGACTCGCTGCCGACTCTGGCAAGCTTTAAAGTCCCGGCCGACAATCCAGTCGCCGAGACGGCGACCACGCTGGTGCTGCAGTACCGCACGCTGGGCAGCACTGGCGCGTTCACTACAAAAGAGTTGTCAAAGAGTGCCAACGGCGCATTCGTATGGGATGCGAGCGCTGTTGTTCCGCCAGGTACTAGCGCATCCATCGACTACTACTTTACGCTCAAGAATGGCAGCACCGTCCTGAAGCGCGATGATGGAACCGACATCAGGGTAGATGGCGTGTTGTACCTTGGCCCGACCGACGGCGAAGCGCAGCTCAAGTGGCAGGAAACCGGCACCGTCAGCAACGTGGCCCTGATCCATCACGCCCAGAAGACCAATGCCTTCGGCGAAGTGGTATCGGAAACCAATGCACGCGGCTACACCACCGTCAGCGTGTACAACGCATTGGGCAAGCTGATTCGCAAAGAAGACCCGAACGTCAGCGTCACGCTGTCGAACGGCTACCAACAAAGCATTACACCGAAAACGTATTACTACTATGACCGCGCCGGCCGCATGCTGGGCCAGCGTGACGCCAACGGCAACCTGACCAGCCAGGCGATGGTAGCCAGCAGTGGCGCGGTAACCGCGGAGTTCCACGCCGACGGCGGTATCAAGGTCAACGGCTACGACATCTTTGGCAACCTCCGTTACGGCAGGGACGAAATCAACCAGCGTACCGACTATTCTTACGACAAGAATGGCAGGCTCACGCTGATCCAGCGTCCGCTGCGCACCGATGCAACGCGTGCCGAAGTCTACATGACCTACGACCAGGCCGGTAACCGCATCACCCAGGCAGCTACCCCCGATGCATCTGCCACGCTGGCGTCTTACACCAACAAGACGTACTACGACAGCATGGGACGCGTGTCGAAAGTCGTCACGCCAGCTGGACGGAGCAGCAACTACACCTACGAGTGGGATGCCAATATCAAGAGCACAGGTGGACGTGTGGTCGGCGGCTGGCGCCAGACGGTAGGTGATCCTATGGGCCGTACCGTGATCGATGAAATCGACGCCTACGGCCGCACCACCGCCCATACCGACCTGGGTGGGCATAAGTTCTTCTACAACTACAATACCGCTGGCTGGCTCGATTCGCAGAGCGGTACGACCGGGCAGAATATCTCTTACACGTACTACGCTAACGGCTACGTCAAGAGTATCCGCGACGTTGCGCTGAACACAGAAACTGCATACGAGTACGACTCGGCAGGCAACCGTGTGTACGAGTCCTACAAGCGAACGGTCAACGGCCAGGTCGAGTACCTGGAAAACTCCAGCATCGACTACGACAGCAACAACCGCGTCATCCGCATTCGCGACCCGCGTGCCGACATCCAGTACGAATACGATGCGGTAGGCAATCGCCGCCGAGTGCGCAGCATGTACCACGATGGCCTGGATGGTTCGGTTCAGACCCAGGACTACTGGTACGACTACGACAACATGAACCGCTTCACCCTCACGATGGGCAGGCTGTCGTCGGCCAATGGCGCCCGCGGCACTAGTGTTGCCGATACCAGCGTGCGGGTAGTGCTGGGCGACCGTGGCAGCGAAGGCGTGCAGGTCTTCTACAACAAGGCAAGCCAGCGCAAGACGACTGTTGCGGCGCGTGACGGCCATCGCGAGGACTACACCTATGGCGTAGAAGGCTACCTTGAATTCACCTACATCAATGCGGACGCCAGCGCACAAGGTGCGTTGGCGTCGATGCGCGTGAATGACAGGCTGGGCCGTACCGTCGGCTACACGGAGTACACCAACGGCAACATCAGCTACCAGCGCAGCACGGTGTACACGGCTGATGGACGCCAGAAGAGCCAGAGTGGCATGGACGGCACAACCACGTACTACTATTACACCCAGCGCGTGGGCAATGAGGACAGCCTCACAGGCATCAGCTCCGACGGCGCAGGTGAGCTGGCGAAGGTGCAGACCGAGAAGGCCGGCGCCGCGACCATCACCAACGTGACTGCCTACGAATACTGGGATGATGCCAAGCAGCGAAGCCAGACGGTCAGCGGCGAAGCGCCGTACAAGACCGACACGGTCTGGCGCCCAGGCGTTTCTTCGTTCAAGTATGACTTGAACGGCCACTTGGTGAAGGCGACGGACGCAGGCGTTGATGGCAAGATCGACACTGCCGACGACGTGACCTTCAATTACATCAGCAACGGCCAGGGCCTGGTTCTCCGCCGCGAGCAGTTCAAGGGCAACACAATTGGCATGATCCACCGCTACATGTACCTGAACGGGAACATGGTTGGAGACGTCGGCAACGACGGCGATGCGCACCTCGATTACGCGCAAACGCTGGCCCGCCCGAACCAGAGCCGCGAGCAGATGTACAAGAACTGGCGCCCAGTCAGCAGCGCCGATTTCGACCAGAACTACCAGCCGATCACCCGCGAATATCCGGCAGCGACGGGCAGCAGCTATACCGTCAAGGCCGGTGACTCGCTGTATTCGATTGCGGGCGCGGTGTGGGGCGACGTCAGCATGTGGTACATGATTGCCGACGCCAATGGCCTGAGCGCGGAAACCGAACTGTCGGCAGGCCAAACCCTGACGATTCCGAACAAGGTTACCAACATCCACAACAACAACGGCACGTTCCGGCCATATGAGCCGGGCGCGATCATGGGCGATGTCAGCCCGACGTTGCCGGATGCGCCGATGCCAGCACCGCCGCCAAAGAAACATGGTTGTGGTGCAGTTGGCATGATCATTATGGTCGTGGTGGCTGTGGTCGCCACTGTCCTCACCGCTGGTGCTGCTGCAGCGGCGCTCGCTACCGCAGGAAATGCAGCCTTCGGTGCAACTGCATGGGCTGCTGGTGGCATGTTGGCGGCCGGAACGACCGGCCTCAGTGCGGGCATGGCATTCGCTGCAGGCGCTATCGGAGCTGCGGTTGGCTCTATCGCGAGTCAAGCTGTCGGTATGGCTATGGGTGTCCAGGAAAAGTTCAGCTGGCGATCGGTTGCCCTCTCCGCGATTGGTGGAGGTGCTTCTGCAGGTGTGGCGTCGTTGGCGAATGGATCCACCGGCGCCATGGCAACTGTCTTCAAGGGAACCGATACCTCCGCAGTCGTAGCACGGTCTGTGGCAAGCAATATTGCAAGCCAAGGTCTTGGTTCGGTCACAGGACTGCAGAATGGATTTAACTGGAGAGGTGTTGCGGCGGCTGGTGTCGGAGCCACCGCGGGCAGCTGGTTAAACAACAATATCCCGAAGGATTTCAACGAAATCATTCGTAACACGGCAGTTGGCTTTGGCGCAGGAGTGGCCGCTGCTGCCACGCGCGGCGGGAAGATTGCTGTTACACAGATTGCTACCGATGCATTTGGCAATGCACTGGGTAGTGCCTTGGCGGAGCAAATGCAGCCGGCGCCTACTACGGCTCGATCGTCCAAAGGCATAGGTGGTTTTAGCTACGACGGCATGAGCAATGCGGCGCTTGAACTGCAGGCGCCTAAGATGAACTATACAGAAGAGGCGTCGGAGACTCGCGACGCAATGCGCAAGCTCTTCGACGATGCGCGTGGCCCGGCACCTCAGATGTCTTATGCCCGTGATTGGTCGAAGATGTCGACCTCCGAGCAAGCGATTATCCAGAATGACGTTGGCTTTGACTACCAAACTTCGCCGCACGATGCCGAGGGCAATCTGAGCTCGACCATTTATCGCTCGCGGAAGATTACCATTGATGATCGACTGTCATGGGCGCAGGAAGGTATAAACAACTTCGTCGCGAAAGGTGACGACGTTGGAGGTGCAGCAAGCACATCAGAAGGGTTGCGTGTCTTTGCCGCGGCGACTTATGGTGCTCGCCACCTCACGAAGGTCGTGGTTAACGGTCTTATCGACATTCCAAGGTTAGCCACCAGCAATTCGATGGTTCCTGGACTCGTGGCTGCGGCCAGTCAGCCCATTGCGACGGCGCGGCAAATGGTTACCGAGTTCCGGAAGCAGTCGACGGCAGATAAGCTCGTCGCAGTGGCGGCGGCTCTTTCCGGATCTGCCGGCAGCATAAAGGCCGCAGGCACCAAGATTCCAGGAATTGGCAAGTTCTTGGGCGGAGAGGTCCGTCATATGGAGGGTTATGGACTGACCTTGCACGCGGACGGAAAAGCTTATGCCCTTGTGTCTGAGGATGTGACGAAGGGTGTCAACCCAATGCTGCGCAAACAGGTGGGGGCCGTGTCAGTGCCTCGAATTATCGAGATTGACCCCAATCCAGGCGAATACACTCCTATCAGGTTCGGTCAAAGGGGGGAGGTCTACGCCAAGCTGCCTGCGCCATCCAACCCAGAGGTAATGAGATGGCAGCGCATGTCCGGGAATGGCGGTAGCAATCGCGACACCTTCATGGGGGCCACGCCAGATCGAGAATCGGGTGTAGGGCTCGAGGTTCAGAAGCAAATGAGGGAAGCAGGTGCGCTTGTCGGCGAAGGTGTAGATCGCATGGTGCTGGGTTCTGATGAGAAATGGTATCCTATCAGTGCGACAGATATGGGGCACAAGATTGCGGCGGTCGAATATTGGAACAACGTTGGCCGCAATTTTGGTCCGCGATCACCTGAAGTCAGGGCGTTCATGAATGACGCCAACAACTACTGGTTGGAGCCGTCTTCGATCAATCGGAGCAACGGCGCGTCGATGGGCCTGACTTATCTGCCACCGGCGACGGCGGCCGAGCGGGCAGAATTCTTTAGTATTCTGAATAGTGAATGGAAACAATGGTAAAAGAGCTTTCGGATAAGGTGCATTCGCAGATCACTGCGCTTTGCAAGCAAGGAGATGAGCAGGCGAATGGCGGGAACTATGAAGGCGCTTTTAGGTATTACCTGGATGCGCTGGAGCTGTTGCCTGCGAATCATCAGGAATGGAAAGCGGCTACCTGGATCTATGTGGCGATTGGTGATGCATGCTTTAAGGGGCGGAAGTACGACAAAGCGTTCCAAGCCTTCGCAAATGCGCTCAAGTGCCCAGAGGGTTTGGGCAATCCATACATTCATTTGCGGCTGGGGCAAGTCCAGTTCGAGCGTGGCAATCTTACAGATGCGGCTGATGAGTTGACGCGAGCCTACATGGGAGCCGGAATGGAAATTTTTATGGAGGACGACCCCAAGTACTTGGAATTCTTGGAAACCAAAATAGATCTCTGACTTTGTATTTGCTCAGCATGACCTGTGCTGAAGAGAGGCAAGTTCAGAATTGTTTACAAATGCGAACGAGGTAGCGCCAAGCGACTGCGTCGTCGCTTGCTGGCGGTGACGTTGGTTCATATCGTCGGCATCGCCGTAGTTCCGTGTCCGTGCATCTCTGGGCGGTACACTGAAACTATCGGCCGCGCTCCTGACAACGGCGGCTGACAAAACTACACTAACGATGCGTTGCCAGCCGGTTTTTCGCGGCCACACTTCGGCGAACTGGTGTCAACGGCTGATGGCAGGTCTGTCTTTCGGGTACTCATTGAGCACTTTTGATATTTGTAAAAGCTTGGGCTTTTACGCGACTGTGAAGTCGCTCGAGCCCAAGAGATTTGACGACGACGTCTCACTGATGAGTGCTTCTTTTGGCAATGTGCTCAGTTGCGTTTGGACTGTATGATTGAAGTTGATGTAACGGACGTGATCGATAGACTTATTGACTTCTTTCTACAGACGAGCAGAGGCTACAGCTGCTGATCATATTAGGCGGCGGCAACAGAAGGTGCATCCGAAGGTCTGCTCAGCAACATCCGCGCACGAGCTTTCCTCTCGATCACTAAGGAAACGATCGGTCAAATTGTTGTCAAAATGCTGATGTTGATGCTGATGCTGATGCGGCACAGGTTGAGTAGTGTCAGTGTTGATGCGGATGCATTGGGTCACTTGCAATGTTGTAACTAGCACTAAATTTGTATCTTATTTGCAAATAAAGTGTGCACATTTCAAGAAAATGTTTCAAAATGTGACATTCAGATAGATTTTGCGTTTCATCCCGCGGCTAAGATCGGCGTTCTTGTTGGGTGTTAAATGAACGTGTCATCTTAGTAACACCGCCTGCGCGCGGGAAAAGGATCATCAGTTGGACGTCACAAAGATCGCTGCAGAAGGCATGCAGCAAGATCTGCTGCGAATGCAGAGCATCAGCCAGAACATCGCCAATGTTCTCACTCCAGGTTACAAGCGCCAGATAGCTGCGCAACAGGGATTCTCCGCACAGGTTGAAAAAGGAATCGCGGCGCAACCGATGTCCGCGATCGATGCGCGCGCCGGTGCGATGCGCTTCACCGGCTTGCAGTCCGATGTGGCAGTCGAAGGCGATGCCTTCTTCGAAGTGGCAACGCCGGACGGTCCGCGCTTCACCCGCCAGGGCGCGCTGCGTGTTGACGCGGGCGGCCGCCTGGTCGGCGCCAACAATTTCCCCATCATGGGTGCCAGTGGCGACATCGTGCTCGCCGGTGGGCCTTTTACCATCGATCCATCTGGCCAGGTGTTCCAGGACGGGCGCGTCGCCGGCCAGTTGAAGCTCGTGTATTTCCGCGAGGCGCAGCGCCTGGAGCCGGTCGGATCCGGCATGTACGCACAAGGCGGCGCATCGATCGAGACATCGGCGGCCACTGCGGCTGCGCGCGTCCGCTCCGGCTACCTGGAAAATTCCAACGTCGAAACCGCCCGCGAAATGGTCAGCCTGACCGAGACGGTTCGCCATTTCGAGGCCCTGCAACGGATTTCCCAAGGCTACGACGAGGTCCTTGGTTCAGCAATCAGAAAGCTCGGAGAGTTTTAAGCAATGAATGACGCGCTCTATATCGCCGCAACCGGCATGAATGTGCAACAGCGCAGTGTCGACACAATTGCCAACAACCTGGCAAACGTGAATACGCCTGGCTTCAAAAAAGGCCGGGTCAACTTTGAGGATATGGTCTATCGCGCACTTGGCGCGCCGGCGGGGCAGGCGGATGCTTCGCGTCCTGCTTGGCAGGGCAGCGGCGTTGGCATGCTGTCGCTGGTGAAGCAATTCGCTCCTGGCGAGTTGCGCAAGACCGAACAGCCGCTGGATATTGCGATTCAGGGCGAGGGCTTTTTTGAAGTCAACGCAACGGACGGCACTCCGGCATATAGCCGCGGTGGTTCGCTGATCGTTGACAAGGACGGCTTCCTGTCGACCGCGGATGGCCACGTGCTGAAGCCAGGCATCCACATCGGCCTGGATGCGCTGGAAATCACCGTCAAACAAGACGGCCGCGTCCTGGTGCGCAATCGCGAAGGCGGCTCTTCGAATGAAGTCGGCCGTATCGAGCTGGTGCGCTTTGCCGATACCCAAGGCCTCGTCGCGCTGGGCGGCAACCTGTATCGACCGTCCGCGCAGTCTGGCGATGCGATCCTGGGGCGTGCCGGTGAGGACGGCCTGGGCGGCATCGCGCAAGGCTTTCTGGAGTCGTCGAACGTCAAGCTGGTCGAAGAGATGGTGGACTTGATGGCGGCGCAGCGCGCCTATGAGAGCAACGTCAAGGTCATCCAGGCTGCCGACGAGATGCTCGCGATGAGCAATAACCTGCGCAAGTAATCGTTGTCATGCGGTTTTGGGCGGTCTTGCTGTTCCTGCTGGCGGTGAACGCCACGGCCGCCGAGATCGTGCTGGAGTTGCGCAAGGAAGCATTGGTGCGCGGCCCCATGGTCACCATTGAAGAACTTGCAGTGATGGATGCCGGCCATGCCGCGCTGGCCGCGACGCCTGTCGGCAGGGCGCCGCTGGCGGGGCAGAGCGCTTTGCGCAGCCGCCAGGAGTTGGCCGATCTGCTGGCCCGCCAGCCTGGCTGGCGCGGCAAGCAAGTGGAATGGCGCGGTGCGGAGGCAGTGCGCGTGCGTACCGAAGCCGTGGCTTTGCCGGGCGAACGGCTGGTGGCGGAGGCGGAGCGTTATCTGCGCGAGCATTTCGGCAACCGCTACGCGAGACTGGAAGTCGCGCCCGCAGCGGAAGTGGCGGAGGTGGCTGTTCCACTGGGAGACATCGCGCTGCAAGTGCGGCCGCTGCCGGACACACGCTTGCCTGGGCGGGTCGCGCTGTGGATCGATGTCGTAGCCGGCGGCGTGGTACAGCGCTCCGTGGTGGTGCCGATGCGGATTTCGGCCTGGCAGGAAGTGCTGGTGGCGCGAGGGGCCTTGGCAGAAGGCGCCGGCATCGGCCAGGCCGAGGTGGAGGTAAAGCTGGAGCGCGTCGAGGGCATCGGCGACGAGCCGGCGCAACCGGATGCGCTGCAGCGCAATGGCCGGCTGCGGCACGCCGTCGGGGCAGGACAGGTGCTGTTGCGGAAGGATTTGGCGCCCGCTGACGCTGTATTGCGCGGCGACAGGGTGCGGCTGCTGGCCGGTGGGCCGGGTATGCAGGTTGAAGTGGGCGCAGTGGCGGAGGCCGATGCGCTGGTAGGGCAAACAATCGCGGTCAGGCCGGTAAATGGCGGCGGCGTGGTGATGGCGCGGGTGACCGGGCTGGGTGAAGTCAGGCTGGAAGAAAGATAAATAAGAATGAAGAGCAGGATGTGGAAATGGATGGCGGCGCTGGTGCTGGTGCAGGCTGCCGTGGCGCAGGCGACCAGCCTGTATGATCCGGCGGCCTACCAGCCCCTGACTTCCGATTTGCGGCAGCGTAAGGTCGGCGACCTGATCACCGTGATGGTCTATGAGAACTCGAGCGCCAGCAGCACTGCCAATACCAGTGCGGGCCGCGAAGCCGGCATCGGGCTGGCTGCCCAGGGTACCGGCGGCAAGCGGGTCGCGGCATCGGTCCATACCAATAACGATATGGACGGGCGCGGGCGCACCGAGCGTGAAGGCCGGGTGCTGGCGCAGATTACCGTGTCGGTGCGCGAGATCACGGAATCGGGCGACCTGATGGTGGCGGGCGAGCAGGTGCTGGAAGTGAACAACGAGCGCCAGCAGATCAAGGTGGAGGGCCGCATCCGTCCGCAAGACGTGTCGGCGGCCAATGTCGTGCTGTCGACGCGCATTGCCAATGCGCGCATCAGCTATGCCGGCGAGGGCGACCTGGCCGCAATCCAGCGGCCCGCCTGGTGGCAGCGTTTCCTTACCCTGTTCGGCTTGTAATCCCTATGCGTCAATTTATTCTGCGCGCCATGCTGGCGCTGGCGGGGCTGTGCGCCTGTGTGCAGGTGCAGGCCGAAACGATCCGTATCAAGGACCTGGGCAAGGTCTCGGGCTGGCGTGAAAACGCGCTGACTGGCTACGGCCTGGTGACCGGCCTGGCCGGCACGGGCGATTCCAGCCGCAACAAGGCAACCCGCCAATCGATCGCCAATATGCTGGCGCGCTTCGACATGACCGTGGTTGCGGATGATGTCCAGAGCCGCAACGCCGCGGCCGTCATGGTGACGGCCAGCCTGTCGCCTTTTGCACGCGAGGGCGATACGCTGGACGTGACCGTCACTTCGCTGGGCGATGCGCGCAGCCTGGTGGGCGGGACGCTGATCCTGGCACCGCTGAAAGGGCCGGACGGCAAAGTCTATGCGCTGGCGCAAGGAGCGCTGACCGTCGGCGGCTACAAGTACGACATGAACGGCAATGTGCAGCAGAAGAACCACCCGACCGTGGCGTCGATTCCAAGCGGCGCCACGGTGGAGCAGGGCGTGGTCAATGACGTGACCCTGCAGGGCAACAGCGTTACCTTCGTGCTGTCCGAACCGGACTACACCACCGCCAGCCGTGTCGCTGCGGCGATCAACCGCGGCCTGGGCGGCAACCTGGCGACGGCGCTCGATCCGTCGGGCATCGAGATCAATATCCCGGAAGCGCGCCGCTCGCGCCTGAACGACTTCCTGATGGCCGTTGAAAACGTGACCGTGGAGCCGGACCGCCGTGCGCGCGTGGTCATCAACGAGCGCACCGGCACCGTAGTTGCCGGCGGCGACGTGCGGATCTCCAAAGTGGCAGTCTCGCACGGCGAACTGAAGGTCAGCATCCTCACCGATAACACGGTGTCGCAGCCGCTCCTGGTCAGCAATACCGGCGCAGGCGTGCGCACCGCGCTGGTATCGAACAGCCGGGTCGATGTCGAGGAGCGTGGCGAAACGGGCCTGGTGACTGCCGGCGGCAATACCGTCGCCGACCTGGTGCAGTCGCTCACGCGCGTCAAGACCAATACGCGCGACATCATCTCGATCTTGCGGGCGGTGAAGGCGGCAGGCGCCTTGCACGCGGAACTGATCGTTCAATAAGGACTGGACTATGCAATCGATTATCGAATCGGGCACCGTGGACCTGCTGCGGCTGGCGCTGGATGCCTCCATCATGCGCCAGCAGGCCATTGCCCACAATATCGCCAATGCCAATACCCCTGGCTACCAGCGCCTGGGCGTCAGCTTCGAAGCCCAGGTGGCGCAGCTCATGGACCAGCAGAAGGCCGGCACGCCGGCACTGCCGGTGGCGGCGCTGCGACCGGAATTCGTGCCCATGGGCCACGAGCCGGTCTCGCTTGACACCGAGATGGCGTCGCTGGCCGAGAACACGCTCCATCACCAGGCCTTGCTCAAGGCCCTGAGCAAGCAAATGTCGCTGGTGAGCACAGCGATCAACGAGGGAAAACGCTAAATGGACTATCACGCGATCTTCCAGATCAGTGCCAGCGGCATGGCGCTGGAAAAACTGCGGCTCGATACCACCGCTGCCAACATCGCCAACATGAATGTCGCTTACGCGCCGGGCGAGGCGGGCTACCGCCCCATGCGCGTGGTGGCGCAAACCGCGCCGCTGGGATTCAGCCAGCAATTCGGCAGCATGTACCGTGCCGTGGGCGGCGTGCAGTCCATGAATGTGGTGCAGGAGGCGGCGCCGCCGCGCCTGGTGCATGAGCCGGGCCATCCGCTCGCCAATGCGCAAGGCATGGTGGCCTACCCGGGCGTGAACCACACGCAGGAAATGGTGAATATGACGGCCGCGCTGCGCGCCTATGAGGCGAACGTCGCGGTCATGAACGCTGCCAAGACCATGGCGGCGCGGGCACTGGATATCGGAGGCCAGCAATGACCCTGGAAGCAATCGGCGCGATCGGCGCCGTGGACGCGCTGGACGCGGCAGCACCGGCAACGGCACAGCCGGCAGCGCCGGAAGGCAGTTTCGGCAGCTGGTTTGCGCAGGAAATGAGTTTGGCCAATACGCGTGCAGCAGATGCCGACCTGGCCGTGCGCCAGTTGGCGGCCGGGGAGCCGGTCAGCCTGCACGATGTGATGATCAAGCTGGAAGAGGCCAAGCTCTCCTTCCAGCTGCTGGCCCAGGTGCGCAACCGCGTGCTGGAAGCCTACCAGGAAGTAATGCGTACCCAGGTGTAATTGATGACGATGATGCAGATGTGGAGCGGCATGGCGCCGCGTGCCCGGATGGGTTTGGCGACAGGCGTGGTGGCGATCGCCGCGCTGGTGGCGGCACTCGGCTATTGGGCCTACCGGTCCGATTACCAAGTGCTGTTCTCCGAAGTGGCGGCTGCTGACGCGGCGGCCATGACAGCCGAACTGGATAAACTGAAGACGCCTTACCAGCTGGCGGACGGGGGCTCGACCATCCTGGTCCCCAAGGACCTGGTGTACAAGACCCGCCTGAAGCTGATGGGCAAGGAGATGCCGCTGCACGGCGCGGTCGGCTTCGAGGTATTCAATAACGCGGACTTTGGCATGACCGAGTTCGTACAGAAGGTCAACTACCAGCGCGCCATCCAGGGCGAGCTGACCCGCACCATCCTGTCGATCGAGGAAATCCAGGCGGCGCGCGTGCACCTGGCCTTGCCTGAACAGGGCCTGTTCCGCAAGAGCGGCGCCAAGCCCAAGGCATCGGTGACGGTGACCATGAAGCAGGGCCATTCGCTGGCGCCGGAACAGGTGACCGGCATCCAGCGCCTGGTCGCTGCGTCCGTGCCCGATATCGTGGCGGCCGATGTGACGGTGCTGAACCAGCAAGGCGTGGCGCTGACCCGCGTCGCACCGGAGCAGGGCGGGGAGCAATTGTCGGTAGCGCAGCTGGACCTCAAGCGTGGTACTGAAGATTACCTGGCGAAGAAAGTCGGCCAGGTGCTGGACCGGACCTTCGGTGCGGGCGAGGCGGTGGCGAGCGTCGACGTTTTGCTGAACCTCGACCAGACCAAGGTCACCACGGAAGAAGTGTTGCCAGCCCGTGGCGCCGCCGGTGCCGCTGCCGCAGCCGGGGTCATGGTGCGCGAGCGCCAGACCACCCGCGAAGGGGCGCAGGCCGTCGCCAGCGGCCAGCCGGCCGGCAGCGGCAGCACCCTGACCGAAGCCGATTACCAGGTCGGGCGCCGCGTCGAGCAGCATGTCCCTGGCAGCGGTGCCATTCGCCGCATGACGATTGCGGTCGTGGTGCGCCAGCCGCTGCGCGCGGAGCAGCAGGAGAAATTGAAGGAAGTCGTGATGGCTGCAACCGGCTTTAGCGCCGCGCGCGGCGACGCCATTGTGGTGCACACGATGGAGCAGTTGCTGGTGCCGGCCCAGGCGGCCGCCAATGCAGCGCCATCCGAACCGGGCACGCAGGCCGGTTCCGCGGCGGCAAACGCTGCATCGCGCGCCTCGGCCGAAGCTGGCGTGGCAACCGGTTCCGTGCCATGGGCCTTGACCGCTATCCTGGCAATGATCGTGGCCGCCGTCGCTGTCGTGTATGCATTGCGGGCGAACCGCAGGCAGGCGCCGGTGGCGCGCCTGGACCCGGCCGCGCGCCAATTGCTGCTGCAGGATATCCGCAGCTGGATCGCCGCGCCTGCCACCGCCGTGGCGAAGGAGCACAAGCCATGAGTGGACACCGCCAGGCGGCGGCAGTCCTGCACGGGCTGGCTGCCGAAGACCGCGACCTGATCCTGGCGGAACTGCCGGCCACGGACCAGGCAACCCTGCAAGCCTACCTGCAGGAGTTGCGCGAGCTGGGCTTCGAAGGCGGCCCTGATGCGGTGGCGCCAGTGGCGCCGCCGGCTGGCAATCCGCGCGACGTGCTGGCCCGTGCCGGCCTGGTTCCGGTGCAGGCCCTGCTGGCGGCAGAACCTGCATCGCTGGTGGGCCAGTTGCTGGCGCTGGGCTCCTGGCCCTGGGCCGATGAACTGCTGGCGCAAATGCCGGCGGCGCGGCGCGAGGCGGTGCAAGCCGCCGGTGCGCAGCGGCCGGCGCCGGCGCTCGCTCGCTTCCTGCTGGAAGATGCCGCGCGCCGCTTGGCCGACAGTGTGCCTGCCGCGCCTGCCCCGGGCCGCCGAGGCTTGCTGAAACCATTACTGCGCCTGGTGCGGCCATGGACCCGATAATCCGCGCTGCCGACATCGCCAGCGTGCGACGCCTGGCGCGGCCAGGTTCGGTCGCGCCGGCTTCGCGTGCCGCGGCCCCGGGGCCGGCTGCGGTCCCGGCGGCGGAAGCGGTGAAGCCGGTGCCGTCACTGGCTGCCGTGCGCCCGGCCATCCCCGGCGAGGAGGAATGGCAGGCGCTGGAGGAGCGCACCCTGGCCTTGGACAAGGGCGAGGATGCGCTGCGCCGCAGCCTGGCCGAGCTGGCCGTGCAGCAGGACAAGCTGGCCAGCCGCGCGGCCGAACTCGCGCAGCGCGAACAGGCGCTCGAAGCCGAATTGGAGGACCGCCGCGCGGCAGCGGAACAGCGCGGCTTGCTGGCCGGCGAAGCCAAAGCCCGGGCGGCCGTTGAGGCAATGCAGGAAGAATCGCAGGCGCATTCGGACTCCCTGGCGCAGCAGGTGCGGAAGGTATTGGATGGCATCGCGTCCAGCCGTGCTGCGCTGCTGGCCGAGGCTGATGATGTGCTGGTGGAAGTGGTGCACGCAGCGCTGTGCCGCATGCTGGGCGAGAACGGCGCCGCGCGGGCGCTGGTCGCCACGACGGTGGCGGCAGCCTTGCGCGAGGTGCGCGATGGCGAGCCGGTGCGCGTCTACGTCCATCCCCAGGACCTGGAAATGCTGCAGGGCCTGGACGGCGCGGAAACCGATCCGCGCGTCCAGCTGCTGCCGGATGCCGGCGTCGTGTTGGGCGGGTGCCTGGTCGAAACCGCGCGCGGCACCCTCGACGCGCGCCTGGACCTGCAGATGCAGGCCCTGCGCCAGGCGCTGATGGCGGCGCGCGAGGCGCGCCGCACCATCCAGGTGGCTGACTGATGCAGCAATACCTCGATGCCGTCCGCGATGTGGCGCTGACCCGCCGCCTGGGCCGGGTGCTGGCCGTCACCGGCCAATGCATCGAAGCGGCGGGCCCGGATGCTGCCGTCGGAGAACAGTGCGAAGTGCTGTTGCCACGCGGTGAGGGGCGCTTGCTGGCCGAGGTGGTCGGCGTGCGGCCGGGCCGCGTGATCCTGATGCCCTACGGCGACCCGCGCGGCGTCGCTGCCGGTTGCGAGATCGTCGCCAGCGGCAAGGCGCCCGGCATGCCGGTGGGCGATGCCTTGCTCGGACGCGTGATCGACGCCTTCGGCGAACCGATCGACGGCCTGGGGCCGCTGCCGCAACTGGCCACGCGCAGCCTGCATGCGGCGCCGCTCAACCCCCTGAGCCGGCCGCGCATCAGCCGCCTGCTCGAAACCGGCGTGCGCGCGATCGACACCATGCTGCCGCTCGGCTGCGGCCAGCGGGTCGGCATTTTCGCCGGCAGCGGCGTGGGCAAGAGCACCTTGCTGGGCATGCTGGCCTGCGGCGTGCAAAGCGACGTCAACGTGATCGCCCTGATCGGCGAGCGCGGGCGCGAGGTGCGCGACTTCGTCGAAAAGCAGTTGGGGCCGGAAGGCTTGCGCCGCAGCGTGGTGCTGGTGGCAACGTCGGACCAGCCGGCCCTGGTGCGCACCCGCGCAGCCCATGCCGCCACCGCCATTGCGGAATATTTCCGCGAGCAGGGCAAGCAGGTGCTGCTGATGATGGATTCGCTGACGCGTTTCGCCATGGCGCGCCGCGAGGTCGGCCTGGCCGCCGGCGAGCCGCCGACGGCACGCGGCTATACCCCGTCGGTCTTTGCCGAAATCCCGCCGCTGTGCGAGCGTTGCGGCACCAGCGCGGAAGGCGGCGCCATTACCGCGCTGTACACCGTGCTGGTGGAAGGGGACGACTTCAATGAGCCGGTGTCGGACATCGTGCGCGCCACGCTGGACGGCCACATCATGCTCTCGCGCAGCCTGGCGCACGAAGGCCATTTCCCGGCGATCGACGTGCTGCAAAGCGCGTCGCGCCTGGCCACCGAGCTGGCAAGCGCGCAGGAACTGGCCTTGATGGGCGAGACGGTGGACGTGCTGGCGACCTACGAGCGCAACCGGCAGATGGTGGAAATGGGCGCGTACAAGGCGGGCAGCAATCCCGGCATCGACCGCGCCCTGGCTGCCATGCCCGCGCTGCGCAGCGTGCTGCGGCAGCCGGTGGCGGAAGTGGCGACGCGCGCCAGCGCCCTTGGCGGCCTGCAGGCGGCACTCGGGGCGGGCGCATGAAGCTGCGCGGATTCCGTTATGCGCTGGAACCGGTGCGCCTGACGCGCCAGTGGGCGGTCGACGGCCTGCTGCCGGAGCTGGAAGCAGCCGCTGCGGAGCTGGCTGTCCAGCAGCGGGAGCTGGAGCGGCTGCAGGCGTTGGCGCATGCCGCGCAAGCGGAGTGGAATGGGCTGAGCCAGGGCGGCCAGGCCATGCCGGCCGAACGCTTTGCGCAGCTGGGCCGCTACCTGGGCGATTGCCGCCTGCGCCAGGCCGTGCAGGCGCAGGCCGTCGAACGGGCTGGGCAGGCGCTGGAAGACGTGCGGCAGCGCATGCTGGCGGCCAGGCGCGAACTCGATGCTGTGGAAGAGCACCGCGACGTCGCTGGCCGGCAATTCCTGCGTCAGCGCCAGGACGGTGAGATCAAAGCCGCCGATGAATTATGGAATGTGTTGAAGTCAGGACGAGGGACAGCATGACAGCGATGATTGATGCAGCGGGCGGTGTGCCCAGCGCGCGCAGCGGCGACTTGCGCCAGATGGACGATACGCGCCAGGCGCGCTGGCTGTACGACCTGGAGCAAGCCTTGCTTGAACAGGGATTGAAGCCTTACCGGGCTGCCGAAGAGGAACAGCCGGGCACCCGTGCCGGCCAGGAGGCGCTGCCGCGCAAGCTGCAGCGCGGTGACCCGGAGCAGGCAAGCCAGGTGGCGGCTGCCGGGGCGCCTGCGCAAGTCCAGGCCCAGGCACAGGTCGCGGCACAGGTTCCTGCCCAACCGCAGGCAGAGGCGCAATCGCCACAGGCGGCGCAGGTGGCCGGCGCAGCAGCGTCCTGGGCGGTGGGCGTGCCTGTCTTCGCGCCGGCCCAGCCGGCCAGCGCGGCGGCGCCGGCCCTGGCCGTGGTGCCGGTGCAGGCGTTGGCAACGCCGGGCCAGGCGCGCGGGCCGCAGCCGGCGCAAGCCGGGATTGACGCCATGGATGCGCCGGCGGCCTTGCGTGGCGCCGCTCCGGCGCAGCGCCTGACGGCGAACCTGCTGGCGGCACGCCATGGCGGGCCGGCAGGCGAAGGCGAGCTGGCGGAGCCGGCGCCGTCCGCCTCGCCGCCGCAAGCCGCGGGCGAACCGTTCGAGAAAAACCTGCTGCACCTGTTTTACGGACGCGACGGCGTTCACGCCTTTGTGCGCGACGCCGAACTGCAGGCCGAACAGATGCGCAGCCTGGCCCAGAACCTGGCCAGCGAACTGGGCGGCGAGGGCCGGCGCCTGGCATCGCTGACGGTGAACGGACGCAAGGTGGATGCCGCCCCCGGCATGGCAAGCGAAGCAGACAACCCGGCGCGGCACGAGGCGCCACAACAGGACAGCACAAGGAGCATCAATTAATGGCCATTTCTTCTACTGCAGCAGTGGGCGCGGGTCCCGCATCGCAATCGAGCAGCATCGGCATCGAGGACTTCCTCAAGATCCTGACGTCCCAGCTGAATAACCAGGATCCGCTGAAACCGCTGGAAAACCAGGAATTCGTGGCGCAGATCGCGCAATTTGCGAACCTGGAGCAAAGCCGCCAGCTGAACGTCAAGCTCGACAGCATGCTGAACTACCAGTCCGCCATGCAGTCGGTGGGCATGCTGGGCCGCACGGTGGACGTGGAGCAGGGCAGCGGCCTGGTCACGGGCAAGGTGACGGCACTCGACGTGTCATCCGGCACGCCGCTGATGACCGTGACCACCACCAGCGGCTCCTTCCTGGAAAAAATCAGCCTGTCCCAGGTTGTCAATATTCGCTAAGCAAGGGAGATTCCATGTTTGATACCCTATTGATCGGCACTTCCGGCCTGCTGAGCCATGCGAAGGGCTTGAAGGTCGTCGGCAACAACCTGGCCAACGTCAACACGGCAGGCTTCAAGAGCTCGCAGCTGCAGTTTGCCGAACTGTTCGAGCAGGGCGGCGGCCAGGCGCCGGCCGGGCAGGGCGATGCGCAAGGCCAGGGCGTGGTGGCGCAGGCGACGCGCGTCATGTTCCGTACCGGTACCGACCAGAGCACCGGCAATGCGCTCGACCTGGCCATCGGCGGCAACGGCTTTTTCATCGTCAAGCGCGACGACCAGCTGCTGTACTCGCGCGCCGGCCAGTTCCAGTTCAATGCCGACAACATCCTGGTGAACGCGCATGGCGACAAGGTGCAGACCATGGACAGCAGCGGCCATTTGTCCGACGTGACGCTGGCCAACCTCGAGCACAGCATGCCGAAAGCCACCGCGGTGGCGAAAATCGGCGGCATCCTGACCAACGTGGTGACCAGCCCGCCGGTGACCGCGGCGCTGAATGGCGTCAGCCTGATCGCGCCGTCCGGCTCCAACGTGACGGTCAACCTCGCCTTCAGCAACGCCGGCGGTGGCAGCTATACCGTCAAGGTCACCAATAGCGGCGGCACCGAGATCGGCAGCGGCACCATCAAATTCGCCAACGGCTTTGCCGTGCCGGGTTCCAGCACCCTGAGCTTTAACTACACCGACGGCACGAACCCTGAGTTTGCGGTGCAGCTGGACTTCAACGCAGTGCAGAACAACGGCCAGTCGACCCAGCTTGCCATGACCACGCAGGACGGCTATGGCAGCGGCGTGCGCACCGACCAGGCCATCGGTGCCGACGGCACCGTGACGGTACGCTATTCGAATGGCCAGACTGCCAAGGGCCCGCGTATCGCCCTGGCGGACTTCCAGTCGGAGACGGACCTGAACCAGGTCGCCGGCGGCTTCGAAATGCGCGACGGCGCAGCGCTGCACCTTGGCTACGCGGGCGACGGCTCGTTCGGCAAGCTGCAGTCGGGCCATCTGGAAGGCTCGAACGTCGACCTGGCCGAAGAGTTCGGCAACCTGATCCTGATGCAGCGCGGCTACCAGGCATCGTCCCATGTGATCAGCACGGCCAATGACATGATCCAGCAATTGTTCGACATGAAGGGCCACCGTTGATGCAAGCAAGTCCATACGCCCTGCTGGGCGCCAGCCGCCTCACCGCGGCGCGCGACATGCTGGAGCGCGCCCTGTCCGCCTGGGCGGCCGACTGGGGCCTGAGCGAGCCGGAAGTCACCGTCGAACGGGCCTGGGAAGCGGCGCCGCACAGCGCGCCTTGGCAATACGCCCGCGCCGGCACGGACGGGCGCGGCTTGTGGCTGGCCTGGCCGGCGGAGCTGGCAGGACAGTTGCAGCGCCAGATGTTTGCGCCTGACCGGCGCCATGCCCCGCAGCAGGGCCAGCCGGCCTTGGCGCTGGCGGCGGCGGATGCGGCGCTGGCGGCGCTGGCTGACGGCCTGGCGCGCGAAACCCTGGGCCAAACCGTGGCGCTTGCAGCGCAGGCGCCGAACGGCCTGCGCGGCCACGCGTCGGGAGCGCTGGCGTTCGAGCTGAGGACAGGCAAGCTGGCTTGCCATGGCCTGCTGAACCATGAAGCGGTGCAGCACCTGGCGCCGCCGCGCGCTGCCGCCCCCGCGCTGCCGGCAGTCAGCCTGGCCGCGCTGCTGGCGCAGCAGCCCGTTGCGCTGCAGGTGGCAGTGGGGCAGGCGCAAGTGACGCTGGGCAGCCTGCTGGCGCTGGAGGCGGGTGACGTCATCCGCCTGGACAGCCTTGCCGAAGATGCGCTGGCCGTGCGCGACGATAAGGGCCGCCTGCTGTTTGGCGGCCATCTCGGCATTGCCGGAAACAAGTTGGCGCTGGAAGTAGTGCCTGGAACAAAGAACGGAGTAAAAGCATGAGCAGTACGAGCAAAGGCGGCGCGGCCGTCCAGACGCAATTGGTGGAACTGGTGCAGATCGAGCCGCAGCCGGAGAAGGGCGCAGCCCTGTTGGGTGGCAAGCTGGGCCTGCTGGACAGCGTGCCGGTGACCCTGAGCGTGGTCGTCGGCGAAGCGCGCACGACGGTGGGCGAACTGATGGCCCTGCGCGAACTGTCGGTCCTGAAGATCGACAAGGAAGCCGATTGCCCGGTCGACGTCATCGTCAACGGCAATGTGGTGGCGCGCGGCCACCTGGTGGTGGTGGACGACAACTTCGGCGTGCGCATCAGCGAAGTCGCCCAGGCAAGCGCGCAGGCATGAACAGCCCGGCAAGTTCGACAGCGGCAATCCCGTTCAAGCGCGAGAGCGACGTACCGCTCGGCAGTGCGGTGGGCGGCGGCGTTGGCGTGCTGCTGATCGCCCTGGCCGCGATTGTCGTAGTGCAAGTGCTGCGCAAGAAGCTCAAGCTGGTGCCGCCTGGCGCCGCTGCGCGCCACGTGCGCGTGCTGGAAACCCAGCGCCTCGGCCCGCGCAGCACGCTGGCGGTCGTCGAGTTCGCCGGCCGCCGCTATCTGCTGGCGCAGGGCGAGCATGGCGTAAGCTGCGTCGACAGCGTGCCTGTGGAAGAAAGTGCGCCATGAAGCGGGCTCTCTTTGTCTTGCTGGCCCTGGCTTGCCTGGCGGTGCCGGCGTTGGCCGCCGAGCCCTCGCTGGCCTTGCCGGGCGTGCAAGTTCAACTGGGCAAGGGCGGCACCGATGCTTCGGCGGCGGTACGCATCCTGCTTGGCCTGACTGTCCTCAGCCTGGCGCCGGCGATCCTGATGTCGATGACGTCGTTCATCCGCATCGCGGTGGTGCTGTCGATGCTGCGCACGGCCCTGGGCATGCAGGACACGCCGCCCAACACCGTGCTGGTCAGCCTGGCGCTGTTCCTGACCTTCTTTACCATGGCGCCGACCCTGCAGCAGGTCAATGAGCAGGCTCTGCAGCCGTATATGGCGGGCAAGCTGTCGACCGAGGCGGCATTCGCCAAGGGCAGCGTACCCTTGCGCGACTTCATGGTGCGCCAGACCCGCGAGCAGGACCTGGCGCTGATGGTGGACCTGGCCAAGGCCGAGCGGCCGCGCGACGTCAGCGAGATCAGCATGTCGCAACTGGTGCCGGCGTTCATGCTGTCCGAGCTGCGTGCCGCCTTCCAGATCGGCTTCGTGGTCTTCCTGCCCTTCCTGCTGGTGGACCTGATCGTCTCGAGCGCCCTGATGGCGCTCGGCATGATGATGGTGCCGCCGGCCTCGATCGCGCTGCCGCTCAAGGTGTTGCTGTTCGTGCTGATGGATGGCTGGAACCTCGTGGTGCGTTCCCTGCTCGGTACGTTTGCCTAGAACCGACGATGGCTGCCGCCTTGCTTGCCTGTGAACCGGATGCCGGCGCCGCCCTGTGGCAGCGCTTCTGGTGCAGCCGCGACCCGGCGCTGCGGCAGCAGCTGGTCGAGCGCTATCTCGAGTTCGCACGCATCATGGCCGGCCGGCTGTTCAGCATGCGCGCCCATGCCGGCCTCGAGTTCGGCGATTTCCTGCAGTTCGCACGTGAGGGCTTGCTGCAGGCGGTTGACCGCTTTGAAGAAGGACATGGCGCCAAGTTCGAGACTTTTGCCGCTGCCCGCATCAACGGCGCTATACTCGACGGCATCAGGTCGTACAGCGACGCGCAAGAACAGGCGGCGGCCCGCAAGCGCATCCTGGCGGCGCGCTCGGCCGACCTGGCGCCAGCCGGCGCCGTGCCAAGCGACCCGGACGCGCTGTTTGGCCAACTGGCCGAAATGGCGGTGGGCCTGGCGGTGGGCTTCGTGCTCGACGATTCGGGCATGTATCTTGCCGACGAGCCTGGCTACCCCGACAATGCCTACGCCGGCATTGAAATGCGCCAGCTCAGGCAGCGCATCCATGCCTTGCTGCACCAGCTGACGGAACGCCAGCGCCAGGTGCTGCATTACCATTACCTCCAGCAATTGCCGTTCGAAGAGATCGCCAACATGCTGGGCTTGAGCAGGGGGCGCATTTCCCAGCTGCACAAGGAAGCTTTGGACGCCCTGCGCAAGCGCATGCTGCAGGACGACCCTGTTAACCTGATATTTTGATTGGACGCATAGATGAGCAATTCGATCCTCGCCGGGCTTGACCAGGCCGAACTGTTACAACTGGCACTCAAAGCCGGCGCCGGGAATGAGGCGGGCGCTGCCATTGCCTACCTGAAGGAAGCCGTGGCGCGCCCGGATGCCACCGCCCAGGCCCATTACCTGCTGGGAGCGGAGTACGCCCAGCTGGGGATGTACGACCGGGCGGCCGGCGAAATGGAAGCGGCGATTGCACTCGACCAGACGCTGTACACCGCGCGCCTGCAGCTGGCCTTGCTCTGGCTCGGCGCCAGCCAGGCCGAGCGCGCCGCCGGCGTCCTGCGCCCGCTCGAGGAAAGCGGCGTGCCGGCCGAACTGCAGCACTTCGGCCGCGGCCTGCTGTTGCTGATTGCCGATGATCTGGCCGCATCGCGTGCGGCGCTGGCGCAAGGGATCGAGCTGAATACGGCCAACTTGCCGCTGAACGATGACATGCAGCGCATCATCGGCGAACTGGACAGCCGGATCGCTGCCGCTGGCGCGGCGGCGCCGGCAGACGGCACGGGCGTCGAGGCCGAGGCTGAAGGCGATGGCCAGCACCTGCTGCTGTCGGCGTATGCCGGCAACTTCAAGCACTAAGCGATGACGTCGATCAGCCCGGTCACCCAGCTCGTTGCGGTCATCCGCAGCCAGCTTGACCGCGCGGCGCCGGCGCGCCGGCGCCGGCCGGGCGCGGCGGCGGCAGCGCGCCAGGCGACCGAAGGCCTGGCCGGCCTGATCGAACTGCGGGTCGCCCAAATTGCTGAAGATGATCCCCAGCGCGGCCGCAAAGCCTTCAGGATCTTCCTGGAAGCGGTGCTGCTGGCGCATTTTGGCACCAAGGTTGCCAACGATGCCCGCTTCCACCAGATGCTGGACGATATACAGCAGGCCATGGAAACCGACCCGGCCAGCGGCAAGCTGGTGGAACAGGCGATTGCCCACTTGCTGGCGCGCCAATCCTGATTACTAAGGAAAGACACTATGCAGCACCAAGAAATGCCCCAACTCGAACGCCTGGAACGGCACGAAGGCTACCTGGCCACTGATCCCGACAATCTGTCCCTGCTGGAAACGGTGGTTGACCTGTGCTTGTCGGCCGGGCTGCCGCAGCGCGCGGAAACCCATGTGCGCGCCGCGCTCGAACGCCATGCCGGCGCGCCGGGCTTGCTCGCGATGCTGGGCAATACGATGCTGGCGCAGCAGCAATGGGAAGCGGCCGCCGAAATATTCGGCGACCTGCTGGCCCGGTTTGCCGATGGCGGCCTGGCCTACAATTTTGCGCTGGCTTGCCTGTTCCTGGGCCGCTGGCAAGAAGGCTGGCAAGCGCTGGCGCCGTATGTCGAAGCCGAAGGCGCCACGCCGGCGCCCGGTGCAGTCACTATCGCCCTGCGCCTGCTGCACCGCCTGGGCGACCTGGACAAGGCAAGCGCCCTGGTGCAGCGCTACCGCGAGGCATTCAGCCAGGCGCCTGCCTTCCTCGGCGCGGCCAGTGCCGTGCGCCTGGACGATGGCGACCTGGAGCAAGCCGAAGCCCTCAGTACTGCCGCGCTGGCCTGCGGCCGCAACGTCGAGGCGCTGGTGGTGGCCGGCTCGGTCGCCCTGGCCCGTACCGACAACGATGCCGCCGTGCCGCTGTTCGAGGAAGCGCTGGCGTCCAGTGCTACCGAGGCGCGTGCCTGGGCTGGCCTGGGCATGGCCAGCATGCTGCGCCGCGACCTGAAGAGCGCGCAGCAGCAGCTGGAACAGGCAGTGCACTTCATGCCGGGCCATATCGGTACCTGGCACCTGCTGGCCTGGGCCCGCCTGTACAGCAACGACCTGGCCGGCGCGACGGCGGCCTTCGAAACTGCGCTCGGCCTGGACCGCAACTTCGGCGAGAGCCACGGCGGCATGGCCGTGGTGCAGGCCATGGCCGGCCAGCGTGCCGAAGCCGAAGCCAGCATTGCGCGCGCCCTGGGCCTGGACCGCGACAACCTGTCGGCGCGCTACGCCCGGATGGCGCTCGATGGCGACCTGCAGGATCCGGCGCGCTTCCACGCCCTGGCCATGCGCCTGCTGTCCATGCGCGAAGGCACGTTCGGCCGCAGCATGGGCGACATCGTGCAGTCTTACCAGAGCCGCTGAACATGGGTGCCGATGCCGCGCTCCAGATGCTGGCCGAACTGCTGTGGAACGGCCTGCTGATTACCGCCCCCTTGCTGGCGGTGACGCTGGTGGTCGGCCTGCTGATCAGCATCCTGCAGGTCGTGACCCAGGTGCAGGAAGCCTCGCTGACCTTCATCCCCAAGATCATCGCCGCCGTGGTGGTGCTGGTGGTGTGCGGGCCGTGGATGCTGAAGCGCCTGGTCGGCTATGCCACCGGCCTGATCGCCTCGATTCCGCAGCATTTCTGATCCGGCATGACCCTGAACATCGACATCGCATGGCTGCTGGCCGTGTTCTACACCACGCTGCGCCTTGGCGCCGTGCTGCTGATGTCACCCATCATGTCGGGCCTGGGCGGGCTGCTGATGGTGCGCGTGCTGCTGGTGCTGGGCCTGTCCGTCATGCTGGTCAATAGCCTGCACTTGCCGCTGCCGGCGCATGGCCTGGAGCTGGGACCGATGATTGCCGGCGCGCTGCTGGAGCTGGCTGTGGGCGTCACCCTGGCTTTCGGCGTGCACGCCGGATTTGCCTCCTTCACCCTGGCCGGCAAGGTGCTGGACATCCAGAGCGGCCTGGGCATGGGGTCGGTGTACGACCCGGTCACGCGCAGCAGCGCGCCGCTGTTCGGCACCTTGCTCAACATGGTGGCGGTGGTGGTGTTCTTTGCGCTCGATGGCCACCATGCCTTCCTGCGCGGCCTGGCGTATTCGCTGCAGCAGGTGCCGCCCGGCACCGGCCTGACCGAGTGGCCGGCCGCGGCGGTTGTGCGCCAGTTCGGCCTGATGTTCTCGCTGGCCGTTTCGCTGGTCATCCCGGTGATGCTGGCCCTGCTGCTGGCGGAGGCGGCGCTGGCCATGGTGTCGCGCGTGCTGCCGCAAATGAATATGTTCGTCATCGGGGTGCCGGTCAAGATCGTGGTGTCGATCGTTGTCCTGATGCTGACGGCGTCCAGCCTGGGGCCGGCAATGGGGCGGGTGTACACCGGCATTTTCACGTATTGGGAACAGGTGCTGGGCTGATGGCGGAACAAGATACAGACCTGACAGAACAGGCAACGCAGTACAAGCTGGAGCAGGCGCGCAAGAAGGGTTCGGTGGCCCGCAGCGCCGATTTCACGGCGGCAGCGATGATGGCGGCCCTGGTGCTGGTATTCCATGCCCATGGCGGCGCAGCCTTGCGCGAGGCGGCAAGGCTGCAGCAGCAGATGCTGGCCCATGCCCAGCTGCTCGATTGGCGCAGCGAGGCGATGGCGGCCTGGCTCGGGCAGCTGCTGCTCGCCATGCTGGCGATCCTGGGCCCTTTGTTCCTGGCACTGGTCGTGGTGGCGGTGCTGGCCAACCTGATCCAGACCGGGCCGGTGCTCAGCTTCCACCCGCTGTCGCCCGACATGAACCGCCTGAACCCGGCGCAAGGCTTCAAGAAGATCATGTCCAAGCGCACCCTGTTCGAAGCAGGCAAATCGATCGTCAAGCTGGTGGTGCTGTGCGCCGTGGCGTACTACATTGTGCGCGACATGATTCCCGGCCTGGCCAGCCTGCCCGGGCAGGAAGCGAAAGGCTATGTGCACACGCTGCTGGGCCTGTGCGGCTCGCTGCTGGCGAAAATGCTGGTCGCGCTGATCATCATTGCGATGCTCGATTTCGGCTTTACGCGCTGGGAATTCGGCCAGCGCATGCGCATGAGCAAGCGCGACGTGAAAGACGAGCACAAGAACCGCGAAGGCGATCCGCGCATCCGCGGCCGTTTGCGCGACCTGCGCAAGGAAATGCTGAAACGCAGCCAGTCCGCAGCCAAGGTGTCCAAGGCGGATGTGCTGATCACGAACCCGACCCGCCTGGCCGTGGCACTGAGCTACCAGCACGGCGTCTCCGGCGCGCCGCAGGTGGTGGCCAAAGGGGCCGGCGAGCTGGCGGCGCGCATGCGCGAGCTGGCGGGCCGCAATGGTATTCCCGTGGTGCAGAACCGGCCGCTGGCCCGGGCCCTGTTCCGCGAAGTCGATCATGACGGCTATGTGCCGGAGAAGTGGTACCCGCAAGTTGCCCGCATCATGGTGTGGGTGTATACGATGCGCGAGGCAAAGCGCAATTCTGGAAAGGCAAGATGATGTTGGCGTTGCAAAAGGTGTTCAAGAACCACACCGATATGGTGCTGGTATTGCTGGTGGTCGGCATCCTGACCGTGCTGTTCGTGCCGATTCCGTCCGGCCTGCTGGACTTCCTGATCCTGTCGAACGTCAGCTTCGCCATGCTGATCCTGCTGCTGACGTTCTATATCGGGCGGCCGGTCGAGTTTTCGACTTTCCCTTCGCTGCTGCTGATCGCCACCTTGTTCCGCCTGTCGCTGAATGTGGCGGCCACGCGCCTGATCCTGTCCGAGGCCGACGCCGGGCGCGTCATCTCGGCCATCGGCTCGTATGTGGTGGGCGGCAATTACGTGATCGGGATGATCGTGTTCCTGATCCTGGTCGTGGTGCAGTATGTGGTGGTGACCAATGGCGCCCAGCGCGTGTCCGAGGTGGCGGCGCGCTTCACCCTTGACAGCATGCCTGGCCAGCAAATGAGCATCGACGCCGATTTGAACATGGGCTTCATCGACCAGGAGGAAGCCAAGCGCCGCCGCAAGATGCTGGAAAAGGAATCCGGCTTCTACGGCGCCATGGACGGCGCCAGCAAGTTCGTGAAGGGCGATGCGATCGCCGGCATCATCATCATGCTGATCAATATCGTGGGCGGCCTGGTGATCGGCGTCATGCAGATGGGCATGCGCTGGGACCAGGCGCTGCAGACCTTTACCCTGCTGACGGTGGGCGACGGCATCGTGACCCAGGTGCCGGCGCTGGTGATTGCGGTGGGCACGGGTATCATCGTGACCCGCTCCGCTTCGGACGGCAGCTTGAGCGGCGAGGTGCTGAAGCAGATCACCGCGTTTTCCAAGCCGATGTTCATCGTGGCGGCAGCGTTGTCGGTGCTGCTGTTCCTGCCTGGGATTCCTTCGGTGCCGGTGCTGCTGCTGGTGACCCTGCTGGCCGGCGTCGGCTGGCTGATGCGCCGCAAAGCCGCCGGCGGCGATTCCGAAGACGATAGCGACAGCGCCGATGCCGACGGCAAGGATGGCGAGACTGGCTACGACATCCTGCGCGTCGAAGCGTTCGAGGTGCACGTGGGCGCCGGCCTGGCACCGCTGGTGCGCGGCGAACAGACGGTGTTCATGGAGCGCATTGCAGCGATCCGCAAACAGCATGCCCTGGAGTCCGGCATGGTGCTGCCGAGCGTGCGTTTCCGCGACAATGCGCAGCTGGGCGCCAATGCCTATGAACTGCAGGTGTTCGGCGTGCCGGCAGGGCGCGGCGAGATCATGATGGAGCGCACGCTGGCGATCCGGGCCAGCGCCGAGGCGCGCCCGATCAAGGGCATCGAGACGCGCGAGCCGACCTATGGCTTGCCGGCGGTGTGGATCGAAGATGCTGAAAAAGACATGGCGCGTGCTGCGCGGTATACCCTGGTGGACCCGACCACGGTATTCATCACCCATTTGAGCGAGGTGCTCAAGCAGCAGGCGGCGACCTTGCTGACCCGCACCGAGACGGACCGCCTGCTGCAGCGGGTGCGCCAGGACCAGCCGGGACTGGTGGAAGAACTGATTCCTACCGTGCTGACCATCGGCGACGTCCAGAAGGTGCTGCAGAACCTGCTGCGCGAAAAAGTCTCGATCCGCAACCTGGAACTGATCCTGGAAACGCTGGTCGACACCGGCCGCAATTCGAAAGACCTGGGCTACCTGACGGAGGCCGTGCGCCAGAAGCTGGGACCTGCGATCTGCCAGAGCCTGATCGGCGAGCACGCCTCACTGAGCGTGCTGACGCTTGACGCCGGCATCGAACAGGTGCTGATGGATAGTGTGCGTACGGCCGACAGCGGCAGCGCGCTGGTGGTGGAGCCGCGCTACGCCGAGCAGTTGCTGTCGCGCCTGGCGGCACAGTCGGAGCGCATGATGAAGGGGAATATGCTGCCCGTGCTGCTTTGCTCGCCGGACCTGCGACGCCATATCCGGGCGCTGGCCGAGCGCGCGGTACCGCACATGCGCGTGCTCTCGATGGCCGAGATCCCCGGCAGCGTCAACCTGAAGGCTTACGCCACCGTCACGCTGTAATCGCCGTTCCGAGCCCGTTCCAGCATGGACAGCTGGGCGGGCAGGCAAACCGTCCGCAAGTCGTACTGCTCGACGACGGTCTGGCGCGCGTTGGCGCGGATGTGCTGGAACGCAGCGGGCTCGGACAGTACCTGCACCGCGCGTTCGGCAATCTGCTGGGGCGAGAAGAAGTCGACCAGCAGGCCGTTGCCCCCATCCCTGATCACTTCCTCGACGGGCGGCGTGCGCGAGCCGATCACGACGCAGCCGCTGGCCATTGCTTCCAGCATCGACCAGGACAGCACGAATGGATAGGTCAGGTAGACATGGGCGCGCGACAGTGCCAGGATGCTGGTGAACTGCGGGTAGGGCACCCGGCCCAGGAAATGCACGCGGCTCCAGTCGACCGTATCGCCCAATTCTTTGAGCATGACGGCTTTCCACGATCCCCCTTCGGCAGGCGGCGCACCGTAGCTGACGCCGTCGCCGCCGATGATCAGGACCCGCGCCTGCGGCCTGCGCCGCAGGATTTCGGGCAGGCTGCGCATAAAGCTTGGAAAGCCGCGGTGCGGTTCGAGATTGCGGCCCACGTAAGTCAGGATTTCGTCGCCGGCCTTGAGCGTGACGCCGGTGCCAGGAACCTGGAAGCTTGCGGCGGGATTGGGGCGCAGGCGCGCCGTGTCAACGCCTTCGTGCAGCACTTGGAGCCGCTCGCGATATGGCTCGGGATAGAGCGATTGCTGCCAGCGTGTGGGCGTAATCCCGGCATCGGCAGCTGCCAGCGACAGCAGGTTCACGGTGTTGCGGGCGCGCAGGCGTGGCGCCGTATCAGCCGTCACCGGCTCGCCCGGGTCGAAGCCGACGTCGCCCTTCTGAAGGTGATAGTAATACTCGAAGTAGCCCACCAGCGGCACGTCCGGATAAATGTCTTTCAGGAACAGGATCTCTCCCCAGCCGCTATGCCCGACGATCAGGTCCGGCTTGAAACGGTTATGGCGCAGCCGCATCGCGACGCGTGCGACTTCCTGGCCGTACAGGATGGCCGACTCGGCGTTGCGCAGGTAGTGGTGGGTGTGCGGCGAGGCGCGCCGCCCGACCTGGTACACCATGGTGCGCACGCCAGGCACGTTCACGCCCTTGCGCTGGGTGATGAAGACGACATTGTGGCCGTTGGCTGCCAGATGCTGCATCAAGTGCAGGAATTGCCCTGGCATGTTCTGGTGGACAAAGATGATATTCATGACCGGCGCACTTTACACGGTTTCCAGGCCATCGCCAAAAAGTTGTATTTCCAGGAAAAAATATTTCCATTCACCCCTAAACTTTTCCGGAATTTAATAGATACATTCCCGTAGAGCTGACGCGGCGGTGGCCGCGCACAGGCAATTTCAGTCAATTGGGAGTAGTAGATGGTTGCAATCATTAGCGGTAACGGTGCCGGTCTGTTGAATTCTTCGCTGGGCCTTTTGGGCCAGGGCGGCGTGGCCGGACGCTGGCCGCGAGGTTCCGCCGGCGAGGCAGGCTACCTGAATATCGCTAACGGCAACCTGGTTCTCCAGCGCCGCGACGATTTCCTGGCGGCGGCCGGGATCGACCTGAAAATGGTGCGGACCTACAACTCCCAGGGCGAGTTCGGCGAGGGCGCCGGGCGGCAGTGGAAAATCGGCCTGCAAAAGCAGGTCGGCTCCCTGATCGGCACGTTGAACGCTCCCGGCAGCAGCATTACGCGCCTGGAGGGCGACGGCAGCTGGACTCAGTTCAATTTCGACGCTGCCAGCGGTCGCTACCTGAATGCGAACGGCAGCCAGAGTCTTGCTTTCGGCTCTTACCAGAAATGGACTTGGCGCGACGAAAGCGGCACTGGCGTGTACGAGGTCTATGACCAGGCAAACAACGGCCGCGTGCTCCTGGTTGGTGACCGCGAGGGGGTGCGGCTGAACTACGAGTATGGCGAAAGCGGCCTGGTTGCCGCCATCCGCACGGCTTCTGGCGACATCACCTATTTTGACTACGACGTCAGCGGCAACCTGGCGCAATACCGGACTGTGGCCGGAGACAGCGGGCGGGAGCAGACCCGGGTGCATTACGGATACGACAGCCTTGAACGCCTGACCAGTGTAACGACCGACCTGAGCCCCGAAGACAACAGCGTTGCCGATGGAAACAAGTACGTGGTGCAGTACACCTATGATGGCAATAGCAACCGCGTCACCAGCATTGGGCAAACGGATGGCACGCTGGTTAAGCTGAGCTACCTCCGTGCCGGCGACACATGGAAAGTGGCAAGTATTACGGACGCGCAGGGCGCCTTGACTATCGAGTACGAACAAGGTCAGACGATACTAACGGACGCGGCTGGGAAGGCTACCGCCTACAGCTTTGACAGCGAAGGACGCCTGTTGGCGGTTGGCACTCCTGGCAGCGTTCCGCAGGCGAGCTTTGAGTACGATGCGAAAGGCAACGTGGTGCGCGCAGCATCGGCTGACGGCACGGCAATGACCTACGAGTATGATGTGCATAGCCAGCGCGTTGCCGTCCGCGGCGCGGACGGCATGCTGATCCTTCAGCGTGGCTTTGCGCCGGACGGGCGGCTGCTGGCCGAAATCTCCTACGATGCGGAATACCAGGCGTCGTTGACGAACTACATATACGACGGCGCCAGCAGGCTGGCGTTTGTGGTCGCGCCGGATGGCCAGGTACAGCAATATCAATATGACAGCGCTGGCCAGCGCATCGCAACGGTCCGCTATCCGGATTCGCTCTATGGCACTGGAGCGCGTACCGAATCGGCGCTGCGTGCCTGGGCTGCGAACGAAGTGCAGCAGAAGCATACCGTACAGCGCACGAGCTTTACTTACGACGTGCGTGGTCTGGTTGCGACCCGGGCCGACGAATCTGGCACAACTTCGTATGTTTACGATCAGGCCGGCCAGCTGCTGCAACTCATTTCGCCAGATGGCTCCACCACCGAATACACGTACGATGGCCTGGGCCGCGTGCTGACGACGACCACGGCCGTCGGCCAGGCTGAAGTGATGGATTTTGATGGCGCCTCCAACGTCATGCTCACTTCCTATGACAAAGGATTGGCGAGCAGCCGTGTGATGAGCGGGGGCGACATGATGTTCATGAGCGCCATGGCGATGAGTGCGCCGGTATATGCCAACACTATCAATGGCAGCACCGACGACGAAAGCTTGAACGGTACATCCGGCGACGACTATGTCAACGGCGGTGAAGGCCGCGACACGCTATATGGCGGATCCGGCAACGATGTACTGGAAGATGCCTCCGACGCCAATTATTTCTACGGAGGCGCCGGCAACGATACGCTTGCAGGCATCAGTGCCTCTGACGACACCCTCTACGGCGAGGCGGGTTCCGACACTTACCTTTACAATCTGGGATATGGCAACGACATCATTTATGCGCAGCGCAACGAGGATACGTTGCGCCTGGGCGAAGGAATCTATCCTTCTGATGTGACGTTTGAGCGCGTCAACGATGACCTGCAACTAGTCATCCGCCAGGGTGGCCTGGAACGAGGCCGTGTCGCCCTGATGGGCCAAGCGACGAACAGCACTTCCGGCACCGGTGGGGTCATGCAGATTGTTTTTGCTGACGGCATGGTATGGGATGCTGCGACCATTCGAACGCGCGCCCTGCTCGGAACCGATGGGATCGACGGCAAGCTCACTGGCTATGACAGCAACGATTTCGTCGCCGGCTATGGCGGCAGTGATACCATTGCCGGCGGCGCCGGTGCCGATACCCTCGATGGCGGCACAGGTGCCGACTCGATTGATGGCGGCACTGGAAACGACAGCGTGTTTGGCAATGCCGGCAACGACACCCTGGCTGGTGGCGAAGGCAACGATATCCTGGATGGCGGCGAGGGCGCCGACGACCTGTCGGGAGGAAATGGTGACGACACACTCAATGGCGGCCTGGGCATCAGCGCGGGCGACGACAGCCTGAGTGGCGGGGCCGGCGCAGACACCTACATTTATGAGCTGGGCAGTGGCAAGGACTGGATCTATGGCCAGCGCAGTGAAGACACGTTGCGGCTGGGCGCCGGCATCAATGTGGCCGACGTTTCGGTGGAAAGAAATAGCAGCGATCTGGAACTGGTAATCCGGCAGCAGGGAATCGAAGTCGGACGCGTTGTGCTGGCATATCAGGGTTATGACTCTGGCAGCGCTAACGACGGCGTCAAGCAGGTGCTCTTCGCTGACGGATCGGTCTGGGATGCCGCGTCGCTTCGCATGCGCACCCTTTCCGGATCGTCGGCCAGCGAAGGAAGCCTGAACGGGTATAACAGCAACGATGTGATCCAGGGGAATGGCGGCAACGACACGATCAAAGGCGGCGCCGGAGCTGACACCATCGATGGCGGCGCAGATGCCGACTTGATTTACGGTGATGCAGGCAACGATTCCTTGCTTGGAAACAGCGGCAACGACTCACTATTTGGCGGGGACGGCAACGACGTCCTGAATGGCGGCGACGGCAATGACGACCTGCGCGGCGAAGTGGGGGCTGATACGTACGTCTATGAACTGGGTGGTGGCAACGACACGATCTATGGCGGCCGCAATGAGGACACCCTGCAATTGGGTGCAGGTATCAACCCTTCCGATGTCAGCTTCGAACGCATCGAGCGGTTCGGTGGCCCCAGTGTTGATGTTGTGATCCGGCAGAATGGCGTGGTAGTCGGCCGTGTCGTATTGTCGGGGCAGGCAAACGATTCCAGCACCACCGATGGGGTCCAGAAAATGGTCTTCGCCGACGGCACGCTATGGGACGCGGCAACAATCCGGTCACGTGCGTTGATCGATGAGGCAAACCGCAACAGCAGCAATCTGCGAGGCTACAACAGCGACGACACAATCCTGGGCAATGGCGGCGCCGATTCGCTGTACGGCGGTAACGGCAACGATGTGCTGGATGGCGGTGCTGGCGACGACTTCCTTGACGGCGAAGCCGGAGCCGACACCTATGTCTACGAATTGGGGGACGGCAACGACACTATCTACACCCGGCGTTATGAAGACACCCTGAAACTGGGAGGCGGCATCAGCACAGGCGACGTCAGCCTCGTTCGGCGCGGCACCGACGTAGAGGTGGTGGTGCGTCAAAGTGGAGCTGAGACTGGCCGCATCCTTTTGATGGGCCAGGCCTACGATGCCAGCTACGGTATTGGCATCAAGCAGATTACCTTTGCCGACAATACGGTATGGGATGCTGCGAAGATTCTGTCGCTCGCAGCGACACCGGTGGCTGGCGAAACGCGAAGCGCCACAGAGTACGGTGGCACGATGCTCGGCACCCAAGGTGGTGATAACTTATATGGCGGTACGGCCACCGATTCCATTGACGGTGGTGCCGGCCATGACAGCATATATGGGAATGCCGGCAACGATTCCTTGTCCGGAAGCGGTGGCAATGATTACCTGTATGGCGGGGTTGGCAGCGATCTCATCGACGGCGGCGAAGGCTTGGACCGTCTGTATGGCGACGCCGGCAACGACACGCTCAAGGGGGGCGCCGGCAGCAGCAATGACACTTTGCAGGGCGGGCTCGGCGCCGATACATACATCTATGAGCTTGGCGGCGGAACGGATGAGATTCATGGGCAGCGCGATGAGGATACGCTTCAACTAGGGACCGGTATCAATCCGGACGACGTGTCGGTGGTGCGAAATTCCACTCACGTTGAGCTGGTAATCCGCAAAGACGGATACGAGGCGGGCCGTGTTGTGTTGATGTATCAGGCGCTGGATACAACAAGTGATGTCACTGGCGTCAAGCAGGTACAGTTTGCGGACGGAACGTCCTGGGATGCCGCGGAGATCCGTAAGCGCGCGCTGACAGGTTCGGCAGACGCTGACGGAAACCTGGACGGATACAGCGGCAACGATTCCATTTCTGGCGGTGCCGGCGACGATCGCTTGCTGGGTGAAGCTGGTGACGACACCCTGGATGGCGGTGCCGATACCGACACCTTGTCTGGACACGCTGGTAACGATGTTCTGCTTGGCGATTCCGGCAACGATTTCCTGTACGGCGGCGACGGAGACGATACGCTGGACGGCGGGGCTGACACGGACAACCTGTGGGGCGATTCCGGCAGCGACACCTTGCTCGGCAAAGGCGGCAAGGACGGGATTAATGGTGGCGACGGCAACGACCTCCTGGATGGAGGGGAGGGTGAGGACACGTTGGGCGGCGGTGCCGGCGACGACACCCTTGCGGGAGGGGCCGGCAACGATTATTTGCGGGGAGAGGGCGGCGCCGATACGTATATCTACGAACTGGGTAACGGCAAGGACACGATCTACGGCCAGCGCAACGAAGACACCCTGAAGTTCGGCGCAGGCATCGCGCCAGCGGACGTGAACGTCGTGGAAAACGGCACCGACCTGGAACTGGTCATCCGTCAGCGGGGGATGGAAGTTGGCCGCGTTGTGCTGTATTACCAGGCAACCTATTCTTCCAGCACAGACGGCGTCAAAGAGGTCGTTTTTGCTGATGGAACAGTGTGGGATGCGGCGAAGATAAGAGCTCTTTCCCTGGCTGGCACAGACGGCAATGATCGCAATTTGTCGGGGTATGTCGGCAACGACTCCATACTGGGTGGCGCAGGCAACGACTGGATGACGGGCGGTGCAGGCAACGACGTCCTTGATGGCGGCGCCGACGCCGACAATATTTCGGGCGATGCAGGAAACGATACGCTTTTTGGTGGCGATGGGAGAGACACGTTGTACGCTGGCGATGGTGACGACTTCCTTGATGGCGGGGAGGGCGGCGATTACCTGAACGGTGGCAATGGCAATGACACGCTCAGGGGCGGCACCGGTTTTGGCGGCGGTGACGATGAGTTGGTTGGCGGCGCCGGCGCCGATACCTACCGCTACGAACTTGGCGGTGGCAAGGACAAGATCACCGGCGAGCGCAATGAGGATGTCCTGCAACTGGGGGCCGGCATCGATCCGGCCGACGTATCGATCATGCGGAGCAGCGATAGCCTGGACCTGGTTATACGCCAGGCGGGTTCCGAGGTGGGACGCATTGTGTTGGTTGACCAGGCATCCGACAACTATGGATCTGGCGTCAAGCAAGTCGTTTTTGCCGACGGCACGTTGTGGAGCGCAGACAAACTCCGTGCCCTGGCATTGATCGGCACCGAAGGCAGCGACACCAACCTGCGCGGCTACAACAGCGATGACTCCATCGTTGGCAATGCGGGCAACGATTCTCTTTATGGCGGAGCTGGAGCCGATACGCTTGAAGGCGGGCTGGGTACTGACCGGATTAACGGCGAAGCTGGCAATGATCGTTTGCTGGGCGGGCGCGGCAACGACACACTGGACGGCGGCGATGGCGACGATTACCTGGACGGGGGTGAAGGCAACGACCAATACACGGGCGGCAACGGGGCTGATACATTCAACTATGAACTGGGCGGCGGCAACGACACGATCAATGGCCGGCGCAACGAAGATACGCTGAAGCTCGGCGCGGGCATCAATTCGGGCGACGTCAGCTTTGTGCGTCCCGTCAACAGCGACAACCTTGAACTGATGATCCGCCAGGGCGGAGCGGAAGTCGGGCGCCTGGTTTTGACAGGCATGGCTTCCGATACCGCAACGACCAACGGTGTGAAGCAGATGATCTTCGCCGATGGTACTACCTGGAGTGCGGAAGCGATCCGTGCACGGGCCCTGATCGGCACGGAAGCCAATGACCCCTACCTGCGTGGCTACAACAGCAATGACAGTATTGTGGGCAACGGCGGTAATGACCTCATCAGTGATCCGGGCGGCAACGAAACGATCGATGGCGGAACAGGCGACGATACGATCAACGATGCCGGGTCAGGTGACAATCTGATACTGGGTGGGGCGGGCAACGATTCCATCTCCTACAGCAATTCGTCGAACAATACGATTTTTGGCGGCGCAGGCAGCGATACGGTGAGCGTAAGCGCCCCCGGCAATTTTGCCTATGCAAACCAGCTTGCTGGCGGCCGCGGGCGCGATCGCCTGGTCGGCTCCAACGCGGCGGACTCTTACATCTTCTACCGCGGCGACGGGCAGGATACGATCTCCGATTACGACGTCAATGCATATGGCAAGGTCGACCGGCTGGTGCTGGGCGAGGGCATCGTTCAAAGCGACATCGGCTTCAGCCGCGTCAACTCCTATGACCTATTGATCTCGATCGGCGATGCGGGCAGTCCGACACTGGATACCATCCTGGTCGAAAACTGGTTCAATTCTTCGGGGGCCTACCAGCTGGAGCGGATCGAATTCGCCGATGGTGCCAGCATGTCGAAGGAGCAGGTCAATGCGCTGGCAAACGTGCGTTATGGCACGGAGTCCAGTGACTCATCGTTTGGTCCGATTGCGGGTGAGAACAGCGCGACTTATGGCCTGGACGGCAACGACACCATTGCCGGCAGCTCCAGCGGCAACGATACGATCGACGGCGGCAGCGGGAACGATTCCATCAGCGATAGCGGCGGCACGCGCAACGTACTGCTGGGCGGCGATGGTGCCGACACCATCCAGTTTGCATCGGCCAGCGACAATACAGTCAAAGGTGGTACCGGAAACGACTGGGTCTTGATTTCGGCGGCAGGAGCCGGTCAGGGCAAAGCCAATGAGGTCGAAGGGGGAAAAGGCAACGATCGCCTGGAAAGCGGTTCCAGTGCCGACACCTACCTGTTCAACCGAGGTGACGGCCAGGATACGATCTACGATTACGACAGCGTGAATGGTGGCGCCACGGACCGTGTGCGCTTTGGCGCGGGCATCGTCCTGTCCAATCTGAGCTTCATGCGCCAGGGGAACGATCTTGCGGTTTTCGTAGGTGGCGGCAGCATACCGGGCCGGTCCGACCAGATCATCATTGAGAACTGGTTCACGAGTGGGCAGTACCAGATCGAACGCTTCGAATTTGCAGATGGCAGCTCCATCGCGAGCAGCGCTTTGCCGACGTTGATCAACACTCTTGCCGGCACCAGCGCTTCCGAAACACTTGCCCTTGCTGATTCCGTACCGGCCGTGGCCGCAGCCTACGGCGCCGAAGGCAGCGACACGCTGACAGGGAACTCGGGCAACAACACCATCTTTGGCGGTACGGGCAACGACAAGATCACCGATACGTCGGGAGACAATAACCTGCAGGGCAACGCGGGCAACGACACCATTAACTTCAGCGGTGGTAATAACTACGTCGATGGTGGCGCGAACGATGACCAGATCAACGGTGCCGGTGCGGCCGGAACGAACAATGTCATTGTTGGCGGTAGCGGCAACGACAGCATGGTCAGCGGCGCAAGCAACGATACCTATGTGTTCGCGCGGGGCGACGGCATGGATACCATTGCCGACAGCAGCAATGCGGACCTGGATGTGCTTGAATTTGGCCCAACGATCACATCGGCACATTTGAACGTCACCCGCAATGGCAACAACCTTGTCGTACGCGTAGTCGATCCCGCGAACTCTTCCAGGATCGACCAGGTCACGTTCGAGAATTGGTTTGTCGGCACCAGCAATATCATTGAGAAATTCCGCTTCGCCGACGGCACGGAAGTCGCCACCGCCCAGATCGTCGCCATGATGGGCAACAGCTCCCGCTTTGGCGGTATGGGGATCGAGAACCTCGATGCAGGCGCGCTTCAGGCGGCGGGAAGCATTGGCACTGATGCCGCGCTTACGCTGGTCAATACCGGCAACGGCAACTTTGTGCTGCGGGAGCAGGATGCGGCGCTGGCGTCGCTCGGCCTGGATGTAAGCCTGGGCCGAACCTATAACTCTCAGGCGCAGATTGGTGCGACCGGCTGGTCCAACTGGCAATTGGGCACCGGCAGGACGGTGCGACTGGATTCCTCCAGCAATACCGCCTATCGCAGCAATGGCGATGGCTCCGAAGGTAAATATACCTGGGATGCCTCGATCGCCGGCTATCGCTCGGTGGACGGGCAGGGCGCCTACGACAAGCTGGTATTCAATTCCGGCTTGCAGCAATGGAGCTGGACGGATGGCGCCTCCGGAGTGACCGAAACATATGACGCTGTGAACAATGGCCGCCTGATGAACACGCGCGACACCAGCGGCAACGTCACAGCATATAGTTACCTGGGCGACGGCCGGTTGGACTTCATCACCAGCGCCTCCGGTGAGAAAGTTGTGATGGTGTACGACAGCGTCGCCAAGCTGGTTTCTGTGCGTGTCGACTACACCTCGAATGGCCAGGCGAAGAGCAGCAACCGCGTTTATTACGACTACGACGGCCAGCGCCGGCTGACCATGGTGCGCACCGACCTGACTCCGGACGACAATAGCATCGCCGACGGCGACGTCTACTGGACGATGTACAGTTATGACGGCGACAGCGGACGTATCGCCCGCATCACGCAGAAGGACGGCAGTTCCTTGCGCCTGACCTACAGGCAGGATGCTGCGAGCGGCGCATGGTGGGTCGATACGATGACCGACGGCACGGGACGTGTAACCCGCGTGGTCCGCGCTGCGGACGGCACCGTTATCGAAGATCCCGCGGGCCACCAGGTCAAGTACACCTATGATGGCGCAGGCAAGCTCGATAAGGTCACAGACCTGACGACCCAGCAATCGTCAGACTACACTTACGACGGTAACGGAAATATCGTCAGAGTGACTGACGCCAACGGCGTCGTCAACGAATTTGCCTACGATAGCGCCGGCAACCAGGTGTTCGACCGCATCGCCGGCGTGCGCGAGATCAGCCGTACTTTCGCCAAACCCGGCCTGGTGCAAACCCAGACGGTGAATGGCGAGACCACGCGCAACGTGTATGACGCGCAAGGTCGCCTGCGCTTCCAGGTCTCCCCCGAGGGACGCGTCACCGAATCCGTCTACAACGCCAAAGGCGAAGTAGTCTCGACGTTCGAATATGCCGGCGGCATGTTCAACGTGTCGACCCTGGGTGCAACGGAAGTTCCGACCGAGGCCGCGCTTGTGGCCTGGACCGGCGGGATCGATCGCCGCAACAGCGTGCGCACCGATTTCACCTATGACAGCCGTAGCCTGGTGCGATCCTCGACCACCTACGCAGCGCTGGCGGCCGACGGCAGCGGAGCGGTGGACGGCACTGAGTCCGTCCGTCGTTATACGTATGACCAGAATGGCTTGCTCCTGCAGACCATCGACACCAATAACAAGCAGGTCAGCTACGGCTACGACGGCCTTGGCCGTGTTGTCGCCACACTGGATTCCCGCCCGGAGACGGCGCAAGCCACGGCAACGGTGTACGACGATGCAAGTCGCACCGTGGTCACGACCGGCGTCAATGGCAACACGGTCAGCGAAGTATTCAACCGCGCCGGCCAACTGCTTAGCAGGACCGCCAGCTCGGCAGTCGCAACCGGCACCTCGCGCATTTTCTATGACGCCGCTGGCCGTCCGACCATGACCGTCGATGAGGCCGGCACGCGCAGTTTCGTCATGTATGACACCGCGGGGCGCAAGGTTGCCGACATCGATGCCGATGGCAGCCTGGTGGAATATCGCTATGGTCCAAACGGCCAGCTGACGCACACCATTGCCTACGCTACCCCGGTAGACGCGTCGACGCTGGTCGATGCCAGCGGCAAGCCGATTGCCAGGACGTTGGCGAGCGTGTTGCCTGGCTCGAAGCCTGCCGACCGCCATGCCTGGAATATTTACGACCCTGTGGGGCGTTTGGTGCAGGCAGTCGATGCCCGGGGACATGTCACGGCAACCGTGTACGATGTGGCAGGCCGTGTCGCATCTGTAGTACTGCACTCGGAAACCGTGGACACATCTGCACTGAAAGCTACCGATGCACCGGTTGCAATAGCGCTGACAATCGACACGGCCGACAGCGTAACGCGCTTCTTCTACGATAAAGACGGAAACCGGCTGGGCCAGCTCGATGGCTCGGGCAACCTGACGGAATTCGTGTACGGCGCCAGGGGTGAGCTGGTCTCGAGCATCACCTATCGCCAGGCCACCAGCGCTGCCTTGCGCGCAACGGGCAGCCTGGCTGACCTTCGCGCGGCTGTCGCCGGCAGCGCCGCGGCGACGAATTACCTGTATAACGGCAAAGGCCAGCAAGTCGGCGTGGTTGACGCCGTGGGCACCCTGACCGAAACGGTGTACGACAAGGAAGGCAACGTTTCGCGTAAAACGCGCTATGCCACGCCTGTCGCCTGGCAGAGTGGCGCAGCACTTGCGAACCTGCGCCCGGCAGCCACTTTGGCAGACCGTAGCTGGGATTACACCTACACCAGGCTGAACCAACTTGAAACCGAGACCGCCCCAGACCGCACGGTGACCAGATACAGCTACGACAAGCTGGGCAAGGTTACCTCGGTCGAGCACTTCGCCGGAACATCGGTGGCAGCCTCCTCACTGGCGCGCTACGACGCGGAAGGCCGTGTGGTCGCTGAGATCCCGGCCGATGCCGGCTGGCGTATCGCCGTTGCCGGCACGAACGCCGCGGCGAAAGAAGCCGTGTGGACGAGCTATGGCGTCAGTTACGAATACGACAATGCGGGCCGCCGTATCAGCATGACGGCTCCGGGCGGTGCAAGGACGCTTTACTTCTACGACGCAGACGGCCGCGTGGCCCATACCGTTAATACGCTGGGGCAGGTCGTTAGCAGCGAATACAACGCATTCAACCAGGTCGCGCGCAGCGTGACGTATGACGCGCTGGTGCCGGCGGCATCGCTGGCAACGCTCAAAGGCGGTGACGCCTCGGCCCTTGCCGAAGTGCTGCAAAGCCTGGCCCCAGCCGCCATCGCCACCCGTACCATTTACAACGACAATGGCGACGTGGCTGCCATGGTCGACCCGATGGGCGCCCTGACGGCCTACCATTACGACGCCTTTGGCAACGTCAGCGAAAGCTTTGCCTATGCCGCCGCGATCAACCCAGGGCTGCCGGAATCCGACATCCTGGCCGGTATCGCAGCAGGGTCTTTTGCCGATGTGGCGAAAGACCGGCACCAGCGCTTCGCCTACGACAATGCCGGCCGCCTGACCGCAACGTTTACCGCGTTGCAGGCTGACCCGTCGGGCCAGCAATGGTCGGTGTCGACCCGTTCGTACGATGGCGCCGGCAACCTGGTGGCGACCACCTCGTTCGCCACCCCGATCAGGCACGCTGCGCCAACCGGTTCCGATGCCGCCACGGCGACCGCGAGCGCCAGCGACGAGCGCGTCCGCATCGCTTACGATGCCTTGGGCCGTGTCACGGTCAGCGCTATCGCGCAATCGTTGGTGAACGGCCAATACAAGTGGACGTTGCAGACACGTGAATATGATGCAAACGGCCTGCTGGCCGCGCAGCGCACGCTGGACAGCCAGCTGGTCTCTGCAGAGCCGACAACCAGTGATCTGAATGCCGCTGCCGCCGTGCGTACGGTTGCAGATGCCGTCACCCGTTACGCCTACGACGAAATGGGCCGCGTCACGCATACCGCTGTCGCACAAGGTGTTGTGAATGGCGCCCTGCGCTGGGCAGTGTCAAGCGTAGCCTATGACAAGGCTGGCAACGTCACCCAACGCACAGCCCATGCGGCGGGACTGTCTTCCGCCACCTTGCCGCAAAACGCGACGTTGGGCGACTACACCGCCTGGATGAAGACGGCACAGGCAGACGCCAGCCGTGACCGTACTACACGGTATGTCTACGATGCGGGCAACCGACTGCATTATTCGATTGATGCGCTGGGCGCAGTCGTGGGACAGGAGTATGATGCACGCGGCAACGTCGTGCAGGTCACATCCTATGCGACTCCCGTCGAAGCCGTGCCCGCCAACTTCGAACCGGCCGGAAGCCCGGCCGATCGTGTCAGCCGCACGATCTACGATAAAGGCGGCCGCGTCCTCTATGGGATCAATGCCGAAGGTGCGGTAACCGAGTTCCGTTACGATGAGTTAGGCCGTGTTGCCTCGACGATCGGCTACGCGACTCCGGTTCCGGTCCAATCACTGTCTTCCGAATTCAAACCGCAGGCAGATGCCGCCAATGACCGGGTTGTTCGCAATGTCTACGATAATGACGGCCGCTTGCGCTTCGCAGTCGATGCGCTCGGCTATGTGAAGGAAACGCAGTACGACGCCCTGGGCAGGGTAATTGACAGCTTTGCATATGGCGATCCTGTGGACTTGCCTATCGAAGCACAAAACCTGTCGAACCTGTCCGACTTTGGCGCCGCGCGAGTTGCGGCAGCAATGACGCGTCGCGACTCCTTTGAATACGATGCGCAGGGCCACATTTTGCGTACGACGGATGGAGAGCAGCATTCCGAGTATTTCCGCTACGACGCCATCGGCAACAAGGTCGCCTTCGTCAACAAGCTCAATAATGAATGGCTCTATCGCTATAACGCGGCCGGCCAACTGACCGAAGAAGTAGCACCGCCGGTCAGTGTGATGGGCAATGACCATATTGCTTCAACAGTTTCGCTGACAACCCTCATGGTCTACGACGCACAGGGCAACCTGACCTCGCGAACGGAGGCAGCCGGAGTTGCCGGCTACGAGCGAACAACCAGATACGAGTATGACCTGGTTGGCCGCCAGCTGAAGACCATCCTGCCTTCGTTCCAGGTCTACAATCCTGGCGAAACGCCCTCTACCGAGCCGAATGCCGGCCTGGCGGAACATGACTCCGGCGAGGTATCAACTTCTGTCACGTATGATTTGCTGGGGAACGCCATTGCCAACCGCGATGTGGGCGGCAACGTCAGCCGCAAGGTCTATGACAGGTTGGGGCGTGTGCGTTATGACATCGACGCGAAAGGCCAGGTCACCGGGCACCAATACAATGCATTCGGCGGGCAGATCGAGCTGACGCGTTACGCCAAAGTGCCTTCCTTGGCTGGCAGTGATTTCAGCGAGGGCGATGTTGGAGCGCGCGTCAACAGCCTGAATCACAGCGAAGACCGTAGCATCAACACCAGCTATGACCGCCTTGGCCGTGCGGTGCTTGTAGTGGAACCGGCAAGCTATGTGTTCGACAACCTGGGCGGCACCCCAGGCTATGCTTTGCTGTCACGCGTAACCACAAACGAATACAACCCATTCGGCGAAGTACGCCACAAATCCGTCTATGGTGCCGATCCCGCAAAACTCGAGGTGAAGCGCACCATTCCTTCGGAAGAGCGCTATTACTTTAACAAGCGGGGCGAACGCATCGCCCAGTTTGTGCTGTCCGATGCGGCCGGCGGTTACCTGACCAAGTCCGAATACAACGCTTTCGGCGAAGTCTCCAGCGTCACGGAATTCGCCACTAAGGCGGATGCAGGCACGATGACGGATACCGTCTTCGGCCCAGTGGCAGGGCACCAGCAAGACCGCCAGACCACCACGATCTACGACCGAGTCGGTAACAAGACGGCTCAAACTCGCCACAACGTCGACGTAGTCAGCGAAACTGCGAATACTGGCTATAGCGGTCCGATGGCACTGACGACCCGATATACCTATGACGCGGTCGGGAACTTGCTCACGACAACTGACGCCAGCCGTGCTGAGACTCGCAGCTTCTACGATGCCACGGGTCACGTGACCAGGATTGTTGTAAGGGGCGGCGCCGGCGGCAAGCTCGCTTTGACTACATTCGATCGTGATGTCAACGGTAACGTGGTGCGCCAGACCGCGTATGCAAAGGAAATCTACCGCGACGACAACGGAAACTACACCGAACCTGAGGCGTATGCAGACGACCGCACCACCTGGACCACCTATAACATAAACGGTCACGCCATCGCGCAGACGAATGCGGAAGGCATTACGTCCTACACTTCCTACGATATATTCGGCCGCACTGCCAAGCAATGGCAGAACGTCACCAGCAAGGTCGCGGCGGGGACATCTTTTGTACGGACCAGCTTTGCAATCACCCAATACGACGAGTTGGGCCAGGTAGTAAAGGTAATCACGCCTGGCGCTGGCGCGACAGTGCAGAACAATGATATACGAGGCGTCTTGGGTGGCAGTGCTGTTAACACAGGCTTCCCCGATAATGGAAGCACTCAATACTCGAGTTACAACGGAACCAACCAGGTGAGCGTGAATTATGCGGACCTCGGTAATGGTCCTGTCAGAATCGAACTGAACTACACAACAAAGGACGGCTACACAAATCAGCCATTCGGGTTTGGCCTCAAGCGGACCGTGCTCACGCCAGGAGTAATCCGCGACAGGACATTCGATTTGCCGTCCGCAGCCGGCGGCGCCGTACTGTTGTGGAGCGATGTCAATGAACAGCTTGGTGGCATTCGCTCGATCAACCTCATCAAGGTTTACGTCCAGGATCAGTCGGGCCAGTGGATCTTGAAGTACCAAGGCAATGGGTCTGCGAGCGTGACCGAACGCATGAACGGCAATGTCGGTACGACTATGCAGGAAAACGAGTACAACGCTTTTGGGGAATTGATCGGGAAGCGGCTTGATGGCCGCCAGTATGAGACTTCGTCTTATGACAACGCCGGCAACTTGTGGCGCACCAACGCTGGCGACGGCGTGACCAAAGTCTTGTTCCACAACGTTGCTGGGCAGGTGTCTGCCCAGCTCCGCAGCGGCAAAGACCTTGGCCTGGCTGGATTCGAATCGGCGCAAAAAGTAGCCGAGGCATTCAATCGCGACAACGACCTTGCAAAGGGAATCGTTCGCAATGAGACGAGCTATGATCTGATGGGACGGGTGGTAAGCCAGACTGGCGCAGCACATGCTTCTGTGGCAGGGACCGGCGAAGTAGCCGGCAGCAAGACCATTACCCCCAATGTATCCGCAGTCCTGCAAGCGTCATCGCAGGTTGAGTGGAGCCGCGTGCCCTATTACGGCGATGGCATTATTGATGCCGATGCTCCAGCGAATTGGATGTATTCGTGGAGCGGGCAGAACGTCGTGGATGTTTCATTTAGTCTCCCTGAAGGGCTGGGTAGCGGTGAGCTGAAGATTGAGGTGTCGTACCACAACGATGGTGTCGTGCCTCCTGACGGGTCCAAGGAGTTTAGCGTAGGCGACCGCACTTACAACGAAATCTTGCGCTCTGACCAGATACCGAAGCCTGATCAAAACGGGGTTTATTCCAAGACCCTGAACATGGTGGGGTGGCCGGGCGCCGACAGCATTAATTATGTGAGAGTGTACAAGAAGGACTTGACTGATAATTGGGTCCTGATGGGCGACAACCAGGCCGCCACAAAGCCTGGCCCGTTCTTGTCGATGCCTATGCCGCTGGATGGCCTGGCCGATGCGCGCCTTGAATATACCCTCGCAAGCGGCGAGACCCTGTCGCTGTCTTCAGCGGACCCTGCGCAGAAAGACCTCGTGCGCCGATTTGGCGATGCTGCCGTGTTTGACTTGTCCAGTCTCCCGACTGGAACAGTGTCGTACCGCCTGTATCACACCCTGCAATCGGGTGGCGCAGAGGTTCTGCAGGAAAGCGGCCAGTTAACAATTTCGAGCGTCGACGGCAAACGCACTGCCACGAACAGTGGCACCACCTATTCAAAGGAGCAGACCGGGCGTTCTACCAGCCAGCAGCGTCTCGACCGCTGGGGTAATGTGTTGGAGGTAACCGACCCGCGCAATCCTGACTGGTTCATCCGTTACAGCTATAACGACAACAACCAGTTGACAAGGCAGGAACGTGTCGCACCAGGCTTGGTTCAGTTGCTTGGCGAGACCTATTTTGATGAGGCCGGGCGCGAAGTTGGCCAGATGGACGGCAGGGGCTACGTCCAACGCAAGGTCTACGACAACGATGGTCACTTGGCCAAAGAGCGTCACGCGGACGGTGGCCTGGTCGAATACGACTACAACATCTTTGGAGAGCGCACAGTCCAGCGTACGTTCAGGGACAGCGCCAACGTGGTCACCACCAATTATGCCTACGACCATCTGGGCCAACTGACCAAGGTCTTCAACTTCGCCGAAACCTGGCGCACGCTCGAAGACGGCAATGAGGGCAACCTGCAGGTGCAGTTTGTGTCATCCCACGCCGAACTGGCCGAGTCTTACACCTATGACGAGGTGGGCCGTCGCTCGTCCACCACGAATGGACTCGGGGCAACGAGCTTCGTTCGCTATGACCATGCTGGAAACGTGCTGGCCGAAGTTGACCAGACCGTCCACGTTACTTCCTATGCATACGATGCCTTCGGCCATAAGACTGCAATGGTAGTGCAGGACCCAACCGGCCCTCGTGTCCAGACTTGGGAATACGACGATAACGGGCGCCTGAAAGCGCACGTCGATGCCGGCCGCACGCGGATCACCTACACTTATACCGCGCTGGGCCAACTGGAAACGCAGAGGTCGGAATCACGCGGCAGCATCGCGGGCCAGGACTTGAAGTACACCTATGATGGCGATCAGTTGCTTGGCGTGGAAGACATCGCCAACATGCAGTTGACCACGTATGCCTACGATTTGGCCGGCAATCGCCTGCGCGAGCAGACTGTTGCCAAGGGACGGGTGGTGCAGAACAACTACATCTCCTATGACCAGCTGAACCGCATCAAACACGTGACGGATGGCCGCTTCAATGTGGAGATTGGCTACGATGCCGCCGGTAACCGTGAGACAGTCGACACTTTCTACATCGACCAAAAAGGCCAGAAAACCGACATCCACGTGATGAACAAGTTTGACGCGATGAATCGTCAAACCCTGGTCGACGGAGAAATCGAAGACGTCAATGGTGTCAAGACCGCCAAGTTCGGCTCGCAGAGCCACGAGTTGACGTATGACTGGGCAGGCAACCGTACCAGCGATAAGTACTGGGGAACTGCCGATGCCAGCAAAGAGGTGACGACCGAGACCTACACCTATGACGCTGTAGGGCGCCTGAGCACGACCAGGCGCGATGGCAACCTGATCGACCTGCGCTACTACGATCAGGCTGGGCGCCTGATTCGCTCCGGCGGCGATGTCCGCTGGACCAACGTACCTCTGATGGGGAAATGGAAGCTGGCCATCGAATACCGGGTTTCCGAATACGATGCCGCTGGTCGCATGACCCGCCAGAAAATGCGCGACCTGGACAACAACTTCCTGGACGACATCTACTTCAAGGCGATCGTACAAATCAAGGCAGACCATGGTTACGATGGCTATGACGTGGGGGGCAACCTGAAGGGCTATTACGTCATACCGCCAAACAAGGGCCCGATGACCCAGTTCAAGATGGACTATGTCTGGTTCGATGCTGCGAAGGAGACGCAGGGGCGGGCTACCAATAGTGGCGGCACATCGCAGACCCTGACGCAGTACGATGGCAACGGCTTCGTGGTTGGCGTGGTCGAAAAGCCAGACGAAGGGGCGGAAACCACCCGCAGCTATATCAACGACATCAACGGCCAGGTGCTGTTGAAGGTCGAAGGCAATGTGGAAACGCATTCGCTGATTGTGAACGGCCAGTTGCTTGGTAAGACCAGCGTCAATATGGTCGACACCAGTTTCGTGAACATGTACCAGCCAGCCACGGCAGGCGCTATGACGGCAAATGCCAGTGCGTATGTTGTGCGCTACGCTGGTGAGACGCCGTCCAGCATTGCGCAAGCCATTTGGGGCGACAGCAAGCTCTGGTACCTGATTGCCGACGCCAACGCCCTTGGCGGCGATGTCGCACTGGCGGAAGGTAAGGCGCTGCGTATTCCTGCCCGCGTGAACACGGTTCACAACGACTTCCAGACTTTCAAGCCGTACGACGCGGCAGAGGCAGTGGGCAACACCACGCCGACGATGCCGGTACCGGCCAATGCAAAAGGTTGCGGCGCTGCAGGGAAATTGGTGATGGTTGCGGTCGCCGTAGTAGTCACTGCAATGACCGGCGGTGCTGCCGGTATGTTTCTTGGCAGCCAACTCTTAGGGGGAATGGTGGGCGCCGCAGCGGGCTCTATCGCAAGTCAAGCGGTTGGGATGGCAATCGGGGCTCAAGACAAGTTCGATTGGAAATCCGTTGGCATGGCCACGTTAAGTGCAGGCATTGGCGGCGGCGGAACAGGCTGGGTCGGGGCCGCAAGTGCCGTTGTTTCCAGCACATTGACGCAAGCGATTGGTTCGAAATTGGGCTTGGTTGATCATTTCAGTTGGCGGAGTGTAGCCGCGAGTGCTGCTGGCTCGATAGCTGGCCAGGCATTGGGGCAGGCTGTTGGTGCAGCCATGGAAGGCCCTACGCTCGGGAAATATGCCGGGTTCGGATCTCAATTCGCTAAGTCATTGACCCAAAACGCCGTCTCTGCAGCGATCGGCCCTCAATCCTTTAAATGGAGAGATATCGCGACCGACGCTTTCGGCAATGCAATCGGGTCAAGCCTGGCAGATCAGATGGGGCAAGATAACAAGTTGAGGAAGATTCAGGGACGTAGCACGGCACGCGCGACGGCACGCGGAGAGTCGATGCCGTTAATTGAAGCCTTACCAATGGAGCCCATCATAACTCCAGAGCTGGAGGCTGCCGTTAGCAAACTGCCGGCTGTAGTTTCCGAACCGGATATAGATGAATTTAAGTCTTCGTTTAAGGAGCTTTCGAAACGCCAGATCGAAAGTGATACGCGCTCCGCTGCCGGTGTGGCGGAGCTATTAGAGGCCAACGACCAAGCCTGGGCTGTTCGTTCATCCTCGCGGATCCGTCAGTCGTTGGGGAGCATTCCACCTCTAGCTGAAGTTATGATTGCTGGTGGTTCGAGGCAGTATTCCGATGCCGAGATTGCGGCTCTGTGTCGTTTGCCGGCCTACGGATCAAAGGAGTGGTTGCAAACTGCCACTCCGCAGGAATTGACTGCATATCAGAAGGACTTGATGTTGCCAAAGGCGGTCGCTGTAGATGGTAATGCCGAAGCCGCTCGAAATGCACAATTACTGCAAAGTAGGAATTCATTGGAAATCATTTTACTAGGGCCGCTCTTTGGTGCTCCAGGTGCGTTGGCGCGTGTGACCGGACAAAGTGAGGAACGCGTCTCGGATGCAAATCGTATTGGCGGTGCAGCCTTCGAATTAGGTACGATTGCAGTGGGAATGCCAGGCAAAAATTCGCTTGTAATTGAGCCAGTAGGTATTCGCCCTCAATCCATTGGCGGATATGCCCCGCGCGACATTGATGGAGGAATGTGGACCCTTGAATCACGATCGGTAAAAGGGATGGGCGATGTTCCGTTACCGCTGTCCGAGGCGGTTGGTCCACATAGCGTAATAGGTACAAGACTTGGAGATGGAGGAAATTTCTTGTATCGTCAATCGGCTACTTTCACAAGTTTGGAAGCGCCGTACCCAAGCTGGCGTACGGACGGAAAGGCAATCCCGTGGGGGCGAGTAGACTGGACTTCGCATCCATATCTTGACAATCGTTTCGGAAGTACACACCCGAATCCACATATCCATGAGTTCTATTATGATTTTGCAAACAAATCTTGGAAGGTCAGCGATACGCCTAAGAAGTTCGGCGGACATTAAAGAGGCGTCAAATGATTGCTGATCTGGGAATTGTCCTTCTGCGCTCAACGCGCATTGGTCTGTTATCTGAGTTGCCACGTGAAACGAGGACATGGGGCGAGGAGACTTTCGTTGTCGGGGACCTTTATCACACGTATCCCGGGTTCGAGAACGTGCTATTACAGGTTTCACCGCTGGGGCAGTTCATCTCGCGTCTTCTTCCAGATTCCTGGCGTGAGCTTGAACTGGACTACGTCGGCATTGGCGGAAATGGGATGGCCGAGTATGTTAGTTGGGTGGACTTTGAGTGCGTTCCGAAAGTAGGTCACCCTTTTGAAAATGCTCTTAAATCACTTCTCTCAAAAGCTGGTAACTGCGCTTTGATACTAGTGCCAGACGATGAGTCGGTGGAGATAGTCGGAACGCTAGATGTTGATTCGATGCCTCAAGTTTTACGCGATCATCTTCTTAGCGCCGGGCGTTCCCCTGGTTTCTTAGCTCTGTTTAAATAAACGTTGATACATTCGGCAATGCAATCGGGTCTAGCCTTGTGGAAGCTGGAAAGGATAGCGCGCGTCGTGCCCAGCTGGAGGCAGATCAGTTGCGCTCCGGGCGCGAAGAAGCTGAAGCGGACGCCTATCGATGGAACAAGGACAAGGGAGGTGAGCAGGCGCAAGCGCCGGGTTTGAAGCTCCAAGAGTACTTGCGCGTCCTGCGAGAAGCTGGGGACTGGAATGCTTCCATTTATTCTATGGAAGAGGACGATGTTCCCGGTGGCGGTTTAAGAAACGGAGGGGCGCCCCGCACGAACCGTGCTCCGTTATCTACCCAGTTCGAATTAGCAATTAACGGACGTGCGCACGGCCTCGCCGAAGCGCTTTCTGATATTGACCAACTTGGCGATTATGTCCAAGCGAAAAGTGATATTGAACTCGTTGGTGAGTGGTCGAGGCACTTGAAACGAGGTGAGTTCGTTGACAAGATTCGTAAGGACCTTATAAATGATGGCTACAGTCCGCCTGAACTCGATAAGCGTTACTTGCCTGCGTTGGATGGATCGGGGCGCAGGATGGAAGTCCCAAATTATAGTGCGGACGCTGTCGAAACCCATGTGGAGTATAGCCGCCTCGTTGCATTAGAAAAAATGGGGGCAGTAGCTCTTGAGAAGGACCTTTCGATCAAATTTATCGGGAATAGTGGTTACACTCCAGCTGCGTTCAGAGAAATGGTGGCCAACAACTATCAGCGAGCTGTTGATAACGGCTACGCTGTTGCGAAGCAGCAGTTTGATCAAGGAAAACTCTACGTCCCTTACGAGAAGTTTGATGACCGTAAAATAGCAGAGCAGATTGCTTTAGGGATCGCAACTGACCGATTTGCAAAGGGGGAGATGAAAGCTTTGCTTGAGCTTCACGGGGTGCCGGATGGGCCATTTAGCGTGATCTCTGTTGATCGCAACTTTTACTCCTATTCAGATCCACAAAATTATCGGAGACCTGACATTTTGTTCCGCTATGGGCGGCAAGATATTCACGTTCTTGATGCCTCGTTAGGCATCAAGTCTGCGGCTACGCCACAGGTTCGTGATACCTTTAAATATGGGGCGGCGTCTTGGACTAACGTTACTCCTGGCAAGACTCCAACTGTTGTATATAAAAAGAGATAAAGATGTCGGAAAAAAAGTTTAAAGCGGCGCTATCAGATTATGCAGGCGCCGTGACCGTTATGAGTTTCTCCGCTGGGCAAGCCGAGGGATTTTCTATTCTTTCGCCGGAACAACAGCGGGCACGTTGCCTCTCGAAATTTGCTGCACTTAAATCTTGTTGGAGCCGTGATGCGGAGACCATTGCCAAACTGGAGGCATTGACAAATGCCGCTATCGCCGCCTTCGCTGATGGAGATACTGATAAAGGACATCTCACTGTCAAGGAAATTGATGCGATACTCTGGAACATTAACTAATGCCTGCGCCCTTTGAGAAAATGCATTCGGCAACGCATTGGGGTCTAGTCTTGCGGAGCAGTTCGATTCGGCCATGATTGACGGATTTGACATTTTGCTTGGGGGGGAGGTTTCTCCGAATGCGTTAAAGTTGGCATTAGCCAACGCTTATGGCATTGAAACAGATGAAGTTAATTTGCAATATCAAGATAAGTTTGATTTATCAGCGCCAGAAAGACGACTGTTTTGTTTGGTAAATAAAAGCGATGGCGGCGAGTTTCCGGCTCTGTTGACGCTATCGTCATGTGAAACAGATTCGAATGATGATAATCTGGCGATTGCGTCTAAGATTAGTCAGTCACTTGGTGTTATTTGTCTAATTTCGAGTGGGCGTTTGTATGACGATGACACTAAGCGGTTGGTAAACGGATTTGAAGAGCCAAGGTTAGTTCTAGTTAGAGAGGAGTATGACGAGGTGCTTGAACAAAGTGTTTATTACATAGACGGTGACGTGTAATAGTTCAGATTTAGGTTGGTTCGTCGAGCGATTACCTGCACCTATGCATTCGGCAATGCGTTGGGCAGCAGCCTGGCCGAACGCCTTGATCCTGAATATGAGCTAGAAAGTGTTCGAGCTCGAAGCACAGAACGTGCAAGACTGCGTGGCGAACAGTTCGAACCGCTGTCGATGCTAGGACCCACAACGCGGTTACCATCCTTTGACAAGTGGATCGATGAAGAACGGTTTAATCTCGTCGCCCGGTCTGAACTTGATGCTGGCAGAGAGGGCGGTCTGCTGGCCGTTGGTCCGTTTGACTCACTGGTGACTTCGACGAAATTATTCTTGGGGAGAATGTCGGAATCGATTATTGATTCGGTGTCTAACGCTCCATTCTGGATCCGGGGGCGGTCACTATAGATTTCTCAGAACCCACACCACTAAAAAAGGCTCATCAGAAGGTGGCGTAAAGTAGATTGAAATACTCCGCTCGGAAGCTCGCAGCAGACGAGTCGGCTGCTTATGCAGCATTGAAAGCAAAAGGAGTAAGGCAATGACACCGGTGGCGTATATTTTTTCAAGCGAAGATATTTCTGATTTGGAGTTCAAAGGCTTTTTGGAAGTCATTGGGGCTGACAGTGAAAGCATTATAGATGCGTCTCCTGGAATATTATTCCGAGGCGATTCAACTGTTTGGCTGGAAAAGGTCAACGCAGAATATATTGGCTATGAAGAAAAAGAACTGCAAGCCGTCGAGAATAAGCTCGGTGGCTCGGTTTGCGCATTCTTTACAGTTGAGTATTTCGCGAATCAGGAGGGTATTGATCTGCTTGTTGACTGCCTTGCGCGCATGAATGAACGATGGCCGATAATTTTCGATGATGGTCACGGGGCGTTTCGAACATTTGATGAGCTCAAAATTCTTGTTGCAATTTGTAACTAAGGGAGCCGCTGATTCAATCGGCACCAGGGCGGTTCGGCCGATCAGTAAGCTGTAAAAATAGTTGCTGCACTTCATACGTGACTTCACGATGCAATCGAGCTTTTCGAATGCCGAGTACGCCAGCAAAAAGAAGCTGACGCGCCGCGCCCCCTGTGGCTCTTGCTGTACGAACGGGCCAACCTGAATCGCCTGAGCAGCCTGGAGGCCGGCCTGACGAAAGGCCGCAAGCACGGCCTGCGCATAGTGGTGGGCCTTTAATCGGAGTCCCAGCTCGATTCCCTGTACGGCGCGCAAAATGCCAAAGACCCTGCGGTGCTTCCGCAATATGCTGGCATTGGGCTGTTCGAATGCCGATCGGCATACGGCCAAGGAGACCTCGGGCGGATTGGGGCAGTGCGAGGTCGGCTGCACCCAGACGACCTGCAGCGACGGCAAGAACGGCCGCACCGGCTCAACCAGCAAGCAGCGCGTGGTGGAAACCGGCGGTGCTGCCGGCCGCGAAATGCGTTTCGGGGGCAAGAAAGTTCCTTGAAGACCTGTTCTTTTATGAAGTTATAGTGCTTGATGGAAAGATATATAAAAAGTAAAATTAATATTTTCTGCCAAAATTCATGGCTTCCACCTATCTTTCGCATCCAAACTATCGCAGCGATATTGACGGACTGAGAGCCATTGCTGTTTTGGCAGTTGTCATCTTCCACGCATTCCCAAGCTTGATTGCGGGCGGCTTTATCGGTGTTGACATCTTTTTTGTCATATCGGGCTACCTCATCTCCGGCATCGTTTTGTCGGGCCTGGAGAAAGAGTCGTTCAGCTTTAGCGACTTCTACCTGCGCCGGATCAAGCGCATTTTCCCGGCCCTGTTCCTCATCCTTGTGACTTGCCTGTTTGTCGGTTGGCTAGTGTTGATGCCTGACGAGTTCAAGATGTTGGGCAAGCACATTGCGGGAGGTTCGGTGTTCGCGTCCAATTTCATCTTGCAGAATGAAGTTGGCTATTTCGGCGCCGAGGCGGAGTCCAAGCAGTTGCTCCATTTGTGGAGCCTGGCGGTCGAGGAACAGTTCTACATTGTCTGGCCATTCATGCTTTGGATGGCGTTCAAACGCAAATGGAACCTGTTGGTGGTAATTGCGCTTGCCGCCGCCGTCTCGTTTTACCTCAATATTCGTCAGGCCGGAATCAACCTTTCGGCGGACTTCTACTATCCGCAGACACGCTTTTGGGAGTTGATGCTTGGCGGCGCCCTGGCTTGCATCACGCGGAAGTTCCCGCTAGTACAAGGTGGCCGGGGCAAAGCAGTTTTCAACGCGATGTCAATCGTGGGGCTGCTCTTGCTTGCCGGCGGATTCTGGTTACTGGATAAGGAAATCGGATTCCCGGGGAAATGGGCTCTGATCCCAGTCGTGGGAGCGATTCTCATCATCCTTGCCGGGCCACATGCGTGGGTGAACAGGGTCGTACTTTCCCATCCAGTTCTGGTGTGGGTCGGCTTGATTAGCTTTCCACTCTATTTGTGGCACTGGCCGGTGCTGTCGTTCCTTCGCACAGTGCTTGCTGAGACACCAAGTGCTTCGGTGCGATGTGCTGCAGTCCTGGCATCGGTTTTCCTGGCTTGGCTAACCTTCAGATTTATCGAAAAGCCGATACGCTTTGGTATGTTCGGGAAGTCGCGTACGCTCTTGCTCGCTGCGGTCGTGGGTGTTACGGGGGTTGTCGGCCTGCGTGTCTTCCATCAGGATGGCTTCAGTGCCGCAGCAACCGGACCTGGCGCATTCGTGGCACATTTCAACGGCATGGTTGAATGGACGGCAGGTAATGGAGTAAGTGAAGCTTACCGGCATCAATGCAATTTCCTGGACATACAGAAGGAACTCGCAGGAGACCGCTTCGAATCCCGTGATGCACTCTCAAGCGAATGCTATGTGCGCGACCCGGGCAGAACCAAATCCGTCTTTATCTGGGGGGACTCGCATGCACAGCAGCTCTACTTCGGGTTGTCGCGTCAACTGTCCCAGGATTGGCAAGTTCTGCAGGTTGCAACTTCAGGCTGCCAGGTTGATGTCGAACGCTATGACGAAATCCTTCACACCGCATTGTGTGAAAAGTCGAACAGGCTTGCCAAAGCCTCGATTGCTCGCGCCAAACCCGATATTGTCCTGGTGTCCCAGGTCAGGCCGCTCGATGCGAATACTGCGTCAAGGATCAATCAGGAACTGCTCAAGTTAGGTGCAAAGAATGTGCTCTTCGTCGGTCCTGTCACGCGTTGGCAAACTGGGCTGGCGAAGCTTGTTGCGCGCAACTATCTGCTTCACACCCCGCGGTACACTTTCCGTGGGCTGGATATGGAAATGTACGGCAGCAATATCGAACTGAAGAAGACCTATGCCGCAGCCAACATCAATTATGCCGATGTGATGTCGGTGATGTGCAACGATGACGGCTGCTTGACCTATCTTGGCGATGATGTGCTCAAGGGACTGACCACCTATGACTATGGCCATCTGTTGCCGGTGGCTTCGGAGTATATTGCCAAGAACTTGCTGGTGCCGCAGATCTACCGAATCGATTCATAGGCGGTCATTGGTATATGTGGAGCATTGGAAAGTCGCTTAAAAACGAGCGCTTCTTTCAGCATGCCAAGTCATGCTTGACTTGGGGGATCGCGCTCATCCTTTTGGTGTGCCATCCCCATGCAGGCACCTTTGTCAGTCCTGATGACGCCCAATTGCAGTATGTCGGCCGCTTCGATTTTGATAACCCAAGCGGCCCCCTGTTGTCCTGGCCAGGCAGCAGCGTTGAAGGCCGTTTCACTGGAAGCAGCCTGACGCTTAAGCTGGACGACCAGTTCGGTAACAATTACTTCAATATTTTTCTCGACGGCGATCTGCTGAGGCCGGTCGTGCTGCACGCGGTGCAGGGCAGCCGGACTTACCAGGTCGCGTCAGGTCTTTCGCCCGGTCCACACAGCTTCTTGCTCAGCAAACGTACCGAAGGGGCCGAAGGCGCAACCGCCTTCCAGGGGGTAGTGCTGGAAACCGGGGCGAAAATGCTGGCTGCGCCGCCACGGAAACAGCGCCGTATCGAGTTTTTTGGCGATTCCATCACAGCTGGCATGGGCAATGAAGCGGCAGTATATGGTCGCGAGGACCTGCCCGCTGATAAGAACAATTTCATGTCCTACGCGTCGATCACGGCGCGAAACCTGGATGCTGAAGCGCATATTATTGCGCAAAGCGGGATCGGGATCATGATCAGCTGGGTCCCGTTTACGATGCCGGACTTCTACGATCAATTAAGCGCTGTCGGCAACAATGAGAGCAGATGGGACTTCAATCGCTGGACACCGGACGTGGTGGTCATCAACTTGATGCAAAACGATAAGTGGTTGATGGAGCGCGAAAAGCGTATTGTACGTTCGGCTGACGATAGAGTGCAGGCCTATAAACGGTTTGTGCAGCGTATCAGGAGCTTGTATCCGCGAGCCTATATCGTTTGCGCGCTGGGCAGCATGGATGCCACAAGGAGTGGTTCAGATTGGCCAGGATATGTGCGGAGCGCGCTGGAGCAGATTCGTCGCGAGGAAAATGATCGAAGGATCGATGCAGTATTTTTCGATTTCACAGGATTCGAGGGACACCCGCGCATCGCACAGCATCGGGCGAATGCCAATCGCCTGACGGCCTTCATCCGGGAACGCATGGGGTGGTGAGGCGGTTGGCCGGGCGATGAAGCCTGCCGGCCATGGATTCGTGCAGGCGCGGAACTTGATTTTCCTGCTCACGATCCCTAGATAATTTGCCCTGTTGTGTGTTCATGAGGAGTGTGACTATGGGACATGATGAGGCATTACTGGAAAACCTGGCGGTCTTGCGAGCCGCACATGACAAGGCCAGCCGGCTGATGGCGGAAATCGCCGTCCTGGGAGCGCGAGCGCTGAAAGGACGCGGCACTGTACCGTCACTTGTCCAGCTGCAAAACTATATGCAGGCGCTGGCCCAGGTGCAGCGGCAAGCCGCCCATTGCGAGGAACTGATGCTCGGTGGTCCCGCCCGCGCCATGCCGGGGGCGGCGGAAGGCAGCAGGCCTTTTGTGCATTGAGGCGGTGGCGGGAGGACTTTGCCATGCAGATTTTCGATGCACTCTCTGAGCAAATTTCCGCCATGGGCTTGCCGCTCTTCGCAGTCAGCGCCACGCGCGCCGAGTGGCCCGATACCCCCTTGCTGCTGTTCCTGCACTGGCACGGCTTCCGCCGTGCGACGCCTTTGCAGTTGGAAGGCGTGCCGCTGCCGGCGCGCGCGGTGCCCAGTTCGGCCTTGCAGTTCGACGGGCCGGGGCTGAGCACCACGGCGGCGGAAGAAGCCTTGCTGGAAGCTGCCTGGCGGCTGGGTGCCTGGCAGCTGGAGCGCCAGCAACTGCGTGCCTGCAACACCGCCGGCGCGCCGGATAGCGAAGCGTTTGCCTGCCGTCTCGCGTTCGGCGACAACGCGGCCGGCTACCCGGACGATCCGGTGCTGGGCGGCGACCTGGAGTTGTGCCAGGCGCAGATGGCGCTGGCGGCTCAGCGCGGCTACCAGCAGTGGGTGTTCCAGCCCGTCAAAGGCGGCGTGTGGGCGGGTATTGGCCCGGCCGACGACAGCCTGGGCGCGGATGGCGGACGGCAGTCCGACTGCCCGGTGCGGCCCTCGCCGCCAGCGCCTGGGCAGCGGGTGGTGTACCAGCTGGGGCATCACAACCGGCTGCTCTTGCCGTGAAACATTTTGTTACAAAGTGCCTGCGGCAACCGTCTTGAAAAGGAAAAGTTGAAAACATATTTCCGGAAACGCTGAAGCCGGGCTCCAGCCTAAGTCTGGACCGATTCACTTTTTAAATGATCTGACCACCATTTGGAGATTGAAGAGATGAATATTCGTCCCCTCTATGACCGGGTTATTGTGAAGCGAATTGAAAAACAACGCCAAACAGCCTCCGGCATCGTTATCCCTGATTCCGCTACCGAGAAGCCCGAGCAGGGCGAAGTGCTGGCGGTCGGCCAGGGTCGCGCCTTGCCTGATGGCGGCCTGCGGCCGCTGGCCGTCAAGGTCGGCGACTCTGTCCTGTTCGGCAAGTACGCCGGCCAGGCCGTCAAGCTAGACGGCGAAGAACTGCTGGTGCTGCGCGAGGAAGACATCCTCGGCGTGATCGAGTACGCCGCAGCCAAGGCCAAAGCCGCTTGAGTCCAACATGTATTAGGGAGAAAGAACATGACTGCAAAAGACGTTCAATTCAACGAGGACGCCCGCACCCGCATCGTCAAGGGCGTCAATGTGCTGGCCAACGCCGTCAAGGTCACGCTGGGCCCGAAAGGCCGCAACGTGGTGATCGAGCGCAGCTTCGGCGCACCGACGATTACCAAGGATGGCGTCTCGGTCGCCAAGGAAATCGAGCTGAAAGACCGCCTCGAAAACATGGGTGCGCAAGTGGTCAAGCAGGTCGCCTCCAAGACCGCCGACGTGGCGGGCGACGGCACCACCACCGCCACGGTACTGGCGCAGGCCATCGTCCAGGAAGGCATGAAATACGTGGCTGCCGGCATGAACCCGATGGACCTCAAGCGTGGCATCGACCAGGCGGTCGCCGCTGCGATCACTGAGCTGAAGGCGATCTCGCGCCCGATTGCCACCGGCAAGGAAATCGCGCAAGTCGGCGCCATTTCGGCCAACTCCGACCGCGCCATCGGCGACATCATTGCCCAGGCCATGGAGAAGGTTGGCAAGGAAGGCGTCATCACCGTGGAAGACGGCAAGTCGCTGGAGAACGAACTCGATGTGGTGGAAGGCATGCAGTTCGACCGCGGCTACCTGAGCCCATACTTCATCAACGATCCGGACAAGCAGCTGGCGCGCCTGGACGATCCGCTGGTCCTGCTGTACGACAAGAAGATCAGCAATATCCGCGAACTGCTGCCTGTGCTGGAGCAGTCGGCCAAGGCCGGCAAGCCGCTGTTCATCGTGGGGGAAGACGTGGAAGGCGAAGCGCTGGCAACGCTGGTGGTGAACTCGGTGCGCGGCATCCTGAAGGTGGCCGCCGTCAAGGCGCCGGGCTTTGGCGACCGCCGCAAGGCCATGCTGGAGGATATCGCCGTGCTGACCGGCGCCACCGTGATTTCGGAAGAGACCGGGCACACGCTGGAAAAAGCCACGCTGGAACACCTGGGCAGTGCGAAGCGCATCGAAGTGCAGAAGGAAGCCACCACCATCATCGATGGCGCCGGCGAGCAGCAGCGTATCGATGCGCGGGTGGCCTCGATCCAGGCCCAGATCGAGCAGGCCACCAGCGACTACGACAAGGAAAAGCTGCAAGAGCGTGTCGCCAAGCTGGCTGGCGGCGTGGCTGTGATCAAGGTCGGTGCCGCCACCGAAGTGGAAATGAAGGAGAAGCGCGACCGCGTGGACGATGCACTGCACGCCACCCGCGCTGCGGTGGAGGAGGGCATCGTGCCGGGCGGCGGCGTGGCCCTGCTGCGCGCACGCGCCGCGATCACCCAGCTGAAAGGCGCCAATGCCGACCAGCAGGCCGGCGTGCAGATCGTGCTGCGCGCATTGGCGGCGCCACTTCGCGTGATCGTCTCGAATGCCGGTGAAGAACCGTCGGTGGTGGTGGCCAAGGTGGCAGAAGGCAAGGGCAACTTTGGCTACAACGCGGCCACCGGCGAGTACGTCGACCTGGTGGAAAATGGCGTGATCGATCCGACCAAAGTCACCCGCACCGCCCTGCAGAACGCCGCCTCTATCGCCGGCCTGCTGCTGACGACGGAAGCGACGGTCGCCGAAGCTGCGCCTGAAGAGAAGGCAGCCGAGCCTGCCTGATCGGGCATAAGACACGGGGCCATGCCTGGCGGCCAGGCATGGCCCCGCTGTTATTTCGACTTTTTGCCCGACTGCGGTTGCGGGCTCTTGCCCGACTGGCCTCCTTTACTGCCGGGCTCGGCAGACTGCTTGTTGCCGGTGTTTTTGCTATTCTGCGTCTCTTCCAGTTTGCTGTTGCGGCCGCTCTTGCCGGCCTGCTTGGGCTTGCTCATGATGTGCCTCCGTGTAGACGAGAGTGCCCATCATAATCAGTGCGGCGCAGGAAGGGCACGCAATTGGACGCGCTGCTACTTCAGGAACTGTACCAATTTGGGTATTACTTCGGTCGTGGCTTCTTCCATCAGCCAGTGCCCGCTGTTTTTGATGACCACACCCTCAACGTTGTTGTCGACCAGGCGAGCCTGCTGGATCAGGAATTCGCCCGATGCTTTCTCGCCGGTGAGGACCAGCATCGGCATGGTCAACGGTGTCTTCATGTAGTTGGCGAATTCTTCCGCATCCTTGGCAAAGGCGCGGAAGACTTCGAAGCCTGCACGCATATGGCCCGGCTGCGTATACTCGGCGGCATAGAATTTGCGGTCCGCCTCGCTCAGCGATTTCGTTTTATCGGCAGCGAAGTCGTTCCAGAAGTGCTCGAAGTAAACACGTTCGCGTCCTTTGACCAATGCGAGCGGCGTCTCTCCATAGAAGTGGAAGTGCCACAAGTCGCGCAGCAGCCAGACATCCTTCCAATTGCCAACGCCAGGCAGGAAGGCGTCCATCAGTGCGATCTTGCTGACCTCCTGCGGGTATTGGGCAGCATAGGCGTATGCGACCATCAGGCCGATGTCGTGCCCGACAATCTTGGCCGACTTGATGCCGAGGCTGGTTGCCAGCGCATGCACGTCCTGCGCCATCACCGATTTGGTGTAGGGCCCCTCGGGCAGCCCGGATTGTCCAAAGCCGCGCAGGTCGGGCGCAATCACCAGGTGGTCTTTCGAGAGTTGGCCGATCAGGGGAAGCCACATATGGCTCGACTGGGTATAGCCGTGCAGCAGGATGACCGGATCGCCTTTGCCGGCGGCCAGGTAATGCATCCGTACGCCGTTTACTTCCGCAAAGTTACTCTTGGGTGCTTGTGCATTCGCCGGCCCGATGAAGGCGCAGAGCGCCAGCACGCCCAGGGAAAGCATTTTGATGATAGTCCGCAGCATGATGATCTCCTTATGTTGAAGCAACAGGATATACAAGCGGTTACAGCCGGCATACACACTATCGGGTGGTTTGTTTCTATACAATATCCAGCGGAGCAAGCCGTTTCAGGACCTCCTCTAATTGCCGATCGCGAATCCGATGAAGAATGCATTACTGATTTTCGGGAAGGTTTCTTCTTTGCTGGCAATGCTCGCGTGGGGCCTGTCCTGCCAGGCTGCCTCGATCAATTTGCACCACACCAGCTGGACGGCGCGCGATGGCGCCCCGGCCATGATTTTGTCCATGGCCCAGACCAGGGATGGCTGGCTGTGGTTGGGTGGCCCGACCGGCCTGTACCGGTTTGACGGGATGCAGTTCGAACAGTTCGTGCCGTCCAACGAAGCCCTGTTGACCAGGAATGTCAGCGTGGTCAATGCTTTTGCCGATGGCGCCTTGTGGGTTGGCTATCGCACGGGTGGCGCTGCCCGGCTGCACGATGGGCGCATCCGCAACTACAGCGAACGTGATGGCTTGCCCAGCCGTGCCGTATGGGGAGTGGACCAGGACGGCGACGGCCGCACTTGGGCGGCGACGGCACAGGGGATGTACTACCTGGAAAACGACCGCTGGCAGGCCGCTGCAAGCTCGTGGCAGGTGCCTGCCGCCTGGTACAAGACATTGATGCGTGACCGTGAAGGCGTGCTGTGGGCGCAGGGCGATAGGGGCGTCTACTACCTGCGTCCGGGCTCCAGGCAGTTCGTCAAGGCGCCAGTCAGCAGTGGCACCGGAGTTCTCTTTAATTTGCCAGGCGGCGTGGTGAGCTGGGATGCGGCGCGCGCCCGGTTCAACCGGGTGGCGGGCTTCGCCCAGGATGACCTTCCGGCCCAGTGGCAGCGGCTCGGCGACCCCACAAGCCTGTTGTTCGACCGCCAGGGCAATCTCTGGGTCGGGCATAAAGAGGGACTTGAATACCGTACCGCGCAAGAGTCCTTTCGCACCGCTCCCCAGCAGGGCTTGAGCGGCCCTTCGGTAGGGGCGATATTCGAGGATAGGGAGGGCAATATCTGGGCCGCCACGTCTACGGGGATCGACCGTTTTCGGGACCGGCGCCTGGCCCGGATAGAACTGCCGGAATCGGCGATTGGCGCGGCCATCCTGGCCGATGACAATGGCGGGGCATGGATAGGCGGGTTCCACGTTGCTGCCGGCGATGCCAGTGGGGCAAAGATTACGCCGCTATGGCCGGCCAGCCGCGAGGGCTGGGCGGACATGCTGACCAGTTTTACCAGGACCAGCGACGGTGCCCTGTGGGGCGCTTCTTTTGGCGCACTGCGCCGCATCCAGGGACGGGATAGCCGCCGGATTGCGCTGCCAGGCGCCATCGGCAACATGATCATTACCAGTGTGGTGGCGGACCATAACGATGAGCTGCTGGCAGCGGTCCAGCAATTGGGCCTGTATCGCCGAAAAGCCGGCGGCGACTGGGAAAAGGCAGGCGATAGCGGCGAGGTCAATGTCATGGCGCGCTCCGAAGCATCAGGCCTGTGGCTCGGCTATTTTCCCGGCCGCGTTGTGCACGCCGACGGCGGGCGATGGCGTAGCTACGGGCCGGCCGAGGGCCTGACGATTGGCCTGGTGATGGCACTGCATCCGCATGGGCGCCATGTTTGGGCCGGTGGCGACAATGGACTTGCCCTGTTCCAGGAGGGCCGCTTCTGGCAACTTACCGGCATCGATAGCCAGGCCTTCGATGGCATTTCCGGCATCGTTGAAATGGATAACGGGGACCTGTGGCTGAATGCAACGGCAGGCCTGTTCCGTATTGCCGGCGAGGAGATTGCACGCTTCAAGCGGGAGCCGGATTACAGGGTCCAGTACGAAAAGCTGGACCAGCTCGACGGGCTGGAGGGCAGTGCGCCGCGCATTTCGCCATCGCCTTCGCTGGTGCGCTCGTCCGACTCGCGCTTGTGGATCGTCAGGTCGACCGGTGTGTTCCGGCTTGATCCGCGCGCGCAACTGCCGGCGGCGCCCGCGCAGCCAGCCATCATCAAAACGCTTGGGCCGCCCGGCGAAGGCAAGGCGCTGCAGGATGGCATGCGGCTGGCCCCAGGCGTCTCCGCCTTGCAGGTCGATTACACCGCTCCTTTGCTGGCGATGCCGGAGCGGGTGCGCTTTCGTTATCGGCTGGACGGGGTTGACACGGAATGGCGGGATGCCGGCAACCGGCGCAGTGCCTACTATAGCGGCCTTGCGCCTGGCGACTATCGCTTTCATGTTGCGGCCTCCGATTACAACGGCAAATGGAGCGAGCTGCAAACCACGGTGGGCGTTACGCTGGTGCCGACCATGGTCCAGACCTGGTGGTTCAAAGTGTTATGCGGGGTATTGCTGCTCTCATCCGCCTATCTGGCTTACCGCTGGCACATTGGCCGCATGGCCAGGCGCCTGGCGCACCAGCTGCAGGAGCGCGTTCGCGAGCGTGAACGCATCGCGCGGGAACTGCATGACACGCTGCTGCAATCGGTACAGAGCCTGATCCTGCACATCCATGCCGCCGTGTTGAAGCTGCCGGCAAAGGATGCGATGCGAGTCCAGCTTGAATCCGCCTTGCAGCAGGCAGACGATGTGGTCGATGAAGGGCGTGGCCGCATCCGCGAATTGCGGGGCGAGGACGATGGCAAACTCAGTTTCCCCGATGCGGTATCGGCTGCGGCAGGGCGTTTGCAGCCTGGCGGGGTTAGCGCTATCCAGCTGACAGTCAGGGGCACGGCACGCCAGCTTGAGCACTTGATCTACCGGGAAGCCCTGGCCATCGTGAGCGAGGCGATCGCCAATGCTTACAGCCATGCCCAGCCAAGCAGGATCGAAGTGGAGCTTGACTATGGCAGGCGGGAATTCCGTTGTATCGTACGCGATGACGGGGTCGGGATACCGGCTGACGTCCTGGATGGCGGCGGGCGAGAGAATCATTGGGGATTGCGCGGAATGGCTGAGCGAGCGGCATGGATCAACGCCAGGCTGGCGCTGAGAAGCTGTGCCGGGTCGGGCACCGAATGGCAGCTCACGCTTGCAGCTGCCCTGGCTTACACCCGATAGGGTGATCCCGGCATGCCATTGCGGTGATACGCTAAGGTGGACGAACAAGGAGCGCTGTCATGGAAAGCAGAAGCAGCGAAACGATCAGCGTGATGATTGTCGATGATCATCCGCTGATGCGTAGCGGAATCGCCGCCGTGCTGGCGGCCGACCCCAGGATTTCAGTGGTCGCGGAGGCCGGCGACGGTGACGATGCCATTGAACAATACAAGCGTTTTCGGCCCGACATCACACTGATGGACTTGCAGATGCCCAGGCGGGACGGCATCGAAGCTACTGTAGCCATCCGCAGCCTGGATCCGCGGGCACGCATCGTTGTGCTGAGCACTTACGCCGGCGATGTGCAAGTGGCGCGTGCCTTGAAAGCCGGGGCGTGCGGCTATCTGCTGAAGAACCTGGCGCGTAACGAACTGGGCAACTACATCGCAGCCATGCATGCGGGACAGCGCCAACTGCCGCAACTGGTCGCCAGCAGCCTGGCCAGCAGCTTCCAGCGAGACACGTTGAGCAAGCGGGAACTGGAGGTGCTGCGCCATGTCGCCGATGGCAATTCGAACCAGAGGGTAGGGGAGCGCCTGGGCTTGCGGGAAGACACCATCAAGGCGCACATGAAAACCATCCTGCAAAAGCTCAACGCACGCGATAGGACCCACGCCGTGACGATCGCCCTGCGCCGTGGATATTGGGAAAACTAAAGGAGAATGACCATGGATCTGCAACTGAAAGGCAAGCTTGCATTGGTAAGTGGCAGTACGGCAGGAATCGGTTATGCCATCGCCGGCACGCTGGCGCAGGAAGGCGCGAGCGTCATCGTCAATGGCAGGACCCAGGCTGCGGTGGATGCGGCCGTAGACCGCCTGCGCGCAGAATCGCGCGGTACCGTGCAGGGCTTTGCCGGCGATCTTAGCCAGCCCGAGGCGGCGCAGGAAGTCGTGCGGCGTCATCCCGGCATCAGCATCCTGGTCAACAACCTCGGCATCTTCGAGGCGAAAGCTTTTGAAGATATTCCCGACGAGGATTGGCAGCGCTTCTTCGACGTCAACGTCCTGAGCGGCGTTCGGCTTTCGCGCCTGGTGCTGCCGGAAATGAAGCGGGCCAACTGGGGGCGCATCATTTTCATCTCAAGCGAAAGCGCAGTGCAGATCCCGACCGAGATGATCCACTATGGCATGACCAAAACGGCGCAAATTGCCGTGTCGCGCGGGCTGGCGGAATCCCTTGCCGGCACCGGCATCACCGTCAACAGCATCTTGCCTGGGCCGACGAAATCGCGCGGTGTCGGCGATTTCGTCGAAGGCATGGCGCGTTCCGCGGAGAAAAGCTTCGAACAGGTGGAAGCGGAGTTCTTCGACAAAGTGCGGCCGACATCCCTGATCAGGCGCTTCGCTACACCGCAGGAGGTGGCCTCGCTCGTCGCCTACGTGGCGAGCCCGCTCTCGTCCGCCACGACGGGCGCGGCGCTGCGGGTTGACGGAGGTGTGGTCAAGAGCGCGTTCTGACCCCCCAGGTGCGTCGCGCATGCATACATGAATGCCTGCGTCACGCCCAACTCGGCAAACCCGGCCTCCGCGCTGTCGTTCAGCGCGCGCCTGCGGCGAACTCGCGTGCCGGCAAGCGGACTTTGACCGTGGTGACCGGCGCATCGGCGGCTTCTGCCAGCGTGACCAGGTAGTCGCCTGCAGCGATCTTCCATTTGCCGCGGCGGCTGTCATAGACGGCCAGCGTACGCGGATCGAGCTCTACCCGGGTGCTGCGCGATTCGCCCGGCTTCAGTGCCAGCTTGTCCCAGCCCGCCAGGCGTTTTGGGGCCTCCCAGCCGGCGCCAGTCTTGCTGACATAAACCTGCGGCACCGCCTTGCCTTCGCGTGCGCCGCTGTTGGCGACCTTGAAGGACACGCTGATCGTGCCATTGCTTGCGCTGGCCTGCAGGCCTTCGTAGCGGAAGGTGGTGTAGGACAGCCCGTGGCCAAAGGCGAACAGTGGCTTCAGGTTCTTCTTGTCAAACCATTTGTAGCCGACGGCTGCACCCTCGATGTTGTAATCGGTGGCGAAGCGGACGTCTTCCTTCAGGCCGGTGCCGTCGATGACGGGGCGCGGCAGCTGGGCTTCCGACATCGGGAAGGTGGCGGGCAAGCGTCCCGAGGCATCCACTTCGCCGGTCAGGACTCGGGCAATCGCTTCGCCGCCTGCGCTGCCGGGGTACCAGGCTTCCAGCACCGCGCCTACAGAGCCCAGCCACGGCATGGTTACCGGCGAACCGGTTTCCAGGACCACCACAGTGCGCCGGTTGGCGGCGGCCACTGCGGCGATGGTGGCATCCTGGTTGTGCGGCAGTTTCAGGTCGGCCTGGTCGAGCGATTCCGCTGTCCATTGGGTAGCGAACACGATGGCCACGTCGCTGATGGCAGCCAGCTTTGCCGCAGCGGCTGCGTCCTTGCCGTCGTGGTAGACGAACTTGGCTTTCAGGCGCCTGGCCAGCGCCTGCAGGGGCGAGGAGGGCAGGTAGATGGTCGGGCCGGGGAAGCTGCCGGGACCTTCATTCGGCACGGCCGAACCGCCGGCAGGATAGACTTGCGACGAGCCGCCGCCCGTCAGCACGCCCACGTCGGCATGGCCGCCGATGATGGCAATGGAGGCATAACGATCGGCCAGTGGGAGCAACTGCCGGTCGTTCTTCAGCAGGACCATGCCTTCTTCCGCGCCGGCCTGTGAGACGGCGGCGTTGGCGGCGAAATCGATCTTGTCATCGGCAACCTGCACCGGATGCTCGAGCAGTCCATTGGCAACCATGGCGCGCAGGATGCGCTGGGCCATGTCGTCCAGGCGGGCTTGCGGCACATGGCCATTTTCGACCGCCTCTTTCAGCGGCTCCTTGAAGTAGGGCGACAGGTCGAACGGCCAGCCGGACTGCTGGTCCAGGCCATTCATTGCGGCAGGGATGGTGGAGTGCGTGGCGCCCCAGTCCGACATCACGTAGCCTTTGTAGCCCCAGTCGCGTTTGAGGACCTGGTTCAACAGGTAATCGTTCTCGCAGGCGTAGTGGCCGTTCACGCGGTTGTAGCCGCACATCACGGAGCCCGGATTGCCGCGCTCAATGGCGATCTGGAACGCCAGCAGATCCGACATGCGCGCTGCTGCGTCGTCGAGTTTGGCGTCAACCTTCATGCGCCCGGTTTCCTGGTCGTTCAGGGCGAAGTGTTTGACGGTGGCTATGACGTTGTTCGACTGGATGCCGCGGATCTGCTCGCCGGCCATGACGCCATTCAGCAGGGGATCTTCACCGCCGTACTCGAAGTTGCGGCCGTTGCGCGGTTCGCGCTGCAGGTTGGCGCCGCCGGCCAGCATGACGTTGTGGCCCGAAAGGCGGGCTTCCTTGCCGATCATCGCGCCGCCGGCATAGGCCACGGCGGGGTTCCAGCTGGCGGCAGTGGAGATGCCGGCAGCCAGCGCGGTGCGTGCCCGCGGCGCAGGGCCCGGCTGGGTTGCCACGCCCATGCCGGCATCCGTTAGCTGCTGGTGCGGGATGCCAAGGCGTTCAACCCCGTACACGAAGCCGGCTGAGTAGGGGACGCCTTGCGCCGGCTTGGCGACACCTTTGAAGTCAGTGGAGAAGTAGCCGAATACGAGTTTGAGCTTTTCATCCAGGGTCATCTGCTGCACCAGGGCTTTGGCGCGCTGGTCGGCGTCTACCGGGCTGGCGGCGCTGGCAGCGAGCGGCTGAAAGGCCGACAGCACGGCGAGCGCAGCGGGAAGCAAGCATTTGAAAACGTTTTCACAACGGCGCGCAGGAAATTTGGCGTGGGCAGCGGCAGCATGGCCCCTGGAATTGGATTTGGTCATCGTAGTCTCGTCAGCTCCGAGGCGGAGCAGTATTGTTATGAAAGAGGAACGGCAGGGAATACTAGCATGATTATTACAGAACGTTAATAATCTGCTGCTCTTATTTGGCGGCGCTGGCCAGCTGCGCAGCGGCCTCGGCAGCGCTCATGCGGTCATTGCTCCAGAAGCGGTTGATCACGTCCCACATGCGCGCCACGGTATGTGCCGGTTGCGCCATGCCGTGCGCCAGGCTGGGCAGCAGCGTGCCGCGCCGGGCGCTGGCTTTGAAGTCGGCGCTGGCGCGGCGCGCGCATTCGTCGAACTTGTCCAGGCTGACGTCCTGCCGCACCGGGATCGAGCCCTTGGCGAGATTGAAGGCTTGCTGGAAATCCTTGTCCATCACGGCATGTGCCAGGTCGCGTTGCGCCTGCTTGTTGCGGTCGCTGACCTGGAACATGGCCAGTGCATCGATGTCGAAGGTGAAGGCTTGCGCCGTTCCCGGCATGGGGACACACAGGATGTCGCTGCCAGGCCGCCGTCCGGCTGCCTGCATTTCCGCCTTGGCCCAGTCTCCCATCAGCAGCATGCCGGCCCGGCCATGCGTGAGCATGGAGGTCGAGGCAACCCAGTCCTGGCCGCTGGACGCATTGCTGCTGTATTGCTTGATGCGGCGGTAGGTGTTCAGCGTCTGGATCATTTGCGGGCTGTTGAGGGCGGCCGGGTCGAGGCGCATAAAGGCGCGCTGGTAAAAGTCCGCGCCTCCGACAGCGATCGCCACGCTTTCAAACGTGCCCATGTCGAGCCAAGACTGGCTGCTGTAGGCGACCGGAATGATGCCTGCTCTTTTCATCGCCTCCGCTACCGCAAAGAACTCGTCCCAGGTGGCGGGCGGCCTGGCGTTGGCTTTCTTTAGGGCGGCGGCATCGATCCACAGCCAGTTCACCCGGTGCACATTCAGCGGCGCCGCCACGTAGCGGCCGTTGTATTTCATCGTGTCGCTGACACTGCGTGGCAGCAGCGCATTCCATTTGTCCGTATTGGCCACGTCGTCAATGCTGGAGAGGGCGCCTGTGTGTGCCCATTCCTGGATGGCTGCGCCTTTGATCTGCGCCGCCGTGGGCGGATTGCCGGAATTGACGCGGGAGGACAGCATCACCATCGCCAGCCCGCCGCCGCCGTTAGCCACTGTGAAGTTTTTCCACTGATGGCCTTTGCGCTTCAGGCTGGACTGCAGTTCCGCCAGCGCTCCCGCCTCACTGCCGCTGGTCCAGAAATGCAGGACTTCGACTTCGCCGCCCGGCGCACTGCTGCTGCCATGTGCCTGCGGCAGGGCGGCCAACAGCAGTCCCGCCAACAGCGGAGTCCAAACGCCGCGGCGCAAGGCGCGCTTCACCGCTCGCCCCGTTGTGCGGCGGCCGCGCTGGCGGGCAGGCGCAAGGTGATGGTCAGTCCGTGCGGCACGCTGTCGGACAGGATGATCTGGCCCTGGTGGCGGTCGACGATTTCCTTGACGATGGACAGGCCGAGGCCGCAGCCATCCGCCTGGTCGGTGGCGCGCACAAAGCGTTCAAAAACGCGCTCGCGGTCCGCCGGCGCGATGCCGGGACCATTGTCGGCCACACGCAGCAGCGCATAGTCGCCGTCGGCTTGGGCGCTCACCGTGACTTCGGCCTGCGGGCCCGCGTAGCTCAGCGCATTGTCAATCAGGTTGGTGAGCGCCTCGCGCAGCAGCGGGGCATTGGCAAACACCATTACCGGCTGCTCGCCCATCGTCTCGTCGAGGCCCAGGTCGGCGCCCGCCCGCAGCGCGCGCGGGACCAGTTGTGCCACCAGCTCCTGCACCAGCCGGGCCAGGTCGAATTCGTTGCGTTCCAGTGCCGGTCCCGCGCCGGGTTCGGCACGCGCCAGCAGCAGCAACTGCGATACCAGGTGGGCGCTGCGGCAGGCACTCTGGTGCACCAGCGCCAGGCGGCTGCGCTGCGCTTCATCGGTGGCAGCTTCCAACGCCAGCTTGGTCTGGCTTTTCAGTCCGGCCAGCGGGGTGCGCAGCTGGTGTGCGGCGTCGCCGATGAAGCGCTGCTGCGCGCCCACCTGGCCGCGTACCGACTGCAGCAACTGGTTCAGGGCGTTGGCCAGCGAATGCAGTTCCACCGGCGCCAGGTCCAGCTGGAGCGGCGTCAGGTCGTTGGGCGCGCGCTGCTCGACCTCGCGGCGCAGGCGCGCCAGCGGCACCAGGCCCGCCTTGATGCCGGCCCACACGATCAGGCTCATGGTCATGACCAGCAGCGACAGCGGCAGCAGGGTATCGGCCAGGATTGAGCGTGCCAGCTCCTCCTGGTTGGCGCTGCTGCGGGCCACTTGCACCAGCATGGTCTGGTTTGGTTCGGACAAGGCGCCAAAGGCGACATACAGCGCGACGATACGCATGGGCTTTTTGCTTTCGCCCGGGCTGGCTGCCACTTCGGCATCGTAGAAGTAGGGCGTGTCGAGCTTGCGGCTGGCCGCTGCAGGCGGTGGCGGCAGCTGGTTGTTGCCAAGGATGAAGCGGCCGGGCGGCGTGCTGACGGTGTACATCACGCGGTCTTTGGGATCGGCTTCCAGCACGTCCTGGGCTGCGCGGGGAAAGTCGATCAGCAAGCCCTGTTCGATCGGTTTGACCTGGCGCAGCAGGGCGCGCGAGCTTTGCGCCAGGCTGGCATCGATGGCGCGATTGGCATAGCCGGCAGCCAGCCGGTAGGTGACTACTCCACCCGCCAGCCAGAGTATCAATTGCGGCAGGAGCAGCCAAAGCAGCAGCTTGCGCTGCAGGGAGACCATGCGGCTTAGCCCTTGAGCAGGTAACCCAGGCCGCGCACGGTGCGGATCTCGATTCCCGAACCTTCCAGGCGCTTGCGCAGGCGGTGGATATACACCTCGATGGCGTTGCCGCCGGCGCTGGCAGCATCGCCGGACCAGCCCTGGGTAATCTGTTCTTTGGTGACGACGTTGTCGCGATGGACCAGCAGCAGCTCCAGCAGCGTCCATTCACGCGGGCTCAGGTCGAGCGGTTCGCCGCCGATGTGGGCTCGGCGCAACATGGGGTTGAAGCTTAGCTTGCCGCAGCCCAGTTCCGTGTTCGCCGGCATCGCCGAGCGCACGCTGGCGCGGCGCAGCAGGGCGCGCACGCGCGCATCGAGTTCCGGGAAATCAAACGGTTTGGTCAGGTAGTCGTCGGCGCCGGCATCGAGCCCGGCGACGCGGCTGTCCAGCGAGTCCTGCGCGGTGAGCACGATGACCGGCATCTGCTGGTTGTTGCTGCGCATATTCCGCAGCACATCGAGGCCGCCCACCATGGGCAGGCCCAGGTCGAGGATGCTCAGGTCGAAGCTCTGGCGTTGCAGGAGGAACTCGGCCACCGGGCCATTCGGTGCATGTTCCACGGAATAGCCTGCGCCGCTCAGGTGAGCGACTAGGGCGTCGGCCAGGATGGCGTCGTCTTCGGCAAGAAGGATGTGCATGGCGGCAGTGTAAACATGTCGGAAAGGATTGGCCAGATTTTTAAGTTACCTGACAAAGCTTTACGAGTTATTAATGCGATGTTAGACTTTATTATCGATCTTTAATATTGATCGTCGGAGACGCACCGGCGGCCGCAATGGCCCCTGTGCTCCATAACAAGACTAATAGAGGAAACATTGTGGCCAATTTCTCGTCGACGCTGGATGCCGGCGTGTCGTCTGGCGCCGCGCAGCCGCATCGCGGCGCGCTCGTCATCGTCACCATGCTGTTTTTCATGTGGGGTTTGCTGACTTCGCTGAACGATGTACTGATTCCCCACCTGAAGGCGGTGTACACGCTGAGCTATGTACAGGCGATGCTGGTGCAATTCTGCTTCTTTGGCGCGTATTTCCTGGTGTCGCTGCCGGCCGGCTTGCTGATCCGGCGCATCGGCTACCAGCCGGGCGCGGTGACTGGCCTGGTCGTGGCGGCCGCCGGTTGCGCCTTGTTCTATCCAGCCTCGCTGGGCGGCTATGGGCTGTTCCTGACGGCGTTCTTCGTCCTCGCCAGCGGCATCACCATCCTGCAGGTTGCAGCCAATCCCTATGTGACCAGCCTGGGCGACCCAGCGACGGCGTCCAGCCGGCTGACGCTGACGCAGGCATTCAATGCACTGGGCACCACCGTGGCGCCAGGGCTGGGCGGGATGCTGATCCTGTCCGGCGCCATGTCGGCGACGGACTTCGCGCAACTGCCAGAGGCGCTGCAGGCCAAGCAGAAGGCACTGGAAGCAGCTGCGGTCCAGGGACCATACCTGGTGCTGGCTGGGCTGCTGCTGGTCACGGCGATTGCATTTGCCGTGGTGCGGCTGCCGCGCATCGTGCAGGTGGGGGAGAGTGCGCGTGGCGCCGTTTCGTTGCTGTCGCAGCGCCGCCTGTTGCTGGGCGCGATCGCGATCTTCCTCTATGTCGGTGGCGAGGTCAGTATCGGCAGCCTGTTGATCAACTTCATGGGCGAGCCAGGCGTGGCCGGCCTGAATGCCGCTGCAGCCGCGCCTTATGTCAGCTACTACTGGGGCGGCGCCATGATCGGGCGCTTCATCGGATTTGCCGTGATGCGCAAAGTCAGTCCTGGCAAGGCGCTCGGCTTCAACGCTGCATGCTCGGTCTTGCTGATCCTGTGCGCGGTGTTCACCCAAGGCCAGCTGGCCATGTGGTCCATCCTCGGGGTTGGCCTGTTCAACTCCATCATGTTCCCAACCATCTTCAGCATGGCCTTGTACAAGCTGGGGCCCGCCACCGGGCAGGGCTCCGGCCTTTTGTGCATGGCCATCGTCGGCGGCGCCATTGTGCCTTTTGCACAGGGCTGGCTTGCCGACCAGGCCGGCGTGCAGCTGTCCTTCCTGCTGCCGGTGTTCTGCTACCTGTATGTGATGTTCTTCGGCATGCGCTACGCCACGCTGTATGCGAATTCCGCCAGCACATCCGAAGAGGTGAAAGCCTGAGGGCTTTTAATTTCCGTAATTATTGAAAACGATTTCACTAAAACTGGCTAAAATTGCCGCTTTTTGCCAGTTTTGCAGATAACGATTTCATCTCGGGCGCCTTGCGCAAGAGTGGGATCGGCGGCGAAGCACTTGTTTATAACAACAATCTGGGAGGCACATGTATCCAACCAAACGTAACAAACACTTCAGGAGAGGGGTGCTCAGCGCGCTCCTCTTCACCTGCGGCGTCCTGTCAGCCTCGGCACAGGACGCGGCCCCAGCTGCCGGCACTGACAACGCCGCGGCGAGCAACAGTGATGCCAATGGCCTGCAGGCCGTGGTCATTACCAACCGCCGTCCCGAAGGCAGCCAGAAAGTCGCCGGCGTGGTGCAGTCGCTCTCGGCCGACCAGCTGCGCAGGGACGGCATCTCCGACCTGCGCCAGCTGCAGGTGGCCGTGCCCGGCCTGAACATGGCCAACCAGGAAGGCAATCTTGAGATCTACATCCGCGGCGTCGGCTCCAGCAACAACACCGAACTGGGCGACCCTGGCGCCGCGCCGCACCTGAACGGCACTTACATTCCGCGCCCGCGCGGCCTGGGCGCCATGTTCTACGACCTGGAACGGGTGGAAGTCAACAAAGGCCCGCAGGGTACGCTGTACGGCCGTAATGCCATGGCCGGCACGCTCAACATCATTACCCAGAAACCGGTGATCGGCGAAACCGGCGGCTACCTGCAGGGCGAAGTCAGCAACCGCAAGGGGCACGGCCTGGAAGGCGCCTTCAACATTCCTGTCTCGTCTACCATGGCACTGCGCGTGGCGGGCTACGAATCGAAGAAGGATGCCGGCTTCAAGAATATGTCGACCGACGCGCAAGCCAGCAAGCTGCCGCCGGCAGGCGAGGAGCATAACCGTGCGGCGCGTATTTCGCTGCTGCTCAAGCCCAGCAAGGACTTGAGCGTTTCCGTGGTCGGCGACAGCGGCAAGGAGCGCGGCACCGGCTATCCGGGCTCGAACATCTACAATGCCGTAGTGAAGACGGGGCAGCGCGCGGAAGACCTCGAACTGCGCAACCTGGTCTACCGTGGCGAAGCGGGTGAGCTGAACAACAAGCTGGACGGCTTGCAGGGCAAGCTCAATTACGATTTCGGCCCGGTGACGATGGAGTTCAGCGCGAGCCAGCGCAAGGTGGACTTCCTGCAGCGGAATGCCGCGTCGGAAGGCCTGGCCTATCCCGGCCTGGACCTGTCGACGGTGAACTACGATAACTATTCGACCGTCTACTGGCAGACCAAGTCCAAGAGCAAGATCTATGAATTGCGCCTGGCGTCCAATACGCAGAGCAAATTCAAATGGAGCTCGGGCCTGTTCCACTTCAAGGAAGACCAGCAGGTAGGCTACCTGTCCACGTCGGATCGCGGTTATTGCTGCTTCTCCGGCACGGAATTCACCATGCCTGTCGTGAAGGGCTCCTCCAGCGCAGCCTACGCCGATGCCTCCTACGACTTTTCCGAGCAACTGCGCGTCTTCGGTGGCGCACGCTATTCTGAAGAGAAGAAATACCGCTACGGCATTGGCGGCAACTGGGCCCTGACCTTGGGCGGGGAAAACTACGACTGCTGTATCGCCACCCGTCTCGGCACGCCGGGATTTGTGCCGGCGCTGCTGTCGCGTCCTAACTTCAATCTGTCTGAAGTGACGACTCCCGCACAGATCGCCCAGTTCCTGATCGAAGGCACCAAGACCCCGGGCGAACGCGATACGCTGGTCGCCCAGATCCAGGCGATTGCCAACGGCAGCAATCCGAACGGCACCTGCTTCACGCGTCCTGACATCAGCAACGGCAAAGCCTGCCCGACCACGAACCCAAACAACACCAACGGTGGCTTCAGCTACGCCAACCTGACCATCCCAACCCAGCAGGTCGGCAGCAGCAAGGATTCCTTCCCTGATATGCGCCTTGGTACTGAATACAGCATCGACCGCAATCATCTGGTGTACGGCAAAATTGCAACCGGCCATAAATCGGGCGGCTTCAATGACAGCTTCAACGGCAGCACGATTCCGGAAACCTATCGTCCCGAAAAGCTGGTGAGCTATGAGCTGGGCAGCCGCAATGCCTTCACCCTGTTGGGCCGCCACGCGATCCTGAATGCCACGGCCTTCCACTACGCCTACGACAGCCAGGTGTTCCAGGACCTGACCTGCATTAACATGGACACCACGCAGACCCCGGCGCAGTGCAAGGGCTATTCCCTGGCCAATCGCAACATCGGCAAATCGCGCATCGATGGCCTGGAAACGGAAGCCAAGTTCGTGCTGCCCAACCGCTTCCGCCTGGACTTGAACGTGACGCTGCTGGACACCAAGATCAAGTCCGGTGTGGTGGCTGATGCCCGCGCTGTGGACTACAGCAACGGCGGCAAGTCGCCGCTGATCGACCTGGCCGGCAACCGCCTGCCGCTGGCATCGACCTTCAACCTGGCCAGCCGCATCACGCAATCGATCGACCTCGGTGCCGGCACGCTGGATTGGCAGGCCCTGGTGAACTATCGCTCGTCGTTCTACCTGACCCAGTTCAACGAACGCGACATCGTCTTCCTCGATGGCAAACGCCAGACGGCGCTGGAAGCCGGCTTCCCGGACAAGCAGCGCGGCTTTGCGACCGTGAACCTGGGCCTGGGCTATACCCTGGACCGCTATCGTTTCGAACTGTGGGGTTCCAACGTCTTCAATACTGAAGCTTCGCAAAAAGCGCTGGTGGGCCCGAGCGAAAACATCCGCTTCCTGAACGATGCCCGTGCCTACGGCATGCGGATGCGCTACAACTTCGAATAAGCTGTCACGCCATTTGGCATACATGCAGGCCGCTCCCCTGATACGGGTTCGGCCTGCAGTCATTTGAAAAGAGGGAGATACGCTTGAAGAATACGACCAAGTTGTTGGCTGCGGCAGCCTGCCTGATCGCCTGCAATCTCGCCCGCGCCGAAGTCACTGCGGCCTTTCCAGGACTGTACGTGGACCCGCAATCAAGTGCAGCGTCCTGGGTGAGCAACAATCCGGGCGACCAGCGTGCCGCCGATATCGCGCGGCACATCGCCAGCCACCCCAGCGCGCGCTGGTTCGGTGGCTGGAGTGGCGATATCGCCAGCGCAGTAGGGCAGCATGTGGGCAATGCGGCGCGGGCGCAGCGCACGCCGGTGATGGTGGCCTACAATATTCCCGGCCGCGATTGCGGCCAGCACAGCGCCGGCGGCGAGCGCTCGACGCAGGCTTACCAGGAATGGGTGCATGCCTTTGCCCAGGCCATCGGCGAACGGCCGGCCATCGTCATCCTCGAGCCGGACGCCTTGCCGCAGCTCGATTGCCTCGATGCGCAAGGGAAGGCTGAGCGTATCCAGCTGTTCCAGTATGCCGTGCAGGCGTTCTATGAACTGGCGCCGCGTACCCTGTTGTATATCGACATCGGTAACAGTGACTGGCTGCCGCCCGCCGAAGCGGCAAAGCGTCTATTGCTGGCTGGTGTGGCAAGCGCACAGGGCTTTTCCCTGAACGTGTCCAACTACCGCGCGGACAGCGAGAGCAAGGCTTACGGCATCGCCGTCGGGCAGGCACTGCAGGCTATGGCGGGCCTGGGCAAATCGTTCGTGGTCGACACCAGCCGCAACGGCGCCGGTCCCAATGGCAGGCAGTGGTGTGACGCCAGCGGGCGCAAGCTGGGCCAGCTGCCGCGCATTTATGGCGTCGGCAGCCAGCCCGAGATGACGCTGTGGATCAAGGCGCCGGGAGAGTCGGATGGCTGCGCGGGTCCGGCGGGAAGCTTTATGCCGGAACTCGCGTACCAATTGATTGGCGGCCATTGAGCGCCCTTTGCGTCAGTTGACGACCCAGAGGTATTGCACGGTGGTCCAGCCTGGCGCGCTGCCGCTGCCTTTCGCTGCTGCCTCGAACTTGCAGTTGGCACCGGCGCGGGCCGAAGCCTTGTCCAGTTCACGGTAGCCGCTGGAACGGACTACTTTGGTGTCTTTCACCGAACCGTCAGCCCCCACCAGCAGCGCCAGGCGAACAGTACCTTCGAGGCCATCGTCGACCCATGCGGCCGGGTAGTCGGGAGTGCTGCAGTTGGCCGATGTTGGGGCCGCGGTCGTTCCGGCGGCGTTGGCGTTGAACCCGGTCATCGACAGGGCGAAAGCGATTGCGACAGCGTGCGGTTTACCAATCATGATGAGCTCCAGTGGCAGGTTGAGTTCGAAAATGCTGCTTCGGTGAACTCAATATACTGCGCTGCAGCATATGTTTAAAATTTATTCTTTGAATCCTTGGCATTCACACAATGAATAATTGCTGCGCCGCCACCAGCGCGAGGGCCGCCCAGAAGGCGCCCCGTTCCAGCGCTTACTGCGCCGCAGTGGCGTTCAATGTGATGCCGCTGAAGCTTGTGTACGACTTGATGCCGATATGCCAGGTGCCGGCTTGTGGATTGCTCAACGAGCAGGATTCGACATTGCCCGTCTTGTATGGTCGGCAGCTGTAGTCGGTCGCGGTCGGCTGGGCGCCAAGGCGGACATACAGGTCACCGTCGCCCGTGCCGCCACTCATGCTCACGTTCAGCGTGTTCGCGCATTCGGGCACGTTGATCGTGAAGTACAGCCAGTTGCCCGCGGTGGCGGCCAAGCTGGCCTGGTTCAGCGTCACGCTGGCGCAAGGCAGGTTGAGAGTACTGGGGAGGGAATGCAACAGGGTGGTGGTAACGCTGCCATCGGCAGCAAACGCCAGCTGGTACAGGCGGTCGAATTCGGCTTCCGCGATTGCGCTGCCTGGATCTCCGCCCAGCTGGCGAATCAATTCTGGTGTGGTGTCCGAGTGACCGACCACCAGCGTGTTCTCGGGCAGGGCGCGCAACTGCTGCGCGAAAGCTGCCAGCTGGGTCGGGTCGTAGCTCTTCACCGGCAAGCCCAGGTAAGTGGCAAGCGGTTGCGCGGTCTGCTGCGTACGCTGGTACGCCGTTGAATAGACGTGCTTTACCTGCGCGTCTTTCAAGGTGGCCGCGATATTGGTGGCGCGTGCCTGGCCTTCCGCAGTCAGCGCCGGATCGGTGCCCGTGGCGGCTTTTTCCGCGTGGCGGGTCAGGTAAATGGTGTGGGCGTTTGCATGCAAATGGAGCAAGCAGAGTGCGAGGGTAAGCCCGCCGATTATGCGTTTCATGAAGTCTCCCGAAATGAATAGTCCAATAATGTTGCATTAAATGCAATGCTGCGCAGCGAGCATACTGGAATTCGGGATTCTCGTCAGCTCTCGTGCCGCCTGGCAGCCTGCTGCAGGCTGCCAGGCGACTTCACAAGATTAGCGCCGGCGTCGCGCGAGTCCAGCGGCAGCAATGCCGCCCAGTATCAGCGACAATGTGCCGGGCAGCGGAACAAGCTTGGCGGATGCGTCGACATCAATATTGTCGATCTGGGTGAACGCGCCCGAGCCGATGCGCAGTTCCGTGATGCCGGTCAGGGCCGTGGTCCAAGTGCCCGCATCCTGGATGGCGCCGATCATTTTCCCGTCGGCCGAGACGGCGCTCCAGTCTGCGAAAAAGTCAAAGCTGGCCAGGTTGAAAAGGCCGCCACCGATGCGGGTCAGCGTGACAAAGGTGTCCGCGCCGTTGTCCAGGCCATCGTGCCAGTTGTAGGTTTGCGGCTCGAACGTGCCGGTGCCGATATTGGCCGAACCGGGCACCGCGTTGGGCGCGTGCAGGGTGAGCTTGAAGCCCGACTCTACGTAGCTCAGGTCGGCGCCGTCATAACTCATGCTGTCGGCAAGGGGAAAGCCGTCGCCGTACATCATCTCTGTCAGCGTATCGAAGTTCAGGACGGTTGCGCTGGCGCTGCTGGCCGCGATGCCAAGTGCGATGGCGGCGAGAATGGATTTGAGGTTCATTGGGACTCCTGGAATTAATAGCTGAACACGACGCCACGGCCTGCGGCGCTGGCATACACGCGTCCTGGTACCGACTGGTCGGCAGCAAGGTTGCCGAGGCCCGCGTACTGGTGCTTGTCGTCGTTGATGCGGCGCCAGTTCTGGCCGCCGTCGTCGGAGCGGTGCACGCCCCACACGCCACCGATGGTGCCGACGATGTAGATGGACGAGGAATAGATGGCGCCGGCGGGCGCCTTGCCCAGTGCGATCGAGGTCGCGCCATACACTTGCGGATACATCCACGTTGGGTTGCTGCCCCAATCCGGCGCCGTGGCATTCAGCTGGGTCCAGGTCACACCGGAATCGGTAGAGTGGAGGAGGCTGAAACCATCGGCGACCCAGATGTCGCCTTCGGCGTTCGGGTTGACGGCAATCGATGCGTGGCCGAAGTCGGCCACGCGCGCACCGGCTGCGATGAACGCCGTGCTTTCAGTGAAGGTCTTGCCGCCATCTGTCGAATACCAGAAGTGCGCAGTATCGGACCACTGGTTCCACCATGCTCCGCCCGAATTGAAGGCATACACCTTGTTCGGGTTCTTGCGGTCGGCAACGATGCGGTAGCCGCGGTTGATGCCCACCGCGCTCAGGGCAGGCAGGTTGGTGTAGGTCCAGTTCGCGCCGTTATCGGTGGTGTAGGCGGGCCGCGAATTGGCAGGCGCCCAGACAATGTTGCCCGGCTTGCTTACCGCGATATTCGATTCACTGCCCTGGTTGGCCAGGCCATCGGGGTGGTTGGCGGCAAATGCCGTCCAGGTCACGCCGGAATCGGTAGAGTAGGCGCCGCCGACGTTCGGCGTGTTCCATACCGAGGTGCCGATCGCAGCGATATATGACGGGGTGGACCAGGCCATGTCGGCGCTGTTGCCGTTGCCGAACCAGCCGCGCGGGCCGCGCGTTGGCGTTTTCAGGAGTTCGGTCTGCACGTGCATGCCGATATCGCCCGAGCTTCTCAGCAGGGTGTAGCCGGCACCCTTGGGCGGCGTCATGAGCGCCAGCGTGGCGGTTTCTTCGAGGCCGTTGACTGCCAGATTCCAGGTGGGCGACGCGGCCGATGCATTCCTGGTTTCCCAGACCCCGCCGCCGAAGACGTGCAGGATGCGGTCAGGGTTGTTCGGATCGATTTCGACGTCGTCCACCCAGCCGGAGAAGTCCACGTCGGTCGGGGTATGGGGCGTCATCGATTCGATCTCGCGCCAGGTCTGGCCCGCGTCGTCGGATAGCTGGACGATCGGCTGGCCTTGCCAGTTGCCCCAGGAATTGGTGACGCCGAGCGCGATGCGGGTGGTTGGCCCGGAACCGTAGACGGACAGGCCGCCCATGCCGAAATTGACCCACTGCTGCGTATCGTAGCTTTTCAGCAGGGTCCAGTTGCTGCCGTCGAACTTGTACAGCCTTGCCGGGCCACCGGCGCCTGGCCCCATGTCGCGGGTGAACGCGGCGTAGATCACGCCGTCCTTGGCACGCACCATGTGCGGGATGTGGTATCCCGTCACCGGGGTCGGCACGCCAGCCCAGGTTGCGCCGCCGTCGTTCGATTTGTACAGGCTGAAGCCCAGGCCGGCCGCTGCGGCGTAGTCAGGACCGACGGAAACGTAGATGCCCTGCGTGGCGCTGCCGGAGCCCGTGCTCGAGGTGTCGAACAGCACGCCTTCGATGCCGCCGGCAGTGCGGCCGGGCAGGTTAGGGATCTGGTCGCCCGGATACTGGAACGACGACAGCGAGGTCACTTGCGCCCAGGTCTGGCCATGATCCGCGCTCTTCCACAAGCCGGCCGTGCGCGAGCCGTAATACAGGATGGAAGACTGGTTGGGGTCGACCATCAGGCGTTCGCCGATGGCGCGGCCCGGATCGTTGGAACCGACGCGGAAGGGCAGGTCGACGTGCGTCCAGTTGTCGCCGCGGTCGGTGGAAATATACAGGCGGCCATTGGTGCCAGCCCAGTCGTACAGGCCCGTGACGAGGTACACGCGCTTGTCGTCGTTGGCGTCGAGCCCGATGCTTTCGGCGCCGTTGAAAAATTCTTCCCTGACCCCGAAGCCGTCGGTGATGGGAATCCACGCCGCGGTTGCGGCATCCCAGCGATAGCTGCCGCCGATGTCGGTGCGCGCGTACAGCACGTTAGGGCTGGTGGGGTGGAAGACCAGGCCGGGCACATAGCCGGTGCCGCCGTACTTCACATTCATCCAGCGCGTGCCGGCTACCGTTGTCGCGCCAGTGCTGGCGGTGGCGGTGGCGGCGAAAGCAGGCGACTGGGTGGACGGACTGCTGCCGCCTCCGCAAGCCGCCACCAGGCCTGCCATGAGGCAGGCAAGGGCGAGAGTTTGCTTCTTCATCCTTTGGCTCCAAGAAAATTTTATGAACTGCGATTATTGGAATGACGGACCTTTCGGTCCGTCCGGGCCAGCCTATGTGGAAGCCGGGCCCGGGTCTCGCAATCGCGCTTGAAGTTCTTGGAGTGTGCGGAAAGTTGAAGAAATTTACACGTTATTGGAAGCTGACCCGGAAGCTGGAAGCCATGCTTGTCGGCAGGCTGGCCGGCAGGCGGATCGTCAAGGCCTCGTCGGTCTGCTCCCAGCGCAGCGGCGCCGAACTGCCAAGCAGCGTGACGGCCTTCACTGGCCGCGGCTCCAGCCCGGCTTTGCGGCCCAGCGACTGGATGCGCACTTCCGCGGCCGGTGTGCCAAGAGTGATGGCATACAGCGCTCCATCCTTGGCGGTAAAGCGAATATCCTGCGGCGTGTAGGCGGCGTTTTCATTGAAGTGGCCGGACGATGCCTTGGTCGGGCCCTCGCCAAAGACTTTCCAGGGGCGGGTTCCATAAATCGCATCGCCGTTGACCGCCATCCATTCGGCCATCTCCTTCAGGAAGCGCATCGGCTCGGGCGGCAAGCTGCCGTCCGGGTACTGCACCACGTTCAACAGCAGGTTGCCGTTCTTGCTGACGATGTCGGCCAGCATGTGCACGACTTCGCTGGTGCTCTTGTATTTGTAGCCCTCGCTGTAGAACCAGTCGCCGATCGAGGTATCGGTTTGCCATGGGCGCGGATTGATGCCTTCCATGACGCCGCGCTCCACGTCCTGCACGCCGGCTTCGCGGATGAATTCACCGGAGCCGATGTCCTTGTGGTTGTAGACCGCTTCCAGCTTGCCGCCGTGGTTGGCGATGCTGGCATTGTAGAAGTTGGCTATCAGGGTGCGGCCGACCTTATCGAAGGGAATGCCGCCGTCGGAGTAGAGCAGGTCGGGCTGGTAGCGCGTCACCAGGTCGGTGATGCGGTTGAACCACTCCTGCTGGAAGCGTGCATCGGTGGTGTACCAAGTGTTTGAGTCGCGGTAGGGCCGGTCAGTCGGGCGGTGATAGAGCGAGGCGTATTTTGGATCGGCGCCGTCGTACGGCACACCCAGCATCGGCCAGATCTGGTCGAAGCCATGGCTTGGCGCGAACCAGCTGTAGCTGGCGCCCAGGTGCTCCGATACGCCAAAGCGCAGGCCGGCTTTCAATGCGGCCTTCTTCCAGTCGCCGACGATGTCGCGCTTCGGTCCCATTTTGACGGCGTTCCATTCATGGAAACGCGAGTCCCACAAGTCGAAATTGTCGTGGTGGACGCCCATGCTGACGAAGTAGCGTGCGCCGGCCTTCTTGTACAAGGCCATCAGGGCCTCCGGATCGAACTTCTCCGCTTTCCAGAGCGGGATGATGTCCTTGTAGCCCGACTTGGACGGGTGCCCATAATGTTCAAGGTGGTGCTTGTACTGATCGGTCCCGTAAACGTACATATTGCGCGCGTACCAGTCGCCGGCGCGCGGCACGGATTGCGGGCCCCAGTGCGACCAGATGCCGAACTTGGCGTCGCGGAACCAGTCGGGCGCCTGGTAAGCCTTGAAGGATGCAGCGTCCGAACGGAATGGTCCTGGAACGCTGCTTAATTGCGTGGGAAGGTCCTCGGCGTGGACGGCCGGGATGGGCATGCACAGGGCAAGCAATGGGGCGGCAAGGGCGAGCAGCGTGGTACGGCGATTCGGCATTGGGTCTCCGGATGTAATGAACTTGTAAGGATGGAGACAGGTTAGAGGCTATCGCTTGCCTGGGCAAGCGATAGCATGGCACTTGAGGGCCGGGTGTGAAATATCGTTGGCCAGCTTGTTAACTTTCGCAATTGCCACCCCTCTGGCGCTACTCGCACAATGGAATGATCGACCCAGTCCAGAGACGCAAAGAATGATATTGCCAGCAAAGAGACGCTACGCCCCGCCAGTCAAGCGCGCACTACTCGGCGGCGTGAGTGCCTTGGCATTCGCCGCGAGCTTCCCGTCCGGCGCGGCCACGCCTGCTCCCACTTTCGCCGCGATCTTTGGCGATCACGCGGTGCTGCAGCGGGACCAGCCAATTCAAGTCTGGGGAAAGGCGCAGGCGGCAGACGTGGTGAACGTCAAACTGGGCAGCGCAACTGTGCGAGCCACTGCCGACAGCAGCGGCAAATGGCGCGCCCAATTGCCGGCTATGCCGGCCGGCGGTCCCTATGTGCTGAGCGCGAGCGCGAACGGTGGCACGGCCACTTTGAATGACATCCTGGTCGGCGATGTCTTCCTGTGCGGCGGACAGTCGAACATGGAACTGGTAATGGCCAACGCGACCAATGCGCCGATGGATGTCGCCTACTCTGCCAACCCGCAAATCCGTTTCGCCAATATCCCCCGCGAGAGTTCCGCTGCGCTTCATGAAGAATTCAGGACGGCTCCCCAATGGCAGGTAGCGGGTGCCCAGAGCACAGGCCAGGCATCCGCAGTGTGCTACTACATGGCCCGCAGTTTGCATCGCCAGTACAACATCCCGGTCGGCTTCGTCAATGCCAGCTGGGGCGGCAGCTCGATCCAGAGCTGGATCAGCGGGCAATCGATGCGCAAGCTCGCCAGCTACCGCCGGGCGCTGGACGTGGTCGACAAGTATGCAAGCGACGTGGCGGCCGGCATGCGTGCCGAAGAAGAGCGGCAGGAAGCGTGGTGGGCCGGCGTGGATCCCAGGGCCCGTGAGCAGCGCGCGTGGGCCAGCCCGAAGTTCGACGACCGCAAGTGGCCGAGCATGGAGGTGGGCGGCCGCTGGAGCGAATCGGGCATCGCACCGATCAGCAAGCATCGCGGCACCGTCTGGTTCCGTACGACGGTCGAATTGACCGCGCAGCAGGCCGCTTCCGCGACGCAGCTGCAGCTTGGGCAGATCGCCACCGCCGACACGACCTGGGTCAACGGCGTATGGGTCGGCGCCAACACCAACTGGTGGGCGGGGCGCGACTATGGGTTGCCGAAGGGCGTGCTCAAGGCGGGGAAAAACGTTATCGCCGTGCGCGTCCTGGACGACGACAACGGCGGCGGCCTGGTGAGCCCGGCCGACCAGCGCGTCTTGCGCACGGCCGATGGCGCCAGGATTCCTTTGGCATCGAGCTGGAGATACCAGATTGGCGCCGCAGTGAAGGCGAGCCAGCCTCCGACGCCTTGGGAGCCGCCGACCAGCCTGACCACGCTGTATAACGGCATGATCGCCCCGCTGAAAGGGTACAAGTTCAAACTGGTGGCGTGGTACCAGGGTGAAGCCAATGCCGGTGCGGCAGAGGAATACCGTACTTTGCTGCCGCTCCTGTTCGAGGACTGGCGCCAGACCTTTGCCCAGCCTGGCTTGCCATTCATGGTCGCGCAATTGACTTCATTCGGATCGGTGGCGACCAAGCCTGGCTATTCGTCGTGGGCGGAGCTGCGCCAGGCACAGTCGGTGGTGGTCCGCAACGATCCGCATGCCGGACTGGCCGTGACGTTCGACTACGGTGACCGTTCCGACATTCACCCGGCACAGAAGAACATCGTCGGCACACGGCTGGCCCGGGCGGCACGCGCGGTGGCATACGGAGAGAAGATCACGCCGGGCGGGCCGGAGGCGGTGTCGGCAACCCGCAGCGGGAACGATATCGTGGTCCGCTTTACCAATACCAATGGCGGCCTGCGCACCTATTCGTCCGATACCGCAATCGGATTCGAGGCATGCGAACAGCAGGTCTGCCGGTATGCCCCGGCAACAGTGGAGGGCGATGCAGTCCGCCTGAGTGGGGCTGCGGCAGCGAAAGCAAGCAAGGTACGCTATGCCTGGGCCGACGCGCCATTCATCAACCTGTTCAGCGCGGATGATCTGCCTGCCAACGGTTTCGAACTGGATGTGAAGTAATCCCGGTGACAGCCGGGTTTTTCAAACGATTTGTGAGTGAACCTTGATGAAGATGAAGAAACTGAGTGCGTTATTGGGTTTGGCCTTGGCCAGCGGTGCGGTGCTTGCGCTGGAGAGCCCGAACAAGCAGCTGGATGTATCGGTGGTCGTCAACCCGGATAAGACGCTTTCCTACAGCATCAAGCGCAATGGCCAGGCGGTGCTCCTGCCTTCGCCGCTGGGCCTGAAGCTGGCTGGCGCGGATTTCTCGCAGGGCCTGAAGCTGGTGGATACTTCTGCGGTCAAGCAGGTTGCCGACCAGTACTCGATGGCGGTTGGCAAGCGCCGCGATATCCAGTACCGCGCCAATGAACAGGTGTACTCGCTGGTCAATGCCGCCGGCAACAAGATGGATGTGGCCTTCCGCGTATCGGACGATGGCGTGGCGTTCCGCTATGTGGTCGCCGACGCCGCGATCCCTGTAAAGCGTTTCGTCAGCGAGGCCACCGGTTTTGCGTTTGACGCCAAGGCGCGCGCCTTCCTGCAGCCGATGGCGGTGGCCAAGAGCGGGTGGGGAAATACGAATCCGTCGTATGAAGAGCACTACCAGGTCGATATCCCGGTCGGGCAGCCGGCGCCCCTGAAATCAGGCTGGGTGTTCCCGGCACTGTTCCGCAGCGGCGACACCTGGGTGGCGCTGACGGAAGCGAACATGGATGGCAGCTTCCATGCCTCGCGCCTGGCAACCGCCTCGCTTGGCGGCGTGTACCGCATCGATGGGCCAACGCCAAAGGAAGTTTTCACGAACGGCAAGCTGCTGGCGGAAACCAAGGGGACCCTGGCGACACCATGGCGTGTGGTTGCCGTCGGTGCGCTCGACACCGTGATGAACTCCACCCTCGGCACCGACCTGGCGGCGCCAGCCATCAAGTTCGACGCCAAACTGGTGCAGCCCGGCCATGCTTCCTGGAGCTGGCCGCTGCTCAAGGACGGGGCCACGGTATTCGATGTGCAAAAGAAGTTCATCGACTATGCAGTGGACATGAAATGGGATTACACCCTGGTCGATGCCGAATGGGACAAGCAGATCGGTTACGACAAGATGGCTGAACTGGCCGGCTATGCCGCAGCCAAGGGCGTGGGCCTGCTGGCCTGGTACAACTCCGCCGGCGACTGGAACACCGCGCCGCAGACCCCGCGCAGCAAGCTGTTGACGCACGAGGCGCGCGTGAAGGAATTCTCGCGGCTGCACCAGATGGGCATCAAGGGCATCAAGGTTGACTTCTTCGGCGGCGATGGCGTGTCGATGATCCAGTACTACGTCGACATCCTGAAGGATGCCGCCGATGCAGGCTTGCTGGTGAACTTCCATGGCGCTACTCTGCCGCGCGGGCTGGAACGCACTTATCCGAACCTGATGACGGCCGAGGCCATCCGCGGTTTCGAGTTCACGACCTTCGACCAGAAGGACCACGACGTCGTGCCTGGCCATGCGGTAAATGCCGCCATGATCCGCAACCTGTTCGACCCGATGGACTTCACGCCAATGGTGTTCGGCGACATGGGGCAGATCAAGCGCATCACGCGCAACGGCTTTGAGCTGGCGCAGTCGGTGCTGTTCCTGTCGGGCATCCAGCACTTTGCGGAAATCCCGGAGGGGATGGCGACGGTGCCGGAATACGTCCGTGGCTTCCTGCGCGATTTGCCGCGCCGCTGGGACGACAGCCGTTTCGTCGCTGGCTATCCGGGTTCGCACATTGTGGTCGCGCGCAAGTCGGGCAACAGCTGGTACGTGGCGGGCATCAATGCCGACAAGGATGAACGCACCATCGAGCTTGATCTTGCCTTCATCGGCAATCGCAAGGGCGCCATGATTACCGATGGGGCGGGGCAGCGCGAATTCAGCCAGAAGGAACTGGCCGCCGGCAAAGCCCGCGTAACGCTCAAGCCGCGCGGCGGTTTTGTCGCAGTATTTCGCTGATCGCGGGACGCCATGAAACATCTTCCTGGGACCGTACTGGCCGCCTCGCTGGCACTGGCGGTCGTGTGGGCAGGGCAGGCCGGGGCAGCCGCCCCGGCCGCGAGTGGCCTCGACAAAAATGGGCACTTGCTGTCCGTGCCGCTTGCGGCCCACGATGGATTTGGCTATGCGCGCTTGCAGCATGGCGTGCAGTTCCGTATCGGCGGCGTTACGAAAAGCGTGATCTTCTATGGGCCGGAAACTGTCCGCGTCAACGCCAACCTGGGCGAGAATCATTGGACCAGCCCGAGCATCGTGGTGGTCGGCAAACCGGCCAGCGTGGCGTTCGAGCTGGAGGAGCGGGCGGATACGCTGACGATCAGGAGCGCGCGCCTGCGCATCGCGATTGACCGCAAGACGGGCGCCTTGAGCTTCATGGATGGCGGGGGCCGACTTTACACGCGCGAGCCGGAGCAGCCGCAATCGGTCAAGCCGGTCGAGATAGCGGGCGCGCCATCGTACGAGGTGGAAAACCGCTTCGCCCTCAAGCCGGACGAGGCGATCTTCGGCTTTGGCTATACCGACAGCGATGCCGTCAACCGCCGCAACCAGGACCTGCTGCTGGTGCAGACCAACCTGGGCATCATCATTCCCGTCATGGTGTCCTCCGAGCGCTATGGCATCCTGTGGGACACCTATTCCAAGATGCGCTTCCACGACGGTCCCGACGGTGCCCGGCTGTGGGCCGAAAGCGCTCCCGGCGGCGTTGACTACTACTTCATGGGCGGCCGCTCGCTGGACGACGTGGTCGGCAACTACCGCCAGCTGACAGGGGCGGCGCCGATGTATCCGAAGCAGGCGTTCGGCCTGTTCATGAGCAAGGAGCGCTATCCTACCCAGCAGCGCCTCGTCGAAGTGGCGGAAACCTTCCGCAAGGAGCGCTTCCCGCTCGATTACATCGTGCAGGACTGGCAGTACTGGGGCAGCGACAAGGACGGCAGCTGGAGCGGCATGCGCTGGGATCCGGCGCGCTATCCCGACCCGGCCGGCATGACCGACCGGCTGCACAAGCTGAACCTGAAACTGATGGTCTCCATCTGGCCGTCGGTCGGCAACGACACGGAGCTGGCCAGGGAGCTGGACCAGCATGGCCTGCGTTTCAAGCCGCTGCACTGGATTTCGCAAAAGGCGCGCGTGTACGATGCCTACAGCCCGCTGGGACGAAAAATCTACTTCAAGCATGCCAAGTCGGGCCTGTTCGACAAGGGCGTCGATGCGCTGTGGATGGATGGCACGGAAGTGGAAGTCGGCTCGGCCGCCTGGGATGCGGCGCAAAATGAAGCCGACATCAAGGCACTGGGCAAAAACGCATTGGGCGACTTCGCCCGTTACCTGAATCCGTACACCTTGCTGACCACCCAGGGCACCTATGATGGCCAGCGCGCCACCAGCAGCAAGCGCGTGTTCACACTGACCCGCTCGGCCTGGGCCGGCGCGCAGCGCACCGCCGCCGCGTCGTGGTCGGGCGACATCTTCGCGAACTGGGATACCTTGCGCAAGCAGGTCAGCGGCGGCGTCAACGTGACCGTCACCGGCAACCCGTACTGGACGCAGGACACCGGAGGCTTCTTCGTCGCCCGCGACTTCCCGGGCGGCGAAAAAGATCCGTCTTACCGCGAGCTGTTCGCACGCTGGTTCCAGTATGGCGCTTTCAACCCGATCATGCGCGTGCACGGCACCGACATCGAGCGTGAGCCTTACATTTTCAAGACGCTCGACCCGGAGGTCTACAAGTCCCTGCTCGATGCGGCCAACCTGCGTTACCGATTGCTGCCCTACACCTATGGACTCAGCGCCAGGGTGACCAGCGACCATTACACGCTGATGCGTCCCTTGCCGATGGACTTTGCCGGGGACAAGGCGACTTACGGCATCAACGATGCCTTCATGTTCGGGCCCTCGCTGCTGGTGCATCCGGTTACGCGCCCGATGTACCGCATACAGCCGCCGCCGCCGGCGACCATCCCGGCCGATGTCCTGCGCACGCCGGACGGCCAGCCCGGCCTGGCAGGCCAGTACTTCGAAGGGCGCAACTTTGAGGTCCCGAAGGGCAAGGTGATCGACAAGGTCATCGACCATTCCTGGCCGGCCCCGCCGCTGGCCACCATTCCGGCAGGCCTGAGCCGGCTGGACGACTTCTCCGCACGCTGGAGCGGCACGCTGGAAGCGCCGGAGGACGGCGAGTATGAAATCGGCGTGGAAGGCGACGACGGCTACCGCCTGGTCCTTGACGGCGCCGTAGTGCTTGAGCGCTGGGAGAACGGCGGAAAACGGCTGGCAACCAGGCGCCAGGTGCTGCGCAAGGGCCAGCGCGTCAACGTGACGCTGGAGTATTACCAGGCCACGTCGGACCGCGCCCTGCGCCTTGCCTGGCGCACCCCAAGCGCGCTCCGGGCGCTGGCCGAAAACAAGCCGTCTACCGATGCGAGCCTGCGCACCTATCTGCCGAAGGGGGCCGCCTGGTATGACTTCTGGACCAATGAGCGTCACGAAGGCGGCCAGAGCGTGGAACGCGACGTGCCACTCGACATCGTGCCGCTGTATGTGCGCGCCGGTGCCATCCTGCCGATGGGGCCAGTGCTGCAGTACGCCACCGAGCAGCCGGATGCACCTTATGAAATTCGCATCTATCCGGGCGCCGACGGCAGCTTCACCTTGTACGAAGACGACAACGAAACCTATGCCTACGAGAAGGGCCAGTCGGCACGTGTTGCCCTTGCCTGGAACGACAAGGCAAAGACGCTGGCGATCGGCGCACGCAAAGGCAGCTTCCCGGGCATGGCGAAGGGCCGCACGCTGAACCTGGTGCTGGTTGACCAGGCCAATGGCAAGGGCATCGGCACGGCGCGGGCCACCCGCACCGTGCGCTACGACGGAAAACCCATGGTCGTGAAGTTCGGCCAATAACCTGAATTCCTCAACAAACCGAATCCAATCCCATGATCAACCTGCCACGCCGCCAACTCCTTGCCGCCTCCATGGCCACTGCTGCCGCTGCCGCTGTCACGCTGCCCGGCGCAGCGCACGCTGCGGTCTCCAAAACCGCCAACCGCGCGCCACTCGCGCCCACGCCGCCCATGGGCTGGAACAGCTGGAACTCGTTTGCCACCACCATTACCGAGGCCCAGGCGCTGGAAAATGCGCGCATCATGGCGCAGAAGCTGCTGCCGTCGGGCTATGACGTCTTCACCGTCGACATCCAATGGTATGAGCCGAATGCCAATAGCTACGAGTACCGCAAGGATGCGCAACTGACGATGGACGAATATGGTCGCCTGCTGCCGGCGCCGAACCGCTTCCCGTCCGCGGCGCAGGGCAGGGGATTCAAAGGCCTGGCCGACCAGATCCACCGCATGGGAATGAAATTCGGCATCCACGTCATGCGCGGCATCCCGCGCCAGGCGGTGCGCCTGAATACGCCGGTCCTGGGCACCAGCTTGCGCGCGCAGGATATCGCCGACACCAGTTCGATCTGCGAATGGAATGGCGACATGTACGGCATCGACATGACCAAGCCGGGCGCGCAGGAATATTACGACTCGATCTTCAAGCTGTATGCATCGTGGGGCGTCGACTTCGTCAAGATGGACGACCTGGCGCGCCCGTATCACAAGAACTGGCGCGAAATCGAAGCCGCGCACAAAGCCATCCAGGCTTCGGGGCGACAGATCACGCTCAGCATCTCGCCCGGAGAAACGGACCTGAAATGGGCCAGCCATGTGCCGCACTATGCGCAGATGTGGCGCATCTCGGACGATTTCTGGGATGAGTGGAAATTGTTGAAGGAACAATTCGACCGCCTGGAAAACTGGAACCCCGTCATGGGCGAGAACTCCTGGCCCGATGCCGACATGCTGCCGCTGGGCCGTCTCGCGATGGGGGCACGCGACACGAAGTTCACGCCCGATGAACAGCAGACGCTGATGACCTTGTGGAGCATCGCGCGCTCGCCGCTGATCATGGGGGGCGACTTGCGGCACCTCGATGCCGCTACGCTGGACTTGCTGACCAACCCGGAAGTACTGGCGGTGAACCAGAAAAGCCAGCAGAACCGCCCGCATCGCGCCGAGCCCGGAACGCGCATCTGGAGCGCGCAGCCGAAAGGTGCCAAGGGGACCCACTATCTTGCGCTGTTCAATACTGAGGATACACCGCTGGAAATCGCGTTCGACTTGTCGCGCCTGAACCTGGGCGACAAGACCGTGGCCTTGCGCGACCTGTGGCGGCGCCAGGACCTGCCAGCGGCGCAAGGCATCATCCGCCAGAAGCTGGTCCCGCATGGTTCGGTCCTGTTGCGCCTCATGTCATGAGGCCAATCCGCAGGCCGTTCCGGTGAAGGGTTAACCGGTGTGGCCCATTCGTTGGTTGAGCTGTTATGATCCGAGTCGCAGGCCGAGGAAGAGGCTTGGCGGACGTAGATAGCTTAACCAACAAGAATGATGCAAAAATTCTATAAACAGGCCCTCTTGGCACTGATCGGCCTGGTGATCGCGGATGCATTGCTGGCGTTCTTCCTGATCTACCAAAGTTACCTGACTATCCCGGTCCTGGCGGCTGATGGTTCTGGCGCGGGTTGGCAGTACGTCACCAACACAGACCAGACCATGGGGGGGACGTCGCGCGCCAGGATACCCGATCCGCAGCGCAAGCAATTGCGTTTCGACTTCAACCTGTCCAGTGCTGGACAGTTTCCCTTCGCCCAGGCCGGGATGATACTGCGCGACTCCAAGGGGGAGCTGGCCCGGGTCGACTGGACCAGGTACAGCGAGATTTCCTTCCTGGCGAAATGCGCACCGTCGAATTCGATGGCGCTGTGGATTTCGACATTCGACGACAATGTCTCGAAAGCCGGCGACTTCATGACATATCGCACTCCCGGGACCTATTTCTCCTGCAATGAGCGGGGCGTTCCTGTTTCGCTGGACCTGTCACGGTTTACCATTCCGGACTGGTGGCTCTATTCGGTGAAGCTGGACCTGTCGCACAATGGCTACGTGCTGAACAAGGTGTCGAGGCTTCTGTTCGGCACCAGCGGCCAAAGCCCTGCGAACGTCGATTCCTACCTGGATATCAGCGAACTCACACTGCATGGGCGCGACTATCGCTATATCGCTGCGCTGGTGATCATCCTGCTGGCGAGCTGGCTGGCGTTCGGATTGTGGTTTGTGCGGGCCCATGCACAGGCCCTGACCTCAAGCCTGAACTCGAAAATGAAAGCGGACCTGCCGCTCATGGCTTATCGCGAACTGACACTGGAGCCGTACAGGGATAAAGAAAAGGCAACGGTGTTGCGATACATCGCCACCAACTACACCAATGCCGACCTTGATCTTGACAGCGTGGTTTCGGCAACCGGGACCAATCGCAATAAGGTCAATGAGATCCTGAAATCCGAACTGGGGATGACGTTCACCAGTTATCTCAATAAGTTACGCCTGACGCAGGCGGCCAGGCTGTTGGCTGAAAAAGGCTCCGCAACGATTTCTGAGATCGCTTATTCCGTCGGCTACTCCAACGTTTCCTACTTCAACAAGCTGTTCAAGGAGGAATACGGCTGCACGCCGAAAGACTTCCGCTCATTGGCCAGCCAGCAGAAGCAGGACAACAGCGCTGAGCCACCAGAAAGCCCCGCTCCACAGGGTGCGCAATAAAAGAAAGGGCCTGCGGGCCTTTTTTCTTTGGGCGCGGGGTTAACACTGGCGCTTCGCACTCTTCAACTTTCTGCAGAATGCAAGGCGTTGGCGCAGGATTTCTATGGAGGATGGATCGTCGCTGATTAATGTTGACTGGAAACTCACCGAATCTCACAACCGGCAGTTTTGGGGGGAGGGCATGTGATTTTCACATTCAAACAATGATCCATTTCTATTGAAGGAAGACAGGATGAAAAGGCAATACAACGCGAAGTACGACGTCAAGCGTGCGGTTCCGACCCTGTTGGCAGTCCTGGTCGCAGGCGTCGTGGCCGGCTGCGGCGGCGGCTCCGGCAACACCAGTGCCGGCGTTACCACGGCGGCAACGGCCACGGTCCAGGGCGCAGCAGCCGCTGCCACCAGCTGGACCAGTGTCAAGTGGGGCGGCGGCGGCTACGTCACCGGCCTGGTTTATCACCCGACCAACTCCAGCCTGCTGTATGCCCGTACCGACGTCGGCGGCGCCTACCGCTGGAATGCCGCCGACTCGACCTGGACGCCGATCACCGACGGCCTGGGCTTCGGCGGCGGCGAGGGCCAGTACCACGACGTGGAGAGCCTGGCCCTGGATCCGGCCAATGACCAGAAGGTCTACATCGTCACCGGCGACACCACGAAAGGCGGGGCCAATGGCCGCCTGTATATTTCCAGCGACCGCGGCAACAACTGGACCTGGGTCAACCTGCCGTTCATGGTAGGCGGCAACGACACCGGCCGTGGCATCGGCGAACGCCTGAAACTGGACCCCACCAATCCTTCGACCATGTTCTATGGTTCGCGCACCGCCGGCCTGTGGAAGAGCACGGACTCGGGCCAGACCTGGGCCCAGGTCACCTCGCTGTCTTCCACCACGATTTCCGGCAGTTCGCCGCCGATCGGTGTCGAGCACCTGATGTTCGACAACTCGGGCGTGGGAACCGGCTCGACGACCTGGATCATGTATGCGGCCATCGCCCCGGACTATGCCAACGCGGCTGGCCTGACATCGGTGCTGTACAAGTCCACGAACGGCGGTTTCAGCTGGACGCCAGTGCCGGTGCCAAGCCAGGCAGCCGGCTTCCACATTCCGCACATGGTGCGCACCAGCGACGGCAGTTTCTACGTGGTGTTCAACAAGAACGCCGGCGAAGGACCGAGCGGGCCCGGTTATCTTTACAAGTTTGGTGGCACGGTTGGCAATGGCAGCTGGACCCTGCTAAGCAGCAGCAACCAGGGCGGCTATGGCGGCTTGTCCGTCTATGGCACCGGCTCGACTGCTCGCATCGCGCTGGGCGTGACCGGCACCTGGGGCAATTACTCCGGCAAGCAGGTCGTGCAGTTGTCCGACAATGGCGGCCAAAGCTGGCGTGAAATCGCGGCGAACATGCCGGGTGATATCGCCTCAGGCTGGGTCGACGATGTCGAGATCGATCCGGCCAACCGCGATCACGTGATGCACGTGCACGGCGGCGGGATCGTCGAAACCTGGAATGCCTCGGCGGCCACGCCGACATGGTCGAACAAGGTCAACAACCTTGAAGAGACTGCGACGCTGGCCCTGACCACCCCACCGGCTGGCGCGAGTTACAAGTTCATCAACAGCTCGGGCGACATCGGCACCTGGGTCGATTCCGATTTGGCAGCTCACCCGACCAAAGGCCCGATGAACTGGTGGAGCAGCGGCAACTCGGCCGATATGGCCTGGTCCGACCCGCAATACATCGCGGCCGTCGGCGTCGATAATTCGAACAACCACATTGGCGTGGGCCATTGGTCCGGCGACGGCGGCAATACCTGGGCGGCGTTCACAACCTTGCCGGCTGGCGCCGCAGCCGGCACTGATGGCGCGGCCAACGTCGCCGTCACCAGCCGCAACAACGTGATCTGGGCGCCGAACGATGCGGTACCGTCCTACACCACTAACAATGGCGCGAGCTGGAGCGCCACCAACCTGCCGGCGCTGACCGCGATCAGCGGCGCACCGCGCAGCTACCGCCTGAAGGTGGACCGCAAGAATCCGAACAAGGTGTATGCCTACGATTCCGGTGGCGCATGGTGGAACCAGTGGTCGGACACTGCGCACTTCTGGTACTCGGCGGATGGCGGCCATACCTTTACCGAGCGCACCTCGTTCAAGGCGACCAGCCCGATGGTGACCTTCTTCGGCAATACGTCGATGGCGGTGAACCCGAACGTGGAAGGCGACGTCTGGCTGGCTGACGGCAATGCGGTCTACCACTCGGTCGATGCCGGCGCCACCTGGACCAAGCTGAGCACCTTCGCGTCCGTCTGGGGCAGCAACAACTGGCCGGACGTGCAGGGCGCCACCGCAATCACCCTCGGCAAAGCGGCTGCCGGTTCGCCGTATTCGGCCGCCGTGTATGTGGTGGGTGTGGTCAATGGCAAGTGGGGCGTGTACCGTTCCGACGATGCGGGCGCCACCTGGACCCGCTTCAACGACGACGCGCACCAGTTCGGCGGTATCTACCACCTGGCCGGCGACTGGAACACCTACGGCAGGATCTATGCCGCAGGTAACGGCCGCGGTGTGCTCTACACCAACTAAGCAGCCGCTTGTCGCCCAGGTTTCAACTCCTGGGCGACAACCTTAGCATCACAATGTCGCGGGCCGGAAGCTGGACCTTCAGCAGGGCTTCGGTGGTACCGGCCTTCCTGCCCGCCCACAGGTCGCGCACCTCGTACACAGTCTTGCCGAAGTCGGCGCTGCGCCCGCTGACGTCGTCGCCGATCGGGTGCTTGCGCCAGTCGTGCGCGATCTTGAGCGGAGCGTCGCTGCGGTTCAGGAAGGCGATAGCCCAGTCGCCGTTCGCCAGCGGCTTGGCCCAATATTCGACGCCAGGCGCCTTGTAAAAAGCGAAGCCCTGGATGCCAAGCGGATCCTGGTCCACCGCGATGACGTCACGGTTGGCGAGAATGTTCCTGACTTCGGCCGGCATGGATGGCACATCGGCGCCGAAGATCAGCGGCGCGGCCAGCATTGCCCACATGCTGAAGTGCGCGCGGTTTTCGCCGGCGCTCGGCAGCAGGCCCACTTCCAGCATGTCCGGATCATTCCACTGGCCAGGCTTGGCATACTTGCGCAGCGGCCCTTGCTTGTCGAGGATGTTCAGCACCCCAAGCGAGGACCACGAGCCGTGTCCTTCTTCGCATTGCCAGCAATGCGTGATGTCGCCGGTGGTGCGCCACAGGTGGCCGATGTTGCCGGCCCATTCCCAGGGCTGGTTGTCGCCCCATTCGCAGATGGAGAATACCATCGGGCGCCCGGCGGCGTAAATCGCATCGCGCATCGTGGCGTAAGCTTCGCGCGGATTGCGCTGCGCCTTGCCTTCGCCGGTATTGCACCAGTCATATTTCAGGTAATCGACGCCCCAGCGTGCGTACTGCTGCGCATCCTGGTATTCGTGGCCCTGGCTGCCCGCACGCTTGCCGCAGGTCTGCGTGCCGGCGTCGGAGTAGATGCCCAGCTTGAGGCCGCGCGCGTGCACATAGTCGGCCAGCGCCTTGATGCCGGACGGGAAGCGCGCCGGGTCGGGCTGGATGAAGCCATCGGCGTCGCGCTGGCCCTGCCAGCAGTCGTCAAGGTTGATGTAGACGTAGCCGGCGTCGCGCAGGCCGCTGCTGGCCATGGCGTCGGCGGTGTCGCGGATCAGCTTTTCGCTGACGTCGCAGCCGAACTTGTTCCAGCTGTTCCAGCCCATCGGCGGCGTATCGGCGATGGCGGGGAATTTTTGCGCCATTGCGGGCGATAGTGCCAGCGACGACAGGATAGCGGCGGCGAACTGCAGGCGGGATCTGGCTTTCATGGTGCTCCTGAAATCGAGAGGGGAATATGAAAGAGGGCAGCCGAAGCTGCCCTCACGGAACTGCAACCGGTTGCCCTTAATTGGAGTAGAGCAGGCCGCGACCGGTGCCGGAAACGTAGATCCGGCCATAGGTGTTATGGTCCGCCGCCAGCACGCCGATGCCGCCGAACTGGTGGGCGTCGTCGTTGAAGCGGGTCCAGCTCGCACCAGCGTCGTCGGAGCGGTACACGCCCCACACGCCGCCGACCGTGCCCACCACATAGATTGCGGCCGAGTACTTGGAAACGCTGGACGCCTTGCCCAGCGCGATCAGGCTGGCGCCCTGGGTGCCGGCGCTCGACGCAAAGTTGTTGAGCTTGGTCCAGGTCGCGCCGGAATCCAGCGAGTGGTAGACGGTGTTGCCGTCAGCCAGCCACAGGTCGCCTTCCGCGTTCGGATTGACGGCAACCGAAGTCTCCCAGAACGCTTTGGGGGCCAGGTTCACCGTCACCGAACCCTGGCTCAGGGTAAAGGTGTGGCCGCCGTCGGTCGACACATAGAACTTGCCTGCCGTGCCCCAGGCCGCTCCGCCCGAGTCGTAGGCATAGACCTTGTTCGGATTCTTGCGGTCGGCGACCAGGTGGTAGCCGCGGTCCCAGCCTTGCGCGACCGCTGGCAGCGCCGGCAAGTTGGTTGCGGTCCAGCTGGCGCCGTTATTGGTGGTGTAGGACGGCACCGAGTTGGCTGGCGCCCAGATGATGCTGTTGCGGGCAGGGACTGCCACGCTGGCGGCAGAACCGGTGTTGGCCTGGGCGCCGGCCGGCACGGTGGCGAAGTTCGACCAGGTCTTGCCGCCGTCGCCGGACCAGAAGCCGAAGCTGCCGGCTCCGGACCAGTTTGCCACGCCGGCGCCGGCGATGAACAGCGGGTCGGCCCACGCCATGTCGGCGGCGTTGCCGTTGCTCCAGTTGGAGGTAGGGGCCAGGGTCGGTTTGGCGGTAACGTCCGTCTGCAGCCAGGTGCCGATATCGCCCGCGCTGTTGATGAACTTGTACGGCGCGCCAGCCGGCGCCGTGACCAGCGACAGGGTCGCGGTTTCTTCGATGTTGGTGATGTTGCCGTTCCAGGTCGGGGTCGCCGACGAAGCATTCTTGGTTTCCACGATGCCGCCGCCGTGCACGTGCAGGATGTGGTCGCGGTTGAATGGATCGATCTCGACATCGTCGACCCAGCCCGACGCGGTTTCGCCCGGCATGGTCGCTTCGATTTCGCGCCAGGTCTTGCCGGCGTCGTCGGACAGCTGCACGATCTGCTGGCCGCTCCAGCTGCCCCAGGAATTGGTCACGCCCAGTGCAATGCGGGTGGTGGCGCCGCTGCCTTGCACGGATACGCCGCCGAGGCCGAAGTTGGTGCCGCCGTTCGGGTCTTCGCTCTTGAGCAGGGTCCAGGTGCTGCCATCGAACTTGTAGAAGCGGCCGGGGCCGCCGGCGCCAGGGCCCGCGTCCTTGGTGAATACGACATAGAACATGCCGTCCGCCGCGCGCACCATGTGCGGGATGTGGTAGCCGGACACCGGCAGGGCGACCGGCGACCAGCTTGCGCCGCCGTCGGTGGATTTATACATGTTCGAGCCCAGGCCTGCTACGCTGGCGTAGTCCGGGGCGACGGCGGCGTAGATGGTCTGGGTGGCCGTGCCGCTGCCCTTGGTGCCGGTGTCGTAGACCACCAGTTCGACGCCCATGCCGCCGCCGGCGGCATTGATCTGGTCCGAGTTCAATTTGACGGACGACAGCGCCGTCACCTGGCTCCAGGTCTTGCCCGAGTCTGCGCTCTTCCACAGGCCGGCCGTGCGCGAGCCGTAGAACAGGACGGAAGGCTTGTTCGGATCGACCATCAGGCGTTCGCCCATGGCGCGGCCGCCATTGTTGCCGCCGAGCTGGAACGGCAGGTCGACGTGCGTCCAGTGGTCGCCGCGGTCGCTGGAAATATACAGGCGGCCGTTGCCTTCAAAAGTGTACATGCCGGTCGCCATGTAGACCAGCTGGTCGTTGTTCGGATCGACGGCAATGCTTTCGATGCCGTGGTATTTGCTCTCGGCTGCGCCGAAGCCCAGGCCGTCGGTGATCGGCGTCCAGGAGGACGTGGACTGGTTCCAGCGGTAGGCGCCGCCGATGTCGGTGCGCGCATACAGGAGGTTGGCGGTGCCTGGATGGAAAACCAGGCCGGTGACGTAACCGCCACCGCCCCATTTCACGCTGTTCCAGGTAGTGACCTTGCTGCCCGCCGCGCTGCCGGTGTTGTCCGTGCCGCCGGTGCTGCCCGTGTTGCCCGTGCTGCCGGTATCGGTGCCGGTGCCTGTGCCGGGCGGGGTGCCGGTGCCGGTTGAAGGGGGCGTGGTGCTGGCGTTGTTTGGCGCTGCCGCAGTGCCTGTGCTGCCGGTGCCGCCCGAGCCGCCGCCGCAGCCCGCGGCAAGAGTCGCTGCGATGATCGAGAGGACGATCGTCCGCATTTTTAATTTTTTCATAATATCCCTTCCAAAGAGTGTATTTGCCGCCGATGGATTGTGGGTGTTGCCGCAGGGCATGGCAATTCTCAAGATCGCCAATGCGTCGAATGAAATTTCACAACGGCTTCGCCAACGCGGCGCAATTATGAAAATCACCGATCCCGGGAATGATTTAATCCAGCCGGTATTCCATTCGTATTCAGGCCGGATGCCAGGTGATAGCATCGGCCGCACCATAAGAAACCATCAGGAGTCAGACGGATGAAGCACCTGCAGCACATTTGCCTCGCAGCCTTGGGCGCTGCCTGCCTAACGAATACCGTGGCGCTGGCCGCCACCCCCGCCAAACCCGCCGCGCGCCAGGTCGTGCTCGACGCCGCCAAGGCGGAGCAAACGCTGGACCGCTTCTATGACCTGTCGGTCGGTTCCGATTACCCGGGCACCTTGCGGCGCGACGACAGCATGGCGCAGTTGAAGACCCTGGTCGACGAAACCGGCTTTCGCTACATCCGCTTCCACGCGATCTTCCACGATGTGCTGAAGACGGTGAAGAAGGAAAACGGCAAGCTGGTTTACGACTGGAGCGGCATCGACAAGCTGTACGACGACCTGCTGGCGCGCAAGATCAAGCCTTTCGTCGAACTGGGCTTCACCCCGAAAGCGTTGGCCACGTCGGACGCGAAGATCTTCTATTGGGAAGGCAATACCTCGCACCCTGAGCTGGAAGGTTGGCGCGACCTCATCACCGCTTTCGTCACGCATTGCCAGCAACGCTATGGCAAGGAGGAGGTGCGCAGCTGGTTCTTCGAAGTGTGGAACGAGCCGAACCTGGATGGTTTCTGGGAGCGCGCCGACCAGAAGGCGTATTTCGAGCTGTACGATGTGACCGCCAAGGCGATCAAGGCGATCGACCCGGCCTTGCGCGTGGGCGGGCCGTCCACCGCCGGCGCGGCCTGGGTGCCGGAGTTCCTCGATCATGTATCGAAGAGTGGTGCAGCGGTCGACTTCGTGACCACGCATACCTATGGCGTGGACAGCGGCTTCCTGGACGAAAAAGGCGTGGAGGACACCAAGCTGTCGCAGTCGCCGGATGCGATCATCGGCGACGTGCGCAAAGTCCGCAACGAGATCGCAGCTTCGAAGTATCCGCATCTGCCGCTGTATTTCACCGAGTGGAGCACCAGCTACAACCCGCGCGACAAGGTGCATGATTCCTACATCGGCGCGGCCTACATCCTGAGCAAGCTCAAGGGAACGAAGGGCCTGGCGCAGGGCATGAGCTATTGGACCTATACCGACCTGTTCGAAGAACCGGGCCCGCAGAACAAGCCGTTTGAAGGCGGCTTTGGCCTGATGAACCCACAGGGCGTGCGCAAGGCGCCATATTTCTCGTACAAGTACCTGCACGCCTTGAGCGGGAAGGAGATTCCGGTACAGGATGGACAAGTCATGGCTGCCAGCGATGGCAAGGCAGTGCGCGCCGTGGCCTGGGATTTCCAGCTGCCGCAGCAACCGGTCAGCAATCGCTCCTTCTTCAGCCGCGTGCTGCCGGCCACGCCTGCGGCACCGCTGGCGCTTTCGATCCGCCATGCCAAGCCTGGCAAGTACCGCCTGCAAGTGCGCCGCACCGGCTTCCGCGCCAACGACGCCTACACGGCCTACATCGAGATGGGCATGCCGGACAAGCTGACGCCGGAGCAGCTCGATAAACTTACTTCCTTGACCAAGGACGCACCGGAGACCGAGCGCGAAGTCAGCATCGGCAAATCGGGCGGCTATTCGCTCACCGTGCCGATGCGCAGCAACGACGTGGTGCTGGTCACGCTGGAGCCGGTCGAGAAACGCTAGCGCGCTGCCCGCTGCGGTTTGCCCCGGCAGCGGGACTTACAATGACTCGCTGCGTCCGGCAGCAAGGTTTGCATTGATCCACGACGCCACGTCGGTGACGGAAAGGGCGCGGCGTTGGTTGAACGTCCCGCTCTTGTCCCAGGCGACACCCCGCCCTTGGGCAAAAGCCGCGCGATACTTGCGCATCATATTGCGCGGGTCGCGCGCCAGTTCGTCCAGCAAATATTGCTCGCTCCACTCCGACCGGCTGAAAGGGCGGCCGAGTGCCGCCTGCAGCTTGTCGGCAACCTCCCCATAAGTCACGGTGTCGCCGGCCAGGTACACGATCTCGTTCCGGATACGGGGGCTGGAGAATACAATCTCCGCGGTCAGCGTGCCGATATCTTCAGGCGTCGTCAGGGTTACAGCGGTGTCGAGGCTGCCCAGGGCGTGAACGGCGTCGTTTTGCAGGTCAACGACGCCAAACTCCGGCTCAAACAGGTAGCTCATGAACATGCCGGTCGAGATGATGACCCACTCGGTCTGCTGCTGGCTGCGCAGCAGTTCGCGCACGTCCAGCTGTGCATCGAAGATGTCCTGCGGGCCGCCGCGGCCGATCACGTCAAAATCGACTCCGAATTGCCATGGGAAGTAACGCGGGATTCGGGCCTGCAAGGCAGCACGTGCCAACTTCATTGGCGTGTCGACTCCGGCTGCATAGCCTGCGCAACCGATGACGGTGTCATATTGCGCGAATACTACGGCGAGTTGATCGATGGAGCTCTTCACCAGGTCGCCGATGACGATCTCGATCCCCAAACCCCGGATCTCTGCGATGTCACGCTGCTTGTCCGGTGCGCCGGACTCAACGGCACTTGCACGCAGCAGCACGCTGATCTTCGCACCGTTCACGTCCTTGGCGCGGCGAGCAAGGCTGCGCAGGACCGGGAGGCCGAGTTCCCCGGCGCCGAGCACCAGGATGTTTTGCGACGTAGCGTCAGGATCGAACATTGTTGATTTCTCCTGTAAGTTGAAGCCTGGACTGTAGCAATCGCGGCAGCGCGGAAAAAGTAGTCCCGGACGTTTTCACCATGCAGGAAATCCGAATAATGTTGGGTTATAGTGCCGTTTTGTTTACCGCTACCAGGACCAGACATGGATCGCGTACAAGCAATGCAGGTATTCCTTCGCGTGGTCGAAAGCAGGAGTTTTGTGCGCGCGGCAGAGACCCTCGGCTTACCGGCGTCCTCGGTCACCAGCATCATCAAGCGGCTGGAAAAGCATTTGCAGACACGCCTGCTGAATCGATCCACCAGAAACCTCAGCCTGACGCCTGAAGGCGAGCGCTACTTCCACCGCTGCCGCGAAATACTCGACCTGATCGACGACACTGAATCCAGCCTCCACGGCTCTGCCGAGCGTCCGCAAGGCCGGCTGCGCGTGGACATGCCGGGCGGCCTCGCACATTCAGTGATCCTGCCGCAGCTGGCGCAATTCCAGCAGCGATACCCGGATATATACCTGATGATCGGTGTCAATGATCGCCAGGTGGACTTGATCCAGGAGGGCGTCGATTGCGTCATCCGTACCGGCAGCCTCCATGACTCGACGCTGGTCGCGCGCCGCCTGGGCGAGCTGCGTTGGATTACCTGTGCGGCACCGTCCTATCTGGCCGAAAGGGGTGTCCCCAAGGTGTTGGAGGATTTGCCACGGCATCGGGCCGTCCATTACTTTTCCAGCACGGCGCGGCGGGGCAGGGAACTGCATTTCGTCGAGGACGGAACCGGTATCGCTGTTCCGGTCCCTGGCATGGTCGCGGTCAACGAGACCGGCCTGTACATCAAGCTGTGCCTGGACGGCTTCGGCTTGATGCAGTCAGCGGAGATCCTGGTGACGGAGCATTTGCAGGCCGGGGAATTGGTCGAGGTGCTGGCCGACAAGCGGCCGGCGCCGGTGCCTGTATCACTTCTCTATCCGCATCACCGCTTTTTCTCTCCGGCGATGCGAGCGTTTACTGACTGGACAACCGAACTTTTCAGCGTTCAAACAAAATTAGTTGTTTGAGCCGTGACAAAGTGCGCTCACTGGATTGCTTCCCTTCGCTGCGATCACTCCAAGGCGATAGGGGAGTTTGATGTAATCGTCCACGCGCACTGCCGGGTCATTGCCCTGGAAGAGGTATTCGAGCGGCTTGCACGGATCGATGGTCATGGTCTGGTCCGCGTTGGTTCGAATCATTTCGCCATGGGAGATGCCATCCGACCAGCGTTGTTCGACGTTGTCGCTGCTGGCGAAAGTGTTCATCGGCGCGGAAGAAAACGGCTCCCATTTCCCGTCCAGTCCATTGCTCTTCCAGATCCGGAAGTAGCGTCCCTTCGGCGAAATTGCCTCGACAAGGGTGATGTAGGTTTGTGTGTTCGCAATCCTGTAGGTATTGCTGGCCTCGAACAAGTCCTCCGTCTTTTCGTTCATGACGGCGACGGTGTTATGGAAGCCATTCGGGAACTGGCCTAGATCGGTTTCGGACCGCAGCAGGCGGCCATGGTCATCGGTGTTGAACAGATAGCATTTCTTCTCGTCGCAGATCACCCAGAAGTCAAGCCAGCCATGCCCTTGCGGTTGCTTGATGATGTCGGGCGCGACGGGAAACAAGGGTTTGGGCGCGGACCAGGATGTAGGATCGCTGATATCGTTCGAAGTCGAGTAAAGCGGGTCCCCTCCCTGGTAGATCAGATACCAGGTCTTTTGCGGCGCGAAATAGAATACTTGCGGCGCGGCGCGATAACCTGGCCCCATCGGGGACTTATCGAGTGGAACAATCTTCGCGGACGATGCTTCCGGCCACTTGTCAAAGCTGGTGTACGCGAGTCCCCAGCCAGTCGATCCCGCGGTCGTCATGAAGACATGGTATTTGCCGTTCACGTGGACGATCGAAGGATCCTTCACGGCATAGATTGTCTGGCCCGGGTCCGGTTGCGGCGCAATCAGCGGCGGGCTGGATACCCAGTTAAACGCCGCCGCTGTAGGCGTTGGCGCGTGCAGGGCAGTGCTGCACCCTGCGATACCGTTCATCAGGGCCAGGCCGGCAATGCATTTTATGGTCTTCAATTTCATGGCTTGACAGCGAACAGTCCGAATTCGCCGATTCCGGTAGAAGTGGTGTCGCCGTTATTGGCGGAGATGTTAAGCCGGTAGTAGCGATAGGCGCCAGGCCGCGGGATTGTGAAATTCTTCAGCGTGTAGGGCCAGGTGGACACCTGGTTGGTTTGTGCGTCGAGTGTTTGCCAGGTCACGCCATCATTGGAAGCCTGGAGTTCCCAGTCCTTCGGATCGCGGGCAACCGCGTTGTTGGAACTGATGACGGAGTAGCGCTGCACCGTCTCGGTGTGTCCGAGGTCATACTGCAGCCAGCCCCGCACACCGTTGGAGAACCATTGTGTCGCCGAGTTGCGGTCGAATGCGCGCTTGGCGTTGCCCGCGTTGTTCGCACTGTCGCTGGCGGTGCCGCCGGTGGCGACGTTGACCATCGGGTGTTCCGGTTTTGCGGAGTCCTCGGGAGAATTGGCGCTCGTGCCGGCGGAGTTTGCCGCCGTGACGGTGTAGTAGTAGGTCGTGCCGTTGCTTACCGACTTGTCCGTGTAGCTGCCGCCTTTTACATCCGTTGCGATGGCCGTGTATGGGCCGCCCTTGGATGTGGAGCGCTTGACGATGTAGCGCGTGGCGCCGAAAGAGCGCTGCCAGCGCAGCGGAATGGCGCCATCGCCCGGTGCGGCAAGCAGTGCGGCCGGTGCTGCCGGGACCAGGACCGGCGCATTGCCGTCTCCACCCGTGATCTGGACGTTGCTGAAGACTGAGCGGTTCGGCGTGCCGTTGGCGGTCGAAGAGACCACCAGGCCCACGTAGATCGTGGCGGGAAGAGGGCCGTCGATGCGGCCGACGTCTGTGGCGGCCCAGTTGGTGCCATCGGGCGACAGATAGCCTGTGATGACGTTGCCGATGCGCTCGAGCTTCAGCCAATACGAGGCCGCAGTGTTGGCAATGGGAAGGACCTTGTTCGCGTAGTAGCTGCCGCCATACACCGTGAGATTCCGCATGTTCTGCTCGGCCGCGGCGCGATTGGCGACAGCCATCCAGGCACGCGGGGCGCCTTGTTCAAGGCCGGTGCGTATCATCACGCCTGCCTTGGCAGACGGACCGGTGTCTCCGACCGATTCAACCTTGGCGATGATGGCTCCATCGCCGACGAGAGCCTTGTAGGCGAAGTGGCAGCTGTCGTTAGTGCCCCAGATCTCGCTTCCAGCGCCAGTCACGGTCCATTTGCCGGCGGCATAGCTGGCGGTGCCGGCAGGGGTGGCGCCGCCGATATCAACGTCGCTCAGACCCGACGTGAGCGAGGTGGTCGACGGCAGGGAGAGCGGCGGTGGAGGAACCGCAGTGGACGCGTCGGTGTCCTTCAGGAACATGAAGCTGTAGGCGTCCACCGGCATCCAGCGGCGCCGTTGTGCGATGAACGGGGCCTGCATGCCTTTGCGGATGACGTAGGCACCATGGATCTGGCTGAGCATGATATTCCCGCCACCGCCGCCGCCCCATCCGCGGTTGGTCATGTCGGTGATGTAATAGGCATCGGTGGTGCCAAACGGCAGTGCAGGGGTTGGCACGAGCTCGTTCACCCGCGCGAAATATTCGCCGGACGCCAGCAGGCGGTCGTCCAGGTCGGAATAGATGTCGATGCCTTGCTTCCAAAGCGCTTCGGCCAGCATGGTCAGCGATTTGAGCTGGCCATGGAAGTGGCCCTGATCGCGCAGGGAGTCGCCGAGCATGCCGATATCGTTCGAACTGCGCAGCCCGATGTGGGCCAGCGTGCGCACCTGGGAAACAACCTTGTCCAGCGCCACCGCGTCGTCGTTGAAAATGTTCATCAAACCAAGGGCAACCAGGGCCAGCGCGCCCTTGTTGGCGGCGCCGAACTGGTGTTCGCCATAGGGGTTCGATGCCGGTATCAGCACGTTTTTGAAGTACTGCTTCACCGTGGCGGTGTCGGCTTCGGTCCAGCCCGGCCATGTGCCGCGCAGGATGTCGGCGCCGCCCACGAACATGTAAGCATAGTCGCCCAGGTCGAGCATTGACTCGCGGCCGGAAAACTCAACGTGCTTAGTTGCCCACGCCATGAGGATGTCGTGCGCCTTTTTTGCATATTCGTGGTTGCCGGTGAAATGCCACATGCGCGCGAGATTCCATACCGCGATCATGTCGCTGCGCCATGCGCCGAGATTCTCGTCGGGCGCACGGCTTACTTTCGCATAGGGCCCGGCCATGGTGAAGGTGAGCCTTGCGTGGCCATCGTTTACCAGGTTGTCGTAAGCGGACTTCCATGGCTGCCGGCCCTGGTCGACGTAGGCCTTGAGCGTGTCGAGGTCAGAACGGGTGAGCGGGATGCCTGGGTGGGTGAAAACGCGCACTGCGGCGCCACCAGTGACGGGCGTGCTGCCAGTAGTGGGAGTGTCGCCGGCTGCAGGCGTGCCACCAGCGGCAGGCGTGCCACCAGCGGCAGGCATGCTGCCAGTGGCGGGTGTACCGCCAGTGCCGGGCGTGCTACCAGTGGCAGGTGTACCGCCAGTGCCGGGCGTGCTGCCGGTGGCAGGCGTACCACCAGCGGCTGGCGTGCTGCCAGTAACAGGTGTACTGCCAGTGTCGGGCGTACCGCCGGTGGCAGGCGTTCCACCAGTGCTGGGCGTGCTTCCAGTGTCGGTCGTCCCGCCAGTGCCAGGCGTGCTGCCGGTGCCGGGCATGCCGCCAGTGCCGTTCGGGGCCGCTGTGTTGCTGGCGTTGTTTGCTGCAACCGTACTGCTGGTATCCGCGAAGTCGCCGCCGCAGCCGGCGGCCAGGCTCGCAGCGAAGATCGACATGGCGATCATCCGCATCTTATATTTTTCCATGCCGTCCTTCCAACCATTGAAGTTGCTTTTCGGCAATTGTCTCGGCGGCCGCACACGCTGGCAATTATGAATATTCCCAACAGGCTTTATGAAATTCACCGGCGGCTGAAAAAAAATCAACAGGCGATGTCACTCGTGCATTCCTTTTACTTGCGGTCAGGACCTCGTTCCTTGACGACGCCGCGATACACGAGATAGGTTGCCAGCAAACTGATCGCGCCGGCGCCAGCAAGCCAGATTCCAGGCGCCGCCTTGTTCCCGCTCAATTCGATCAGCCAGGTCGACAGCAGGGGCGTGAGTCCGCCGAACAGCGCCGTTGCCAGGCTGTAGGCCAGCGAAAAGCCCGTAGTACGCACCTGGGCGGGAATGATTTCCGTCAGCGCGACAATAGTGGCGCCGTTGTAGCTGCCATACAGGAATGACAGCCAGAGTTCAACCATCACCATATTGGCAAAGCTCGGGTTGGCGATCAGCCACGACAACGCAGGATAGGCCGTCAGCGCCACCAGGGCCGAACATGCGGCCATGACAGGCCAGCGTCCGATGCGGTCCGAGAGCGCGCCCATGACGGGCAGCCAGATGAAGTTCGACAGGCCGACGCACAGCGTGACAAGCAGACTGTCTTCGGTGCTCAGTTTGAGCACGCTCTTGCCGAAGGTGGGCGTGTACACGGTGATCATGTAGAACGCGACGGTGGTCAGCACCACCAGCATGGCGCCGACCGTGACCAGGGGCCAGTTCCAGGCGATCGTGCGCATCATCTGGCGGAAGGTCGGATGCGTCTTTTGTGCCAGGTATGCCTCGGTTTCCTGCAAGGAGCGGCGAATATAAAACACCACGGGAATAATCGAGCAGCCAACGAAGAAGGGGATGCGCCAGCCCCAGTCGGCGATCACGTCCTTCGCCAGGGTTTGATTGAGCGCGTACCCCAGCGCTGCGGAAAAGATGATGGCGACTTGCTGGCTGGCCGACTGCCAGCTGACGTAAAAGCCCTTGTTGCCCGGGGTTGCCATCTCGGACAGGTAGACGGAAACGCCGCCCAGTTCCACGCCGGCCGAAAAACCTTGCAGCAGGCGCCCGATCAGCACCAGCAGGGGGGCCAGCAGGCCGATGCTGGCATAGCCCGGGACGAAAGCGATCAGCGCCGTGCCCGAGGCCATGATGCCGAGGGTGAGCACCAGGCCCTTGCGCCGGCCAATGCGGTCGATATAGCTGCCCAGGATGACGGCGCCCAGCGGGCGCATGAAGAAGCCGGCGCCAAAGGTGGCGAAGGTCATCATCAGTGCCGCATATTCACTCGTGGAGGGAAAGAAGGCGGCGGCGATTTGCTGCGCATAGAAGCCGAACAGGAAAAAATCGTACATTTCGATGAAATTCCCGCTCGTCACGCGGATCACCGCGCCGAGCTTCGATGCACGGCGCGCTGGCGCGGTTACAGGGGACACCGAAACGTCCGCGGTGAGGGTGGACTGGCTTGTCATAATGGGCTTTCAGGAAAAACCACCGGCGCGCTGCACCGGCGTGTACAAATGAATCAATGCTGCGTGGCGACTGGTTCCAGGCCTGTTGCCTCGATGGCCGCCGCGTTGGCGGGCGATGCCAGGAAGCGCAGCAGCTGGCTTGCGGCCTCTGGATGGCTGGCGCCACGCACCAGCGCGCCGGCAAACTGGGTGCGCAGCTGGACTTCCTCGGGGAGCGTGCCGACGATGTCGATGCCCTTTACGGGTTGCAGCTCGCTGCGCTGCTGGCATCCAAAGTCCGCCTCGCCTTGCGCGATGATTTCTCCCACCGGCGTGGCCGGAATCTGTGCTGCCTTGCCTTCCATCGCCTGCTTGATGCCGAGCTTTTCCAGCAGCTGGCGTTTGATGTATTCGCCGCTCGCACTGTCGGAGTAGGCTACGTGCGATGCGTTCAGGAAGGCTTGCCGCAAGCCGTCGACCGTGCTGACGTCCGGTTTCGCGGCGCCATGCCTGACGGCGCATGCGATCGGCGAGTTGGCCAGCACGACCTTGCTGCCCGGCTCGAGTTTTCCTTCGGCCATCAGCTTGTCGAGCGCATCGCCCACCATGATGACCACGTCGAGCTGTTCGCCGCGCGCGAGGCGGGCCGGGATGGCATTCTTCGTTGTTCCCATCGATGGCCCCCATGCCGATACCAGGCGGTCGCCGCTCGCCTGTTCGAATGGTCCGGAGAGATCCTTGTAGGCCTGGGCAAAGCCGCCCGAGGCGACGACGCGAATGTCGGTTGCGTGGGCGGCGGCAGACAGTGCGAGCGCCGCGAATGCCGACAGCGCCTTGGTTTTTGCGTGATGTGGACGCATGGTGATTCCTTTTTGAGCGTTAGAACTTGTGCATGAGGCCGAGCGTCAGGCCGCGGCCATAACGGCCGTTGGGGCGCGCGGCGGTCATCCCTGCGGCGTCGCCGCGGCAGACGGTGAAATCGGTTTCGGCGTAGGCAGTGGTGCGCGGCGCCAGCGTTTTTTCGAGGAACAGGAAGCCGCGGTCGAAGCCGTCGCCGGTAAAACCGGTGGCTTCGCGCCGCACGCTGTACCAGGCCGTGGTGACGAGCAGGCCGGGCCAGGCCTCGCGGCTGACGCCCGCAGACAGCACGCGCTGGGCGACCGTCTTGCCTGGCCCGGTGTCGGCCTTGTTGCGTGCGGCGTTGGCTTTGAACTCCCAGCCGGCGAGGCGCATGGTTGCGCCAAGCGTCCAGGCATTGAGCGGCAGGTCTTCGCGGCTGCGAAATTGCATCGTGGCGCCGGAGACGACCCAATCCGGGCGCTGGTAAGCCAGCGCGATGCCGTGGCTCGATGAGGCGGTTGTATCGCCAGCCACTTCGCCAAAGGACCAGGCGGCACGCGCCAGCCACGGGCCTGCGTTGGCGGTGTATTTGACCGTATTGTCGAGGCGGTAGAAATTGTCGGCGTAGCCACTGGGGCCGTACTGGCGCCCAAACGCATGCGTGCCGAACGCAGTATTACTGAGCCCCGCAACGTTAATGTTCGGGTTGAATGAGGCGTAACGCTTGCCAATCGGATCGACGGGAATGAGGGCATCGGACAGCAGGTTGGTCTGGCGTCCCGCCGCCAGGGTGCCGTATGGCGACTCGAGCCCGACCCACGCCAGGCGGTCGAACAGGCGGTCGCTCTTGGCGGAGGTGCCGGTGTCGGCGTTGATGCCGCCCTCCAGGCGCAGCAGTGCTGCCCAGCCGCCGCCCAATGCCTCCTTGCCTTTCAGGCCCCAGCGGCTGGTCTGGTCGATGCCGCTGCTGACTGCGGTCGTGTGGCCGGGCAGGGTTGGCGCATTGTTTGCGCCCAGGGCGCTGGTGGCGCGCACGCCGGCATCGACGATGCCATACAGGTCGACACTTGATTGTGCCAGGCAGTGGCCGCTGGCCATGAGCAGTGCGGTAAGGGCGCAGGAATGGCGCACGATGTCTCCTTGTCGGATGCCTTCTTGGCGAGGCTGATTGTTCAGTGGATGAATGATCCCCCAAATGGCATAATTTGATAATTGCAATTTTCCAGCGTATTAATGCACCATGCGCATCAATTACGATATCCACGACTTGCAGGCCTTCGTCGCCGTGGCAGAACGCGCCAGCTTCCGCCAGGCCGCAACCGACCTGTTCCTCTCGCAATCGGCGCTGAGCCGAAGGATTGAAAAACTCGAAGAAGGGTTAGGGGTAAAGCTGTTCGAGCGCACCACGCGCCGCGTGCAATTGACCAATGTCGGGCAGACCTTCCTGGTCAATGTCCGGACTGCGCTCGACGGGCTGGAAGACGCAGTGCTGGGTGTTGCCGATCTTGCGGCGCACCGCACCGGGTCGGTAACGCTGGCTTGCGTGCCGTCGGCCGTCTGGCACTTCCTGCCCAAGGTCCTGAAAGAGTTCAGCGAACGTTTTCCCCGCATCCGTGTGCGGGTTCACGACGAGAGTGCGCAGGATGTGCTGAACCTGGTCCTGGCGGGAGAGGCGGATTTCGGTATCAATTTCACTGGCGCGGAAGATGCGGAAATCGTGTTCGAACCGATTTATGAGGAGCGCTACGTGCTGGCGATGCGGCGCGACCATCCTTTAGCGCGGCGCAAGGAACTGAAGTGGAAGGATACGGTGGGCGAGCGCTTTCTTTCGGTTGCCAAGTCGAGCGGCAACCGCAGTGTCATCGATGCTGCGCTGGCGGGCGTGGAGAAGCATCCCTTCATCTTTTGCGAGGTTAACCACGTGTCCGGTGTCCTTGCGTTGGTCGAGGCGGGCATGGGCGTGGCTGCGGTGCCTGCTTTGTCCGTGCTGCCAGGGAAGCCTGACACGATCGTCGGCGTGCCCCTGGCGAGTCCGGTAATCCACCGTACACTGGGCCTGATCAGCAAGCGTAACCACAGCATGCCTCCTGCGGCCCGGACCTTGTTCGAGATGCTGTCCGAGTCGCTGCGCGCTGCTGCGCCCCGAGCGCGTGCTAAGGCAGGAGCATCCAGGCGATCAGGCCGGACAGGATGAGGAAGGGGAAGGAGTACAGGTGGAAGCGCAGCCACAAGTTTTTTTCGGGGGCCATGCGCAGCGCGATGATGTTGGCCAGTGAGCCGATCGCAAGGCCAAATCCACCAGCGTTGACGCCATAGGCGATGACCTTGTAGGCGGTCGAATACTGGACCAGCAGGATAGTCGCCGGGACGTTGCTGATCACCTGGGAGCCGAGCAGGGCTGACAGGAACAGTTCAAGCTGGGAGAAGCTCGGAATCGCGGCAACCCAGGCCTGGACAAAGTGCAGCTGCGTCAGCAAGCGGATGTCGATGAACATCAGGACGAATACCAGGATCAGCGACCAGTCGACCTTTGCAATGATTTCCCGGCAAACCAGCAGCACGGCAAGCGCCACGCCAAGCAAGCCCCAGCCAGCATAATCGAGTTCCACCGTCGCCAGGAAGGCGAGGTAGAGCAGGGCGCAAAACCTGAGCAGGCCAGTGCGATAGCCGGCGGGATCGTCCTTCAACTCGGCATGGATGGTCTGCTTGGGGAAGCAGAACCAGGTCGCCGCCAGCAGCACGGCGAAGACCGCCAGCGCGAGCGGCGCCATTTGCCACGTGAAGTCGGCAAACGACAGGTGCGAGCGCTGCCACAGCAGGATGTTCTGCGGGTTGCCGATTGGCGTCAGCAGGGAGCCGGCATTCACCGCCAGCGCTTCGAAGATCACCAGGCGGCCGATCGGCAGGCCGCCAATGCTGGACAGGCCGACGGTCAGGGGAACGACGATAAAGAGCGCGATATCGTTGGTCAGTACCGTCGACAGCACGGTGGATGCCGACACCAGGAAGATCGCCAGCACGCGTTCCTGCTGCAGGCGGTTGATGATGATGCGGCCCAGGTGCTCCAGGTAGCCGCTTGCCTCGATGCCGGTGGTGAGCAGCAGCATGCCGGCCAGCGTAATGATGGTCTTCCAGTCGACCCAGGTGCGGTATTCCGCCAGTGGATGCGGCGACAGCACGGAAAGCACAATGGCAACGGCCAGCAACAGGTGCATCAGGCGGTCGCGCAGGAATGGCTGGCAGATTTGTCTGAGGAAGGAGGGGGTTGTGGCTGGCTGGGTAGTTTCAAGCATGGATACAACGCTCATATAAAGCAGATCCTTGCCATGATATCAGGTGCGGGACACGGGCCTCGTGCTAAATATTGTTCCCGCCATTGGTGAGTTTCGCAATTGCCAGCGCTGCGGCGACGCCAGCACACTTGCCGACATCATTTCTGAAAGGCGCCCATGAAATCTGTTCTTCACCGCGTGCATGCGACGACAGCAGGGCTGTTGCTGGCAGCATCGATCACGATTCCCGCGGTTCCGGCGTTGGCGCAGCCCGCGGCTGTCGCACAGTCCGGCCAGGCGGCCAAGGAGTCCCGCATCGACTGGTGGCGGCAAGCCCGCTTCGGGATGTTCATCCATTGGGGCCTGTATGCCATACCGGGCCGCGGCGAATGGGTGCAATGGAACGAAAAGATCCCGGTAGGGGAGTACGCCAAGCTTGCCGACCAGTTCAAGCCCGACAAATTCAATCCGGACGAGTGGGCGCAATTGGCCAAGGCGGCCGGCATGAAGTATATGGTCATGACCTCGCGCCACCATGACGGTTTCGCGATGTTCGCCGACGGCGATAACCCTTTCTCGAGCGTCAACAGCGCGGCGCATCGGGATTTCGTTGCCGACTATGTGAAGGCAGTGCGCAAAGCCGGCCTGGGCGTGGGCCTGTACTACTCGCCGCTGGACTGGCGCTACCCTGGATTCTTCTTCCCTGACCTGCAGCGCGAAAACGCGGAAGCCATGCGCGCCCAGTATCACCGGCAAGTCGAACGCCTGATGTCCAACTACGGCAAGATCGACGTGTTGTGGTTCGACGGCGGCGAGGCGGACTGGCTGAACTTTGGCGGGGACTGGGATGGTGCGGAATGGGGCGTAGGATGGAAAAAGCGTGACCACGGCAAGCATTACAAAGGCGGCTTCAGTTGGGGCTCGGAGCAGGTCTACGCGAAGATGCGCCGGTTGCAGCCGCAAGTGCTGGTCAACGGCCGCGCCGACATGCCGGAGGATTTTCATTCGCGCGAAGGCGACGGCGCGCTGGGCGATTATGACGACAGCCACCCTTGGGAGCTGTGCACGACCATCGCGGGGGCATGGGGCTACCAGCCGAATATGAAACCGAAGCCGTTGAAGCATTACATCCAGCTGCTGGCGAATGTGGCGGGCCGTGACGGCAACCTTCTTTTGAACGTGGGCCCTGCGCCGGATGGCCGGATCGATCCGGAGCAGGCGCAGCGCCTGCGCGAGATCGGCGGCTGGCTGGATAAGTATGGCAAGAGCATTTACAGCACGCGTGGCGGGCCCTTCCTGCCAGGCGAATACGGCAGCTCGACCCGCAGCGGCAACACGATCTACCTCCACGTGATGAAATGGCCGAACGAGAAGCTTGTGCTGCCGGCGATTCCGGCCAAGGTTCTGCGCGCAACGCTGCTTGGCGGTGGAAAGGCCGAATTCAGCCAGTCTGCCAACGGGCTGGCAATCACGGTGCCGGAAGGTGCGCGCGATCCGATCGATACCGTGATTGCCTTGCAGCTTGATTCGCCTGCCGCCGGTATTCCTGTGCGGTGAGGCAGGGCGCACTTACTGCATGTCGATCCGGCCGTACAGCCCGTGCTTCTCGTCGGACGGGCCGGCGGTGAAGAACAGGGTGTTGGTGGGCTGGCTGTTGATGCCGGGCCCAAACGCGATGCCCCACAGGCCATCGATCACGACAGGCGTTCCATCTCCTTTTGCCAGGGTGCCGGCAAAGGCGCCGGAACCGGGATTGTAGGCGTTGATCTTGCCGTCGCCGAAATTGGCCACCAACAGCATATTGCTGGCCGCGCCGAAATTGGCAGGCGCCATTGCCAGGCCCCACGGTGCGTTCAGCGCGCCGCCGTAAGCAAGCTGCTTGATGAAGGTGCCGCCCGTGTCGAATACGCTGACGACTCCCAGCCCGGGGCCGGACTGTTCGTCATCGCCTGTGGCTGGGCGCCTGGCGTAGGCGACGTAGATGCGGTCGCCGATCGCTTGTACATTGAACGCGGCATAACCCGCCGGCAGTCCAGGGTCCTTGAATGAGCCGGGCAGCACGGTCGGCGCGAAATTGCGGTCGAAGACGTCGATCGCGTTATTGTGGAAGTCTGCGGCGTACAGGTAATTCAGGCCCAGGTAGCTGGCGGTGGCCAGGCCTTTGTAGACCTTGTTGGCCGAACTGCCGTCGAAGACTTTGACCACCGCGTTCAGGCTGACCGATGGCGACCAGCCAGCGATCACGCCGTCTTCGCTCGCAAAGACAAAGGGGCTGGCGGCCGTTACTCCGCCCTGCGTGATTTTGAAATCCTGTGTGCCGTTGAAGATGATGCCGGTGGGGCTGGCTTGCGTCGCCACGACCAGCGTTTGCGGCACGCCGTTGCCGTCGTACAGCGTCGAGGTGGCGCTGCCGTTGTTGGCAACCCAGACAAAACCGGCCGGGTTGAAGGCGATGCCCCATGCATTAATGAGCTTTGCATCGGTGTTGGCAACGCCGGGCGCGGCGCTGTCGACGACCAGGCTGGTGCTCTTGAAGCCTGCCAGCACCGGCGCTTGCTGCACTGGTGGGGGAGGCATGTAGTCGCTGCCGCCGCCGTATCCGCCGCCGCAGGCCGTGAGAATTGCCCCTGTGAAAATTATGGCCGTGACGCCGGCCGCCATCGTTCCGCAGAACGGGGATCGGGTCTTCATGGCAGCTCCTTTCGAGAGTGGATGCCAGTGAATTCCACTTCAAGCCAGGAAGGTTCTACCCAGCCGTGTGAAATATCGTTCCATTTATTGGTGATTTTCGCAATTGCCGGTGCAGTGCCGCCGCTTGCACAATCGTCGCAAGCTGTATTGGATGAAATATATGACGTACACAAGGAGCGGTGGCATGCAACGAATGGGGATGGTGATCGGCATTGCCGCCGACAGGATCGCAGAGTACAAGACGCTGCATGCGGCGGTCTGGCCGCAGGTGCTGGCGACCCTGCAGCAGGCCAATGTACGCAATTACACGATTTTCTTGCGCGAACCGGAAAACCTCCTGTTCGGCTACTGGGAATACCACGGCGTTGATTTCGACGCGGACATGAAGCGGATCGCGGCTGACCGGGAAACCCAGCGCTGGTGGAACTTGTGCGGCCCTTGCCAACTGCCCCTTGCCAGCCGCGCCGAAGGCGAGCACTGGGCCATGATGCCCCCCGTTTTCCACATGGACTGAAAGGAAACTGCCATGTCCGCCCCATTGCCGCCCAGCGCATCGCGGCTGCTGCTCATGTCGCCGGAAGACAATTGCCTGATCGCGCGCACCGCGCTGGCTGCCGGCGAAACCGTGACGATCGATGGCGCCGAGGTGACCGTGCCGGAAGCTATCCCCCTGGGCTACAAGGTGGCGCGCACTGCGCTGCAGCCGGGCGACAAGGTTCTGCGCTACGGCGCGCTGATTGGCAGCGTCACCGCCGCCGTCGCGCAGGGGGCGATGCTCCACACGCACAACCTGGCCAGCGATTACATCCCTACCTATACGCTGGGCCCCGATGCCCACGCCTTTATCGGAAGCAGCCACTGATATGAGTACCAGCATGCCTTCACTGTCGGGTTACCTGCGCGCCGATGGCCGCAAGGGCATCCGCAATATCGTCGCCGTTGCCTACACCGTCGAATGCGCCCATCACGTGGCCCGCCTGGTCGTCAATGCCTTCCCCGGGCAGGAGGTGCACCTGATCGGGTTCCCGGGCTGCTACCCGAACGAATACGCCGACAAGGTAATGAAGCGCCTGGTGACCCATCCCAACGTGGGCGCGGCGCTGATCGTTTCGCTGGGCTGCGAAAGCTTCGACCGCAGCAGCCTGGAGGCGGAAGCCGCTGCCAGCGGAAGGCCGGTCCACACCATCACCATCCAGCAGAATCGCGGCACGCGCAGCAGCGTGGCAGACGGCGTGGAATGGGTGCGCTGGGCGCTGGATGCGCTGGCGCCGCAGCAGCGTGTGCCGATGGCGGCGAGTGAACTGGTGGTCGCCACCATCTGCGGCGGCTCGGACAGCACCAGCGGCATTACCGCCAACCCCGCCGTTGGCGTGGCGTTCGACCAGCTGGTAGCTGCCGGCGCGGCCTGCATCTTCGAGGAAACCGGTGAGCTGGTCGGCTGCGAATTCCACATGAAGCGGCGTGCCGCCACGCCGGAACTGGGCGATGCCATCGTGGCTTGCGTGGACAAGGCAGCGCGCTACTACACGGTACTGGGCCACGGCAGCTTCGCTCCCGGCAATGCGGACGGCGGCCTGACGACGCTGGAAGAAAAGTCGCTGGGCGCCTATGCCAAGAGCGGCGCATCGCCGATCAGCGGCATCCTGAAACCAGGCGACCAGCCCGCAGGCGGCGGCTTGTACCTTCTGGACGTGGTGCCGGATGGCGAAGTGCGCTTCGGCTTCCCGAATATTTCGGACAATGCGGAGATTGTCGAATTGATCGCCTGCGGCGCCCACCTGACGCTGTTCACTACCGGGCGCGGCTCCGTGGTGGGTTCGGCGATTTCGCCCGTGATCAAGGTCTGCGCCAATCCGGCGACCTATGAGCGGCTGTCCGAAGACATGGACGTGAATGCGGGCCGCATCCTCACCGGCGAGGCCTCACTGCAGCAGGTTGGCAGCGAAATCGTCGACCTGGTGGCGCGCGTGGCGAACGGCGAGCAGAGCTGCTCGGAAGCGCTGGGCCACCAGGAATTCATCCTGACCTACAAGCAGTTCGAGCCGACCGGCCCGGGATGCTTTCCCTTGAAGCAGGCTTGACATGGCCGTCGCCAGCGACAAGCGCAAGCTGCCACGCAGCAGTGTTGAACTGAGCGCCATGGGCCTCGGTTGTGCCCAACTGGGCGGCTTGTACCAGGCCATGAGCGACGCCGACGCGCAAGCCATCGTCAATGCGGCGTGGGAAGCGGGCATCCGCTATTTCGATACGGCGCCTTACTATGGCTATACGCTGTCCGAGCGCCGGCTGGGCGATGCCCTGAGCGAACGTGACCGCGACAGCTTTGTGGTCAGCACCAAGGCTGGGCGCCTGATGAAGCTGGATGCCGGCGTGCAGCCCGGCGAGAACGGCTGGGCCCAGCCTTTGCCGTTCCGGCCGCATTTCGACTATACCTATGACGGCATCATGCGTTCGCACCAGGACAGCCTGCGGCGCCTGCGCCTGGACCGCATCGACATCCTCTATGTGCACGACATCGGCCAGGCCACGCATGGGTCGCTGCACAACCATTACTGGAAGCAGTTGACCCACGGTGGCGGCTTCCGCGCGCTGACCCAGTTGCGCGACGCCGGCAGCGTCGGCGCCATAGGCCTTGGCGTCAACGAATGGCAAGTGGTGGCCGATGCGATCGACGCTTGCGATATCGACTGCGCACTGCTGGCGGGGCGCTACACCTTGCTGGAACAGGCGGCACGGCGGCCGTTGCTGGACAAATGCGCCGAGCGCGGCATCGGCATCGTGATTGGCGGGCCATTTAACTCCGGCATTTTGGCAGGCACCCGGAAATTCAACTACGAAGACGCGCCGGCGCCCATCATCGCGCGCGTTGAAGCCATCGAGGCAGTCTGCCGCGAACATTCCGTGCCGATCCAGGCCGCCGCCTTGCAATTCCCCATGGCCCATCCGGCAGTGGTGTCTTGCGTGGCCGGCGCCCATAGCCCGGAGCAGTTATTGCAGAACACCGCCTGGTTTGCCCAGCAGCTGCCGGATGGCCTGTGGCAGGACCTGGTCAGGCGCCGCCTGGTCGATCGGCATGCGCCGACTCCGCAGGCGGCCTGACCGCCCACCGAACTTTTTTGACCTGGCGTATTAAGGAAAACCATGAAATTGCTGCGATTCGGCCCCAAGGGCTTTGAAAAACCGGGCCTGCTTGACGCAAGCGGCGTGCTGCGCGACCTGTCCGGCCTGTTGCCTGACCTGACCTCGGACCATCTCGGCCGGGCCGCGCTGGACAAGCTGGCATCGGTCGATCCGGCCCGCTTGCCGGCAGTGGAGGGCGCAGTACGCATGGCGCCGGTGGTGGCCGACATCGGCAAGATGATTTGCGTAGGCCTGAACTACTCCGATCACGCGGCCGAATCGGGCATGGACGTGCCGTCCGAACCGGTCCTGTTCACCAAGGCCACCAGCGCCATTATCGGCTGCAACGATGCGGTGGTGCTGCCGCGCGACTCCGTCAAGAGCGACTGGGAAGTGGAGCTGGGCGTGGTGATCGGCACGCGTGCCCGCTATGTGGAAGCCGGCGAAGCGCTGGATTATGTGGCCGGCTATTGCGTGGTCAACGACCTGTCCGAGCGCGAGTACCAGCTCGAACGCGGCGGCCAGTGGGACAAGGGCAAGGGCTGCGACACTTTCGGGCCAGTCGGCCCGTGGCTGGTGACCGCCGATGAAGTGCCCGATCCGCAAAACCTCGACATGTGGCTGGAAGTGAACGGCAAGCGCTACCAGACTGGCAATACCCGCACCATGGTGTTTTCCGTGGCGCAGCTGGTGAGCTATATCAGCCGCTTCATGACGCTCAACCCGGGCGACATCATCAGCACCGGCACCCCGCCTGGCGTGGGGCTGGGGCAGAAGCCCGATCCGGTGTACCTGCGTGCAGGCGACCGCATCGCCTTGGGCATCGAAGGCCTTGGCCAGCAGAACCAGACCGTCCACGCCTGGGATCCCGCGCTGATCGACGGCTGACCCAATCACAAACCATAAGGCACCGCCAAGCGTGCCACACCGGAGACACCAGCCATGAGCGAAGCAGGCAGCCGGCAAAGCCAGACCTTTGCCTTTGCAATGATCACCTCACTGTTTTTCATGTGGGGCTTTGTCCACAACCTTGATCCCATCCTGATCCCGCACCTGCGGCGCTCATTCGAGCTGAGCGTCCTGCAGTCGGCGCTGGTGGATTCCGCGGTCTTTATCGCGTATTTCGTGATGGCGCTGCCGGCCGGCATGCTGATCCGCCGGATCGGCTACAAGTGGGCGATGATTTTCGGCCTGATGCTGTTTGCGCTCGGCGCGCTGCTGTTCATACCGGCCGCCGATACCCACCGCTACGCCTTCTTCCTCGGGGCGCTGTTCATCATCGCTTGCGGCCTGGCCGTGCTGGAAACCGCGGCTAATCCATATATCTCGATGCTGGGGCAGCCGGAGCGTGCCGTCCAGCGCCTGAACCTGGCGCAGTCGTTCAATGGCCTGGCGGCAACGCTGGCGCCGATTGTTGGCGCGCGCCTGATCCTGGTGGAAGGCGTGCCGGACGCGCAGCTGCAGGCGATGCCGGAAGGGCTGCGCCAGGCGACGCTGGCGGCCGAAGCGGCCAGCGTCAAGGGGCCGTACCTGGCGATCGCACTGGTCATCATCGTGATTGCCGTGATCTTTTACTTCCTCAAGATGCCTGCGCTGGGCGGGACCAGTGAGGCGGCGCCTGCGGTCCCGGCCGGAACGGCATTGGCGCAGGCTTTGCGCAAGCCGTCGATCCGCCGCGCGGCGATTGCACAGTTCTTCTATGTCGGCGCGCAGGTCTGCGTGTTCAGCTTCTTCATCCTGTTTGCCTCCCAGGCGGCAGGCATATCGCGGGTCGCTGCAGCCGACTACCTGGGCTGGGGCTGCGGCCTGGCGTTTGTCTGCGGCCGCTTTGCCGGCACCTGGCTGATGAAATATTTCGCTTCGGCCCGCCTGTTGTTCGCTTATGCGCTGGCGTGCGCCGGCTTGTCCATCGTCGCCATGTTTGCCAGCGGTTTGCCGAGCGTGGCCGCGGTGATCGGCATTGCCTTCTTCATGTCCATCATGTTTCCGACCATTTTCGCGCTGGGCATCCGCGATACCGGGGCCGATACGGAAATGGGCAGCAGCCTGATCATCATGAGCATTGTCGGCGGCGCCGTGCTGCCGCTGTTGTTCGGCTGGATCAGCGATGCGAGCGGCAGCCTTCAGTACGGCTATGCCGCTCCCTTGCTGTGCTTCCTGGTGATCGCGTGGTTCGCGCGCACGGCAGCACGGGAGCCGCAGCCGCAAGCAGCCATTACCCCTGACGGAGCATTGCAGCATGTTTGAACTGAACCGGAAAATAGCAGTCATCACCGGCGGCGGCAGCGGCATTGGCCGGGCGATCGCGCTGCTGTTTGCGCGCCAGGGTGCCCTGGTCCATATCGTCGATGTCAGCGACGAGGCCTGCGCCAGTGTCGCCGCCGAAATCCACGCTGCCGGCGGCGAGGCGCAAGCCCACCCCTGCGATGTAACCCAGCAGGCGGCGGTGCGGGAGGTCTTTGCCGGCATCGGCCCGATCGACATCCTGGTCAACAATGCGGGCGTTGCGCACATCGGCAAGGCTGACAACACCAGCGAGGAAGATTTCGACCGCGTCATGAACGTCAACGTGAAAGGCGTGTACAACTGCCTGAATGCGGCGATTCCGTGCTTGCGGCAGCGTGGCGGCGGCGTGATCGTGAACATGGCCTCCGTGGCTGCGTGGGTCGCCGTGGCCGAGCGCTTTGCCTATTCGGCGGCCAAAGGCGCGGTGATGGCGATGACCCTGTCGGTGGCAAAGGACTACCTGCAGGACGGCATCCGCTGCAATTCGATCTCGCCGGGCCGCGTGCATACTCCGTTCGTCGATGGCTTCCTGGCGCGCCAATATCCGGGAAGGGAAGCCGAGATGTTCGAACGCCTGTCGAAAACCCAGCCTATCGGGCGCATGGCGCAGCCGGAGGAAGTGGCTGCGCTGGCCCTCTACCTGTGCAGCGATGCTGCGTCATTCATTACCGGCAGCGATTACCCGATCGATGGCGGCTTCATTACTTTGAACTCATGAAAAACTCCCTGACTTTGCTTGCTGCCGCATTGGCGGCCACGTTCGTATCGCCGGCCGGCGCGGCGACCGTTACCTCGCCGGATGGGCGAATCGCCATCCGGATCGAAGACGACGCCAGCCGCTTCACTGTCACGCGCGCCGGCAAGGAACTGATCGCGCCGTCGCCGCTGGGCCTTGAACTGGACGGCGCCGCCGATTTTGCCGCGCTGGCGCTGCAAAGCCGCAGCGACGTCAAGGTCGACCGCAGCATTCCCCTGGTTGCCACCAAGGCGGCGCTGGCGCGCGACCATTATCGCGGCGCTACCCTGGTGTTCAGGGAGCGCGCGGGCGCTGGCAGGAAGCTGCTGATTGATGTGCGTGCCTATAACGACGGCGTCGCGTTCCGCTACCGCATTGATGGCAGCGAGCCGGTGCGCCTGCGCAGCGAGCGCACGGCTTTCGTGCCGGCCGGCGATCCGGAATGCCTGGTGTCGGTTGCCGATGGCCCGCATGAGGTGCCGTTCGACAGCGTGAAGGTATCGCAGCTGCGCGCTGGCCAGCCTTATGACGTGCCGGTGGTGTGCAGCGCGCCTGGTGCTGGCAGCACATACGCCATCACGCAAGCTGGCCTCGCGGGCTATACGGGGGCGTCGCTGGTGCCGGAAGGCGGCGCTTTGCGCGTGCGCCTCTCGGCGCCGCCGAAAAGGCCGGCGCCGGCATTTGTGTCGCCGGGAGGGCTCACCACGGCCTGGCGCGCGGTCATGATCGGCAACCGCGCCGGCGACCTGATCGCCTCGCAGCTGGTCGGCAACCTGAACCCGCCGCCTGCCGGCGATTTCAGCTGGGTGCGTCCCGGCAAGGCGGCGTGGGACTGGTGGTCCGGGCCCCTGGTCGGCATGAAGCCGGACATGGCCAGCTACAAGCGCTTCATCGATTTCGCTGCCGCATCGGGCTTCCCGTACTACATGATCGATGCTGGCTGGGCCTCCGGGCCGGCCGGCTGTTGCGACGCCAACCCGGCCACCGACATCACGCGGGCCGCAGACGGCATCGACATCCCGGAGCTGGTGCGCTATGCGCATGGCAAGGGCGTTGGCCTTTTGTTGTGGGCGCATTGGGAGCATGTGGCGCCGCGCATGGACGACGTGCTCGATACCTACGCGCGCTGGGGCATCAAGGGAATCAAGGTCGACTTCATGAACCGGGACGACCAGGAGGTCGTCGACTTCTACCACCGCATCGCGGAAGGCACGGCGAAACGCCACCTGCTGCTGGACCTGCATGGCGCTTATGTGCCGGCCGGGCTGCAGCGCACCTATCCGAACTTCATCACCCAGGAAGGCGTGATGGGGGCGGAGTGGAACAAGATGAACGACAGGATCACGCCGCACCACAACCTGATGATCCCGTACACCCGCATGCTGGTGGGACCAATCGACTACACGCCCGGCGGCTTCCATAACGGGACGCCGGCCACCTTCAAGGTGCGCGAGGTGAATCCGGAAACACAGAGCACGCGCGGCCAGGCGCTTGCCATGTACGTGGTGTATGACAGCCCGCTGCAGATGGTGTCCGGCGCTCCCGAGAGCTACCGCGACGCAGCCGGCTTCGATTTCATCCAGCGCGTGCCGACGGCCTGGGACGAGACGCGCTTCCTGTCCGGCACTCCCGGGAAGGACATCGTGCTGGCTCGGCGCCAGGGCAAGAGCTGGTATCTCGGTGCGATGAGCGCCGGTGGGGGCGGCCGTGTCGAAAACGTATCGCTGCGATTCCTGCCGCCTGGACGCTACCGCGCCACAGTATGGGAAGACGGTGCCACGCCGAATGAGCTGCAGCGCACCGAGCGCGAAGTGAAGGCGGGCGACGTGCTGCCGTTGCGTCTTGCAACTGCCGGCGGTGCGGCCGTGATCCTGGAACCAATGAATGCAACGAAGGGAAAATAAGATGAAGACAGTGGTTTGCCAGTCGCCAGGCGAATTGCGCATGAGCGAGGTACCGGTGCCCGTGCCGGGGCCGGATGAAGTGCTGGTGCGCGTGCGTCGCATTGGCCTGTGCGGCACCGACATGCATATCTTCCGCGGTACCCAGCCCTTCCTGCAATATCCGCGCGTGATGGGCCATGAGCTGTCGGGAGAGGTTGTCAGCGCACCGGAAGGCACCGGGCTGGCGGCCGGTGACCAGGTCTACGTCATGCCCTACCTGTCGTGCGGGCGCTGCGTCGCCTGCCGCCAGGGCAAGACCAATTGCTGCACCAATATCCAGGTGCTGGGCGTGCACCGCGACGGCGGCATGGCCGAATACCTGGCGCTGCCGGCGCAGTTTGTCTTCAAGACCGACGGCATCTCGCTCGACGACGCAGCCATGCTGGAATTCCTGGCCATCGGTGCGCACGCCGTGCGCCGCGGCGCCGTCCGGGAGGGCCAGCGCGTGCTGGTGGTGGGCGCAGGCCCGATCGGCCTGGCGGTGACGCTGTTTGCGCGCCTGAACGGCGCCCAGGTGACGGTGCTCGATACACGCGAAGACAGGCTGGCGTTCAGCCGCGACGTCCTCAAGGCGCCGTACACAGTGCTGGCCGGGGAGGGTGACAAGGAAGTGATGTCGCGCCTGACCGAGGGCGATTTCTACGACGTGGTGTTCGACGCGACCGGCAACGTCAAGGCCATGGAGCGCGGCCTGGAGTTCGTGGCGCATGGCGGCACCTATGTGCTGGTGTCGATCGTGCTGGACCGGATTTCCTTTGCCGATCCGGAGTTCCACAAGCGCGAAACCAGCCTGCTGGGCAGCCGCAACGCGACTGCCGACGATTTCCGCTCTGTGCTGTCTGCCATGAAGGCGGGGCTGGTGCCGACGGGCCTGATGAACACCCACCGCACCACGCTGGATGGCTTCATCGGCGTGCTGCCGCAGTGGATGGACCCGGCCGCCGGCGTGATCAAGGCCATCGTCGAGGTGTAAATGCAGCCGATCCTCCAGTTTGGCACCAGCCGCTTCCTGCAGGCGCACGTGGACCTGTTCATTGGCGAGGCGCTGGAAAGCGGCAATGCGCTGGGGCGCGTGACGGTGGTGCAGACCACGGCCAGCGCCGAGAGCGCGCGCCGGGTGGCGGCGTTCAGGCAAGGCGGCGCTTATCCGGTCATCATCCGAGGTTGGCAGGACGGGGCGCCTTGCCAGCGCGAACTGCAGGTCAGGTCGGTGGCCAATGCGCTGCAGGCGAGCCAGGAGTGGCCGCAGGTGGTGGCAGCGGCCGTGGCGGCACAGGTGATCGTCTCCAACACCGGCGACCGTGGCTACGAGTTGAGCGAATCCGACAGCGCACAGCTGCTGGAAAATGGCCAGGTGCCGCATAGTTTTCCTGCCAAGCTGCTGGTGCTGCTGCATGCACGCTACATCCTCGGTGCAGCGCGAGTGACGCTGATGCCCTGCGAACTGGTCGCCAATAACGGCAGCGTGCTGCGCGACGTGGTGGCGGGCCTGGCGCGGAGCTGGGGCATGGACAGCGCTTTCCTGGCGTGGCTCGAGCGCTCCTGCACCTGGGTGAATTCGCTGGTCGACCGCATCGTGTCGCAGGCGCTGGAACCGGCTGGTGCCGTGGCCGAACCCTATGCCTTGTGGGCGATCGAGGCGCAGCCTGGCATGGTGCTGCCATGCACGCACCCGCAGATGGTGGTGACCGACAAACTGGCGCCATTCGAGCGTCGCAAGCTGCTGATGCTGAACCTGGGCCATACCTTCCTGGCCGGGCAATGGCTTGCGGGAGGACGGCCTGCCGGACTGACCGTACGCGAAGCGATGGCCGATCCCGCGCTGCGTGCCGAACTGGAAGCTGTTTGGGAAGACGAAGTGCTGCCCCTGTTCGCTGCACTGGGGGAGGGAGAAGTGAGCCGCGCCTACCTGGCGCAGGTCCGCGATCGCTTCAGCAATCCCTTCCTCGACCACAGGCTGGCCGACATTGCGCAGAACCACGAGGAAAAGCAGCGCCGCCGCCTGCAACCCGCACTCGACCTGGCTGCCGGGCTGGGCCTGGACTTGCCGCAAACGCGCCTGCGCGCTGCACTGGCACAGAAAGTGGCCGCATGATGCGCATCGACTCCCACCAGCACTTCTGGCGCCTGGCCGACCGCAAGGGTTCCTGGCCGCCGCCGCAACTGGCGGCCATCTACCGGGACTTCTACCCGGAAGACCTGGGCGGCCTGCTGTACCGGAATGGGGTGACCGCCACCGTCCTGGTGCAGTCGATGCCGAGTGAAGCCGACACCCACTTCATGCTGGACCTGTCCGACCGCTACAGCTTCATCGGCGCGGTGGTCGGCTGGACCGACCTGAAGGCGCCCGATGCGCCGCAGCGGATTGCTGCGCTGGCGGCGCATCCCAAGTTGCGGGGACTGCGGCCCATGCTGCAGGACCTGGACGATGATGCCTGGATCGACGATCCGGCCCTGGCGCCGGCAGTGGCGTCCATGCTGCAGCACGGCCTGCGCTTCGATGCCCTGGTGCTGCCGCGCCATTTGCCGGCCCTGCTGGAGTTCGTGCGCCGTTTTCCACAGCTGCCGGTCGTGATCGACCACCTGGCCAAGCCGGCCATGCATGGCCAGCCGGATGCGCGATGGCGGCAGGACATGGAGCGGCTGGCCGGCCAGCCGCAAGTCCATTGCAAGCTGTCCGGCATGGTCACCGAAGCCGGACCGGAATGGACGGTGCAGCAACTGCGCCCCTACGCCCAGCATGTGCTGCAGGTATTCGGGGCGGAGCGGGTGCTATGGGGCAGCGATTGGCCTGTGCTGCAACTGGCGGCCGATTACGGCGCCTGGAGCGACGCCACCGATGCGCTGCTGGCAGGGCTGGAACCGGGGCAGAAGAGGGCGGTGCTGGGCCTGAATGCGCAGCGCTTCTACGGCATTCAGCAGCCTGGAGTCCTGTGATGCCGAACGATGCAAGCAAGCCGGAAGTCCGCATGTACCGCCTGGTGGCGGACCGCATCCAGCAATTGATACGGGAGGAAGGCCTTGAGAGCGGCATGCGCCTGCCGCCTGAGCGCGAGCTCGCCGCCAGGCTGGGCGTCAGCCGCGCCTCGCTGCGCGAGGCAATGGTTGCGCTCGAGATAGGCGGCGTGATCGAAGTGCGCAGCAGCTCGGGCGTCTACGTCGCCGACCGGCACGCCCGGGCGGCCGCTGCGCCGGAAGCCGGACCGGGACCGTTCGAAGTGCTGGCTGCGCGCCGCCTGGTTGAAGCCGAGGTGGCAGCCCGGGCGGCCCGCAACGCGACCGATTCGGCCCTGGACGCCATCCTGGCCGCCGTGCACGAGATGGAGCGCACCTACGACGACCACGCCAGCCACGAGGCGGCGGACCGCAATTTCCACCTGGCGCTGGCGCGGGCGGCCGGCAATTCTGCGCTGGTGGGCGTCGTGGAGTACCTGTGGCAGCAGCGTGGCGCGATGGCGCATCGGCTCAAGCACCACTACCGCACCGAAGAACTGGGCGAAGCAACCCTGGCGGACCACAGGGCGATCCTGGGCGCGGTCGCCGCGCGCGACGAAGCCGGCGCGCGCCAGGCCATGCGCGTCCACCTGGCGCGCGTGCACCGCACCTTGTCCGGCGGCGGCTGAGGCGACTCGAATGGCCCGTACTCCCCTTGTCTTCAAGCGCAGCGTCAACCTGCTGCTGGACCATATCGCAAGCGGCATGGCGAGCGGCAGCTCGCTGCCTACCGAGGACCGGATGGCGGCGTTGGGCGAGTGCAGCCGCAGCGTGGTGCGCAGCGCAATCGGTTACTTCCATACGCGCGGCTTGATCAACGGCCGCAAGGAGCGCCGCCTGCTGCGCAAGCCGGTGCGGGACGACTATTTCGAAGGCGCCGACTTGCAGAGTGGCGCTGCCCGCGTGCGGCAAGTGCTGATGGAAATGATCTACCAGGGCGACTTGCCGCCGGGCGCGGAATTCTCCGAGGCGGACCTGGCGCGTGCCTCCGGCGTCAGCACCACCAGCGTGCGGGAGTTCCTGATCGAGTTTTCGCGCTTCAGCCTGATCCGCAAGAAGGAGCATGGGGGCTGGCGCCTGTGCGCCTTCGACCGTGCGTTTGCCATGGAAGTGGCCGAGGTGCGCCAGATGTTCGAACTGGCCGCCATCGAGCGTTTTGGCACGCTGGAAGCAGAGGACCCGGCTTTTGCCGCCCTCGGCCAACTGGTCGCACGCCATGAGCAGCTTGGGGCTGTCATGCCGGCACGCCACCAGGACTTTCCCGCGCTGGACCGCGACTTCCACACCTTCCTGATTGGCCTGCTGAACAACCGCTTTGCGCAGGGCTTCTACGATATCGTCTCGCTAGTGTTCCACTATCACTACCAGTGGGACAAGGGCACGGAGAAGGCGCGCAACCAGCATGCCGTGCACGAACACCTCGACATCCTGCGGGCACTGGCGCGGCGTGACGTTGCGACGGCGCGCGAATGCATGCGCGTCCACCTGGAATCGGCACGAAGTACGCTCTTGCAATCAATCCAGACCCGCGAACTGGCCACTTACGAAAACCGCCAACGACAACAATGATTTGACTCAAGTTGCGTGTGCAGCCTTGCAGCAGCGGGGCTTTCGGATATGTTTTAAGCGTTCCTGCTGCAGCTGTGCGCAACCAGGAATCGACGCCCGCCGTCCGTGTTTGGAAGGCGGGCTTTGTTCATGACGCTTATCGCATACACGAATAAGGAGACAAGTCATATGAAATGGTTCAAATCAATGCTCTGTAGCGCTGCTGCACGAGCGGCTGCATGCGGGGCGATTGCCCTGGCTGCCCAGCAGCCGGCGGCAGCCTATAGTTGGGACACAGTCGCCATGGGAGGCGGCGGCTTTGTGTCGGCCGTCATTCCAAGCAAGACCGAGTCCGGCGTGGTGTACGCCCGCACCGACGTCGGCGGCGCCTTCCGCTGGGATAATGCGAACGGCCGCTGGGTGTCTCTGCTGGACTGGGTGTCCGATGACCAGACCGGCTACCTTGGCGTCGAATCGCTGGCTATCGATCCCAAGGCCGCGCGCAACGTCTATATGCTGGTCGGTATCAGCTACTTCAACGGCGGCAAGAGCGCCATCCTGCGCTCCACCGATTATGGCGCGACCTTTACCACCATCGACGTAAGCAGCCAGTTCAAGGCGCATGGCAACGGCATGGGCCGCCAGACCGGCGAGCGCCTGGTGGTCGATCCGGGCTCCAGCAATGTTCTGTACGTGGGCACGCGCTGGAATGGCCTGTTCAAGAGCACCAACTCCGGTTCCACCTGGTCGCAGGTCACGTCGCTGAACGTGACGACGACGCCGAACGAGAACGGCATCAGCCTCGTCATGGCCGACCCGTCCAGTGTGTCGGGCGGCGTGGCGCAGCGCCTGTTCGTTGGGGTCTCGCGCTATGGTTCGGTAGGCGCGAACTTCTATCGCAGCGATAATGCGGGCGCTTCGTTCTCGGCTGTGTCGGGCGCACCCTCTGGCCTGATGCCGCAGCGTGCCGCCTTTGACGGCGCCGGCAACCTGATCGTCACGTACGGCAATGGCGCTGGCCCGCATGGCAACCAGTCCGGATCGGAGCCGATGGATAATGGCCAGGTCTGGAAGTACACCATTTCCAACGGCGCCTGGACCAATATCACGCCGGCCGGTGTGGCGCGTGCGTTCAGCGGCATCAGCGTGGACCCGTCGAACTCCCAGCGCATGGTCGCTTCCACCGTCAACCAGTATGCGTCGCAAGGCGGCTCCTGGGGCGACCGCATCTATATCACGAGCAACGGCGGCGCGAGCTGGACCGACGTGATCGCACGCGGCTTCGCCAGGAACGACGGTGGCATCAGCTGGATCGCCAACGGTTCCATCCACTGGGCCGGCACCGTAGCTTTCGATCCGTTCAACACCAAGACGGTATGGGTCACCTCGGGCAACGGCGTGTTCCGGACCAGCGACATCGACGCAAGCACCACTACCTGGACCTTCGTCACCAAGGGCCTGGAGGAGACGGTGCCGCTGAATATCGCCAGCATCCCGGGCGGACCGGTGCTGTCGGCGCTGGGCGATGTGGATGGCTTCCAGCACTACAACACCTTCACCTACACCAATCCGATGTACTCGCCGCGCATGGGGACTACCACTGGCCTGGCTGTCGCCGAGTCCAATACCAATATGGTGGTGCGGGTCGGCTCCAACATGTACACCTCCGCAAATGGCGGCACCAACTGGAGCCAGGTGTCAATGAACGGCAGCAAAGGCCAGGTCGCGCTGTCGGCCAGTGGCGCTGCCTTGCTGCATAGCCCGGAAAATTCGAGCACCACTTACCGTTCGACCAATATGGGCGGAAGCTGGTCGGCGGTTGGCGGGCTTGGCGTCAGCAATGCGCGCCCGATCGCCGATCCTTCCAATGCCACCAAGTTCTATGTGTACAACCCGAGTGACGGCAGCTTCATGATCAGCACCGACAGCGGCGCATCGTTCTGGAAGTTCAATACGCTTGCAAGCTGGGGCTCGGATGTGATCCGCGCGGCGCCCGGCCGGGAAGGCGATATCTGGGTGCCGCTGTACGGCGGCGGCCTGGCGCGCACCACCAGTTCCGGCTGGCAGTTCACCAACCTGTCCAACGTGACTTATTGCAGCGCTGTCGGTTTCGGCAAGGCGGCCAGCGGCGCAAGCTATCCTACGGTCTTCATCTGGGGCACGGTAGGCGGCGTGCGCGGCTTGTTCCGTTCCACCGATGCCGGCGCCAACTGGACCCGCATCAATGACAACGCCCACCAGTACGGCGGCGTGGGCAACGGCCGGTTCGTGGTTGGCGACATGAACACCTTTGGCGTGGTGTATATGAGCACTGCGGGCAGGGGGATTGTGGTCGGCAGGCCGTAACTGGAAAAACTCCCGCCGCAACTCGATCATGAGTGTGGCGGGGTTGACTCGCCGGTACATGGGCTCTGGTTTCGAACTTGGACCGAGTCTAATCCAGTCTAATGTGGTCCGTTCGGGTCTATTCCGATATAAACGAAGGGTGCGGTTGTCTAATGCGGTCCAAAAAATCCCGGGTAAAGTCCAAATCGGTCCAGTTTTCAGAAGCCAAAATCTAAAGTGAACTATTTTTCGGTTCCTCGATCCAATCCTTAGACCATTTTCGAAAGGACTGAATCATGGCATACGAAGCGAAGCAACCGGTCTACTGTAAGCGTAAAGCCAGCACCGTCTGGACTCGGTAACCGCCTCCGACCATGATCGAATTTTGGCACCTCAGTTGTGCCCACAAATTCGATTATGGACACAAATTTTCAACCAGTCATTCAGCGCGGCCCGCGCGGCAAGTATCGCCAGCACTCGCTGGAGTTCAAGCGCACACTCGTGGAATTGACCTTGCAGCCAGGTGCGTCGGTGGCGCGCTTGGCGCGCGAACATGGCGTCAATGCGAACCAGGTGTTCACCTGGCGCAAGCTATATGAAGCAGGACAGTTGGCGACCGGTGCCTCGGAGACGGAGAACGCGCTGCTGCCAGTGGTAGTGACGGCGCCGGCGCAGGTGCCGACGTCGGAGTCTGCGCCGACCGGCATTATCACGCTTGAGATTGGGCGTGTGCGGCTGCGTATTGAAGGCCAGGCCAACACCGCCACGCTTGCCCAAGTGCTAGAGCGCGTGCTGCGATGATCGGCCTTCCCGCAGGGACGAAAGTCTGGCTGGCCGCAGGCGTCACTGATATGCGCAGTGGCTTCAATGGACTGGCTGCCAAAGTACAAACGGCACTTGCAGAGGATCCCTTCAGTGGCCACGTGTTTGTGTTCCGTGGCAAGCGCGGCGATCTGATCAAGCTGCTGTGGTGGACCGGCGACGGCTTGTGCCTACTGGCCAAGCGTCTGGAACGCGGGCGCTTCATTTGGCCGCAGGCCAGCAGCGGCAGCGTAGCACTGACGCAAGCCCAGTTGTCGATGCTGTTGGAGGGAATTGACTGGCGCCGACCGGAACGTACCTGGCGACCGCAATCGGCCTTGTAAACATGACACGACCCGCGTAAACTGGACCGCATGCTCAACGCCGCCGACCTACCGAACGATATCGAAGCGCTGAAAGCCATGTTGCTGGCGCATGAGGCGGCGTTGGTGGCGCGTGATACGGCGCTGGCAGCCAGTGAAGCGAAGGTGGCGCACCTGAGCGCAGAGCTGTCGACGCGCACCGCCGAGATCGAGCATTTGAAGCTGGTACTGGCGAAGTTGAAGCGCATGCAGTTCGGCCGTCGGTCTGAAAAACTGGATCAGCAGATCGAGCAGCTGGAACTGCAACTGGAAGACCTGGAAGCTGAAGCAGCGGTGGCGGAAGCGCAGGCACCGGCAGAGGTGGCACCACGTAAGAAGGCCGAGCGTAAGCCACTGCCTCCCCACCTGCCACGCGAGGAGCGGTTGCAGATGCCCGCCAGCGACGCCTGCCCGGAGTGCGGCGGCAATCTGAAGCAACTGGGCGAGAGCGTGTCGGAACAGCTTGAGTTTGTGCCGGCCAGCTTCCGCGTGATCCGCCATGTGCGTCCCAAGATGGCCTGCACCTGCTGCGATGCCATCGTGCAGGCACCGGCCGCCAGCCGTCCGATTGAGCGCGGCCTGGCCGGTCCCGGCCTGCTGGCGCATGTGCTGGTGGCCAAGTTTGCCGACCACATCCCCTTGTACCGCCAAAGCACCATCTACGCGCGCGAAGGTGTGGACCTGGAGCGTGCCCTGCTGGCCAGTTGGGTCGGCGCGGCTGGAGCACTGCTGCGCCCCCTGGTCGACGCACTGCGCCTTCATGTATTTGCCGCCACGAAGCTGCATGCCGACGACACGCCGCTACCGGTGCTGGCACCGGGTAACGGCAAGACGCGCACGGCGCGTCTGTGGACCTACGTGCGCGACGACCGCGCTAGCGGCGACAGCGCACCACCCGCCGTGTGGTTTGCCTACACACCCGATCGTAAAGGCGAACACCCGCAGGCCCACCTGGCCAATTTCAGCGGCATCCTGCAAGCCGACGCATACGCCGGCTTCAATGCCGTCTACGCGAACGGCCAGGTACTCGAAGCTGCATGCTGGGCCCATGCCCGGCGCAAGTTCTATGACCTGCACGCAGCACGACCATCGGCCATAACCACCGAAGCGCTGCGCCGCATCGGCGAGCTGTATGCCATCGAAGACAGCATACGGGGCAAACCGCCCGACGAGCGGTGCACCGCTCGCCAGCAGCATGCCAGACCGCTGCTCGACGACCTCGAGCGATGGCTGCACGCCACGCTCGCTACGCTGTCGCGCAAGTCCGATACGGCGGCCGCCATCCTTTACTCGCTCAAACTGTGGCCGGCGCTGACGCGCTACTGCGACGACGGCCGCATCGAGATCGACAACTCTGCCGCCGAGCGCGCCCTGCGCGGTGTGGCTCTGGGCCGGCGCAACTTCCTGTTTGCAGGCGCTGACAGTGGCGGCGAACGCGCTGCCGCCATGTACGGGCTGATCGGAACGGCCAAGCTTAACGGTGTCGACCCCGAGGCTTGGCTGCGCTACGTGCTGGCCCATATCGCCGACCATCCTGTAAATCGGGTGGCCGACTTCCTTCCTTGGAACTGCGCCGACAAACTCGCCGGCGTTTAACTCCGCTTCCCAGCGGTGTTGTGAACATCATCGGTTAAAGTAGCGCTTCCCTCAAGACGGTACTGCGTTGACGCTTACGGTCTACTTGCCTGTAGCCGATTTTGTGCAACTGGAGTTTTACCTGATGGATGTGCGCCCTGGCATCAAGCCGGATGCCTTTGTCGCAGAGCTCGTGAGTCGTTGGCTTGCGGTTGAGATGGAGCGACAGTCGTTGCGAGAACGCGGCAATGCCATACGCGGCTTCCAATGGAAGAATGTTTTCCTTCCTGACGGGACCGGGCTGCGAACCAGCTATCGCAACACCGTTGAATTCGCCAAAGTAGCCGGCGATCGAATCGTTGGGGACGATGGCACCACATTAACCCCGTCGCAGTTTGCGAACCGCGGTGCGAAGGGCCGCAACGCATGGCGCTTTGTCTGGCTGCGTTTTCCTGGCAATGATTACTGGATCCGGGCAGACAATTGCAGGATGCGGGCGGATGAGCAGGAGTCCAGGCAGTCTAAAAACAAAATCCAGGCATCTAATCTGGTCTAATCGAGACACCCAAAAGTCTAGCCAGTCTAATAGTTTCCTTACGGGGGCGAATACGGTCTACAAAATCCGCGCGCCCTTGTATTTCTAGCCCTATTTAGACCAAACCATCATGGTTTAGACGGGATTAGACGAGATCCTGAAAGAACATGCCGAAGGCAGGCCAGTTGGAGCGTTGCCTGGCACTGAGCATCCGCAAATCGTCATTCCAACGAGTGCAATACCTTCGAGAATTCGGGCAACGTTAGCTCCACCGCTTTCTTGTCGTACTCCTCTTTACTCAGCGGGCCGAGGACGACATCTGAGGGATTGGCCATATCGGTGTCGCGCAACGCATCGACGATGAAATAGTCCGTTCTATCCCGATCTCCTGCAGGGTGCTGCTTCGCCACCACGTATTTTTCGTTCCTGCCGACTGCGAAAACCGTGGCGTCGACGCGGCCGATCCATGAGCCGCCGCCAAGGTTCTGGCTTAAAGAGGTATCCGTGTCAGTGCCGGTCCATCCGAGCGCATAAGGTCGGTCAAGCCATTCAATGCCGAAATCAAACAGAGGAGGCGGCCCCGTTCGGGGCCGCCTTGTGGAGCATCAGTACATGTAGCGCAGCGAAACGCGATAGCTGCGGCCCGGTTCAAACCAGGCGCGGCCCATGTTGCCGACGTGTTGCTGCTGCGTCTGCTTGATCACGGTGTCGGTCAGGTTGCTGGCCGAGAAGCTGGTCGACAGGCGTTCCGTCACCTTGTAATCGATGCCGAAGTCCAGCTGCCCCATCGCTTCCTGCCAGGTCGGCAGGCCCCAGCCCACGTCCTGCATGCCTGCGCGGGCAGGGTCGGCGCTGGTCGCGTCCGAGCCCTGCGTGCCGTTGACGGTCACGCCTTGCAGGAAACGTCCGCGCCAGCTGTACGCCAGGCGTGCCGACAGCGGGCCGCGGTCGTACAGGAAGGCCAGGTTGTAGGCGTTGCGCGACAGGTACATGATCGGCAGGGACGTGAACGGCAAGCCGTTGGTGTCGCAGCCGTACAGCGCCAGGGAGCTGTTGTTGAAGGAACCAGAAGCAGGGCAGTATTTCAGGTCGAACGGGTGGTCGAGGTTCTGCTTGCTCTTGATGTAGGTGTAGTTACCCGAAATGCCGAAGCCCTTGGCCCAATCCGGCAGCAGTTGCTGCAGTCCCGGAACGTGGTCGAAGTAGGTCTGGCCGGCGATTTCCGCGCCGCTCACCGAGCCGCTGGCGGCATTGTTAGGCGCCGTGATCAGGAAGCTTTGCTCGTTGCCCGCCAGGTCCTTGTAGCTGCGGGTGAAGGCAGATGGCAGGATGATGTCGCGCACCTTCTTGTGGAACAGGCCAAATGTCAGCGAAGAGCCATTGCCCGGGTACCACTCGAGCGACAAGTCGTAGCTGTTGGCGCTGATCGGCTTGAGCTTGACGTTGCCGTCGTCACGGCCGCTGTAGGTGATGTTCTTCACGCTGCCGTCACTGTTGCTGGTGATGTTCTGGTTCAGCGTGATATATTCGCGCAGGTCGCCGAAGCCAGGACGGTACATCGACTTGGCGAAGGCAAAGCGCGCCTGCAGCTTGTCCGTCAGGTCCGCCTTCAGGTTCAGGCTGGGCAAGAACTTGGTGTAGGTGTGCTCGGCCTGGATCGGCTCGTCGATCTCACCGAACTGCGGCACTTCCGGCGGCGTATTGGCACCGTAATTGGGCTTGAACACCGTGTAGCCTTCGGCGGTGGTGCGGGTGCGCACCGCGCGCAAGCCGACATTGCCTTCCACCGGGAAGCGCCATTCGTCGAAGCCGAAGCGCGATGTCACATACGCTGCCTGGGTGCGTTCTTTCTGGCGGCCGATGTTGGCCGGATCGCCATCGAAGGTCAGCGGTTTCCAGTTGCTGCCGGCGGTTGCGCAATTGTTGCTGGTGCCGTAAAGCTGGTTGCCGTCCTGGCATTCAAGCCCCAGGATCTGGGTCGCCTGCTGGTAGGCGCCCGGATAGTCCCTGGTAAATGCCAGGGTCGGCATCACCAGGGACGGTGGCAGGGTAGTTTTCCCGTTGAAGAAGTTGGAGAAGTTGATCAGGTTGGTCGGCACCAGGGCGGCATAGCGCGGATCGCTCAGGTAGCCGAAGCTGCCGCGAGTTTGCCAGCTCTGCATGTCGGTCGCACCAGGCAGGCGGCCCGGTACGCTGGTGGTCTTCACCATCCACGGTTCGGCCACGCTGTACCATCCGCTGCCGCCGGCGTTGACGCGGGTCGACGAGCGGTCGGTCAGGCGCATGCCGAATGCCAGGTCGCGCACCACGGGATGGTCGAAGCGCACTTTGGCGTCGACCTTCCAGGCATACAGGTCACCGGAGGCCTTGCTCAGGCTCGGCATCATGTGATCCAGGTAGTAATTGCCCGGATTGGACAGGAAATCGCGCGCCGTCTGGTCGAACGTGATGTTGGGTGGCAGTCCGTTGGTGGCGATGTTCATGCTCGGCACATAAGTGACCATCGCCATATTGGTGGAGAAGTTCTTGTTGGTCGAATGCACCCATTGCAGGTCGTTCTGGACCGTCCAGCGGTCGTTGACCTTCCACTTGGTGTTCCAGGCGATTTCGCGCGTTTGCGAGCGGCGCTCTGAGAAGCCGGTATTGGAATTGAAGTTCAAGCCGCCGGCTGCGAAGTTGTTTGCGCCCAGGCCGCCGAACGGGTAGGTGTAAGTGGCCGATTGCAGGACGCCATTGGCGTCGAATTTCGGATCGATCAGCTTGGACTTGTAGGGATTCTCGACGCCCGTGTACAGGGCGTATTCCTCGCCCAGCTCCTTGTAGCCCGAATGGAAGTAGGTCAGCGCGGACTCCAGCTTCTCGTTCTTCCACTGCAGGGCGCCATAGATGCCGGCGCGGTTGGTTTCGCCCGTATTGCGGCGCCACGAAGCCGATTTCGGGGCCCAGACGGTCTGGCCGTCCACGATGTCGGCGCGCGGATAGTAGGCATCCATCTGCACCGTGTCGTTGAGCGTGTTGGTGCGGTTGAAGGACAGGTCGATCAGGGCGCCGAACTGGCCGCTGCCGGTATCCCAGCGTTTCGAATACAGGGCCGATGCGCCGGGCGACTTTTCCTTGCCCAACTCGTTGTAGTTGCCATTGGCCGAGAACGCGAATTTCTCGCTCTTGTAGTCGAAGGGCAGCGCGGTGCGCAAGTCGACCTGGCCACTGACGCCGCCTTCAATCAGGCTGGCCGGCGGGTTCTTGTGGATGATCACCGCGGACATCAATTCCGGCGGCACGTCGCCCCAGCTCAGCTCACGGCCTGGCCAGCCGGCGGAAAACGATTCGCGTCCATTCAGCGTGGACGAACCCCAGGTCAGGCCGCGGATCGAGATGCCGGAGCCTTCCACCGAGAAGTGCTCCGGGTCGCCGCGCGAGCGGTTACGGTCGATGGTGATGCCCGGAACGCGTTGCAGGACTTCGGTGATCGATTTGTCCGGCAGCTTGCCGGCTTCTTCGGCCACCACGGCTTCGACGATTTCGTCGGCGTGCTGTTTGATCTTCTGCGCGGATTGCATCGCCGCGCGCTGGCCGCTGACGACGATTTTCGGCGTGGCATTGTCGACCCCTTGTTCCGTGCTCTCGGCGCTGCCGGGCGCCTGGGGCGCTGTCTGCGCATATGCCGCGCCACCCACGATCAGGACTGCTTGTGCGACCGCGATGGACAGCGCGGTTCTTTTGATTTGTCTCCGCATCACTTCTTACTCCCTTTGAATAATTAGATTCATTAGTCCGATTACTGCACGGTGATGGCGCCGCTCAGGGTGAACTCGGTCGGGTAGGTTGGGCTGGTGGCCGTGGTGCTCTGCACCGTGGTGTTGGTCTGCGCAGCCTCGATCGACATGCTCACAATCGGATAGGTCGCCAGTTCGGTGGCGGCGTTCAAGCCGGTCAGGCCGCAGTTCTCGCCGATGGCCGAGAAGCTGGCCAGCTGCACTTCATACTTCTGCACAGCGGCGCTCTTTGGCGTGATGACCGTATTCACGCTGACGTTGCAGGCCTTGTTGTTGTCCGATGCCTTGTTGGCGAAGTGGCCCAGGGTGAGCGTGATCTTCACATCCTTGCCGGCAGCGCTGAACCATTCAGCGTTCTGTCCCAGGTTGAATTTCAGCGTGGTCTGCTTGTCGACCTGGATCCCGGTGGTCGTGTTGCCGGTCGTGCTGATAGTGCCGACACCCGGCGCCATGATGTTGAAGCCGGCGTAGCCGCCAATCCAGCCGTCGCTGTTCGGATGCTTTGGATCCTTGGTCTGGATCAGGTAGTGGAAGCTGAACGTGCTGCCGTCGGCGCTGGTGCTGGCGCCGCACCAGTTGGCATCGCTGCACCACCAGCCATCGATATTGCTGCCGGCAAAGGTGCTGATCTTGCCGCCTTCCAGCGTTGCGCTGGTCGACGCATAGCCGGACAGGAAGGTCAGGACAGGCGGCGGCGCATCGCCAACGGTGAAGGTGACCGGCACCGGCGTGGCGACGGCATAGTTGTTGTCGCCCTCTTGCGATGCGGTCAGTCCGCACTGGCCTTTGGATACCAGCGTCAGCGTGGACCCGCTGACGGTGCAGACGGCCGGCGTGGTGGAGGCAAAGGCTACCGGCAAACCGGAAGTGGCCGTGGCGGCCAGCGCAAAGGGTGGGGTACTGATTGCCTGGAAGCCGGGGGACTCAAAGGTGATGGTCTGGACTTTTTTCAGCACCTTGAACAGTTGCTGCGAGGAGGCGGATGCATACGTCCCGTCGCCGGCCTGGGTGGCGGTGACCGAACATTCCCCGGGCTTCACGGGCACCAGCTTGCCGTCGGCAATCGTACAGACATCCGGGGTATTCGAGGTGAAGGTCACCGCCAGGCCGGACGTGGCCGTTGCGACCAGCGGCGCGGGCGGCGTGGCCAGATAGCGTCCGCCCGGGTAAGGAAAATCGACAGACTGGAATTTGCTGCCCGAAGCACCACCGCCACCGCCGCCACAGGCGCTTAGCAAAGTAATGCAGGCCAGCCCGGCCGTCGAAACTTGAAATCTCATCGCTTGTCTCCTCATGATTTTTACCCCTCTGAGTTATTTGGACTATGTGTCGCCCGACCATGTCGTTGGCACGGCAGTTTTTATTAAAGTCCGGTGTCGGTTGCGGGCCGCTGCTCAAGCTCTGGGCCCTGCAGTTTGGAATGCGTGCGACAACAAGTGTATGTTGCAAGCGACCGTGTTTATCGGCAATTACTAAAAGCACCAATACAACAGACAATATTCCTCAGTGTCCGCGCCGGCGCTTAACGGCGCACGCTCAGCGTCCCGGCGCGTATCGCTTCGATTTGCGCTTCGCTGGCCAGGTTGAAATCGCCGGCGATCGAATGCTTGGCCACTGCGGCGGCCAGGCCGAACTCGAGGCTGTTGCCGTCATCCCATCCGCGCAGCAGGCCATGCAGCAGGCCGGCGGCGAAGGCGTCGCCGGTACCGATCCGGTCGACGATGCCATGCATGGCGTAATCGCGCGCGCTGACGGCACCTTGGCGCGTATGCAGTGTCGCGCTAAGGTCGTGACGGTCGTTTGCGAGCTGGGTACGGCTTGTCGCGGCAATCCGGTCCAACTGCGGGAAGGCTGCGAATGCCGCGGCCATAGCCTCTGTGCGGCTGCATTGCTCCAGCTCCGGGCGCCGCAGTACCAGCGCAAAGTCGCGCTGGTCGGCAAATGCCAGTTCGGCGTGGCGCATCAACTCGTGCAGCACTTCGGCGCCATCGCTGCCTTGTTGCGCCCACAGAGAAGCGCGGTAGTTGCCATCGAAGGAAACCTTCACGCCCAGCGACCGTGCAGCCTGCATGGCCGCCAGCGTTGCCTGTGCGCCGCGTTCGCCAGTCGCTGCCGATACGCCTGAAACATGCAGCCAGGCCGCACCGCGCAGCAGTTCCGGCCAGTGGTAGGTGGCCGGATCGGTTTCTGCAAACACCGACCCCGCGCGGTCGTAAATGATTTCGGAAGGGCGCAGCACGGCGCCTGGCGTCAGGAAGTAAAGCCCGAGGCGGCCGGGCGCGAAATGGATGCCCCGCGTATCGACGCCATGCGCCCGCACGCCGTCCCGCACCGCCGTGCCGAGCGCATTGTCCGGCAGGCTGCTCACCAGCGACACGGGGTGCCCCAGGCGCGCCAGCGACACGGCGACGTTCGCCTCCGCGCCGCCGATGCAGGTATCGAGCTGCGGCGCTTGCAGCAGCAACTGGCCGGCTGGCGCGGACATGCGCAGCAGGAGCTCTCCAAAACAGACGATATTATTTTTCATGCATGAATGTTGCGAACTACACAGCGGGAGCGCAATGCAAAAATGGCCAGCGCTGCCAATGAAATCTGCCAGCCTTCCGGCTGATACCGAAAATCATAGCGGCAATTGGCGATTTTTGGTATTGCCGGGCAATCGCGCGCCGCGCACAATCGGCCGCAGCCGTCCACCTACAAGCTTTTTTCGCCTGCCTGGAGTGTGCCCAATGCCATACCGATTTGCCGCCGTCGCCGCCAGCGTGCTGGCCGCTGTCCTTGCGTTGCCGGTGCCTGAATCCCGCGCTGCAGAAAACCCTGAGCGCACGGGCCCCGTGCAATTGCGCCCCATCGCGCTGGAAGCCGACGATGTACGCGCGTTCGCGGCGCCGCCAGCGGGTTTCGATAAAGCGCAGCCGGGCATCGCGCAGGGCAGCATTGTGGAATTCACTTACGAATCCGTGGTCACCGGCACGCAGCGCAAAGCCAGCGTCTACCTGCCGCCCGGTTATTCGGCCCAGCGCCGTTATCCGGTGCTTTATCTCCTGCACGGCATCGGAGGCAACCAGCATGAATGGCAAGGCTATGTACGCGCCGGCGCCGTCCTCGACAGGGTGATGGCGGCTGGCAAGGCGCTGCCGATGATCGTCGTCATGCCCAACGGCCGTGCGCTGCCGGATGACCGTCCGCCACCCGCCGAGCGTATGTTCTCGCCGGAGCACATTGCCGGCTTTGCCAATTTCGAACGCGACTTGCTGGAATCCCTGGTACCGGCCATCGACAAGGCTTACCCGACTCTGGCCGAGCGCGGGCAGCGCGCGATCGCCGGCCTGTCGATGGGCGGAGGGCAGGCGCTTAACTATGGCCTCGGCCACCTCGACACCTTCGCCTGGGTTGCCGGTTTTTCTGCCGCGCCCAACACCCGCTCGGCGGCAAGCCTGTTGTCGCAGGCGTCCGCCGCGCAGTCCCGGCTCCAGTTGCTGTACCTGTCGTGCGGGAAGAAGGATAACCTGATCGGCATCTCGCAGGACTTCCACCGCACACTGCGCCAGGACAAGGTGCCCCACATCTGGCACGTCGACGATTACGGCCACGACCGCGAAAGCTGGGCGGAAAGCCTGTACCACTTTACCCAGCTTATTTTCCGTCAACGGCCGGCCTGATCCTCCTCGATGATGGCCAGCTCCCATGGACCGAGCGTGAGCTTGCCCGAGCTGGCCACGCGCTTGCCGGTCAGCAGGTCGGTACCGCCCTTGCGTGTATAGCTGAAGCTTGTTTCGGCGCCTGAGTAGTTGAAGTAATAGTGGACCGGGCGCTTGAAATTATTGGTCCCGCTGCGGGTTTTTACGCTTGGCGGCAACTGCTGGTCGGCACCGGCCAGGCCGATTTCCTGCAGCGCCGACTGCAAAACGGCTTTCTGCAGTTTGTCCGACAGGTAGGTGCCTTCGTAAATGACTTTGCCGGCACCGAAGTCGTTGGAGGTAATGGCGGGCCAGCGGCCGTAGAAGTGGTGGTCGTAATAGGCCAGCGCCTTGGCGCTATCGAGCTGCAGGAATTCGGCCCAGTACTGCACCTTGTTGTCCGGGCCGGCCTGGAAAGGGTCACCCTTCAGCGTCAGCGGCTGCGCCAGGTTGGAGAATTCCTGGTAATGGAAACCGAGCGCTTCGCGCAGCGGCCCCGGCGCCATGGTCGGCCGCACATAGGTGTTCTCGTTGGTGAAGCCGCTCTTGAAGGTCATCACGACGCGACCGCCTTTGCGGATGTATTCCGTAATACGGCGCAGCAGTGCATCGTCGGCCACGTACAGCGACGGCACCACCAGCATTTTGTAAGGCGTGAAGTCCTGCGTATCGGTGAACACGAAATCGGTACCGACATTCAGCTCGTAAAGCTGGCGGTGGATCTGGCGCACCAGCGAGCCATAGTCGGCATTGCTGCCGCTGCCACCCCACTGCGATTGCTTGGCGAACGGCATGTCGTTGATCGCGTTCAGCGAGTCGCGGCTCCACAGGATGGCAACGTCGTTGCGGATCTTCAGGTTCACCAGCTTGCGGCCGATTTTCTGAAGTTCGTTCCCGGTGCGGCTCATTTCCGCGTAGGCGCGGTTCGGCTCCATATCGTGCGACAGCACGCCTTTCCAGTAAGTTTCCTGGTTGGCGTGGATCGACGCCCAGTGCCAGTATTCGACCATGTTGGCGCCATTGGCCAGGTGGGTATACACGTCTTGCCGGAACTGTCCGTCGTAAGGCGGATACTGGAAGGACGAACTCCAGTCGGTGGTTTGCGCATTGGTTTCCGTCACCAGGAAGTTGCCGCGCTTGAGCGAGCGGGTGAAGTCGCCTTGCAGCGCCTGGTCGGCACCGTTGTAGTACTCGGGCTGGCCCCAGTGGTAGATATTGACGGCCGGGACGTCGAGCGAGCGCGCCACGGCTTCCTCGTTGACGTCATTGTGCAGCGAGCCGGCAAAATCGTGCGTGATGAATTGGCGCGGCGAGGCGCACTCGCGAATCAGTTTCGCTTGCCAGTCGAGGAAATCGGTCACGCGCATCTGGCTCCAGCGCGACCATTCCAGCTTGTAGCCGGTGCTTTGCGCGCCGTCGGGGCGTGGCAGGTCGGCCCAGCTATGCAGGTCCTGGCCCCAGTAATTCAGCAGCCATGCCTTGCTCAGGTTTTCGGGCGTGCCGAATTTCTTCTCAAGGTGATGCAGGAAGCGCATGAAGACATCGTCGTTGGCCGCGCCATAGCTGCTGGTCTCATTGTCGACCTGCCAGCCGATCACGTTGGGATTGTCCTTGTAGCGGGCGGCGATCTTGCGGATCAGGCGTTCGGCGTAGAAGCGATAGGCTGCCGAATCGGTGTTCATGTTCTGGCGCATGCCATAGGTGTTTTGCGCGCCGTTGAACTTGCGGGCCAGGATCTCGGGGTTCTGTTTGGCCATCCAGGCCGGAATCGAGTAAGTCGGGGTACCCATGATGACCTTGATGCCGGCCTTGCCCATCGCCTCGATCACGCGGTCCATCCAGGCATATTCAAAGCGGCCGTCCTCCGGCTCCCACAGGCTCCAGGTGGACTCGCCCATGCGCACCACATTGAAACCTGCGGCCTTCATCATCTGGATGTCTTTTTCCAGGCGTTCGGACGGCATGTACTCGTGGTAGTACGCCGCGCCGTAAAGGATGGTCGGGAATTCCGGAATGGCGCTGGCTGGCGGCTGGGCGGCTGCCGGCGCGCAGTTCGCCGTGGCGAAAGCGCACGACAGCGCACAAGTCAGCAGTGTCCGTTTCAACATTCTTTTCTCCTGATTGTAGTTTGGGCTAGCTTATTGTGCGGAGCCGTGGCGGGGAAAGGCAATTATCAAAACTGTCGAAGAGCGCAATGATTTATGCCGGGGCCTGAACCTTTCAGGCGGCAACGGGTATTTACGCAACATTCAGAACGACAGAGAAAGCCCCTATGCCACAACATTCCCGCCTGCTGATCCTGGGCTCCGGCCCTGCCGGTTACACAGCCGCCGTCTACGCGGCCCGCGCCAACCTCGCGCCCACCCTGGTCACAGGCCTGGAGCAGGGCGGCCAGTTGATGACCACGACCGACGTGGAAAACTGGCCCGCTGACCCGCTGGGCGTGCAGGGGCCGGAGTTGATGGACCGCTTCCGCGTGCACGCTGAGCGATTCGGCACGCGCTTTATTTTCGACCATATCCATACGGCTCGCCTGGCCGAACGGCCGATCCGCCTGGTGGGCGACGCCGGTGAATACACCTGCGATGCCCTGATCATCGCCACCGGCGCTTCGGCCCAGTACCTTGGCTTGCCATCCGAGCAAGCCTTCATGGGGCGCGGTGTGTCGGCATGCGCCACCTGCGATGGCTTTTTCTACCGGGGCAGGGAGGTGGCCGTGGTCGGTGGCGGCAATACGGCAGTGGAGGAAGCGCTTTATCTCTGCAATATTGCTGAACGGGTGACGCTGGTGCACCGGCGCGACACATTCCGCGCGGAGCCTATCCTGGTCGATCGCCTGATGGCCAAAGCCGCCGAGGGCAAGATCGTTTTGAAGCTCAATGCCAGCTTGTGCGAGGTCGTGGGCGACGAAACGGGGGTAGCGGGAATAGTCCTGCAGCGCAGCGGTGGCGAGCAGGAAACGGTCCCGGTCCACGGCGTCTTCATCGCCATCGGCCACAAGCCGAACACCGGCATGTTCGAAGGCCAGCTGGCCATGCAGGACGGCTACCTGAAAACCCGGGCCGGCACTGCCGGCATGGCGACCCTGACCTCGGTCGACGGCGTGTTTGCCGCCGGCGACGTGCAAGACCACGTCTACCGGCAGGCCATTACCAGCGCCGCCACAGGCTGCATGGCTGCGCTGGATGCGCAGCGCTACCTCGAGCAGCTCAGCAGTTGAAACGGGTGGGCACCGGCAGCTTCCTTGTATAGAATATCGATGGGCCACTCGGTGTTCGGACAAAGAAGATGCTTCAACTGCTGCTTCGGATTGGATTGCTATGCCTGGCGGTATGCGCGAAGGCGTCCGCCTCGTCCCCTTCGGTGACCTGCGTCACGGAAGAGAACCGGCCGGTCAATTTCCTCGAGAACGGCAAGGTCACCGGCTTCAGTACCGAAGTGATCGAAGCCGTCCTCAAGGAGATCAATGTGCAGTGCGAATTCCAGGTCATGCCGTGGGCGCGTGCCTACACCACGGCGCTGCACTCGGAAAATGTGCTGATCTTCTCGATCCTGCGCACGCCGGAGCGCGAGCAGCTGTTCAAGTGGGTCGGCGTGGTGTCGCCGCCCGACAGTTCCTACCTGTTTGCCCTGCGGGACCGCAACGTGAAGCTGGGCAGCCTGAGTGATGCACTCAATTACAAGATTGGCACCATCAACGGCGATGCGCGTGAACAGTATCTCGAGTCGAAGGGTTTCGTCAAAGGCCTGCAGTTGCACGGCAATGCCTTGCCCCGCACCACGTACGAGAAACTGAAACTGGGCCGCGTCGACCTGTGGGCGATGAGCGAGATTGTGGCGCAGGACCTCGTGCGGCAGGAGGGCGGCGACCCGAATCACGTCCTGGTGCGCGCCTTGCACCTTTCCGAACTGGGAGACGGCGGCAGCTATATGGCATTCGGGCTGAAAACCGACGAGCACCTGGTGGAACGTTTCCGCAAGGGGCTGGAAACAGTCAAGGCCCGGGGCACCTTCGCAGCCCTGCAAAGGAAGTGGTTCTGACTACGGAATATCGTTGGCGCCCTTGGCGGTTTTCATAATTGCCCGGCGTGCGCCGCCGCAGCAAAATCGCCGGATGAAAAACTCCCAACGACTTTTCGCGGCCCTCACCCTGGCGGCCGTTGCGGCGGGCGCGCATGCCGCCGGCGATGGCGACACCGTGCTCTTTGCCGGCAAACCCGCCCCTTCATGGAGCGCAACGATTGGTGCCTTCGAGGCGCCGCCGTCCGGAGCAGTAGGCCTTGGCATGGGCGAGGTGGCCGACAAGCAGGGCGCATTGACCCTGCAATGGCAGGACACCTGGTCCGCCGCCTTGCGCTTCGAAGGCGGCGCGCCGCTGGACCTGCGCCCCTACACGGCCGGCGGCACGCTGGAATTCGACTTCAATGCGCTGGACCTGGCGCAAGGCGGGGTCTATTTCGCCATGCGCTGCGGGCCGGAGTGCTACCGCAAGGTGAACTATGTCATGCCCGGCAAGGCCCTGCAAGGCAAGGGCTGGCAGCACCTTGCCTTCCCGCTGGCCTGCTTTGTGCGCGCCGGCGACGACTTCAGCAAGGTGGCGATGCCGTTCTCGGTGGAAGGCAATGGCAGCGGCCAGGTGGCGCTTGCCAACATCAGGTTCGTCAAGGGTGGCACGCCGAACGCCACTTGCCCGGATTACCGCACCGAATCGGTCACGCCGGACACGCTGAACCATGACTGGGCGCTTGGGTGGTGGCTGCCGCGCCATGAAAAGAAGCTCGAGGAGAACCGCAAGCTTCGTGCGGCGGGCAGGAAGCCCAAGCTGGTCTTCATCGGCGACTCGATCACCGAAGGCTGGGAAAAGTCCGGCCAGCCGGTGTGGCAGCGCTACTACGCGAAATACGATGCGGTGGCGCTGGGCTTTGGCGGCGACCATACCGAAAACGTGCTGTGGCGCTTGCAGCACGGCGAGGTGGACGGCCTGGCGCCGAAGGTGGCCGTGCTGATGATCGGGACCAACAATACGGGCGACCGCAACGACGACCCGAAGGCCACGGCCGCCGGCGTCAAGGCCATCATCGACGAGCTGCGGCGCCGCCTGCCGCATACCAGGTTGCTGCTGCTTGCGGTATTCCCGCGCGAGGAACAGCCGGCGGCTTACCTGCGCCGCCTTAACGAGCAGGTGAACTCGATCATTTCGGGCTACGCCGATGGCCGCCACGTGTTCTTTGCCAATATCAATGCATCCCTGTTGAATGAGGATGGCACGCTGTCGCGCGATGTCATGCCTGACATGCTGCATCCGCAGGAGAAGGGCTATGACATCTGGGCCCGCAGCATGGACCCGGTCCTGCAAAAATTGCTAAAGGAATGAAGACATGAAGAACATCATGCGTGCAGCCGCTTGCGCAGGCTTGCTGGCGGCGGCGTGCGCGTCTCCTGCGGCATGGGCAGGCAACTGCGCCACCAACGCCGCGCCGCGTGCCGTCGACTATCCGTGGATGACGATCGAGCGATGGAAGCAGATGAATGCCGGCCAGGTGGCGCGGGCGGAAAAGGGCAATATCGACGTGATGTTTGTCGGCGATTCGCTCACGGAGATGTGGCCCGTGACGCTCTGGGACAGCAATTTCGGCCACCTCAAGCCCGCCAATTTCGGCATAGGCGGGGACCACACGGGAAACCTGTTGTGGCGCCTGAAGCAGCCTGCCATCGCCGCGCTCAAGCCGAAGGTGGTGGTGCTGATGATCGGCGTGAACAACATCAACCTGTGCAACGAAAGCCCCGACGAAGTCTTCACGGGCATCCAGGCCGTGCTGGCGATGCTGCGCCAGCATTATCCGGCCGCGCGCATCCTGCTCAATGCCGTGCTGCCGGAAGGCTTGCCGGATTCCGGCGAGCGGCGCCGGGTCGTGGAGCTCAACCAAAAGGTGCGTACCCTGGGTAACGGCAAGACCGTGTTTTTCCACGACTATGGAGCCCGCTTCATGGGGGAGGGCGGCATGCTGTCGACCGAGTTGCAGCCTGACCTCCTGCACTTCTCGGAGAAGGGCTACCGCATCCTGGCTGGCGCGATCAGGCCCGATATCGAAAGCCTGATGAAATAGGCTGCGCAATTTCATTTTTGGCGTTGGCGGTTTTTGCAATTGCGGCACCGGGGGGCAACGCCCACAATGCCTCTCATGAAACCGCACTATCACGTACTGGACGGCCTGCGCGGCACCGCTGCTTTCAGCGTGTTTGCCTTCCATTTCCTGGAAATGCTGGTGCCAAGCCTGGAGAAGAACCCCATGCCGCATGCCTTCCTGGCGGTGGACTTCTTCTTTGCGCTGTCCGGTTTCGTGTTGGGGCACGCATACGACGGGCATGGCCTGGCCCCGGCACAGTTCTTTGCGCGGCGCCTGGTGCGCCTGCATCCAATGGTGGTGGCAGCGATGGTGGTTGGCATCCTGGGCTACATGCTTGACCCCTTCGTCGGCAACGCGCAGCAAGTGCTGGCGCCGGGAAAGCTGCTGCTCACGTTCGCCCTCAGCCTGCTCCTGTTGCCGGTTCCTGCGCTGCCCAATTATTTCGGCGAGACGCACTCGGTCAACGGCCCGGCGTGGACGCTGTCGCAGGAGTATGTCGCCAACCTGCTGTTTGGCTTGTTTGCTCCAAGCCTGGGCCGCCGCTTGCATGTCTTGCTGTGCGCCGCCAGTGCGCTGGCCTTGCTGTGGACTGCAAAGAAGTTCGGCAACCTTGGCTACGGGTGGGGCTGGGACCATTACTGGGTGGCGCCGGTGCGCCTGGCCTGCCCATTCCTTCTCGGGCTGCTGGTGTACCGCATGAGACTGCGGATGTCGGTACCAGCGCCATTGATCGTTCTTTCAATGCTGCTGCTCGCCGTGTTCTGCGCGCCCACGTTCGGCGCGGCCAACTGGCTGTTCGAAGCGGCCTGCGTGATCGTGGTCTTCCCGCTGGTGCTGATGGCCGGCGCCGGCTCACGGCAGCCGGAAGGCACGACCGGCGCGGTGGCGCGCCTGCTGGGCGAGCTGTCGTATCCGGTCTATATCGTGCATTACCCGTTCATTTACCTGTTCGCCCACTGGATCTGGAGCGCCCATCCATCCAGGCCGGTGCTGGCGTCAGTCATCGTTGGGCTGTATTGCGGCGTGACTCTGTTTGCGCTGGGCTTGTCGCGCTGGTATGACCGGCCGGTGCGCGCATGGTTGTCACGGTCTTTGCTGGAACACCAGGCGCGCCGCAGTCCGTCCGGCGTCCAGGTGCCGTTGTTGTAACCTGTAGTCTCCTCTACCTATTCCGGTAGTTTTCGGGGCGGCTTCGGCCGCCCCTTTTTTCGAGGAACCCATGAAATTGAAGAATACGATCAGTCTCCTGTCCGCTGCAGTAGCAATGTGCTGCGGTACTGCGCTGGCCGCGCCGGAAGGCAAACCGTGGATGAATACCCAGCTTGGCGCCGCGCAGCGCGCCGACCTGGTTGTCAAGGAAATGACCCTGGACGAAAAACTGAAGCTGGTCTTCGGCTATTTCGGCATGGATCACGAAGGAAAGAAAACCAAGCGTCCCCAGGAATCGCACGACCAGTCGGCCGGCTTCGTGTACGGCGTGCCGCGCCTGGGCATTCCCAACCTGTGGGAGACGGATGCCGGCATCGGCGTGGCCAGCCAGGCCGGTCCCAATGCACGCCCGGCCACCGCTTTGCCTTCGGGCCTGAACACGGCCGCCACCTGGGACTTGCAGACGGCCTACGCCGGCGGCGCCATGATCGGGGCCGAGGCGCGCGGCTACGGTTTCAACGTGCTGCTGGCCGGCGGCGTGAACCTGATGCGCGATCCGCGCAACGGCCGCAATTTCGAGTATGGCGGCGAGGACCCGCTGCTGGCGGGCAAGCTGGTTGGCGCGCAGATCAAGGGCATCCAGTCGCAGCGCGTGGTATCGACGCTCAAGCATTTTGCGCTGAACGACCAGGAGACTGGCCGCACCACGCTGAACGTGAAGATCGACGACCAGTCGGCGCGCATGTCCGACCTGCTGGCCCTGCAGATCGCCAAGGAAGAGGGCAATCCCGGCGCCGTCATGTGCTCCTATAACCGCGTCAATGGCGTGTATGCCTGCGAAAGCAGCTACCTGCTGAACGAGGTGCTGAAGAAGGATTGGGGCTTCAAGGGCTGGGTGATGTCGGACTGGGGCGCGACCCACAGCACGGTCCAGGCGGCGAATGCGGGCCTGGACCAGCAGTCCGGCATGCCGTTCGACCTGTCCGACTACTTCGGCCCGCCGCTGAAAGAAGCGGTGCTGAATGGCTGGGTGGCGCAGGCACGCCTGGACGATATGGCGCGCCGCGTGCTGCACGCCATGTTCGAGCAAGGCGTGGTGGACCATCCGGTGGCGGTGGAGCCAGCCAGGATCGACTTCAATGCGCACGCCGCGGTGTCGCTCAAGGACGCGCAGGAAGGCATGGTGCTGCTGAAGAACAGCGCGAACGTGCTGCCGCTGGATAAGTCCGTGAAGCGCGTGGCGGTGATCGGCGGCTATGCCGACAAGGGCGTGCTGGCAGGCGGCGGCTCCTCGCTGGTGTATCCGGCGGGCGGCAATGCGGTGCCGGGGCTGGAACCGAAGACCTGGCCTGGCCCGGTCATGTATTACCCGTCGTCGCCATTGAAGGCCCTTCAGAAGCGCCTGCCATCGGCCCAGGTTTCCTTCAGCGACGGCGTGGACAAGGCAGCGGCGGCCAGGCTGGCGCAGGAGAGCGACGTGGTGGTGGTGTTCGCCACCCAATGGACCGGCGAAGCGCTCGATGCTGCCAACCTGTCGCTGCCGGGCAAGCAGGACGAACTGATTGCGGCGGTGGCGGCAGCGAACCCGAAAACCGTGGTGGTGCTGGAAACCGGCGGCCCGGTGACCATGCCGTGGCTGGCGAAAGTTCCGGCCGTGCTGGAGGCCTGGTACCCGGGCTCCAGCGGCGGCGAGGCGATTGCCAGCGTGCTGCTTGGCGAGGTGAATCCATCCGGCCACCTGCCGGCCACCTTCCCGGCCTCGGAAGCGCAGTTGCCGCGCCCGGTCCTGGACGGCTACCCTGAGGTGGCGGACAAGCGCTTCGACGTCGAATACCGCGAAGGCGCGGCCGTTGGCTACAAATGGTTCGACCAGAAGGGATTGCAGCCGCTGTTCCCGTTCGGCCACGGCCTGTCCTACAGCGACTTCACCTTCTCCGGCCTGTCGGCCGGCGTGAAGGACGGGGCATTGCAGGCATCGTTCACCGTGAAAAACGTCGGCAAGCTGTCCGGCAAGGAAGTGGCCCAGGTGTATGTTTCCCCGCTCAAGGCCAGGTGGGAGGCGCCGAAGCGCCTGGCCGGGTTCCAGAAAGTCGACTTGCAGCCGGGCGCCGAAGCGCGCGCTTCGGTGACGGTCGATCCGCGCCTGCTGGCCATGTACGATTCCGCCAGCAAGACGTGGAAGGTGGCGAAGGGCGATTACAAAGTCATCCTCGCAGCCGATGCCGCCGGCAGCAAGGCGGTCAGCACCGTGGTGCACCTCGATGCGGCGGTCTATGACGTGAACGGCAAGGCTTTGCGCCAGGCGCGTTGAGGCGGCGGGGCGGGGCGCACGATTAATTGCTCCGCCTGACTGGTTGAACTGTTATGATGCAAAGAGCAATGTTGACGCATTGCGCGGAGACAGTTCAACCACCCGGGAAAAATGCAAGAGTTCTTCAAGAAGGCGCTGCTGGCACTGATTGGCATTGTGGTGGCGGACGCATTGCTGGCGTCATTCCTTATCTACGAGAGTTACCTGTCGGTCTCCCTGGTGGCGACCAACCGGCCAGGCGCGGGTTGGCACTATATGACCAACTCCGACGTGGAAATGGGCGGCACGTCGGCCGTCCGCATTCCCGACCTGCAGCGCGAGCAGCTGCGTTTCAATTTCAGGCTGACGGACGTTGGCAAATATCCCTTCGCTTCGGCCGGGCTGGTATTGCACGATGCGCAGGGCCGGCTGGCGCTGGTGGACTGGACGAAGTACTCGGACATCACCTTCCTTGCCAGGTGCGCGCCGGCCAACTCCATGATCTTCAGCGTTTCGACCTTTGACGACAAGATTTCCCAAGCCGGCAAGTTCCTGACCTACCGTTCACCGGGTACTTACTTTTCGTGCAACGAACGTGGCGTGCCGATCACGATCGACCTGACGCGGCTGGCGATCCCGGACTGGTGGTTCAGCACCGTCAACCTCGACCTGTCGCACCAGGGGTATGAACTGAACAAGGTCGCAAAGTTCGTGTTCGGCACCAGCAGCCAGAGCCCGCACAATGTCGATTCCTACCTCGATATCAGCGAGCTGACCCTGCATGGCCGCGACTACCGCTATATCGCCGCACTGGTGATGCTGCTGCTGGCCAGCTGGGCGGCATTTGCCTGGTGGTTCTTCCGCGCGCATTCCGAGGCCCTGACCGCCAGCCTGAACTCCAGGATGAAAAAGGACCTGCCGCTGGTCGCTTATCGCCAATTAACCCTGGAACCTTATAAGGATAAAGAAAAGGCGACCATCCTGAAGTTTATTGCAACGAATTTTACCAATCCCGATATGGATCTTGAATTCGTTGTCACCTCGACCGCAACCAACCGCAATAAGGTCAACGAGGTGCTGAAAATGGAACTGGGCATGACTTTTACCAGTTACCTGAATAAATTGCGGCTGACCGAAGCCGCACGCTTATTGCTTGAAATGGAATCGGCGACAATCGCCGAAATTGCCTATTCGGTCGGTTATTCAAACGTTTCCTATTTCAATAAGCTGTTCAAGGAAGAATATGGCTGCACGCCCAAATCCTTCCGCAGCCTGACCACCCAGCAGGACCAGTCGAGCGCCCCGGCCGGGACCGAAACGGTGTCGCAAAACGGCACCGAAACCGCCTGACGGACTTGCACTACCTGCAGAACTAATCGCAATTTCTGCATTTTGCTAGAAATTCCCCCTGGGGCGTTACCGCCCCGAAGGGTCTCCCTCCTATGCTTGGCCTGTGGCTTAGCTTCCGCTATCCACTTCAGGATCGATTGTCAAATAAGCAAAGACTGGGGGCGCACGCGCCACCTGGCATAACGGAGACACCCATGGAAAAGATATTCAGAGCCCATCCGCAACGTGGCTGGAACAGGACCCGGATTACAGAAAGCATTTTACCGGCCGATTTTGCGCCGGGCGGCTCGTTGCGCAGCTAGCGCGCAGCGGTAGTTTTCTGGAATTAATTCGAAACCTGTTTCCTGAGCGGCGAAGATGAATACCTCCAAAAAAGCGCACCGTATTGCCCTGTTATTTAACGCAAATAAGAGTTTTGACCGCGAAGTTATTTCCGGGATTGCCGCCTATCTGGGCAGCACCCGCGCGGCATGGGATTTATTCCTGGAAGAAGATTTTCGCCTGCGCCTGGCCGGAATTGAGCATTGGCAGGGCGATGGCATTATTGCCGATTTCGACGATCCGGCTGTGGCCGCTGCGCTGTCACGCTGCCGCGTGCCGGTGGTGGCGGTGGGCGGCTCATACGCCGGCGAGGACGAGTACCCGCAAGGCGTGCCCTATGTTGCCACCGACAATTTCAAGCTCATCAAGCTGGCCCGCGACCATCTGATCGACGTCGGCCTGCACCGCTTTGCCATGTTCAGCCTGCCCAAGGCCAAGGAGAACCGCTGGGCACAGGAGCGCGAAATCGCGTTTCGCAGCCTGATGGCGGCCGACCAGATGGAGGCCGAAATCTTCCGCGGCTGCGAGACCAGCGCTTCGGCCTGGGATGAATCGGTGGAGGGCCAGATTGCCTGGCTGCGCAGCCTGCCGAAACCGGTCGGCATCATCGCCGTCACGGATGCCCGGGCGCGCCAGCTGCTGCAGGCCTGCGTCATTGCCGGCATCGCGGTCCCGGAGCAAGTGGCGATCATCGGCATCGACAACGACCCGCTGGTGCGCATGCTGACCCGGATTCCGCTCAGTTCCGTGATCCAGGGCGCGCAGGAGATGGGACGCACGGCGGCGCACTTGCTGGACCAGATGCTGCATGGGGTGCGTCTGTCGAACACGCGCATCCTGATGCCGCCGGCCGGCATCAATGTGTTTGCTTCGAGCCAGCACCAGCCGGTGCGGCATCCGCACGTGGCGCGGGCCAAGCATTTCATCCGCCAATACGCCTGCCAGGGGATCAAGACCCACCAGGTGGCCGAATACGTGGGCGTGTCGCGCTCCTCGCTGGAAGCCTACTTCAGGCAGGAACTGGGATGCAGCGTGCACGACCTGATCCTGCAATTCAAGCTCGATGCGGCCAAGGCGGGGCTGGAATGCGGCGAGCGCAGCATCGCGGACGTGGCGCTGGGATGCGGGTTCACCTCCACCCAGTACATGCACCTGGTGTTCAAGCGCGAGCTGGGCTGCACCCCGCGCGCCTACCGCGACAAAGTCATGGCAGACGCGGGATAAAGCAGTTTCACCGCCCCAAATGAAAAGGCCGCACATTTCGATGTGCGGCCTTTGTTTTGAGTGCCTGACCCTGCGGGTCAGGCACTGGATTGCCGGTTTGCTTACCAGAGCGTGCCGTAGACAGTCGCCAGCGCTACCCCGATAATTGCCGACCCGGCCAGGAACGCGCCATCCACACGGAACAGCGAAGTATCCACATGCAGGTGCTTGACGGTGCCATCGCGCTTGGCCTCGGCCAGCTTGCTGATCAGGACCATGCCGGCCACCACGAACCAGAACACGATGAACATGCGGTCCAGGAACGGAATTTCGGCCAAGCCAGCCTCGGTGACCTTGGCAAAGCCGATCGGCACCAGGAAGGACAGGTCCATCATGGTCGGCAGGAATTTCAGCACAATCGAGCCGGCCAGGCCGCCGACGGTGGCGAACATCGCAGCGCCGGAAGTGGTTTTCTTCCAGAAGAAGCCCATCAGGAACATGGCCAGGATGCCCGGCGAGACGAAGCCGGTGTATTCCTGGATGTACTGGAAGCCGCCTTTCTTGTCGATGCCGAGCAGCGGTGCAATCAGCACGGCCAGCGCCATCGAAACGACAACGCTGACGCGGCCAATCCATACCATGCGCTGCTCGGTGGCCTGCTTGTTGAAGGTCTTGTTGTAGATATCCAGCGTGAAGATGGTAGCGATACTGTTTGCCTTGCCGGCCAGCGAAGCCACGACGGCGGCGGTCAGCGCTGCAAAGGCCACGCCTTTCAGGCCCGATGGCAGCAGGTTGAGCAGGACAGGGTAGGCGCGGTCCGGATTCAGCTCGCCGCCCTGGCGCATGGCATCGCCCAGTGCGCCGGATTTGTCCAGGGCATAGGCAGCGATGCCAGGCAGTACCACGATCAAAGGCATCAGCAGCTTGAGGAAAGCCGCAAACAGCAGGCCTTTGCGGGCGGTCGGCAGGTCGGCGCCCAGGGCACGCTGGGTAATGTACTGGTTGCAGCCCCAGTAGTTCAGGTTGACGATCCACATGCCGCCCAGCAGGACCGACAGGCCCGGCAGGTCCATGTAGTTCGGGTCTTCGCGCTTCAGCACCATGTCGAAGTGGCCGCGCGCCACGCCGAACAGCTCGGACAGGCCGTCCAGCGCGCCATGCTTGCCGGCCAGGCCGGCCACCAGGTCGAGTGCCAGCCAGGTGGTGACCAGGCCGCCCACGACCAGGCAGGCCACTTGCACCACGTCGGTATAGCCGATCACCTTCATGCCGCCCAGGGTGATGATGGCGGCGAAAACGGCCAGGAACAGCATGCATGGCAGCAGGGCGATGCCCGACAGGCTGGAAATCGCCAGCGCGCCGAGGTAGAGGATGGAAGTCAGGTTGACCACCACGTACAAGCCAAGCCAGAACAGCGCCATGGTGGTTGCCACCGCTTTGCCGTAGCGCTGCTCAAGGAACTGCGGCATAGTGTAGATGCGGTTCTTCAGGTACACCGGCATGAAGAACACGGCCACGATGACAAGGGTGGCGGCTGCCATCAGCTCATACACCGCGATGGCCATGCCGATCTTGTAGCCGGAGCCGCTCATGCCGATGAACTGCTCGGCCGAGATGTTGGACGCGATCAGGGAGGCGCCGATGGCCCACCAGGTCAGCGAGCCTTCGGCCAGGAAGTAGTCATGCGAAGCCTGGCCCGAACTGTTCTGCTTGCGGCGGTAGATCCAGATGCCGTAACTGGCGACGGCGATGAAGTAAATCAGGAAGACAATCAAGTCTAGGTTTGAAAAGGTACTCATGCGTTGCTCACGTGTGGAGGTTGTCTCTGGGCTGGGCTGGCGCCGGGGCCCTGTTATATTCAAGATGCGCTCGCATTATTGCCCATTCCCCGGCATCGCAGACTGCTTTGCGGGGCAGTTCGCCAGAATCGTTTCAAGCCTTGGTGATTTTAGTAATTGAATCCCCATGCCCCGGATAGCAGAATGGCATGGTGCCAATATCGTGTGCACAGGAAGCCGATCTTTTAATGATGACCAAACCCTTTTCCGGCTCCGCGCCAGAGGCGGACGAACACCGCCTGTTCACTCTCAGAAACGCCAGCGACATGCTGGTGACCATCAGCGAATACGGCGCCGCCCTGTGTTCCTGGCGCGCGCCCGACCGCTATGGCCGCATGGCGGAAGTGCTGCTGGAACCGGCGCGCGCCGCCAACCCCGCCCTGTGGCAAGGACGCCACGATGGCCACGACGTGGTGCTGCTCCAGATGGGGCCCGGCAACGCCGTGGCGCAGATGGCGCGCTATCGCCTGGACGATGACGGCAGCCTCGTCGTCGAACATGAAGTCATGGCGATGGCGCCGGTACCGTTTGACGTGGCCCTGAACCCTTGCTTCAACCTGAATGGCGGCGTAGCCGACGTCGGCGACCACATGGTGCAGATCGACGCCGACTACTACGTCGAAGTGGATGCCGTGGGCACTCCCGTCGGCGTCGCTGCCGTCGGCGGCACAGCCTTCGACTTCCGCCAGCCGGCTCCGATCGGCGCCCGCCTGCGCTGGCCCGATAGCCAGGTGCGCATGAAAGGGGGCTTCGATCACTGCTTTTTCGTGCGTAACCACTTTTCAGGCGGGCAGGGTGACTTGCGGGAAGTGGCGCGCGTGTACGAGCCGGGTTCCGGGCGCTGCCTGCAGATCCACACGACCGAGACGGCCGTGCAGTTCCGCGCCAGCCACAAGGGCGGCTTCTGGCTGGAAGCCAAGGCGCATCCCGAGCTGACCAGCGCCGCCTGGCCGCACATCATCGTGCTGCCGGGGCAGGTATACCGGCAGACCACCGTCTACCGGCTCTCTTTGCAAATATGAGGAAGGGCTAGGCCGGTTTCAGGCCGCGGTAGGCAAACTGCCGCGCCCTGACTTCACCTGTGCCGGCGCTGTAGATGCCGACTTTCAGGCTCAGGAAGCCGCCAAACACGTTGTGGTGGAAGCCCGACACCTCCATCTGCCATGGATGCTTGATCCACTTCACGCCATCGAAGGAATAGTGGAAGGTGACGATGTTGCCGCGGTTGGCCAGCTTCAGGTGAACGGTACTGGCCTGGACTTTTCCGCGCATCCAGCCTTGTTCTTCGCTGCAGTGGTAGGTGAATATCTGCGTCGGGCTGAAGCCGATGCCGCAGTAACCGCGCTGGCTGTAGTACAGCAGCAGGCCGCCTTGCGCGCCCGCGGAGATGTCGAGCACCACCGAGGCCTCATAATCGCGGTCGCCCACGATGCAGGTCAGCGGCGAACAGTCGCTTGGCGAGCTGCCCTTGCCCTTGATGACCAGCCCTTTGCTGTCGTAGCGGGCGCGCGCCATTTCCCCGGGCGCCGGGTCGAAGAAGCTCCACTGGATGCCGAACCTGTCCGCGGAAAAATCGTCGGACAGGGCCTGGCCGTTGGGCGAGGGGTGGCCGCCTTTCGGCTTTGGCTGCGCCTTCGACAAAGTGCCGCCGCGCGCGCGAAACCAGCCATCGCTGGTCCATTCGACCGGTTCCAGCACGGCCTGGCGGCCGAGCGTGCGAAAGCCGTTCTCATAGGCGTGGTACACCATCCACCAGTCGCCGCCCGGCCCTTCGACGACCGTGGCATGGCCGCGCGACCACCACGGTTCGTCCGCGCTGCGGGTACGCACGATCGGGTTGGCAGGGCAGTCCTGCCATGGCCCGTGGATCGAGCGTGAACGCGCCACGATCACCATGTGGCTGGTCGGCGGGCCGGAAGTGCCGCCAACGGCGGTCACCAGGTAGAACCATTCGCCGCGCCGGAACAGCTTGGGACCTTCCGGCGCGAACATCTCCACGACCCAGTCTTCCGGATAGCGCCACGGGTTGTAGACCTGCTCCAGCTGGCCGACGGTGGCCAGGCCGTCGTCGGACAGCCCGATGCGACGCACGCCGTTGAAGAACAGGTAGCGCTTGCCGTCCTCGCCGACCGCGTGGCCGGGATCGATGCAGCCCGCCAGCTTGAGGTCGACCGGATCGCTCCACGGCCCGCGGATATTGTCGGCGTGGATGACGAAGATCGAATCGCCGGCCGGAATGTAGATGAAGTAACGACCATTGTGCTTGACCAGGTCCATCGCCCACACGGAGCCAAGCGGCTTGGTCAGCGCAGCGCAGACAGGCGCCCAGTTGACCAGGTCGCGCGAATGCCAGATGACGGCGCCGGGATAGGACAGGAAGGACGAAAACGTCATGTAGTAGTCGTCGCCGTCCTTCAGGATGGTCGGGTCGGGGTGGTCGCCCGGCACGATTGGGTTGAGGTAAGTGCCGTTGCCCAGGTCCGCCTTGCGCTGGCCTTCGATGCCATATGCCGCGCCACGCGGGGCGCCTGGCGCGCAGGCAGCGCTGGCGCCCAACGGCGTGGCAGCGGCGCTCGCGCCGGCCAGGGCCAGCTTGAGCAAGCCGCGCCGCCTGGCCGGGTCGATTGCCGTTGGAGCTTTCTTCATTTGCCCGCAACCCTGGTGATCGATGGCGCCTTGCGCGACAGTTCGCTGTCGCCATTCACGGTCAGCTTGCCGGCGGCATCGTTCCATTGCAGCCTGGCCAGGGTGCCCTTGTTCTTTTCGTAGTCGTACGACACGCCATCGTCGTCATACAGCGCGAACTCGCCATCCTTGCCCGGGTAGACGCGGATTTCGCTGATGGCCTGCTTGCTCGCGGTGGACTGGATGTCGGCGCCCAGCGGCACGATGGAGCCGGCGCGCACGAAGACCGGGATCTGGTCGATCGGCGCCGCCACGCGCACCCAGCGGCCGCCGGCCAGTTTCTCATTGGTCCAGAAGTTGTACCAGTCGCTGCCCGCCGGCAGGTAGACCTCTTTTTCGGTCTGGCCCTGTTCCGTCACCGGTGCAACCATGAAGGCCGGGCCGAACATGTACTGGGTACCGATATTGGCCACCTTCGGATCGTTCGGGAAGTTCATCCACAGTGGACGCATGAACGGCGCGCCGCTGTCATACGTTGCCTTGGCCAGGCTGTAGATGTAAGGGATCAGCTGGTAGCGCAGGCGGTCGTAGCGCGCCATGACGGTTTCGGCCTGCTGGCCGAATTCCCAGATCTCGGCGTGCTTGCGGTCGCCGTGCAGGCGCAGCGTCGGCAGGAAGGTGCCGTACTGGAACCAGCGGGTGAGCAACTCAGGGTAGTCGTGGTTCTGGCCGATGGTTGCCTCGGCGCCGCGCGGGTCGAGCAGCGGCGGCTTGGTGGCGCTGGTGCTTTGCGGCAGCCATTGCCAGCCGCCGATGTCGTTGCCCCAGTAGGCGATGCCGGAGGCGGTCATGTTCAGGCCGGTCGGCACCTGGCGCGCCAGCGCTTCCCACGAAGGATGGATGTCGGAAGACCAGAACAGGGCACCGGTGCGCTGCGAGCCAAGGTAGGCGGCGCGCGACAGGATCAGGGCGCGCTTGTTCGGCTTCCAGGCGCGCATGCCCTGCTGAACGCTTTCCACGTGCAGCAGCGGGAACACATTGCGATAGCGGTCGCCGGAACCGATCGAATAGAAGTGGCCATCGGGTACCAGGTCCGGTTCGGTTTCGTCCAGCCACGGATAGTCGAAGCCCTGCGACAGCACATTGTCGCGCATGCGCTCCCAGAACCATTGGCGTGCTGCCGGATTGGTGGAGTCGATCAGGGCGCCGGCGCGGTCGGAGCGGAAGGGCAGGCCGTCGACAGTCTTGCCGTCCTTGTCCTTCAGGAAGTAGCCTTTGGCATCCAGTTCATTGAAGTAGCGGCCGGAGGTTTCGAAGCGAGGCCAGACAGAGACGATCGACTGCATGCCCAGGTCGTGCAGCTCCTTGTTCATGGCGGCGGGGGTGGGGAATTGCGCCGGATCGATATCGAGCTGGCCCATGCGGGTCCAGTAGAACCAGTCGACCACCATCACGTCCAATGGGTACTTCTTCTGGCGGTAGGTATTTGCCACGCGCAGCACTTCCTGCTGGCTCTCGTAGCGGGCCTTGGACTGGATCAGGCCAAAGGCGGCCTTGGGCGGGATCGGCGTCTTGCCGGTCACGCGGGCATAGCCGGAGTAGATTTCTTCGGGCGTGGTGCCGGTGATGACGAAGAAACTGACACGTTCGCCGACATTGGACGAGAAGGAGGTGCGGCCATTGATGCCGCCGATGAAGCGGGTGGCCGAAGGGTTGTCCCACACGATGCCATAGCCCTTGGACGACACCATGAACGGCACGCAGACGGATTCGCCGCCCGGCGCGTCGTACCAATGCTTGCAGTCGAGCACACGGCCGCGCAGGTCGAGCGGACCGGTCGATTCCTGGTTCTGGCCCATGCCGTAATAATGCTCGTCCGGCGGCGCGCTGAAGGTGGCGCTGGCCTGGTAGGTCTTTTCACCGGCGACGGTTTGCGGCGCCAGGTCCCAGCCCGTCATGTCGAGCACCAGCTCGCCCCTGGCGTTGCGTACCTGGAGCCCGACCGGCGCCAGTTGCGGCGCGAAGTATTTTTCCATCTGGCTCGGCACGCGCGGTTGCGGGGCGGGGGCGACGCGCAGGTTCATTGCCGGGGACGCGAAGGTGTCGCCATCCTTGCCGCTGCTGTGGCGGAAAGCCGAATTGTCCGAGTTCTTCGGCAGGATGCCGTAGCCAGGACCCTTCAGGGCTTCGGCCTTGTCGGCGGCAATCGTGACATGGACCACGTTCGGGCCGTAGGCTTCTACCGAAACCCAGGCGCCATTGCGGTCAAGGGTGGCGATCGGTGCCGCCAGTGCCGATGCCGAGGCGCCCAGCGCCAAAGCGGAAATCGCAGCCGCCAATGGCTTGCGCTTGCAATGCAACTTCATGACATCTCCTGATTATTGTTGAATGAGTTTGTGCTCGAGCAGCCAGTCTTCGGCGCGGCGCGGCCAGTTCGATGCATTGCCGTTGCCTGCGCGCATAGCCATGCCGTGGCCGCCGTGCTCGAACACCAGCAATTCGGCCGGGACGTGGGCACGGGTCAGGGCCTGGAAGTACTGGATGCTGTTGTCGGGCGGGACGTAGCCGTCGTCCTGGGAGTGAACCAGCAAGGTGGGCGGAGTGCCGGCGGTAACCTGCTTTTCGAGGGACATCAGCTGCACCAGCGATGCCGGCGGCTTGGCACCGAGCAGCGCCTTGCGCGAGCCATCATGTGTGGCCGGGCCTTCCATGGCGATCACCGGGTACATCAGGATGGCGAAATCTGGACGTGCGCTGACGTCATCCAGGGCGTTGCCGGTGCGGCCGGCGGGATGGTTGAACAAGGTAGAGGCGCTGGCTGCCAGGTGGCCACCGGCCGAGCTGCCCATTACGCCGATGCGGTCAGGCGCAACGCCATACTTCTCGGCTTGCGAACGGACCAGGCGGATGGCGCGCAGCACGTCCTGCAAAGGCGCCGGGTGGCCGTAGTCGGACAGGCGGGACTTCAGCACGAAGGCGGTGATGCCAATGCTGGATAGCCATTGCGCATACTGCCGGCCTTCTCGGGTGAAGGAGAGAAATTCATAGCTGCCGCCGGGGCAGATGATGACGGCGGTGCGGGCGGGGCGGTCGAATGAGGCTGGATAGACTGTCAGCGAGGGCTGGCTGATATTGCTGATGCGCTCACCATCGACGCGTTCGGGGCCGGGGTTGGGCCGGGCGTTCGGCACCCCTTCCGGCCACAGGGGCACAACGGTTTCTTGGGCGTGGGCGCCGCCGGCGGTCAGCAACAGCAGGGCCAGTATCCATGCTCGCATAGCTTCTTATCTCCAGTATTTTTTTACAAACCGGACCATCTTTGCAGACTGCGCAAGGTGCCGCAATTACGAAAATCACCGAGCTGGGGAATGATTTACCGCAAGCGCTTGACGCCGGGCGTCAATCCTCCCAGCGCAAGTGGACAACCTTGTAGCCATTGTCCTTGATGGCCTTGAGCAGGGAGGGCAGCGCCTCGACGGTGGGCTGGTTCGCGTCGTGCATGAGGATGATGCCGCCGCCGGTTTGCCCCAGCCGCGCCACCAGGCGTTCGACCAGGGCGGCGCCGCGCATATCGTTCGGCATGTAGTCGTCAATACCAAGGTCCACCGAGGCTACCGTCACGTTCTTTTCCTTGAGCGCGGCAAGGATCGGCGGCGTTTCCTCCAGGTATGGGAAGCGGTAGGCCGGCGGCGGGCCGCCAAACACTTTGGTGAATGCCTGTATCCCCTTATCGAGATCCGCCAATTGCCCGGCTGGTGGCATCGCCCTCAATGATGGATGGGCGAAGCTGTGCAGGGCCGCGGTATGGCCGGCTTGTGCCACGCGCTTGCCCAGTTCGGGATGCTCGGCAAGGTTGGCCCCGGTCATGAAGAAGGTCGCTTGCACGCATTGTGCCGACAGGGTCTCCAGCGCGCGCTCGATCAGGCCGGGCAGGGGACCGTCGTCGAAGGTCAGCACCACTTCGCCTTTCTGCAAGGGGAGCGGCCCGTGTTGCACCGTGCCGTAAGCCGCGAATTCGCGCTTGAGGGTCAGGGTGCGCGACGTGCCCAGGGCATCTGCGGGGCATGCCATCGCGGCAACCGGGGCGGCCAGGCTTGCGCACAGCAGCAGGGAAAGAGAGCATTTCTTCATGTGTGCCTCAGAGTTTCAGGAACCAGCGGCGCCGGTAGCAGGCCCACAGCACCAGGAACTGGAGCAGCAGGTAGAGCAGGCCAAAGGTGAACGAAGCCGCGTAAGGATCGAGCACGCGGCTCAATGCCTCCTGTCCGGCGATCCGGATCGATGCCGGGGCGTTGCCGGCCGCGCTCCAGTTGTAATCAAGCAGCGGGGCGACAAGGAAGCTGGTGATATATGCCAGCAGGGGATTGGCGCCGTAGACCTGCAAAGGGAACAGGAGTTGGCCGGACTTCGGGGTGGTGGCGAGCAGCGTGAACGTGCACAGGAGGACCAGGGAAAAGCCGCCGCTGAACAGCGCGAATGTCGCGGTGTAGATATTCTTGATGATGGGGCAGACCCCGCTCAGCGCCATCGCTGCCGCCATCAGGAGCACACCGCTGGCAAAGGCGCTGAGCGCAGGGAGCTTGACCTTGCCGCTCCTGAATGCGACACCGGCCAGCACACCGATCAGGATGCTGGCGCAACTGGTGTAGGCATTGAGCAGGCCGTCCGGGTCGAACACGACCTTGCCTTCCACCGGCCACCAGGTGAACATGTGCGGGACAGTGAATAGCTGGCGGTCGATATAGGCGGGCCAGCTTCCGACAGGGTCGAAGCGTGGCGCGCCGAAACCCGGCACCGGAACGTAATAGAGCAGAGCCCAATGGGTGAGAAGAAGAAAGGCCGTCGCCGCGCCAATCAGGCGTGCATCGAACGCCGCTGCGCCGCCGGAGGTGCGCCGGGTCGCCAGCAGGACCACGGGCAGGGCGAGGGCGAAAGCGAGGCCAATCTTCTGCAGCACGCCGGGAATGCGCAAATGGGCGAGGTCGAAGGCGGGATAGGCATTCAGGAACAGTCCAATCGCGAGAAGCATCGCCGCGCGCCAGAGCCCGTGCCGGAGCAATGCGGCTTTCGACTGGCCTGCCGATATGCGGTGCGACAGCGAAAACGGCAGCGCCGCTCCTATGCAGAACAGGAAGGCCGGCGCCACCATGTCGATCAAGCTGACGCCTTCCCATTTTGCATGGACCATCCACGCATACTGCTTCTCCCACGTTCCAGGGGTGAGGTTGAACAGCATGCCAATGATGCTGAGGCCGCGCAGCCAGTCGAGCGCCTGCCAGCGCGCCGCTGTCGTATTCGTCATCACTTCCCCTTCAAGTATTGCCAGTCGACCGCATCGGCCGCAGGGCCGGCGTTCACTTCCACCCGGTTGGCACCCGCGGCCAATTGCACCTGCCAGCGTGCGATGTGGCCCACGACGGCTTGCTCGCCCAGATCAATGCCGTTGAGGCGCAGCCGGGCGCTTGGCTGGTTGCTATACACCTTGATTTGCGTATTCGCCGCGGTGCGGCGCGTATGGCGGCGCGAGGTGATGTAGACCATGGGACGCGAACTCCAGTTGGCCTGGTACCAGTAGAAGGCGTCCTTCTTTACCTGCCGGTCGAAGCTCACCAGCCCCTTGTCGTTGAAGCCTGGTGTATCGCCTTCATTGCGTCCTGCCGATGGAAAATCGAAGCCGACCCAGACGAATGCAGCCCACAGCCACGGCCGTTCGGACAGCTGGCGCCATGCCGCCTCGTGGTACAGGGCCTGGTATTGCTCGGGGTGCCAGCGTCCGGCGGGAAGCGGACGGCGCGGCGGATCCTCCTGCTGCAGCACGCTGGCGCCGGCTCCGTACTCGCTGACCGACTGCGGCGTGGACGGGCGCCTGGCGTGGTTCGCGTCGAGGAAGGGGCCAAGGTCGCCGAACTCTCCTTCATACCAGCCGAAGTACACGTTCGAGCCGACGGCATCGGTGTGCGAAGCTTGCGCACCGTCGATCGGGCCGCAGCAATTGGCGTAGACGGTCGGGCGGGACGGATCCTCCTGCCGCGCCAGCCGCTGCAGAGAGGACAGGACACGCGCGCTGGATGCGTCGCTCTGGTAAATCTCATTTCCGAGGCCCCACACCATCACCGACGGGTGGTTGCTGTTCTGGCGCACCAGTTCGCGCAACTGCTGTGCGCTATTGGCGAGGAAGGCTTCGGAGCCGCTGACCGCGGCCGTCAGCGGCAGCTCGGTCCAGACCAGCCATCCGGCGCGGTCGGCCAGGTCGTAGGCGCGCTGCGGATGCTGGTAATGCGCGAAACGCAGCCCGGTTACGCCAAGGTCCGACAGGATGCGGTAGTCGGCGTCGATATCGTCGTCGGTGGTGGCGATGCCTTTGCCGGGCAAGGTAGTCTGGTGCACGTTGACGCCATGCACGCTGTAGCGCGCGCCGTTCAGCAGCAAGCCGCGTTGCGGATCGAGCCGGAGATCGCGGATGCCAACCGGGAACGAAAGCTGGTCTGCCGTGGCTGGCTTGGCGCCATCGATGGCCAGCTCGGCCTCGCTGGTGTAGAGGTAGGGATCGTTTACGCCTTGCCACAGATGCGGCGCTTCCAGCGCGCCGGCAAGCATTACTTCCGCATTGCTGCGGGCCGCAATAGCCACCTCCTTCTGCACTGTGGCGACCACCCGCTGGCCGGCATCGCGCAGGCGCACAGTGACAATGGCGTTCACGCTACGGGGAGCGTCGTTGCGGATGCGCGCAGTCCAGGCCAGTTTAGCGCCTCGGGTCGATACGCCAGCAGCGTTGAAATACACCCCGGGCCCGCCATCATCCAGCATATCGAAGTGAACTTCATTCGTTGTGACCAGGCGAACAGGCCGGTACAGGCCGCCATGCATCGTGTAATCGCCAGCCAGCGGCGCCAGGCCGGCATCCGGGCTGTTATCGACGAGGACCACGATGTCGTTGCCGCCGGCTTCCAGCAAGTCCGTTATATCGAAGCGGAAGCGCGCAAAACCGCCGGCATGCCGTCCTGCCTGGCGGCCATTGACCCAGGCTTGCGCGGCAAATGCCGCGCCATCGAATTCGAGGAAATGGCGCGTTGCGTCGCGCTTTTGCGACAGGTGCAGCGTGCGGCGATACCAAGACGGTCCGCGGTAAGCATCGAAACTATGGGGCAGGGCGACCGGCTGCCAGCCATGGTCGCCCGTCCTGTAAAACTGCCATCCGGCATCCAGCGCAAGCGTCTGGCGTCCCTGCGCGAAGGCAGCGGACGATGCCAGCAGCGCAAGACAAAACCACAAGGTGATCGTTTTCATAAGTGGAGCATTCTCCACGCCTGGGCCGCCTGCATCAATTGCCCTGCAAGATTTCATTGAGCGCCTTGGTGTTTTTCACAATTGCGCCGCTCCTGCCCGGCCTTGCAAAATCGCTTCATATAAAGAGTCGATCCGGCATAGATCGCATAGGGAGACGAGGATGAGTACTGCATACAAGCGTATTGTGGTGGTCGGCGGCGGTTCGGCCGGCTGGATGGCGGCAGTTGCCCTGGCTACCGCGCTGCCCGCCAGCTCGGTGGAGCTGGTCGAATCGGAAGAAATCGGGATCGTCGGCGTCGGCGAAGCGACCTTCCCGTCGATCCGCCATTTTCACAAGCTGCTGGGCATCGACGAAACGCAGTTCCTGCGTGCCACGAACGGCACTTACAAACTCGGCATCGAATTCCGCGACTGGCGGACGGCCGGTGAAGACTATTTCCACACCTTTGGCGATTTCGGCGGCTTGAGCGGGCCGCGCTCACTCTGGGGCCAGTACCGCCGCGTCGGCGATGCCGGCCTGGGCGCCTTGGGTGAGCAATGCCTGCCAAGCGTGATGGCCAGGGAGGGGCGCTTCCAGCTGGCGGCATCGGAAGCGCAGCAGCAGTTCAGCTACGCATACCATTTTGACGCCATGCTGTACGCCGCCTTCCTGCGCGAGTTGGCGCTGAAGCGCGGCGTGCGGCGCACCGAAGGACGCATCGTGCAAGTGGCGCGTGCCGCGGATGGCAGCATTTCGCAACTGAAGCTGGAAGATGGGCGTGTGGTCGAGGGCGACCTGTTCGTCGATTGCTCCGGCTTTGCCTCGCTGCTGCTCGGCCGCACGCTGAAAGAGCGCTTTGTGGACTTCGGCCGCTGGCTGCCGGTGGACCGCGCCTGGGCCTGCCCGTGCGAGCGCAGCGGGCCGGAACTGGCGCCGTACACGCGCGCCACGGCGCTGGAGGCCGGCTGGGCGTGGCGCATCCCGCTGCGCAATCGCACCGGCCATGGCCACGTGTTCTCCAGCCGCTATATCGACGAGGAACGCGCCCGCGAACAATTGATGCAGCAGCTGGACGGAGCGCCGGTGGCGGAACCGCGCCTGCTGCGCTTTGCCACCGGCCACCGCCAGCGTTTCTGGGTGAGTAACGTGGTTGCGCTGGGCCTCTCCTCGGGCTTCCTGGAGCCGCTGGAATCAACCAGTATCTTCCTGGTGCAGAGCGGCCTTGGGCGCCTGATCGAAATGCTGCTGCCGGGCGCGCGGCCGGCGCCGGCGGAGATCGCGGCCTACAACACCGGCATGCTGCGCCAGTTCGAGCGCATACGCGATTTCATCATCCTGCATTACTGCCTGACGGCGCGCCGCGACAGCCAGTTGTGGCGCGACATGGCGAGCATGGAGCTGCCGGAAACGCTGGCCTTCAAGATCCACGCATGGCGCCAGTCCGGGACCCTGCACCAGTACGACGAGGAAGGTTTCGACGCCACCAGCTGGCTGGCGATCCATGCCGGCATGGGGCACTGGCCCGAACGCGCCGACCCTTCGCTGCACGACATTTCGCAGGAAGATGCCTTGCGCGCCCTGCGCTTCAGGCGCGACAGCATCGCCGCCACCGTTGCCGGCATGCCCACTCACCAGGATTACCTGCAAAGCGTGCTGGCGCGCTGACCGGGACACTGTTCATAGGAAGTTCGATGAAACGACGAGACTTATTGAAACATATGGGAGCAGCCGTACCTGCAGCCGCAATCTCCGGCGTAGCGCGCGCCGCAGCCGACACCCTGGCGCCGGGCGCTACGACCGCGATCGCCTCCGGCCCATTCAAGCCGGAATGGGAATCGCTGGACAAATACCAGGTGCCGGATTGGTTCCGCAACGCCAAGTTCGGCATCTGGGCTCACTGGGGCCCGCAATGCGCACCGGAATTCGGTGACTGGTACGGGCGCCTGATGTACGAGGAGGGCAGCGATGCCTATCGCAATCACCTGAAGAAATACGGCCACCCGTCGCAAGTGGGCTTCAAGGATGTTATTCAGCGCTGGAAGGCCGAGAACTGGGACCCGGACAGCCTGGTCGCGCTGTACAAGAAGGCTGGCGCGAAATACTTTGTCGCCCTGGCCAACCATCACGACAACTTCGACACCTACAACAGCCGCTACCAGCCGGAATGGAATTCGACCAGGATTGGGCCGGGCAAGGACCTGATCGCCGGCTGGAGCAAGGCCGCTCGCGCCAACGGTCTGCGTTTCGGTGTCAGCGTGCACGCCGCCCATGCGTGGACCTGGTATGAGCTGGCGCAGCGTTCGGACAAGAGCGGTCCATATGCCGGCATTCCTTACGACGGCAACCTGACCCGGCTTGATGGCCTTGGAAAATGGTGGGAGGGGATCGACCCGCAAGCGCTTTACGCGCAGCGCCACCCACTCAGCAAAACTGGAGCCGAGGGTGGCGTGTGGGACGAGCAGTGGCACTGGGGCGGAGGTGCTTCGGTTCCGGACAAGGCGTACTGCGACAAATTCTTCGACCGCACGCGCGACCTGATCGATACCTACGATCCGGACCTGGTGTATTACGATGACACCGTGCTGCCCCTGTACCCCTTCAGCGACGTCGGCCTGCGCCTGGCGGCCCATATGTACAACCGCAGCATCGCCACCAAAGGCAAGCTGGAAGCTGTCGTCAACGGCAAGATCCTCAATGAACAGCAGCGCCGCAGCATGGTGTGGGACATCGAGCGCGGACAGAGCAACAAGATCGAAGAACTGCCATGGCAGACCTGTACCTGCATCGGCAGCTGGCACTACGACCGCCGCATCTACGACAACCGCGCCTACAAGAGTGCGCAGACCGTGGTGCATACGCTGATCGACGTGGTCAGCAAGAACGGCAACCTGCTGCTCAGTGTTCCGGTGCGCTCCAATGGCACTATCGACTCGCAGGAGACCGCGATCGTCGAGGAAATCGGACGCTGGATGGCGCGCAACGGCGAGGCCATTTATGACACGCGCCCCTGGGCCGTGTTTGGCGAAGGGCCGGTGATGGAAGAAGCAGCCGCGCCGATGTCGGGCGCAGGCTTCAATGAAGGCAAGGGCAAGCCGTTCTCGTCGGCCGATATACGCTTTACCGCCAAGGGCGATGCGGTGTATGCCTTCGTGATGGGCTGGCCGCAGGATGGCAAGGTGCTGGTCCATGCCCTGCGTGCTGCAACGCCGCACCTGAAGAAACGCATTGCGCGCGTTGAACTGGTGAGCACTGGCCGCCCGCTGGCTTTCCGCCAGAGCGCCGATGGCCTGCAGGTCACAATGCCGGCATACAAGCCTGCGCTGGCTTACGCCAACGTGCTGAAGATCACCTGACAAAGCGCCTTTACATATTTTCGTTTGTTGCATTGGTGATTTTCGCAATTGCCGCTCGATAGGCCCAAAGGCAGAATGGTTTGCCCGGCAGACGATATAAAACAGACAAGCGGAAATATCAGCGCGGCGCGGGCTCCGGGCTTACCCCGCCAGGCACTCCAAAGTAGTGCGCAGATCACGCTCCGATACGGCAGCATGGCCGCGCCAGATGAGCACACGGTGAGTAACCAATACCTTAGAACGAGAGGATTCAGAGTGAGACACTTGAGGAAGACAGCGATTGCCGCGGCCGCGGCCCACATTGCACTGCTGGCGAGCGGCGCCGCGTTGGCGCAAACGGCGCCCGCCGGCAATGGCAATGGAAACGGGCCCACCGTGGTGGTGGTGGGCCAGCGTGCTGCGCTGGAATCGGCGCAGAAGATCAAGCAGAATTCCGACGAGATCGTCGATTCGATCGTGGCCGACGACATCGGCAAATTGCCCGACCGCTCGGTGACCGAAGTGCTGCAGCGCATTCCGGGCGTGAGTATCGACCGCACCATGAATCGCGCCGACCCGATGCAGGGCCTGGGCGACGGCATCCAGCACTTTGCCGCGGAAGGCACCGGCGTGTCGGTGCGCGGCTTGAGCTATGTGCGCTCTGAACTGAACGGGCGCGACTCGTTCTCCGCCAACGGCGGCCGCGCGCTGAGCTTCGAAGACGTGCCGCCCGAGCTGATGGCCGGCGTCGACGTGTACAAGAATCCGTCCGCCGAGCAGATCGAAGGCGCGGTCGGTGGCCTGGTCAACCTGCGCACCGCCATGCCTTTCGATTTCAAGGGCTTCAAGTCCGCGCTGTCCGTGGAAGGCTCGCGCGCCAGCCGCAGCGGCAAGAACAAGCCGGCGGTGTCCGGCCTGGTGTCGAACCGCTGGGAAACCCCGATCGGCCAGGTCGGCGCATTGCTCGACCTGTCGCATTCCGAGATTTCCACCGCCAGCGATGCCATGGGCGTCAGCAACTACCTGCCGCGCACCGATATCGATCCGGGCCAGATGCGCTGGATCAGCCCCGGCGCGAGCTGGAATTCGAACACCTTCGACCGCACCCGCCAAGGCATTTATGGCGCCCTGCAATGGAAGAAGGACAATCTCTCGTCCGGCCTGACTTACTTCAAATCGAAGTACAAGATCCACACGGAAGAGAGCGGGTTCTTCATGACCACCACGGCTTCGACCCTTACCGTCGATCCGGGTGCGACTTACGATGAACACGGGGCCCTGTTGACGGGCGTGTTGCGCAATCCGACCGATGGCGGCTTCGGCCTGAGCAATGGCATCGGCTTCGGCACCGACGCGCGTATCACCGCACGCAAGGCCGACACCTCAGACCTGTCCTGGAACGGCCAGTGGCGCGCGTCCGACCAGTGGGTGTTCAAGGCGGACTTGCAGCACACCCGTGCCACCACCAGGGGCTTTGACAATACGGTTGGCCTGGGCGGCTTCATGCCCAAGGAAACGATGGACCTGAGGACTTCGCCGCCGACTTACACCTTCGACGCCGGCGACCGCGCCTGGCTGGCCGACCCTTCCCACTACTACTGGAGCTTCGCCCAGGAACACCGTGACAAGGCGGTGGCAACGCAGAATGCGGCGCGCCTTGACGCCAAGTTCATTTTCGATTCGCCAGTGCTGCAGGACCTGCGTTTCGGTGTACGCGCTACCAAGCGTGACGCGCTGACCAACCGTACCCATGGCGGCAATGGCGGCAACGAATGGCAGAACATTACGCAACCCTGGTCGGTCGGCAACAGCTGGCAGCCATACAGCCAGTTCGCTGTCCTGACCGATCCGCGCCTGGGGCAGAACTACAATACGCACACCTTCGGCCAGTTCTTCAACGGCAAGTTGCCTGCACCGCCGACGATTGTCGTGCCGACCCCGGCGACCGTTGCCGGCTCCTACGATGCCACGCCGCCGATGTTCCAGGAACTGCACGGCTACGCCAACTATTTCTGCGCCAACCCAGGGCCGACCGGCGATTGCACCAACTGGAAGCCTTCGCCATTCGGCGGACCGAGCGATACCAACGAACAGCACGAGCGCACCAAGGCGGCGTACGCCCAGTTGCGTTTCGCTTTCGACAGCCTGCCTTACCCGGTCGATGGCAATATCGGCACGCGCGTCGTGAGAACGCAAGCCAAGGCAGTTGGCATGTTCCTGTTCAGCCCTCCAACGGGAACCCAGCCGCCGGGCGTGCCGGTCATTGCGGAGATGGAAGAGAAACGCACCGTCGAGCATAACTACACCAACGTCCTGCCAAGCCTGAACCTGCGCATGAAGGTTGGCAGCGATCTGCAATTCCGCTTCGCCGCGTCGAAAGGCATGACGCGGCCGGACTTCTACATGATGCAGCAGTACACCACGCTGGAACAGAAGGTGAACACGCACACCGACCCGGTGAGCAACCAGCCGGTGCTCGATTCGATCGACTACAAGGGCAATGCCAACGGCAACCCGATGCTCAAGCCGACCACGTCGAACAACCTGGACCTGACGGCCGAGTGGTATGGCAGCCATGGCAGTTCGCTGACGCTGTCGGTGTTCAACAAGCGGCTCAAGGACATCATCATCAACCGCACGTCGTTCTATACCCTGAGCGACAGCGCCGGCACGGCCCATGACTTCCTGACCACCGGACCGGTGAACGGCGCCGAAGGCCGCGCCCGTGGCGCCGAAATCGGATTCCAGCACTATTTCGACAAGCTGCCAGGCTGGTTCTCGGGCATTGGCGTGTCGGGCAACTACACCTATATCGACAGCAAGCTGGACATGCACGCGCCGACCGGCCTGTGGTGCACGCCGAAGGGCACGCTGGAGGCCAATACGCTGCGTGACCTGGCCGGCTGCGATACCGACGGCCGTGTGATCGGCAACATGCCGCTGACGGGCATGTCCAAGAACGCCTACAACCTGGCCCTGCTGTACGACAAGGGGCCGTGGTCGGCGCGCCTGGCCTACAGCTGGCGTTCGAAGTACCTGCAAGTGATCAACGCCTACGGCAGCAATGGCACCGATGGTATCGACCAGAATCCGGATAGCCCGAACAAGGGCCAGCTGAATTCGGTGAACTACGCACTGCCGGTGTGGGGCGGCGCCTATGGCCAGCTGGATCTCGGCATGCAGTACAAGGTGACCGACAACCTGACCGTCGCGTTCAACGTCGGCAATGTGAACAACGCCATGTACAAGCAGTACGTGCAGCAGCACATCGGCATGAAGGAGCACTTTGCCAACTTCACCGGCCGCAGCTACTATCTGCAAGCCCGCTACTCGTTCTAAGATGGCCTGGCAGCACGCCCGCACGGCGTGCTGCCTTTTTGCTATGGATGACGCATGAAAAAAACTCCCAGCCGCCTCATGGCGGCGTTTTGCTTGATGGCCGTGCTGGCCGCGAATGCAAATGCCGGCCCGGTGCCGATTCCGCAACTGGCACACAAGGACGGGCGCTATGCACTGCTGGTCGACGGCAAGCCTTTCACCATACTGGGCGTCCAGGCGCATAACTCCAGCAACTATCCGGCCGCCCTGGACAAGGTGTGGGCTGCCGCAAAAGATGCGCACGCCAACACGGTCGAAATCCCGGTTGCCTGGGAGCAGATTGAAGCGGCCGAAGGCAGGTTTGATTTCAGCTACGTGGATACGCTGGTGGCGCAGGCACGCCAGAAAAATATGCGCCTTGTGCTGCTGTGGTTCGGCACCTGGAAGAATACCGGCCCGCAGTACACGCCGGAGTGGGTGAAATTCGACAACCAGCGCTTCCCGCGCATGGTCGACAAGGAAGGAAAGGTGATCTACTGCTTGTCGCCGTTTGGCGAGCAGACCTTGCAGGCCGATAAGAAGGCCTTTGTCGCCCTGATGGCGCACCTGAAGAAGATCGACGCTGCGCAGCGCACCGTGATCATGGTGCAGGTCGAAAACGAGGTGGGCACCTACGGCACTGTGCGCGACTTTGGCGCGAAGGCGGAGGCAGCCTTCCGCCAGCCGGTGCCCCCGGCTGTCCTCGCGCGCAAGAAAGCGCCTGTGCCGGGCGCCGCCAGCGGCACCTGGGCGGAGGTGTACGGCGCCTACGCCGACGAGTACTTCCATGCCTACGCTGTCGCCAGCTATATCGAGACGCTGGCCAAAGCCGGGCGCGCGGTGTACGACTTGCCGATGTACGTCAATAACGCGCTGCGCGATCCGATCGAGCCGGTGGCGCCGTGGAAGGGCAATTTCGCCAGCGGCGGGCCGACCTTCGACGTCATCGATATCTACAAGGCCGCCGCGCCCCATATCGATATTGCCGCGCCGGACATCTATTCGCCTGAATCGAGCAAGGTAGGCGCCACGCTGTCCCTGTTCCAGCGGCCCGACAATGCGTTGTTCGTTCCTGAGATGGGCAATGCGGCGGGCTATGCGCGGTATGTCTACCAGATCCTGGGCCGTGGCGCGATCGGCGTTGCGCCATTCGGCGTCGACTATGCCGACTACAGCAACTATCCGCTCGGATCGAAGCTGAAGGACAAGGCCATGGCCGAACCTTTCGGCAAGGTCTATGCTGCGTTCAGCCCGATGCAGGGGCAGTGGGCGCAGTGGGCGCTGGAGGGGCGTACCTTCGGTATCGCCGAGGCCGAGGACCGCAAGCCGCAAACGTTCGACGCAAAGGGCTGGACAATCAAGGCGTCCTTCCGCGAATGGCAGTTCGGGACGGCCAGCGGCGACGATCGTCCGGCCGGCACCGAGACGCCCAACGGCGGCGCGGCCCTGGCGCAGGTGGCGGACAACGAGTTCGTGGTGATCGGCCAGAACATACGGCTGGCCTTCGAGGGCGCCGGTGCGAATGCCGGCAAGCCGTCGATGTACGCCCGTGTCGAAGAGGGCCATTTCGACAAGGCCGGCAAGTGGATCATGGAGCGCAACTGGAACGGCGACCAGACCGATTATGGTATCAACCTGACCGCCAACCCTACGGTACTGAAGATCCGTCTGGGCACTTATTGAAGGGAGAACAGGCATGCAAGGTAAGCCTATCCGGAAAATCGTCATCGTCGGCGGCGGTACTGCCGGCTGGATGAGCGCCGCGCCGCTGGCGCTCAAGCTGGGCAAGGCCTGCGAGATCGTGCTGGTCGAATCGCCGGAAATCGGCACGGTCGGCGTGGGCGAGGCGACACTGCCCACCATCCGCTATTTCAACCATGCGCTGGGACTGGATGACGCCGATTTCGTCCGCAAGACGCAAGCCACCTTCAAGCTCGGCATCGAGTTCAAGGACTGGGGCCATCTTGGCAATCGCTTCTTCCACGGCTTCGGCGATTTCGGACCCGCCATCGAAAACCGTTCGCCGGTGACCTATTGGCTGCGGCTGGCCCGTGAATTCAAGGACATGCCGTCCTATGAAGAATGGTCGACTGCGACGGCAATGGCGCGCAATAACCGCTTCATGGAGCCCTACGGCGACCAGCCTGCGGTCACCAATGCCTTTTCCTATGCCTACCATTTCGACGCCAGCCTGTACGCAGCTTACCTGCGCGACTATGCAAGGGAGCGCGGCGTGCAGCGGATCGAAGGCAAGATCAACGAAGTCGAACAGCACCCGGAGACCGGCTTCATCACGGCGCTCAAGCTGGAGGACGGCCGCCGCATCGAGGGCGACCTGTTCATTGATTGCTCCGGTTTCCGCGGCCTGCTGATCGAAGGCGTCTATAAGGCCGGTTACGACGACTGGAGCGCCATGCTGCCGTGTAACAGCGCGCAGGCCGTGCCATGCGAAAAAGTGGAGCCGCTCACGCCTTACACCACGTCGACCGCGCGCGGCGCAGGCTGGACCTGGCGCATCCCCCTGCAGCACCGCACCGGCAACGGCCATGTGTATTGCAACGGCTTCACCAGCGATGACGAAGCAGGGCGCGTGCTGCTGGATGGCCTTGACGGCAAGGCGCTGGACAGCCCGCGCCAGCTGCGTTTTACCACCGGCCGCCGCCGCAAGTCCTGGATCAAGAACTGCGTCGCCGTCGGATTGTCGAGCGGATTCCTGGAACCGCTGGAATCGACCAGCATCAACATCATCGAAAACTCGGTTGGCTGGCTGCTGCAGTATTTCCCCGACCTTGATTTCCGCCCCGAGCTGGCGGATGAATTCAACCGGCTGGTGTCGCAGCGCTACGAGTACGTGCGCGACTTCATCATCCTGCACTACAAGGCCACGCAGCGCAGCGATTCTGAATTCTGGCGCTACTGTGCCAATATGGCGATTCCGGACACGCTGCGGCACCAGATCGACCTGTTCCGCGCGACCGGCCGTGTCACCCTCTACGATCCGGAGGGCTTCGGCGTTGCCTCGCATATATCGATCCTGATGGGGCTCGGCATCGTTCCGGAAGCGTACGATCCGCTGGTCGACCTGATGGATATCCAGCGCCTGCGCGAGCATTTCTCCCGCGTGCACGATTCGATCAGCCGGGCCGTTGCCGCCATGCCCGGCCACGGCCAGTACATTGCCCGCCTGGCAGAGGGAAAATGAGCGGCGCCCGTGCGCGGAATCATGAGCCGGATTGGTGAGTTTCATAATTGCGGTTGCCCCGCGCACAGGGCAACATTCCATTCGTCAAACATCTAACGCAGACAGGGAGAAGATTCAAGTGACGAATGCAATGCTGCCCGACGACGTGGAACGGGCACTGCTGGTAGGGCGGGTATGGCGCGAAGGCGCCGGGCCAGCCGTCGTGGTAGTGCGCCAGGGCGAAGTTTTCGACATTACTCGGACCGTGCCGACGGTTTCCGCCTTGCTGGAGCGTCCCGACCTGCAACAGCTGGTGCTGCAAAGCCCGGGTGAATCGCTCGGCCCGGCGCGCGAGTTGCTGGATAATCCGGCCGAACCCGGCGTCCGCATGCTGGCGCCGTGCGACCTGCAGGCGATCAAGGCTTGCGGCGTCACCTTTGCCGTCAGCCTGCTGGAGCGCGTGATCGAAGAACGCGCCAAGGGTGATCCGGCCCGTGCTGCCGAGCTGCGACGCGAGATCCAGTCGCGCATCGGCGCCGACCTGTCCGAGATCCGCCCGGGCTCCGGCGAAGCCATGCGCCTGAAGGAAGACCTGGTGGCGCAGGGCCTGTGGTCGCAGTACATGGAAGTTGGCATTGGCCCGGACGCTGAAGTGTTCACCAAGTCGCAGCCGATGTCCGCGGTTGGCCATGGCGACGCGGTAGGACTCCACCCATCTTCGAAGTGGAACAATCCCGAGCCGGAAATCGTGCTGGCCGTGAATAGCGCCGGCGTGGCACTGGGCGCAACCCTGGGCAACGACGTCAACCTGCGCGATATCGAAGGCCGCAGCGCACTGTTGCTGGGCAAGGCCAAGGACAATAACGCCTCGTGCGCGATTGGTCCCTTCATCCGCCTGTTCGACCAGCATTTCACCGTGGACGACGTGCGCAACGCCGAAGTGAGCCTGCTGATCGAAGGCGACGACGGTTTCCAGCTGGCCGGTACCAGCCGCATGCGCGAAATCAGCCGCGACCCGCTCGACCTGGTGGCCCAGACCTGGGGCAAGCACCACCAGTATCCCGACGGCTTCATGCTCTTCCTCGGCACCATGTTCTCGCCCACCAAGGACCGCGGCGCGGCCGGCGGCGGATTCACCCACCATTTGGGCGACCGCGTCAGCATCAGCAGCCCGGCGCTGGGCACCTTGGTGAACCAGGTGCAGCGCAGCGACCAGCTGCCGCCGTGGACCTTTGGCGTGCGCGCGCTGTACAGCAACCTGGCCCAGCGCGGCATCGCCATCGGGGAGTAAGCATGGCGGAACAAGCAATGGAATATGCGCGCTACGCCGACCTGGCGGGAAAGCTGGTGATCGTTACCGGCGGCGGCACCGGCATCGGCGCTGCCATCGTCGAAGCCTTCGCAGGACAGGGGGCGCGGGTTGCGTTCCTCGATGTCCAGGACAGGCCATCGCAGGAACTGGCCGCAAGCCTGGCGGCAAGTACCCACCCCCCGCGCTTCTACCGCTGCGACCTGACGGACCTGGACCAGCTTGGCGCAGTATTCGCCGCGATTGAGCGCGAATTCGGTGCTGCCGACATCCTCGTCAACAATGCAGCCAATGACAAGCGCCACCAGCCGTTGGACGTCAACGCGCAGTATTGGGACGACAGCCTGGCGGTCAACCTGCGCCACCAGTTCTTCTGCGCGCAGGCCGTGACTCCCGGCATGAAGGCCCGGGGCCGCGGCGTGATCCTGAATTTCGGCTCCATTTCCTGGCACCTGGCGTTGCCGGAGCTTACCTTGTACATGACTGCCAAGGCGGCCATCGAAGGCATGACCCGCGGCCTGGCGCGCGACCTGGGCCCGCATGGCATCCGTGTCAACTGCATCGTGCCGGGCGCCGTCAACACGCCGCGCCAGATGGCGTTGTGGCAAACTCCGGAAAGCGAAGCGGCCATCCTGGCGGCGCAGTGCCTGCCGCAGCGCGTGCAGCCCGACGACGTGGCAGCGCTCACCCTGTTCCTCGCCTCGTCCAACGCGGGCCGCTGCAGCGGGCGCGAATATTTTGTGGACGCAGGCTGGTACGGCGGCTGAAAACTGCAGCCCGTTCCAACAACCTTTTGAAAGCAAAGCATCATGACTCAACGTCGCTTCCGCTCCCAGGACTGGTTTGACAATCCTGAGCGCATCGACATGACCGCGCTGTACCTCGAGCGCTTCATGAACTACGGGATCACCGCCGAAGAGCTGCGTTCGGGACGCCCCATCATCGGCATCGCGCAGAGCGGCAGCGACATCAATCCCTGCAACCGCATCCACCTGGAGCTGGCCAAGCGCGTGCGCGAAGGCATACGCGATGCGGGCGGCATCCCGATGGAATTCCCGGTCCATCCGACCTTCGAAAACTGCCGCCGGCCGACCGCTGCCATCGACCGCAACCTGGCCTACCTTGGCCTGGTCGAGATCCTGCACGGCTATCCGATCGATGCGGTGGTGCTGATGACGGGCTGCGACAAGAGCACGCCATCGCAACTGATGGCGGCGGCCACCATGGACCTGCCGGCCATCGTGCTGTCGGGCGGCCCGATGCTGGACGGCTGGTTCGAAGGTGAACTGGTCGGCTCGGGGGCGGCCATCTGGAAAGGGCGCCGCATGCTGGCGGCGGGCCAGATCAACGAAGACAAGTTCCTGCAGATCGCAACCGCGTCGGCGCCATCGTCCGGCCACTGCAACACGATGGGCACGGCATCCACCATGAACGCGATTGCCGAGGCGCTCGGCATGTCGCTGACCGGCTGTTCCGCGATTCCTGCACCTTACCGCGAGCGCGGGCAGGTGGCTTACGAGACCGGCCGCCGCATCGTGGCGCTGGCACACGAAGACCTGCGCCCATCCAAGGTGATGACGCGCGATGCGTTCCTTGACGCGATCGTGGTCAACGCCGCCATTGGCGGCTCCACCAATGCGCAGCCCCACATCATGGCCATGGCGCGCCACGCCGGTGTCGAAATCACGCCGGAAGACTGGATGCATTATGGCTACGACGTGCCTTTGTTGTTGAACATGCAGCCGGCCGGGAAGTACCTGGGCGAGCGCTTCCACCGTGCCGGCGGCGTGCCGGCCATCATGTGGGAGCTGCTGCAAGCGGGCCGCCTGCGCGCAGAGCGTCCAACGGTGACCGGCCGCAGCATGGCCGCCAACCTGGAAGGCCGGGCTACCAGCGACCGTGAAATGATTTATCCGTTCGAGCAGCCGCTGAAGCAGCAGGCCGGCTTCCTGGTCCTGAAGGGCAACCTGTTCGATTTCGCGATCATGAAGACCAGCGTGATTTCGGAGGCATTCCGCCAGCGTTACCTGTCCACGCCGGGCCAGGAAGGCATTTTCGAGTGCCGCGCCGTGGTGTTTGACGGCTCGGACGACTACCACGCCCGCATCAACGATCCGGCGCTGGAAATCGACGCGCGCACCATGCTGGTCATCCGCGGTGCAGGGCCTGTTGGTTGGCCGGGTTCGGCGGAAGTGGTCAATATGCAGCCGCCGGACGCGCTGATCAAGCAAGGCATTACCGCCTTGCCGACGCTGGGCGACGGCCGCCAGTCAGGCACTTCGGACAGTCCGTCGATCCTGAATGCGTCGCCGGAAAGCGCCGCCGGCGGCAACCTGGCATGGCTGCGCACCGGCGACACGATCCGCGTTGACCTGAATGCAGGCAGCTGCGATGTGCTGATCAGCGATGAGGAGTTCGCCGAGCGCAAAAAACTGGCGCCGCCCCCGGTGCCGCCAAGCCAGACGCCGTGGCAGGAAATTTATCGCGCCACCGTCGGGCAATTGCAGTCCGGCGCCTGCATGGAGCTGGCGGTTTCCTACCGTGGCGTTGGGCAGGACCTGCCGCGGCATAACCATTAAGCCGCTCGCTGCGGCCAAAGGAATGAAATGAGCACCCCAAACGCAGTAGCCTCGGGCGCAGCGGCGGCATCTTCGGTGCACGCGCTTGAACATACCCTGTTCTTCGTGCTGCTGCAGCTGGTCATCATCGTGGTGGTCGCGCGGATCGCCGGCCAGCTTGCGCGGAAATTCGGCCAGCCCCGCGCTGTGGGCGAAATGATCGCCGGCCTGGTCCTGGGCCCTTCCTTGCTGGGGAGCCTGTTCCCGGAGGTGTCGAAGTTCCTGTTCCAGAGCGCGCCATCCCTGCCGATCAGCATCATCAGCCAGATCGGCCTGATCCTCCTGATGTTCCAGATCGGGATGGATTTCGAGTTTTCGCATCTGACCGACAAGCGCAATCGCAAGGCGGTCAGCTGGATTTCGCTCTTTTCCATCGGCCTGCCATTCGCACTTGGCGCAGGCCTGGGCGCATGGTCGGCGCCGGAGCTGGCACCGGACGTTCCTGTCCTGCCATATTGCCTTTTCGTAGGCGTCGCACTGTCGATCACCGCAGTACCCATCCTGGGCCGGATCATGGCCGAATATGGATTGACCCGCACTCACGTGGGGGCCATTGCCATCAGCGCAGCTGCGGTGAACGATGTCGCAGGCTGGATCCTGCTGGCGGTGATTTCGTCGCTGGCCACCGGCGAGTTCAGGCTGGAGGCCACCCTGATGCAGCTGGGGTTCCTGGTGCTGTACGTGGCGGCCTGCGTGCTGGTCGTCCGTCCGGCGCTCCGCTGGCTGCTGAAGAAGTACACGTTTGAGCATAAGCGCGTCAACGGCGACCTCATGGCCATTATGTTTGCCCTCATCTTCATTTCAGCGATGGCGACATTCAAGATCGGCATTTTTGCCATCTTCGGCGGCTTCATGATGGGCGTGCTGGTGCACGATAACCCTGCCTTCGTCGAAGCGTGGAAGAAGTCGGTCGGCGATTTCGTCATGGTGTTCTTCCTGCCGATCTTCTTCACCTACAGCGGGCTGCGCACCAATATTGCCGGCCTTGACTCGCTCGGGCTGTGGCTGTGGTGCTTCGTATTCCTGGCGGCGGCCGCCTTTGGCAAGCTTGGCGGCGGCTATGCAGGTGCCCGCCTGGGCGGCTTGAGCTTCAGCGAGAGCAGCACGATTGGCGCCTTGATGAATACGCGTGCGCTGATGGAACTGATCGTGCTGAACATCGGCTTCGACCTGGGCTTCATCCCGCGCGACGTGTTCACCATGCTGGTCATCATGGCCATCGCGACGACCATCATGACCGGACCGGCGCTGAGGAACCGCTTGCCGCGCATGGGACACGTGATTCCCGTCGGCGTCGACGCATAGGCCGGACGCGGTCAGGTGCCGAAGCGCTGCACCACGAACTCCACGAAGCTGGCCAGCTTGGGCGTCGACTGCCGGTCGCGCGGGTAGATCAGGTGCATCGGGCGGGGCGCCGGCCAGTACTTGCGCAGGATCGGCACCAGCCGGCCGGCCGCGATTTCATCGGCCAGCACGGCATCGGCCTGCATGACCAGGCCCAGGCCGGCCACGGCGGCCAGGCGCAAGGCTTCGCCGTTATTCGAACGCATGCGGCAATGGGGTGTGGTTCCTTCTTCCGTGCCAAGCTGTCCCAGGCGCCAGCGTGCGTCATGGCGCCAGTGGGAAAAGTCCAGGCAGCGGTGTTTCGACAGCTCGCCGGGTGTGCGCGGCGTGCCGTGGCGCGCCAGGTAGCCTGGCGAGGCGCAGACCATCATCTGCAGGGACGTCAGCGGGCGTGCCACCAGGGTGGAGTCCTTCAGCGGGCCAATGCGGATGGCGGCATCCAACCCTTCTTCCACCAGGTCCGACAAACGGTTGGAGAGGTCGAGCTCGAGATTTACCTCCGGGTTGGCCTCCAGGTATTCCGCCATGGCAGGCGCCAGGCAGCGGCTGCCGAAGGCCGCCGGTGCGCTGATCTTCAGCGTGCCGCGCGGGACTGTGCGCATGGCCAGCGCGCCGGTCTCCGCCGCATGCACCAGCTGCAGGATATGCCGGCATTGCTCGGCATACTGCCGGCCGATTTCGCTAAGGCTCTGGCTGCGGGTAGTCCGGTTCAGCAGGCGCGCGCCGACCAGTTCCTCGAGTGCCGCAATGTGCTTGCTGACCATCACGGTCGACATCTCCAGGGCGCGGGCTGCGGCGCTGAAGCTTCCCGCATCCACCACACGAACGAAAACCTCCATGCTGCGCATCTTGTCCATGCATTGTTAATCCTGAGTTAAAGATGTTGTTAATTCTATGGTATTTTTAATCCAGGCTCCAGGCCGGATACTGGCGCCATGACAACCATGACTCTCTCCCTCTGGCTGGCGTTCCTCGCCATGGCCCTCGCCACCACTTTCAGCCCGGGTCCCGCCGTGCTGCTCGCGGTATCCACCACACTAAGCCTCGGCGCGCGCCGCACGGCATACAGTTCCGCCGGCAATGCTGTTGGCGTATTCCTGGTTTCCTGCGTGGCGATGGGCGGCATGGGCTTGCTGTTCAAGGCATGGCCGCCGGCTTTCTCCGCGCTGAAGCTGGCCGGTGCCGCCTATCTCGCCTGGCTGGGCATCAAGCAATGGCGCAATGCAGGCAAGTCTGCGGCGGCGGCCCTGGCGAGTGCGCCGGAAGGCAGTAGCCGCGGCGCAGTATTCCGGCGCGGGATGCTGGTCGCCTGCAGCAACCCTAAAGCGATCCTGTTCTTTGCCGCTGTCTTCCCGCAATTCATGCCGCCGGGGAGCGTAGATGTGATGCGCTTCCTGCTGCTTAGCCTGACCTTTGTCGCCAGCACCCTGGTCGCGCATTTGAGCTACGTGCTGCTGGCCGCTACGGCTGGTGCGCGGATCATCTCCGGACCGCGCATGGCGATCCTGCAGCGCGGTACCGCATTCCTGTTCATCGCTCTTGCCATCGCCCTTGCGTTTGAATGATGTATACCAATCAAATACCAATTGGTTGATTTGGTGCTAAGATCACTTCCCTCGGCCGATTTGGCGTGTCATCAGGGGAGTGCACATGGATCGCAGGCGGTTTCTGGAGTTGACCGGTGGGGCGTCAGCAGCTTTGCTGGCTGGGTGCGGGGGCGGTGGATCGGGCGGAGCCCCATCTGTGCCGGTCCCGCCCGGGGAAACCGGTCCCGCCTGGGCCAGCCTTTCGGCAGCACTTGGCAGCCGCTTGCTGCGCCCCGGCGATACCGCCTATGCCGCTGCGAGCCTGTTGGCCAACACGCGCTTCGACAGCACGAAGCCGGCCGCCATCATCAAGTGCAGTTCGGTGGAAGACGTCAGGACCGGACTCGCTTTCGTGCGCAACAATCAACTGGCAGTCACGCCGCGCTGCGGAGGGCATAGCTGGGCAGGCACTTCGACTACCTCCGGTGTCGTGCTGAACGTCACGCCGATGAATGCAATCCAGGTCAACGCCAATGGCACGGCCAAGGTTGGCGCAGGTGCTCGGCTCGCGGAGGTGTACGACAAATTGATTGCCAATGGCGTCTGTATTCCATCCGGCACCTGCCTGACGGTGGGCATTGCGGGCATCACGATGGGTGGCGGCATCGGCATCCTCGACCGGCAATTCGGGCTGACCTGCGACAACCTTCTGGCGGCGGAGGTGGTGACGGCCGATGGCCGGCTGATTGCTTGCGATGAGAGCACGGAACCAGAGCTGTTCTGGGCCTTGCGCGGAGGTGGCGGCGGCAACTTCGGCGTGGCCACGTCCTTTACCTTCAAGACCCACAAGATCGAGGACATTACCGTCGCCCGCGCCGACTTCCATTTCCAGGACTTCGCTGCCATGTTTGATGCGTGGCAGCGTTGGCCGCAGTCGCTGCCGGACAATATCTGGGCGCAAATCTACATGCAGTTCGGTTCCGGTGGCGCTTCATGCACCGTCACTGCCTACTGCCTCGGCCCTTCCAGCTTCCTGCAACCCTACTGGAACGAGTTCCTCGCAGCGACAGGCGTGGCCAGTGCAGACCGGAGCACCGCCACCAGCCAGCTCCCATACCGCGATGTGGCCTGGAGCATGTGCGCCGGAATCCTCTTGAACGAGTGCAGCCTGAGCGGCTATTCGCCGGAAGGCCGCAAGACCCGCTATGACGAAGTGCTTAGCTCGGACTTCTTCAATGAGCTGCTGCCTGCAGCCGGCATCGCAGCATTGAACCAGTCCGTGAAAGACGCCATGGCGGCCGGCATCTCCGGCTCCTGCATCTTCGACCATATGGGCGGCGCCATCAGCCGCATCGCAGAGGACGCAACCGCCTTTGCCCACCGCAAGGCCTTGTTCAGCGTCGAATACGCCACCTGGCAGTCCCGTTCCGTCTACGACACCGCGTTCCCCAACCGCATGCGCGGTGTGATGAAAGCCTGGAGCAGCGGTGGCGCTTACGTGAACTATCTCGATCCGCTGCTTGGCGGCTGGCAATCGGCTTACTATGGCGCGAATTATGCGCGCCTGCGGAACGCCAAGAAGCAGTACGACCCCGGACGGGTTTTCAATCAGCTGCAGGGAGTAGAACCTGCCTAGCTTGGGCCAGCGCTTCCGTGATCCAGTACAGCAGCGCGGCGGCCGGGAAGGCAAGGCCGGTCAGCATGGCGGCACGCCAGCCATGGCTGGCCAGCATCCAGGCGCCTGTTGCCGAGCCCACGGCGCCGCCAGCAAAGAACAGCGCGAAGTAGATGCCGTTCAAGCGGCTGCGCACTTCTGCGCCCAGCGCGAACAGGGCGCGCTGTCCCAGCACCAGGTTGGCGGCGACGCCCATGTCGAGCACGATGGAGGCGATCACCAGCATGCCGATTGCGACGACGCGCGATTCCGGCATCCACAGTGGCAGCGCGAATCCTGCGATGCCGAGCAGCAGCGCCGCAGCGGTCGCCGGCAGCGTATAGCCTTTGTCGGCCAGCTTGCCGGCGACAGGCGAGGCGATGGCGCCTGCCATGCCGACCAGGGCGAACAAGGCAATGCCGGCCTGCGACAGGTGGAAGCGTTCACCTTCCAGTACCAGCGGCACGACTGTCCAGAACATGCTGAAGGCGCCGAACAGGCCCGCGTGGTAAGCCGCACGGCGGCGCAGCACCGGCGTGTCGCGGAACAGGTGCCACAGCGAGCCAATCAGCCGGCTGTAGGAAAGCGGTGCACTTGGAACGCGCTCCGGCAGCCTGGAGCGCAGCACGAAGGCAAGCAGCGCCACCATTACGGACGCAGCGCCAAACACTGCACGCCAGCTCGCGTATTCGGCAATCAGGCTCGCTGCCGGACGTGCCAGCATGATCCCCAGCAGCAGCCCGCTCACTACCTTGCCGACGGTCTGCCCGCGCGTCGCTTCATGCGACAGGTGGGCGGCGAAGGGCACCAGCACCTGGGCCGCGACCGAACCGAGGCCGATGGCCAGCGAAGCGGTCAGGAACTGCACTGAGCTGTGGCTCGCAGCCGCTGCCGCCAACGCAGCCGCGGCGAAGAGGAGGGCGGCGAATATGAGCTTGCGGTTTTCCAGCAGGTCGCCCAGCGGTACCACGAACAGCAGTCCAAGTGCATAGCCGGCCTGTGTCAGGGTAACAATCAGGCCTGCCGCTTCCGGCGAAAGCCCGGTTGCGGCGCTGATCGGGCCGACCAGGGTTTGCGCGTAATAAAGGCTGGCGACTATGAGGCCGCTGGCGCCCGCCAGCAAGGCCACCATGCCGCGAGAAATATCGTTTTTCATATTGAACTCCTGTCGAAGAAAGGTTGGAAACATTCTGCGGGCTGGCGCCAAAAAGATAATTAGCCAACAAATGCCCTATACTTTTCACATTAAGTGAACAATAGGAGCGCCATGGACCGCCTGAAAGCCATGCAAACCTTCGTCCGCATCGTGGAAGCGAACAGCTACACGAAGGCGGCGGAAACACTCGACTTGCCACGCGCTGCGCTGACGGCGACGATCCAGAAGCTGGAGGCCTACCTCGGCACCCAATTGCTGCAGCGGACCACGCGCACGCTTTCGCTGACCAGCGACGGCGCGGCCTACTTCCGGCATTGCCTGGCGATTCTCGCCGCGGTGGACGAAGCGGAAGCTCCATTCCGTATCAGCGGCAAGACGTCGCCGAAGGGACGGTTGCGGGTGGAGCTGGGCGGGGGCGTGGGGAGAAAGGTTGTGCTGCCCCGCATAGGAGAGTTCCGCCGCGCCTATCCGGAAGTCGAACTGTCGCTCAACCTCAGTGAGCAGATGGCGGACCTGGTGCGCGAGGGCGTCGACTGCGCCGTTCGCGTCGGCGAGCTGCAGGATTCTTCCCTCGTCGCGCGCCAGGTCGGCACCATGCGGTTTGTAACTTGCGCAGCGCCTGCCTATCTTTCGCACACCGGTGTGCCGCAAACGCTGGAAGACCTGGCGCAGCACACGGCAATCATGCATTTTTCAGGCCGCACGGGCCGGCCTTTTGATTGGATCTTTGCCGAGGGCGGCGCAGTGCGCAAGGTCGACATGGCGAGTTCGCTGGCGACCAACGATGCGGAAGGTTATGTGGCATTGGCCCTGCAGGGCCTGGGCCTGGTGCAGGTGGGCACCTACCTGGTAAGCAGCCACCTCGCCAGTGGTGCGCTCGTCGAGATATTGCGCGACATTCCGCCAACGCCATCGCCGGTATCTCTGGTCTACCCGCAAGGCCGCATGGCATCGCCCAAGCTGCAGGTTTTCGCGCGCTGGCTGGAAACGGTCTTTGCCGCCGAGCCCGACTTGCGGCGCGAAGCCCCGTGAGCACGTTATTGCGGCAGGGGAAGATTGATAATAGTATATTGCTGTTGAAATAATTCGGGCATCGCGATGAAGGATCCCTGCATCTCGCAAAATTCAAAAGAAAACTGGGGTAACAGGGTTCTCAATCTGGCGTCCATTTTCCTGCCGTGGATCCTGATGGCGGCAATGGCCTTCAGCGTCAAGACGCAGCTTGCGCCGACAGTCCCGACCCTGCTGATCTTTGCCGTGTTCTTCGGCCTGACCGTGGTTGGCGTCGCGATCGGCATGCATCGTTATTTCACGCACCACGCGTTCAAGACCAGCGAAGCAATCAAGGTGTGCCTGGGTGTGCTAGGCACCTGGGCGATGCAGGGCGACATTACGCGCTGGGTGGCCGACCATCGGCGCCACCACCGCTTCGCCGACAAGCAATTCGACCCGCATTCGCCGTGGTATTCCGACCGCGGCCCCATTTCGAACCGCTTTCTGGGCTGGTTCCATGCGCACACGGGCTGGATGATCTATGGCCGGGTCTCGCAGCCAGAACGCTATGCGCCGGACTGCCTCACCGATCGCAGTATTGCTCTTCTGTCCAAATACTACTGGCCGGTTGTGGCCCTGGGGCTGGCGCTGCCCGGTGCGGTCGGCTATTGGGCCGGCGGCGAGGATGAAATGGTCCGTTGCATATTCTGGGCGGGCGCCGCGCGGGTCGCCTTGCTGCACCAGTTGACCTGGTCCGTTAACTCGTTTGGCCATCTGTTTGGGCGCAAGGTGCCGGGCAGCGACAACGAAGCGCGCGACAACATCTTCTTCGCACTGCTGTTGCTTGGCGAGGGCCTGCATAGCCACCATCACAGGCGTCCCACTTCGGCGATGAACGAGCCGAGGCACCTCGATCCTGGCGGATGGCTGATCCGCGGGTTCGAGAAGCTCGGCTTGGTGTGGCACCTTCGATAGGCTGCCTGCTTACTTGATCGAGAAGCGTACGCTCATCGCGCTCTTGTCGGGGAAGACAATCGCTGCAACGACTTTGGTGCCCGGGCCGACTTTGTCGCCGGTCTTGGCGACCAGGGTATTGCCGCTGCCCGCGGACAGTGGCAGCTCGGACTTTTCCGTGCCTTTCAGGATCGTCAGCGTGCCCGAACCGCCTGTCATCGGGATGTCCTTGCCGTGGTCGTCGACGTAGATCGTGGTCTGGCCGTCCTTGTTGACCAGTTCAAACTGGATGTCGCCAGCCGTTTTCACGATGCCGCCATGCCTGGCCGGACTTTCATGGGCCAGGGCCTGGCCACTTGCGATCGCCAGCGAAAATGTGATCAATGCCATCAGTTTTTTCATTGCATACTCCAGAGTTTTGCGGCAGCTGAAAAGGGCGCTGCCGCTTGCCCGTTGAATCAATAAGTCAATAAGTATCGCCATTGCCGGATGCGAGCAACTGCTCCAGCGGTTTGCGGCCCACCAGCCAGAAGATCAGTGGGGTCAGCAGCGAGTCGAGCACGGTGGAACTTACCAGCCCGCCGAAGATCACCACCGCAACCGGATGCAGGATTTCCTTGCCGGGTGCCTCGGCCGACAGCAGCAGCGGCGTGAGCGCGAAGGCGGCCACCAGTGCCGTCATCAGGACCGGCGTCAGGCGCTCCAGCGAGCCGCGCACGATCATTGGCCAGCCGAAGGTTTCGCCTTCAAACTTGCACAGGTTGACGTAGTGGCTGACCTTGAGGATGCCGTTGCGTGTTGCGATACCGGCGAGGGTGATAAAGCCCACCATCGACGCAACCGACAGCGAGACGCCGGCAATCCACATCGCCAGCACGCTGCCCACCAGGGCGAACGGTATATTGCCCATGATGACCAGCGCCAGGGTCGTCGAGCGGTAGCGCGAGTACAGCACCAGGAAAATCATCAGCACGGAAGCCAGCGACAGGCCGACAATCAGGCGCTGTGCCTGTTCCTGCGCCTGGAACTGGCCTTCGATGCTGGCGAAGTAGCCGCCAGGCAGGGCCGTGGCATCCACTGCCCCGCGCACGTCGCCGATGATGCGCGACATGCTGGAGCCATCGGTATTGGCGTACACCACGATGCGGCGGCGCCCATTTTCGCGGCCAATCTGGTTGGGACCATCGCTTTCTTCCACGCTGGCGACGGTCGATAGCGGTATGCGGCCGGCCGGGCTGTCCAGCATCAGGCGCTCCAGGTCTTGCGGCGTGCGCCTGGCATCGGCCAGGCGCAGCACCAGGTCGTAGCGGCGGGCGCCGTCGATGACCTGCGTGACGCGCTTGCCTTCGGCCAGCGTTTCGAGTGCTTCCAGAACCTGGCCTGGCGCCAGGCCGTATTGCGCAGCTTTGCGGTAGTCGATCCTGATCTTCACTTGCGGGATGAGGACCTGGCGCTCGACCGAGAGGTCGACCAGGCCGGGCACCGATTGCAGCTTGCCGCGCAGGCCGTCGGCCAGGCTGCGCAAGGTATCAACGTCGTCGCCGTAGATTTTCAGCGCAACCTGGGCCCGCACGCCGGACAGAAGGTGGTCCAGCCGGTGCGAGATCGGCTGGCCGATCGCCACCGAAGCTGGAATCACCGACAGTTGCGCACGGATAGCCGCCATGATTTCCTCGCGGCTGCGCCTGGAAGGCTTCAGGTCGACGTCGATCTCCGAGGAGTGCACACCTTCAGCGTGTTCGTCGAGTTCCGCGCGGCCGGTGCGGCGTCCCACCTTGGTCACTTCCGGCACCTGTGCGATCAGGGTCTCCGCCAGGGAGCCGAGGCGGTTCGCTTCAGGCAGCGAAGTGCCGGGCGTGAAAGTCATGCCCATCACCAGCGAGCCTTCATTGAAAGGCGGCAGGAAGGCGCGCGGGAAGAACGGTATAGTTGCCGCAGCCAGGATCACGACCACCAGCGCTATCGACAGGATGGCCTTGGTGCGCGGGAAGCACCAGTCGAGCAGGGCGCGGTCCCATTGCTTCAGGCGCTGTACCAGCGGGCTGTCGCGATGGGTCTTGTGCAGGGAAGCCGGCAGCAGGTAGTAGGCCAGCACCGGCGTCACCGTCATGGAAACCAGCAGCGAAGCCAGGATCGAGGCGATGTAGGCGATACCCAGTGGCGCGAACAAGCGTCCTTCAATGCCGGGCAAGGCAAACAGCGGCACAAAGACCAGCACCACGATGACCGTGGCGTAGACGATGGCTGAACGCACTTCGACCGACGCGTGCCAGATCACTTCCAGCACCGATGATCCGTCCGCATGGCGCTGCCGCAAGCGGCGCTGGATGTTTTCCACGTCCACCACCGCGTCGTCCACCAGTTCGCCAATCGCGATGGCCAGGCCGCCCAGTGTCATGACGTTGATCGATTGGCCAAGCAGGTGGAAGGCGAGGGCGGTCACCGCCAGCGACAGCGGAATCGCCACCAGCGAGATCGCCGTTGCGCGGGCGCTGAGCAGGAAGGCAAACAGCACGATCGCAACCAGGATGGCGCCGTCGCGCAGCGCTTCCACCACATTGCCGATCGAGGAGTCGATGAAGTTCGCTTGCCGGAACAGGACCACCGGCGCCGCCAGGCCTGCCGGCAGGCCCTGTTTCAGTTCGCCCAGCGCGTTTTCAATTTCACGCGTCAGGCGCACGGTATCGGAGGCTGGCTGCTTCTGCACGCTCAGGATCACGGCCGGCTTGCCGTTCATGCCGGCGTCGCCGCGTTTGAAAGCTGGCGCATAGCGCACGCCGGCCACCTGTTCCAGCAGCACCGGGACGCCGTTGCGATGGGCGACGGCGATGCCGCGCGCATCTTCCAGGCGGCTGGTACGGCCCAGGTTGCGGATCAGGTACTCGCGGCTGTTCAGGTCGATAAAACCGCCGCTGGTGTTGGCGGCAAAGCCGCGCAGGGCAGTCTCCACCTGTTCCAGCGTAATGCCAAACTGCGCCATGCGTGCCGTGTCTGGCTCCACCCTAAGCTGGCGCACTTCGCCGCCAATCGGTATCACTTGCGACACGCCGGGAATCGACAGCAGGCGAGGGCGCAAGACAAAGTCCGCATACTCGCGGGCCTTCATCGGATCGGTCCTGGCGGCATCGATCGGCAGGGCAATCAGCATGATCTCGCCCATGATGGACGAGACAGGCCCCATTACCGGCGTGACGTTGCCCGGCAACTGCTCTTTGACCAGCGTCATGCGCTCGCTGACCAGCTGGCGATTGCGATAGGCATCGGTGCCCCAGTCGAATTCGGCGTAGACGATGGACAGGCCAACGCCGGAAACCGAGCGCACGCGGGTCACACCCGGCATGCCGTTCAAGGCAGTCTCGATGGGGAAGGACACCAGCTGCTCGACTTCTTCCGGCGCCATGCCGCCGGCTTCCGTCAGCACGGTGACTACGGGCTTGTTCAGGTCCGGGAACACGTCGACCGGAGTATTCCGGGCTGTCAGCGCGCCGTACAGCATCAGCAGCACGGCAGCGGCGAGGACGAACAGCCGGTTATGCAGGCTGAAACGAACTATTCGATTGAACATGGCGCCCCTAGCGAATCTGGTTGATCAGGGCCGCGCCATCAACAACCACGCGGTTCTCGGCACTCAAGCCCTTGGTCACCACCACGGTGTGCGCGTCCAGCGGCTTTGCTTCGACCGGCTGGGCGATGAAACGCATGGTGCCGGACTTGATCCACACCACCGTTTCATTGGAAGGGTTGCGCACCAGCGCAGCAGCCGGCAGGGCGATGCCTTTTTCGGCAGTCTTCAGGCGCGCCAGCACCGTCACCGGCTGGCCCACCGCCAGCGGAATGGCTTTGCCTTTGGCCAGGAATTGCACCGGCAAGGCGCCATCGCGCAGGCTGCGTGCGCCGCCCATCAGTGTCAGTTCGACCCCGTCGGCCTGCACTACACTGGCCGACTGGATGCGGCTGGCGAGCGTGGCGTCAGGGGTGCTGGCTTCGACCAGCAGGCGATCCGGATTCACGACTTCGAACAGCACATCGCGCGATTCGACAATCTGGCCGGCCAGCACCTGTGCGCTGGCCAGCACGCCGCCGGCAGGGGCCAGGATTGGTTCGGCCCCGCCCACGGCCGCCGCCACGGCTTTTTCGCGGCCAAGCAGGCTTGCCAGTTCGGCGCGCGCGGCGTCGATTTCTTTCCGGGCCACGCTGCCTTCCAGGGCTTCAAGGCGCTTGACCCGCTGTTCCAGCAAGCTGCGGTTGGCGCGCAGTTCGGCCAGCGTTGCCTGCTGGCTGCCGCGCTCCGAGGCGCTCGACACCGGGCGCAGGATGGCCAGGACCTGGCCTTTGCTGACGGTTTGCCCTGCTACCGGCAAGCCTTGTGGCCCGGCTTCAATGCGCCCGGCAAACGGCGCCTGGACACGGCCGCCGGCATTCGGGTCGATGGCGGTGCGGCCATTGAGTTCTACGGTGACCGGATGGTCGCCGGCTTCGGCCTTGATGGTGCGGATGCCCATGCGGCGCTGGGCCAGCTTGGGCACATTGACGCTGCCGTCCGGCAGGCGCGCGAGGCCGCTGGCGCTGCTAGTGGCGGGGCCGTCGAGGTGTTCGCCATTCGGTCCGTGGGCGCCGGGCGAGGCGTAAGCAGCCAAGCTGCTCGCAAGGCAGGCCACCAGGGCGAGTTTTTTCAGTTGTGTTTTCATGATTGCTTATCGCTTGGAGGTGGACAGTCTGCGGCGCAGCAGCAGGCCGCCGATCAGGAGCAGCAGTACGGCAGCGGCCAGCCCATAGCCCCAGCGCGGCAGGCCTGCATGGCCGTGGCTGGCGGTGTCCGGCACTTCCAGCGTTCCTTCCAGCAGGTCGCTTTCTTCGCCGGCGACGAACGTGAAGATCAAAGGATGCTTGCCCGGCGTCGACAGGGCTCGCAGGAACTTCTCGTCGTCGACCGCATAGTCGCCGATATCGGTGTGGAACCTGGCCTGGGCCTTCATGCCGTTGTACTGGACTTCCAGATTGCCGTTCAGGACCGGTTCATTGGTGTCGTAACGGTCGATCAGGATGGACAGTTCGCCGCCCGACAGGTGGCCCACCAGTTCGAATGCCTCGGTAAAGGTTTCAACGCGGGGCACGCTGCCGGTGCTTGCGGTCGTGGCGGGGCCGTCAAGGTGTTCGCCGTTCGGGCCGTGCGCGCCGGGCGATGCAAGCGCAGGCAGCGCAAGCGCCAGCCAGCAGAGAAGAATGGTCAGTTTTTTCATGGGATGATTCCTAAAGCCTGGTTAAGGTCGGCAAGTGCCTGGCCGACTGCGATGCGTTGCTGGCGCAGGCCAAGCTGCGCCTCATGGTCCTGGATGCGGGAGCGCAGCAGCTCGGGCAGGCTGCGCTCGCCCAGTGCGAAGGCCTTGTCGAGAAGGCGGGTATGTTCCTGCGCCGCGGCTGCGCGCTGTTCGGCCAGTTGCAAGGCTTCTTGCGCGTCATGCACGCGGTCCTGCGCGACAGCCCGTTCGGCATCTACCTGTGCCTGGGTTTGCGCCAGTTCTGCGCTTGCCGTGGCAAGTTGCGTAGCCGCTGCGGCTTCCAGTGGGCGGTTGCGCTGCTTGCCGACCAGCGGGATTTGCAAGGCGAGGCCGATGCTGCGGTCATTCGGCCCCTGCACGCTGTCGCGTTCCCGGCGCATGGTCAGGGCAATCGTCGGTGCCGCGCTTTGCTGGGCCGTTGCTGCCGCAATTGCTGTCCGCGCCCGCTGTTCTGCGGCCTGCGCTGCCTGCATGCGGACGGGGACCGCGGCGGCAGGCGGCGGCGCTGGCTCGGCAGCCGCTGGCGGCAGCGTGGCCTGTCCGGTCAGGACTGTGAAGCGCGACAGGGCCGCCCTGGCATTGCCGCGTGCCGCGATCAGGCCAGACTGCGCGATGATCAGTTCCTGCTGCGCCAGCAGTGCATCGCTGCGTGGCAAGTCGCCAGCAGCTACGCGCCGCTGGACGTCTTGTGCCAGCTCCTGCAAGTGTTGCTGGAGGATCTGTTTTTCCTCCACCTGTTCCTGGGCTGCCAGGGCCTCCCACAGGCGGGTCCGGACCTGGCCTGCAATTTCAAGGCGCGCTTGCTGGACCTGAGCGTTCAGTTCCGCGGCGAAGGCCTGGGTGTAAGTGGCGCGCCGCGCTTTCTGGCCCGGGGTCCAGACGGTCGCGGAAAAGGCTACTTCCGTTTCCTGGCGGCCGCGCTGCTCGGTCCAGCGGTCGCTGCGCTGGGACAGGCCAAGGGCAGGTGCGGCCGCAAGCCACGATCTGGCCAGCTCCTGCTCGGCGCTGGCCTCGTCCTTGCGTGCGCGCAGGGTGCTGGCCTGGGGAGAGCGCTGCCAGGCGCTTTCCACCAGGGTGTGTAATGACGCTTGCGGCAGGGGTGGTGCCGCAAGCTGCGCAGACGCCAGGGCTGGCAAAAGGAATGCCAAACCAGCGACCGCGCGGGGCAGTCTGAAGACGTGCATAGTAAAACTCCGTCGGATGATCAGGAAATCACCGAGGCGTGCGGGCACGGCGTGGAAAATCCACGCAGGTCAAGGGATGTGCTGGGGCACCCTCGGCAGCTTAGCCGAGGGACTTTGCGGGAGGCCGATGCGGCATTTCCAGCATCGGATCAGGTATGAAGGTGACCAGGTGGACCGAAACAATTTCGACCAGCTCGTTCGGCGCGGGCGCCAGTTCGGGAACGAACAAGCCGCCAGGCTGAGGTGAGCAGGAGTGGTCCTGCACGTGTTGTACCGACTCGTCGGAAGAATCGAAATGGACCGATCCGTCGTTCTCGTGGTGATGGCTGACGTGTTCATCGTGCAGTACTTCATGCACGTACGAGAGATCCCCGGTCTGGATGGCCAGGTTCCATTGCATGGCAAAGCCTTGCAATGGCAACAAGAACATCAACAGGATACAGAGGAATCGGCGCATAGGGTTTCGATTATAGCAGCGCCTCTACCCTGTTGCGCAAGGCGATCGGCGCGCCGTGGCGGACGGCGGTCATTTCCGCCACGATGGCGACGGCGATTTCCGGCGGCGTATGGCTGCCGATGGGCAAGCCGATCGGGCCGTGCAGCCGCGCCAGTTCTTCAGGCGAGAAGTCGAAGTGGCGCGACAGGCGCTCGCGCCGCTTGAGGTCATTGGCGCGAGACCCCACGGCGCCGACGTAGAAGGCGGGTGAACGCAAGGCTTCCAGCAGCAGCATGTCGTCCAGCTTCGGATCGTGCGTCAGCGCGACGACGGCGCAGCGTGCATCCGCGTGCAGGGACAAGAAGGCGTCGTCGGGCATGTCCGTGACCAGCTTCGTGCCCGGCACGCGCCATTCGGCGCCGTACTCGCCGCGCGGCTCGCAGATGGTGATGTCGTAGTCCAGGGCCTGCGCCATCTGGGCCAGGTAATAGGAAATCTGGCCGGCGCCGACGATGAACAAACGCCATTGCGGCCCGTGGACGGTGCGCAGCTGCTGGCCGTCCCAGCCCAGCGTATCGCCGCGCTGCGCGGGGGCCAGCCTGGTGGCGCCGCGCGCCAGGTCCACTTCACGCAATACCAGTTCGCCGCGTTCCAGGCGGCTGGCCAGTTGGTCCAGTTGCGCGGCGTCCGGTTGCGGTTCGACCACCAGTTGCAGTGCGCCGCCGCAGGGCAGGCCGAAGCGCGCTGCCTCGTCCTGCGTGACGCCGTAATCCAGGCTGAATGGCAGGCGTTCACCCAGGCGCCCCTCGCGCATGCGGGCGATGATGTCGTCCTCGACGCAGCCGCCCGATACCGAGCCGACGGCCAGGCCGTCTTCGCGTATCACCAGCCACGAGCCGGCCGGGCGGGGCGCCGAGCCCCAGGTATGCGCCACCGTGACCAGCGCATAGCGCCGCCCTTCGGCCGCCCAGCGGCGGGCGGCCTCCAGCACCTGCAAATCCACGCTCTCCATCAGGCCTTCAGCTCCTCCGTGCGGATCGGCAGGCTGCGTACCCGTTTGCCGGTGGCGGCGGCCAGCGCATTCGCCAGCGCAGGGGCCAGCGGCGGCACGCCAGGCTCGCCGATGCCGGTAGGCTTTTCGGCCGATGGCACGATATGCACTTCCACTTTCGGCATCTCGTTGATGCGGATAGGCGCGTAGTCGTGGAAATTGGACTGTTCGACCAGGCCGTTCTTCAGCGTGATGGCGCCATGCAGCGCTGCCGACAAGGCAAAGCCGACGCCGCCTTCGACCTGCGCCCGCACGATGTCCGGATTGACGACCAGGCCGCAGTCGACAGCGCACACTACGCGGTCGACCGTGAAGCTGCCATCGGCGCCCACGCTCACTTCGGCCACTTGGGCGACAAAAGTGCCGAAGGATTCATGCACCGCGATGCCGCGTCCGCGCCTTGTGCCATTGGCGCCTGCTGGCAACGGCTTGCTCCAGCCGGCTTTTTCGGCGGCGAGCTTCAGCGCGCCTGCATGGCGCGGATGCTTGTCGAGCAGTGCGAGGCGGTAAGCCACCGGGTCTTGTCCGGCGGCGCTTGCCAGTTCGTCGATAAAGGTCTCGGTGGAGTAGGCCGTGTGGGTGGAACCGACCGAGCGCCACCAGAGCACCGGCACCGCGATATCGGACGGCGAGTGCAGTTCGACGCGCATGGCGGGAATGCCGTACGGAAGATTGGCTGCACCCTCGACGGAAACGGCGTCAACGCCATCCTTGATCATGCCGCTGAAGGCCGTGCCTGCCATGATCGACTGTCCCACCAGGCGGTGGCGCCAGGCCGTTGGCCGGCCATCGTCGCCAAGCGAGGCTTCCAGCGCATGGTGGAAGGCAGGGCGGTAATAAGCAGCCCGCATGTCGTCCTCGCGCAGCCAGACCATCTTGATGGGCGCACGGGACTTGCTGGCCTTGGCGATCTGCACCGCCTCCAGCACGTAGTCCGCGTCCTTGCTGGCACGGCGGCCGAAACTGCCGCCGGCATACAGCATGTTGATCTTCACTTTCTCCGGCGGGATGCCAAGCAGCGCGGCAACCGAAGGCTGGTCGATGGACTGGAACTGGGCGCCGTACCACAGCTCGCATTCGTTCTTGCCGATGCGCACGACGCAGTTCAGTGGCTCCATCGCCGCATGGGCGAGGTAGGGGAAGTCGTAGGTGGCGCGCAGCACGCGGCCCGAACGCGCGATGGCGGCATCGGCATCGCCCGCGCTGTGCGCCACCAGGCCAGGCTGCTGCGCCAGCGTGCGGAAGCGCGCGAAGATTTCTTCGCTGCCCAGTTTGAAGGCTTGGGATTCATCCCACACGATCTTGAGCGCGTCGCGGCCTTTCTTTGCGCTCCAGGTGTCGTGCGCCAGCACGGCAACACCGGTCGGTATCTGCACCACGCTGACCACACCCTTGATGGCTTTGGCTTTGCTGGCGTCAAACGATTTGACGGTGGCGCCAAAGCGCGGCGGGTGCGCAACCACGGCAGTCAGCATGCCGGGCAGGTGCACGTCCTGGGTGAACTGCGCGCGGCCGTTGACCTTGTCGGCGCTATCCTTGCGCGGCGCGTGCTTGCCGATCAACTTGAAGTTCGCGGGCGACTTTAGCGCCACGTCGGGCGGCACTGCCAACAGGGCCGCGGCCGGCGCCAGTTCGCCGAAGGTGGCCTTGTGCGCGCCATGGGTGACGATGCCTTCGCTTACGCGGATCTCGCCGGCCGGGACTTTCCATTGTGCGGCGGCGGCCGATACCAGCATGGCGCGGGCACTGGCGCCAGCCTTGCGCATCTGCTCCCAGGAGTTGGCCATGGCCGTGCTGCCGCCCGTGCCCTGGATCGGGCCGAACGCGAGGTTGTTGTAGCGGCGCGCGTCGGCCGGCGCACCTTCCACGCGAACCTGCGACCAGGCCGCGTCCAGTTCTTCCGCCACCAGGGTGGCAAGGCCGGTGTAGGCACCCTGGCCCATTTCGACGTGCTTGGCGATGACGGTCACCGTGCCGTCCGTTCCGATGCGGACGAAGGCATTCGGTTCGAATGCCGGAACCGAAGCAGCAGCGGCAGGAGCGGCTGCCTGCGTGCCGGGCAGGTAGATGGCCAGCGTCAGGCCGGCGGCGGCTTGCACGGCGCTGCGCAGGAAGTCGCGGCGGCTGCCGTTTTCAATGCGTGGGGAAGTAATGTTCATGCCAGCTCCTGTGCGGCTTCGTGGATGGCGGCGCGGATGCGCACATAGGTAGCGCAGCGGCAGATGTTGCCGGCCATGGCAGCGTCAATATCGGCGTCCGATGGCTTGCGATTGCCTTCCAGCAGGGCGACGGCGCTCATGATCTGGCCGGACTGGCAATAGCCGCACTGCACCACGTCCAGCTTTTCCCACGCCTCCTGCACCACCTTGCCGATGCGCGCGCGGTCGACGCCTTCGATAGTGACGATCTTCTTGCCGACAGCGGCGGATACCGGCGTGCTGCAGGAACGAATCGGGGTGCCGTCCAGGTGCGCCGTGCAGGCCCCGCACAAGCCCATGCCGCAGCCATATTTGGTACCGGTCAGCTGCAGCTTATCGCGCAGGACCCACAGCAAAGGGGTGTCGGCAGCGACGTCAACGCGTGTCGCCGTGCCGTTGATATTCAGTGTGATCATTCCGTACTCTCCGCTTGGTTGGAAATGCAAGCTTGCATTCTAGGGAGCGGGTTTTCACAACTGATAGCACGATTCCACTGATTTCTTGCCTGATCCTCTTTGGCCTTTCAGGCTGCGGCAGCTTCGCGCCGCATGGTCTCGATATCGCGCTTGGGCGGCGCGCCGAACAGGCGGCTGTATTCGCGGCTGAACTGCGAGGGGCTTTCATAGCCAACCTTGAAGGCGGCGCTGGCGGCATCCAGCTGTTCGTTCAGCATCAGTCGCCGTGCTTCATTCAGGCGCAGCCATTTCTGGTACTGCAAGGGACTCATCGCAGTCAGTTGACGGAAGTGCAGGTGCAGGTTGGATGCGCTCATTTTGACGTGGGCTGCCAGGTCGTCGACGCGCAGGGGCTGGGCGTAGTGCAGGCGCAGCCAGTCGAGCGCACGGGCGATGCGGAAGCTCTGGCTGCCGGTGGAGGCGATCTGGCGCAGGCGCGCGGACTGGTCGCTGAGCAGCAGGCGATAGTGGATCTCGCGTTCGATCAACGGCGCCAGCACGGGCAGGGATTCCGGCTCGTCCAGCAGTGCGATCAGGCGCCGGAAGGGATCCGCCAGCGCGGGCGTCAGGTTGCCGATCGCCGCCAGGCCCTGGCTGGTCGTGTCGGCGGGCGCCGGCAGCTTGCTGTAGGCCGACAGTTCGGCAATGGTGCGCAGGTCAAGCTTGTAGACCAGGCCAAGGCAAGGCTGATCCGGGCTTGCTTCCAGCACTTGCGAGCTGCCGGGGAGGTTGAGCGCGGTCACCATGAAACGCTGCGCATCGTAGCGGTAGTTTTGCTCGCCGATGACCAATTGCTTGGCGCCTTGGGCGACCATGACGATGCTGGGCTCGATCAGGCAGACGTGAGGCGTGGTCGGCGCATTGCGCCGGTACAGGTAAAGATTGGCAATGGGGGACTGGTAGTCTTCCTGGTCCACAGTCCATTGGGCGATAGCGTCAGCCAGAGTTTTCATGCCGCTAGCATAACATCGCAGCCCGATTTATTCCTGAGCCATGCGCACTACCACAGCTCGTCCAGCACCGGATGATGGTGGCCGATGGCGCGGAACAGGCGGATTTCCAGTTGCAGGGTCCATTGCTCGCCGCCTGCGCGCACCAGAGTTCCTTCCGCCAGCTCGCGCCTGATGGAGCTCTCGGGCAGCCAGGCCATGCCCTGGCCTGCGAGGGCCATGGTCTTCAACAGTTCCGCCATATCGCTTTCATAGCAAGTCTGCAGGCTGGCGACGAGGCCTGATCGAGCCTGGATATGCTCCACCACGCGGCCAAAATAGGAGGTCGGGGTGTAGGACAGGTAGGGCAGGGGTTGGGCTTTGCTGCCGGGCAGGCTGAATAGGGGCGAGCCTGTGCGCTTGGGAACGGAAACCGGCAAGACCGTCTCTTCGCCCAGGAGCCGATATTCGAAACGCTGCGGATCGAGCTCGATCGGCAATGCGGCATGGTGGTAGCACAGCAGGAGGTCGCAATTGCCTTCGACCAGCGACAGCACCGAGTCATGCACGTTGGCCGGCAGGATGCGCGTGGGCAGCGGGCCTTGACTGGCCTGGACGGAGGCCAGCCAGGCGGGGAAGAAGTTCAGCGCCAGGGCGTGGCCGGCCGACACGCGCAAAACCTGGCCGCTGTTTTCGTCGGCCCGCAGCATGGCGCGAGCATCGTTCAGCAAGCGCATGGCTTCACTGGCCGAGGCGTTGAACATCTTGCCGGCCGGTGTCAGTACCAGGGGATAGGTGCTGCGGTCCACCAGGTCGGCGCCAACCCACGCTTCCAGCGCACGAATGCGGCGGCTCAATGCGGACTGCGTCACGCAGCGATCGTCCGCCGAACGCGAGAAATTCCTGGTCTGCGCGAGGCTGAGAAAGTCTTCCAGCCATTTGATATCCATGTTTATGCTTCCTTTGCATAGATCTAGTCTGAATAAGAATAACGCAGGAGAGCGACGGCGATATTGTTCATTGCATTGAAACTTGTACCGGGAATGCAGATGACATTCAAACTGGGCATCGTCGGCGGCATCGGCCCGGCCGCTACCGTGGACTTCATGCGCAAGATTATCCGCAATACGGAGGCCAGCCGCGACCAGGATCACCTGCGCCTTGTGGTCGAACACAATCCGCAGATCCCTGACCGCACTGCCAACCTGCTGGGCAGCGGCGAGGATCCAACTGGCGCGCTGTTCGAGGCCTGCCTGCGCTTGCAAGACAGCGAAGCTACCCTGATCGCCATGCCGTGCAATACCGCCCATGCCTACATCGATCGGCTGCAGCCGCGGCTTGCCATCCCGATCATCAACATGCTGTCGGAGACCGTTGCATATATCGAAAGGCATTGGCAAGGCCGTCCAACCGTGGGATTGCTTGCCACCTCAGGCACCATTGCGAGCGGCGTGTATCACGTGGCTGCGGCCGGGCGCCGCCTGGACCTGGTCGTGCCGGATGCCAAGCACCAGCAGCTGGTGATGGAGGCGATCTACGGCGAACGCGGCGTCAAGGCCGGCCATGTCGATGGCGATTGCAAACTGGCTTTGCTGCGCGCCTTGAGCCATCTCGCCGGGCGAGGGGCAAACGTGATCGTCCTTGGCTGTACGGAGCTGCCATTGGTGCTCGAGCAAAATCCCCGCTATTGCATTGACGGCTACGAGGTAGCCTTGCTGGATCCGACGGACATCCTGGCGCGCAGCTGCGTGGCAAGGGCGGCGGCGGGCCGGCGCTGAGCATGCTGGGGACGGCTCAAGGGCAAACGCCTTTGCCCGCCGCCTGGCTGCGCACGGCCCTGGCAATGTCTTGCGCCACCCGGGCTACTGCGCGGCGGTGGCCCATCACCAGGGCTTCGTAGCCGGCGCCGACTTCCTCGCGGGCGGTGCTGCGGCAAGTCAGGACCTGCGCGCTGCCTGCCAGCCGCACGCTCCAGACGGCGTCCAGCAAGGCGTACTTGCCGGGCGCCGATTCGAAGCGCTGCACATTGGTGCTGATGCGGTACACCGTGGCCTTTTCGGGCGGCTGCGTGCGGAACACGTCGATGGCGCCGAGTTCGCCGGAAACGGCCAGCGACAGCGCTTGCCCGATCTCGGAGGCCGGTGGCGAGGACCAGCGTTCCTGCTCCAGCAGGTCGATGCGGCCTTCGCCGGAAGTCACGACAAGCTGGCTGCGCGCGACCTGCTGCGGCACCGTCACATTCTGCACTTCGATGTAGTAGCCCGGATTGGGCACGCTGGCGGCAGGCGCCATGCCGTTGCTGAGGCTATAAAAGTGTTCCGGCGGTGCGCTCGCGCAGCCGGCCAGCGACAATGCAAGCACTACTCCACCTGACAGGGCATGCCAGCGCATCATTTGTTCTCCTTCGCAGGCTGGGGTTTGGCGCGGATCAGCGCTTCCGGATGGCGCTGAAGGTAATCGGACAGCTCGTTCAGCGATTGCAGGGTTTGCGTCAGTTGCTGCAGGGCCGTGCGCAGGTCGGACTGCACCGGCGAATCCTGCTGCAGCACCTGCTGCGCCGCGCCGAAGGTCTGGCGCGCTTCGCCCAGGGTGGACTGCAGTTCCGGCACCAGCTGGGAATCGACTTTCTTGAACAGGTTGTCGGCGCTCTTCAGGGAGTCGCGCAGGTTGTTGCCGATCTGGTCGAACGGAACCTTATCCAGCTTGCGTGCGATGCTGGCGATCTGCGCCTGCAATTCGTCCAGCGCATTCGGCACAGTCGGCACTTCGATCGGGTAGGCGTTCATATCCAGCTTGACTTGCGCCGCGTTGGGGAAGAAGTCCAGCGCGATATACAGTTGGCCGGTCAGCAGGTTGCCGGTGCGCAGCTGGCCACGCAGGCCGTGGCTGACCATGCGTTCCAGCACCAGCGGTCCGGCATTGCGGTCCTTGTCGTCGGTCACCGTCTCCTGGAAGCGGCGGCCCAGGCGGCCCGGATACATGTCGACCGTGACCGGCATGCGGAAGTCCTTCTTGACCGGGTCGAACTCGACCCCCACAGAACGTACTTCGCCCAGCACGATGCCGCGGAAGTCGACCGGGGCGCCAGGCGAGAGGCCGCGCAGCGACTGGTTGAAGTAGAACACGGTCGTAATCGGCGCGCCATCCGGCTCGCGCATGGCGCGCGCCTGGTCGGCGGCAAGCGGGAATTCGGTGCCTGCGGCAGCGACGGTGTCCGGCTTGCGGCCGGTGACCGATTCGAAGCCGATGCCGCCAACCAGCAGCGCCGCCACCGATTGGGTATTCAGCTTGAAACCGCCGGAGTCGAGCTGCAGGTCCACGCCGCTGGCGTGCCACCAGCGGGTGTTCTTGCCGACGTACTGGTCGTAGGGCGCATTGACGAAGACCTTGATGGTCACGCCCTGGCCGTTGTTTTCGAGGTCATAGCTGATGACCTGGCCGGCAGGAATGCGGCGGTAAAAGACCGGGGAGCCGGCGTCGATCGATCCAAGCGATTCGGCGTGCAGGATGTAATAGGTGCCTTTCTGGTCGCCCGCCACTTGCGGCACTTTTTCCAGGCCCGTGAATTCCTGGCTGTTTTCTTTGGATTTGCCGGCGTCGACGCCGATGTAAGCGCCGGACAGCAGCGTGCCGAGGCCGGATACGCCGCTCACGCCAATGCGCGGCTTGACCACCCAGAAGCGCGTGTCGGAGGCGGTAAACCGGCGCGCATCCTTGTTCATGTCGATCGTCACCAGCACTTTTGTCAGGTCCGGCGACAGGGAAATCGCGCGCACCTGGCCGACGTCCACGTCCTTGTATTTCACCTTGGTCTTGCCTGCTTCAAGCCCCTCGCCGCTGCGGAAGCTGACCACGACGGTTGGCCCTTCGTCGAAGTAGGACTTGGCCACCAGGCCGATGCCGATCAGCGCCGCCAGCAGCGGCACCAGCCAGACCAGCGATGGCAGCCAGTGGCTGGCCTTCTCGACCTGGGGCTGGGGCAGGGGTGCGCCGGCGGTGTTGGCTGGGGTGCCGTCGTGTTCAGGCATGTTTTTCTCCATTGGGCGGGACAGGATCCCATATCAGGCGCGGGTCGAACTGCATCGATGCCAGCATGGTCAGCACCACTACGGCGCAAAACGCCAGGGCTCCAGGCCCGGCGGTGATGGTGGCAAGCGTCTGGAATCGTACCAGGGCCACGGTCAGGGTAATCACGAAGATGTCCAGCATCGACCAGCGGCCGACGAATTCCACCATTCGATAAAGAACGGTGCGCTGCAAGGGGCGCCAGCGCGAGCGGCGCTGCGCCGTCCAGGCCAGCAGCGACAAGGCGGCCAGCTTCAGGAGCGGCACCAGGATGCTGGCGACGAAGATAATGGCGGCCAGGGCGGGCGAACCGCTGTCCCAGAAATACAGCACGCCGCTGATGATGGTGTCGTCCTCAAGCCCGAACAGGGAATGGGTGTACATCACCGGCAGCAGGTTGGCTGGAATGTACAGGATGGCAGCAGCAATCAGCAGGGCCCAGGTGCGGCCCAGGCTGTCCGGGTGGCGGCGGTGCAGGCGTGCGTGGCAGCGCGGACAGTCTTGCTTGGAAGCGCCGCTGTCGGCGGAAACCAGCCCGCAGACGTGGCACGACAGGGCGGCTTGCGGCACGGGCGGCGGCACGTCCGGCTGCGGCGTCAGCGCATCGCCCAGGTTCCACAGCATCTTGGGGTCGAACGAGACCACGATGGCCAGCATCAACGTCAGCACGGCGAAGGCGAACAGGCCCGGTTCGAGTACCACCGTCGCGAGGCTGGTCATTTTGACGATGGTGATGAGGATGCCGATCATCAGCACCTCTGTCATGCCCCAGCGCCGCGCCAGGTGGATGGCATGCAGCAGCAGGTTGAAAGACTTTGGCTTGTGGCCGCCCGCCAGCGCCAGTGTCACGTGCAGCAGCGACAAGAGTTCGATTGCCGGCAGCAGGATGGTAAACAGGAAGACTGCCGCGGCCACCAGCGGCATATGCCCTTGCCACAGCACGACGATGGACCCCAGCAGGGTGGCGCGCGAGGCGTTGCCGTTCACGTCGAGTTCAACGATCGGGAAGCACTGGGCAATCACGAACACAATCAGGGCGGCCAGGGTGATGGCCGCCATGCGGCTGGCGTCGGAATGGATGCCCCGGTACATCACGGAGCGGCAGCGCACGCAGCGGGCTTTTTCGCGCGGGCGAACCGGGCGCCGGCGATGCAGCACGCCGCAGTCATGGCAGCTAATCAGGTCGTATCGATGCACTCGTCTGGCGGGAACTTGAATATGGCAGCATGATACGACATAAAAAGCCCCGGCAGCCTCCGCGCAGCACAGGTGAGTGATTTTTCGATAGTCTTTCGTCCCCCAGGTTCGGCTATAGTCTCCGGCCATTCAGGGCCGAACTTGGAAAATCATTGAAGATACTGCGAAGAGCTTTGCTGGCATTGCTCTTGCAGCGACCTGGGACAAATGAAAAATCTGCAATCAATCCTTTTCGCGTTGCTGGCGCTTGCCGGCACGACGCTGCAGGCAGCCCCCCTTGAACTGCAATGCCCGGGCGGTACCGAAGACGACCAGGCGCGCATCAGCAAGCTTGCTGCCGGCGTCGTGGTTCGAAAGGGGGCGCACCTGCTGAAGGTCAGCACCAAGGCGGGCGTGCAACCGTTCAAGGACGAACCTCCCTTCGACGAACCGATGGACGGGGTTCGCTATTACTTTTGCGACCGTCAGGAAGGCTTCATCCTGGTCCGTGTCGACGATATCTACGAAGCTACCGGCAAGCTGGTTAACGAACAGACCGGAGCTGTCACGGAGGGCGGGACCAGCGTCCTGTTCTCGGAAGACCGCCGCGCCTATCTCGCCAGTTCGCACGGGGGCGGGCTTGACGGAGACGCGTGGCGTGTACATGCGGTGAACGGCGAGCTGTCCTGGTCTGGCTTCAACTTCCTGTCGGACGATGATGAGAAACACGGGCATGTTGACCTGAGCATGCCGACCTGGACGCCAACTGGCGAACTGGCCGCAACCGCTACCTGCGCTTCCGACCGGAGCCGCAAATGGAAAATCAAGCTGGTCAAGAATGGCTGGTGGTACTGGGCGCCTCGCAAGAAGTGCCCGCCCATGAAAGACATGCCGTTCAAGCCGCCTGCTTGAATTCCGTTCCGTGGAAGTGCGGAAGTACGTATTCGGCAAGCTCGTGGAAAGTTTCGCCTAGCGGGCGGCGGTTGCGGCGGAAGTGCAGGCCGACATGGTCGACGCCGGCCGCGCGCAAAGCGTCCAGCTCTTCGACCAGCGCCTCGCGGCCGCCGCGGAAGCCGAAGCGCCAGCGCTGCATTGGTTCATCGGTGCGTTCGCTCAAGTCCAGGTGGATGAAGGTGGCGTAGGGCTTGTCGCCGGCCACGGCGCGCCAGGCTGCCACGCGGCGGGCATGGTCCTGCGGCGTGCCGGGATAGGCCAGTGAGCCGTCCATATTCTGGCCCACCCAGGCGGGGCTTTGCTGGGCCAGGCCCGCCACCAGCAGCGGCAGCGGCGCTTCCATGCGCGGCAGCACGTCCAGGCCGGGCGGCAGGCTGGCCCGTGCGCCGTCGCGCAGCAACGCTACCTGTTCTCGGAAATTGTTTCCGCGCTCGGCAAAGTCACGGCCGAACAGCGGATATTCGACCGGCCGGTCGCCGCTGGCCACGCCCAGCAGCAGGCGGTTGCCACTCAGGCGCTGGATGGTCGCCGCCGACTTCAGTGTGAGCAGCGGTTCGCGGATCGGCAGCACCGCAGCTGCCGTGCCAAGCAGGATGTCCCGGGTGATGCCGGCCAGGTAGCCAAGGTAGGAAAACATTTCAAACACCTGGGCGGCATCGCCGAACGAGGGGTCGTACATCGGCACGTCGCGCACCCACAGGGCGCGGAAGCCAAGCCGGTCCGCCAGTTGCGCCAGGTCGGCATGGCGTTGCAGGTCCGGTTCGCCGGGCAGGCGGCCGGCCTGCTGCCTTGCCAGCTCGCCGGCGTGTGTCCAATCGTTGTCCAGCGGCGCTTCGATGCCGATGCTGAAGCCGCCCTCGGTCAGGCGGGCCAGGGATGTGTTCATGAGATGCTCCTTGGACAGATCGAGGAAGCAGCGGAAGCGCTGGCACTGCGGCGGCCTGCATTGCCAAGCCAGACCAGCACCAGGCCGCCGGCAGCCAGTGCGGCGCCAACCAGCGGCACCGCGGCATAGCCCAGCCCTTGGCCGATCACCACGCCACCCAGTGCGGCGCCAAGCGCATTACCCAGGTTGAAGGCGCCGACGTTCACCGACGAGGCCAGGCCCGGCGCCTGCGCCGCAGCCTGCATCACGCGCATCTGTACCGGCGGCACCATGCCGAAGGCGGTCGCGCCCCAGACCACCAGGCCAATGGCCGCGCCAAGTTCGGTCGTCATCACCAGCGGCAGGACAGCCATGGTCACGGCCAGTGCCGCGAGAATCAGCTTGGTGGCGCCGTCGAGCGACCAGTCGGCCAGGCGACCGCCCAGGCTGTTACCGATGGTGAAACCGATACCGATCAGCACCAGGGCAAAGGCCACGAAGCCAGGGCTGGCATGGGTGACTTCAGCCAGGATCGGCGCCACGTAGGTGTAGAGCGCGAACATGGCGCCGGAACCCATGACGGTAGTGCCCATCGCCAGCAGCACGTCGGGACGCGTCAGCACCTTCAGTTCGCGGCGCACATCTGGCGGTGTGCCGGCTTCGCCCTTGGGCAGGGCCAGCCAGAGCGCGGCGATGGTGACCAGGCCGAGCACGGCGGTGCCGCCAAAGGCGACGCGCCAGCCGACTTGCTGGCCGATCCAGGTGGCGGCCGGCACTCCGCCGATGTTCGCTATGGTCAGCCCCATGAACATGGCAGCGATGGCGCTGGCCTGTTTTTCCTTGGGCACGACACTGGCGGCCACCACGGCACCGATTCCGAAGAAAGCGCCGTGGTTAAGGCTGGTGATCAGGCGTGACAGCAGCAGGGTGGTGTAGCTTGGGGCGAAGGCCGACAGCAGGTTGCCGACGGTGAAGACCAGCATCAGCGCCATCAGGGCGGCGCGCTTGCCGAAGCGGCTGAACAGCAAGGTCATCACCGGAGCACCGGCCATGACGCCGATCGCGTAGGCGGAAACCAGCATGCCGGCGGCCGGGATGCTGACGTTGACGCCGTCGGCGATCACGGGCAACAGGCCCATGGGGGTGAATTCGGTGGTGCCGATGGCGAAGGCGCCAGTGGCAAGGGCTAACAGGGCGGTAGAGGATCGCATTGGGTGACTCACAGAGTTTTCAATGGATCGCAGTGTACCGGGGCAATATTTGCAGATTAAGCCCTGTATCCGCCAAACACTTTTGAGTTTAGTTCAATAATAGCCCCTTAATGCGACATCAGCACCGGCAAGGTGGTTGTGGCCAACACGGTGCGGGTGGCGCCGCCCAGCATGATTTCGCGGTAGCGCGGATGCCCGTAGGCGCCCATTACCAGCAGGTCAGCCTGCTCCTTGTCCGCCATGGCCAGCAGCGCTTCGCCAGCGTCGCCGGTGCCGCCCTCACTGCGCACTTCGACCCTGACACCATGTCGTGCCAGGTAGGTGGCGATGTCGGCGCCCGGCACGTCGCCATGCTCGCTGCCACCGATGACCGGGTCGATCATGCCGATCACCACGCGCGCGGCGCGGCGCAGGATGGGCAGGGCATGGGTGACGGCCCGCGTGGCCTGGATGCTGCCGTCCCAGGCCACCAGTACCGTCCTGCCGATGGTGGCGAACATGCCGGCAAAAGGAACTACCAGAACAGGCCGGCTGCAGTTCAGGATCACTTGTTCCGGCAAGTCCTGCAGCATGCCGCCGGTGGCGGGATCGTCACGGTCGGCCTGGCTCAGTACCACCAGGTCGGCGTAGCGCGCCTGGAGCAGCAAGCCGCCATAAGCGTCGTCGTTGACCAGGCGCCGTTCGCACGATTGCACGCCGACGCTGTCGGCCAACTGGCCCAGCTTGTCCAGCGCCTCGCTGGCGTTGGCGGTGGCCAGGCGGGCCAGGTCGGGACGGATCACCTGGTAAGGCTGGTCTTCGTGTTCGCGGTAGGCGTAGCGCGAAATGCCGGTCATGGCGGCGCAGACCAGGTGCGCTTGCTGCTGTTGAGCCAGCATGGCGGCCAGCCGCAGGCGTGCCGGTGCACTGCGCGCGGCATCCACGTGGAGCAAGATGGTCTTGTACATATTGTCCTCCTGGAGTTGTGCATCCAGTGTGGCGGCGGCATCGCGCTACGGCCATGACCTGGATCATTTAATTGCCTGCGGCTCTTGCCTAAGATGGTTCAACAACTACCGTTACCTTTGAGCGAGGAGAGCATCATGCGCAAACTGATACCGGCCGTACTGGCCGCCCTGGTGTTTGGCCCGGTTGCCCAGGCGGATGACAAGCACCACCCAGCGGAAGGCGCCAAGCCGCCTGCCGCTGCGACAGCTCTCGACCAGCGCTTTTCCGCAGCCTACGACCAGATGAAGAAGACGATGGCGCAGATGGAGCAGATCAAGGCGAGCAAGGACCCGAAGGAGCGCGCGCGCCTGATGCAGCAGCATCTGGATGGCACGCAGCCCCCGGCCGCACGCATGGACATGATGGAAAAGCGCATGGACATGATGCAAATGATGATGGAAAAAATGGCCGGGTGCGAAGGCATGAAGCCAATGCCGAAGCAGGAGTGAGGAAGCGATGGGAGCCAATTTCCAAGCCAATAAGGCGCTCGACCTGGTCAAGCCATCGTGTTTTTCGCGGGATGCGGCAGTCAGCGACCTGGGCATGGCCATGCTCGACATCCTGGCGCAGCGCCGCTCGCTGCGCGAGTTCTCCGCGGCGCCACTGCCGCTGTACCAGCTGTCGCGCCTGTTGTGGGCGGCCGCCGGCTACAACCGCCCGGACCATCGCACCGCGCCCAGTGCCTATAACCAGCAGGAAGTTGACGTCTACCTCGTGCTGGAGCATGGCCTGTATTGCTACGACGCCACGCTGGACATGCTGCTGCACGTGTGCAGCGACGACTTGCGGCACCTGGCCGGCAGCCAGGAATTCGTCGCCACCGCCCCGCTCAACCTGTTGTTCGTCGCCGACCTGGCGCGCATGGAGCTGGTGCCTGACGGCGAGCGGCTCCTGCTTGCAGCCATCAGCGCCGGCTGCATGAGCCAGAACGTGGCGCTGCCGTGCGCAGCCGAAGGGCTGGGCTGCGTGACGCGCACCCTGCTGGACCGCGAGCGGCTGGCCGCGGCGATCGGGCTGCGGCCGGGGCAGCACATCGTGCTGGCGCAGAGCGTCGGAGCAGCTCCTGCCTAAGGGACCGCGGCTTGCCGCAGCGCCAGCAGCAAGGGCTGGTCCTGGGTCGCAATGTGGAATGGCAGCCATTCGCGCAGGGCGCAGGCAGCTTGCCGTGCAGGCGCCGGGTCGCCCTGCTCCAGCGCCGACGCGGCGTGGTGCAGGCCTGCCTGCATCCGGGCATGCTGCTCGCGGTGCTGGTGGGCGCCGCGGTACTGGCAACTGTCCATCCATTGCTCTTCATGGCGAAAATCCCGCTCGATGGCGGTGACCAGCTTATGGTAGGCGGCGCCAAAGCTGCCGGCAGGCTGCACCAGCAGCGCGTCGATCATTTTGAACAGGGGCTCGTGGAGTTCGTCCAACTCGTCCTGCGTGGCCGGCGGCGATGGCTGCATGGTTTCCTCCGCGCTCAATGCATCAGCAGTACCGGCAGCGTGGCTTGCGCCAGGATGCTGCGCGTGGCGCCGCCCAGCACCATCTCGCGCCAGCGGCTATGGCCGTAGGCGCCCATCACCAGCAAGTCGGCGCCAAGCTCGCCGGCCAGCGCCAGGATGGCCTTGCCGGCGTCGGCCGGGCGCGGCTGCACCAGCACGTCGACCTTGATGTCGTGGCGCGCCAGGTAGAGCGCGATATCGGCGCCGGGTTCCTCGCCATGGTCGCCCTGGCCGGCGCCCAGCACGGCCAGCGTCACCCGGCCGGCTTGCTGCAGCAGGGGCACGGCGGCACTGGCTGCGCGCGCCGCTTCGCGGCTGCCGTTCCAGGCCAGCAGTGCGTGGTGCGAAGGCGGCGCAAAGCTGCCACTGCGCGGCACCAGCAGTACCGGGCGGCCGCCTTGCAGCAGCACTTGCTCCGGCAAGTCCAGCAGCAGGCCGCCTTCCTCGCGGTCGTCGGGATCGGCCTGGCCCAGCACCACCAGGTCGGCATAGCGCGCCTGCAGGCACAGGCCGGCATATTCGTCCACATCGTGGCGCCGTTGTTCGTGCGGCACGCCGATGCGGGTGGCAATTTCCTCGAACCTGGCCAGGGCCACATCGGCGCGCTCTTTGGCATGGCGCAGGTGGTCTGCGATCAGCACGCCGCTGCCCTCATACGGGCTGCCGGCCAGCATGTAGCGCGGCACGCCAGTCATGGCGGCGCCGACCAGGTGGGCGCCTTCGCGCGTGGCCAGCTGGGCGGCCAGTTCGATGCGGGCGGCGGCATTGGGGGCGCGGTCCACATGGACCACGATGGTGCGGTAGGACATGGCGTTCTCCTTCCGTAAATGATGCAAGCAGTCTGCACCCGGCGGCGCTGCCCGTTCCATGATCTGGATCAAGCCGGGGCAGGCTGCCAGCCAGGCGCGATGCGGCCGTCGACCAGGCCGATGACGCGGTCGGCGGCGCTGGCGAATCCGGCATCGTGGGTCACGGCCACCACGGTCTGGCCGGCATCGGCCAGGCTGCGCAGGATCTGGCGTACGTTCAGCGTGGCGGCTGAGTCGAGATTGCCGGTCGGCTCGTCGGCCAGGATCAGCAGGGGATCGTTGGCCAGCGCGCGTGCCAGGGCCGCGCGCTGGCGCTGGCCGCCTGATAGCTGGGACGGGAACTTTCCTGCCTGGTCGGCAATGCCCAGTTGCTCGAGCAACTGCAACGCACGCGATTGCGCCGCCGCGTCGTCGCGCCGGCCCAGCCGTTGCATTGGCAGCAGCACGTTTTGCAGTACGGTAAATTCAGCCAGGAGGAAGTGGAACTGGAACACAAAGCCGAGTTTGGCGAGCCGCAGTTCGGCCAGCCGGTCGTCGTCGCAGGCGCTGGTGTCGACGCCATCGAGCCAGAGCTTGCCTTGGTCCGGACTGTCGAGCAAACCCAGCAGGTAGAGCAGGGACGATTTGCCGGAACCGGACGGCCCCATTATGCAAATGAATTCTCCGGCCTGCACCTCCAGGGAGACGTCGTCGACCAGGGTGACCGGTGCTTCGCCGGGCAGGCGGCGCAGCAAGTGCTCGGCGCGCAGGACCGGCTTCATATCGCGCCCCGCAGGGTCATGACCGGCTGCAGCCTGCCTGCCTTGTTGGCCGGCAGGTAGGCAGCGCCCAGGCAGGCCGCCATGGCGAAAGCCACGGCCAGCAAGTACTGGTCGGCGCCCCACCAGATCGGCATGGCGACCACGTCGCTTACGCCTGGCGGCTTGAGCTCGATGCGCGCAAGGATATGCATCATGCCGTAGCCCAGCAGGAGGCCGGCGGCGCTGCCCAGCAAGCCGATCACCAGGCCCTGGTACAGGAAGATGCGGCGCACGTCGGCGGCCTGGAAGCCCATGGCTTTCAGGATGGCGATGTCGCGCCGCTTGTCGACCACGATGGTGGAAATGGTGTTGTAGATGCCGAACGAGGCCACCACCAGGATCGCCGTCACCACGCTGTACATGATGATGTTGCGCACCAAAAGCAGGCTCAGCAAGTCTTCGGATGCCTCGATCCAGGACACCGCCTTGTAGCCGATACTGGCTTCGATCGTGGCGGCCACCGTGCGCGCCGCCTGGGGATCGGCCAGCTGGATGATGAAGCGGTTGACGCGGTTGGGCCGTTCCAGGATCACCTGCGCGCGCTTGAGCAGGGTGAACGCTTCGGCTTCGTCATAGCCGGCATTGCCGGTGCGGAAAACGCCGACGACCTTCATGATGCGGCTGCCGCCGCTGGCGGCCAGCACATTGACCGTGCTGCCCAGCTCGAGCTGGAACTTGTCGGCCAGGCCCTGGCCGATGATCACGCCGTTCGGCGCGGCGGCCAGCTCGTCGAGCGAGCCGGCCACCATCTGTTCTTCGATGGTGGAAACGTCCTTCATGCGCGCCGGCACAATGCCTGACAGGCTGACGCCCTGTTGCTGGCCGGCGAAGGTCAGCACCGCCGAGCCGCGCAGCACCGGCGCCACGCGCAGGCCGGGCAGGGTTTCGATCGCTTCCAGTTTGTTGCGGTAATTGCGGATGCCACGGGTTTCCTGCTGCGGCTTGACGTTGCTGATGGCCAGCGCGGCGCCGGGCCAGCGCAGTTCGGCCGGCTGCACGCGCGGCGTGCGGTACTGGTCCATGACGGTGATATGGGGGCTGTTGTCGACCAGGCGCTTGAGGAAGTCCTGCTCCGAGCCGCGCATCAGGGCCGAAACGGCCAGGAAGAATGCCACGCCCAGCATGATGCCCAGCAGCGAGACCAGGGTCGAACGCGGGCGCTGGCGCAAATGGGCGAGGGCGATGGTGAACTGGACACGCATTGGCGGGTCCTAGTGCTGCTGCCTGGGCGGCAGCGGCGGCTGCGCCGGCTGGATTCGCGCCAGGCGGCCTTCGGACAAGGTGGAACCGGGCTGGGCCACGACCTGTTCGCCCTCGCGCAGGCCCTGGCGTACCTCGACCCGCTGCGGCCCGCGGATGCCGGCCACGATGCTGCGCTGGCGCAGGCGCTGGCCCTCGACCACCCATACTTTGTTGTCGCGCACCGCGGCGGCCGGCAGCAGCAAAGCGTTGTCATGCTGCTCGACCACCAGGTTGGCGTCGACCGTCATGCCGGTCTGCAGGGCGCCCGGCGCCGCCAGCGCTATGCGCACGCGGTAGCTGCGCGCCACCGGGTCGCCCTTGGGCGTGACTTCGCTGACCGTGCCTTCGAACACCTGGCCGGGCAGGGCGTCGGCTTTCAGCAGCACGGCCTGGCCGCGGTGCACGCGGTTGATGTCTTCCTCGTCGATTTCGGCGGTCACGCGCAATGGGGCGCAGCAGGCCAGCACGAACACCGCCTGGCCGGGACTGATGTACTGGCCCACTTCGCCGTCGCGGCGGATGATGGTGCCATCGGCAGGAGCCACCAGGGCCATGTAGTCGCGCTGGGCGCGTACCCGGCGCAGGGCTGCCTCGGCCGCCATCAGCTCGGCCCGCGTGCGATCGGATTCACCCGCCGTGACGAAGCCGCGCGCGGCCAGCGCCGACGCACGCTCATGCTGGCTGCGGGCGTAGGCCACGCGGGCTTGCTGCTCGTCGACGGTGCCGGACAGGTCGGCATCGTCGAGGCGCGCCAGCAACTGGCCCTTGTGTACCTTGTCGCCTTCGTCAACCATGCGCGCGGCCAGGCGCCCGCCGGCGCGCGGTGCGAGTGGCATCATCACGGTTGGTTCCACCGTGCCGGTGGCATAAATGGCGTCGACCGCCTGGCCGCGCTGCGGGGCGACCACCTGCACGGTCAGTGGCCCGGCGCGGCGCCAGGCCAGCGCAGCCACCGCTGCCAGCAAGAGCAAGGCAGCGGCGCCGTAGCGCCAGCGCCTTGCAGAGTGAGAGGAAGTGGCCATAGGCTAACTCCGCAATCCAGGAGGGCCCAGTCTGGCGGCGGGCCGCAAGACAGTATATGACCTGGATCATATTTGTTGTAAGTACAATAGATCGGGCCGGACTTGACCTCGATCATGTGCAGGCGGCTGCCCTCCCGCTATGGTGGGCCGGTGATCAATGCCTGGAGGGCCAGCATGCAAGAGCCGCAATTGCAGGGCTTAACCCATGAAGAAGCGCGCCGCAGGCTGGCCGCGCAGGGAGCCAACAGCCTGCCGCAGGCGCAGCGGCGCATGGCGGGCTTGCTGCTGCATACGGTGCGCGAGCCGATGTTCCTGTTGCTGCTGGGAGCGTCCCTGCTGTACCTGGCGCTGGGCGACTGGCAGGAGGGCGTGGCGCTGCTGGTGATGGCGGCGCTGACCATCGGCCTGGCCCTGTTCCAGGAAGGGCGCACCGAGCGGGCCTTGCATGCCTTGCGCGACCTCAGTTCACCACGGGCCCTGGTGCTGCGCGAGGGCCGGGCGCTGCGCATTGCCGGCAGCGACGTGGTGGAGGGCGACTTGCTGCTGCTGTCGGAAGGCGACCGCGTGGCTGCCGATGCCCTGCTGCTGCAGGCAAGCGGCTTGCGCGTCGATGAATCGCAACTGACCGGCGAATCGCAGGCGGTCGCCAAGTGCGCTGCCAGCGGCCCGCTGCCACCGGCCACGCCGGGCGGCGATGACATGCCTTTCGTGTGGTCTGGTTCACTGGTGCTGCAGGGCGAAGGCCTGGCGCGCGTCAACGCCACCGGGCCGCGCACGGAGCTGGGCAAGATCGGGCGCAGCTTGCAGGCGGTGGGCGGCGAGCTGTCGCCAATGCAGCGCGATGCGAACCGCATGACGGGGCTGATGGCGCTGGCTGGCGTGGCGGTCAGCCTGCTGGCGGTCGTGCTGTATGGCTTGCAGGGCGGGGACTGGCTGGCGGCCATCCTGGCCGGGATCGCCTTGACGATGTCGCTGCTGCCGGCCGAATTCCCCGTGATCATGACAGTATTCCTGGCGATTGGCGCCTGGCGCATGGCGCGGGTGCAGGTGTTGACGCGGCGCCTGCCGTCCATCGAGGCGCTCGGTTCGATTACCGTGCTGTGCACCGACAAGACCGGCACCCTGACCGAAAACCGGATGGGCGTGGAGCAGTTGTACGCGGAGGGCGAATTCCTGCGCCTGCCGCATTCCCCGCAGGACGGGCTGCCGGCGGCATTCGATGAACTGGTGCACTTCGCCGCGCTGGCCAGCAAGCCGCGCGCCAGCGATCCGATGGAACAGGCTTTCCACGCCCTGGCCGGTGGCCCCCGTCAGGATGGGCTGCTGCGCGAGTATCCGCTGTCGGCTGGCCTGCGCGCCATGACGCAGGTATGGGATGAGGGTGAGGCCGACCTGGCCACCGTCGCCGCCAAAGGCGCGCCGGAGACCATCGGCGCCCTGTGCCGGCTGGATGAAGCGCAGATGGCGGCGATGCGGGCGGCAGCCGACCGCATGGCGGCGCAAGGCTTGCGCGTGCTCGGCGTGGCGCGGGCGCAGCATGCGGCGTCCTTGCTGCCGGCGGGGCAGGATGGTTTCTGCTACAGCTTCCTCGGCCTCATGGGCCTGGCCGATCCCCTGCGCGCCGAGGTGCCGGACGCGATCGGGCAATGCCATGCCGCCGGCATCCGCGTCATCATGATCACCGGCGATTACCCGGCGACGGCCAGCAGCATTGCACAGCGCGCCGGACTGCCCGCCGGCGCAGTGCTGACAGGCGAGGAGCTGGAGCGGATGAACGATGCTGAGCTGCGCACACGGCTGGCCGGTGCCACAGTGTGCGCGCGCATCAGCCCCTTGCAGAAGCTGCGCATCGTCGAAGCCCTGAAAGCCAATGGCGAAGTGGTAGCCATGACGGGCGACGGCGTGAACGACGCACCGGCGCTCAAGTCGGCACACGTCGGCATCGCCATGGGCCAGCGCGGCACCGATGTGGCGCGCGAGGCGGCGGCGCTGGTCCTGCTGGACGACAACTTCGCTTCCATCGTGCGCGGCATCCGGCTGGGCCGGCGCATCTTTGCCAATATGCGCAGCGCATTTTCATATGTGTTTGCGATCCATGTGCCGATTGCCGGCATGGCTTTGCTGCCGGCCGTTCTGGATTGGCCGATGCTGCTGTACCCGATGCATATCGCTTTCCTTGAACTGGTGATCGGGCCGGCCTGTTCGCTGGCCTTCGAATACGAAGCGTCCGATGCCGGCGCCATGGCGCGGCCGCCGCGCCGGGCCGGCGCGCCTTTGCTGGAACGCTCGACGCTGGCGGGCGCGCTGCTGCAAGGCGTGGTCGGGCTGCTGGCCAGCGCGCTGGCCTACGCGCTGGCGCTCGGCCAGTTGAACGCACCGGCCGCACGCGCGGCAGGTTTTGCTGCGCTGGTGCTGGTCAACCTGTCGCTGATTTTCTCGAACCTGTCCGCCGCCCGCAGCGCCCTGCTGCGCAGGACGGCAGGCAACCGCGTGTCGCACCTGGTGGCGGCCGTGACCTGCACCATGCTGCTGCTGGTGCTGTACGTACCGCCGCTGGGACAAGCCTTCCAGTTCGGTGTGCTGGGTGCGCTGGAGCTGGGGCTGGCCCTGGCCGTCGGCCTGGCTTGTTTTGTGGTCAACCAGGCGGCCATGCGCGCCGCCGTGCGCTGGGCGCGCCCTAATGAGAGGAAAGCATGAGCATTCGCAACCTGGAATTCCTGTTCCAACCAACTTCGGTGGCCGTGATCGGCGCGTCCGAGCGTCCCCACAGCGTGGGCGCCACGGTACTGGCCAATGTGCTGCAAGGCGGCTTCCGCGGCGCGGTGTGGCCGGTCAATCCCAAATACCCGGCGCTGGGCGGGCGTACGGCCTATCATCGCGTGTGCGACCTGCCGCAAGCGCCGGACCTGGCGCTGATCTGCACGCCGCCAGCCACGGTTGCAGGCCTGGTCGAAGAACTGGGGCAGGTGGGTTGCAAGGCCGCCGTGGTGATTACGGCCGGCCTGGATGCGGCGCAGAAGGCGGCCATGCTGGCAGCCGCGCGGCCGCATTTGCTGCGCATTCTCGGGCCCAATTGCGTCGGCCTGCTGGTGCCCGGCATCGGGCTGAATGGCAGCTTCGCCCACCTGCCGGCGCTGCCCGGCAAGCTGGCCTTCGTTTCGCAGTCGGGCGCCATGGTGACCGGCATCCTCGACTGGGCACGCAGCCGCAATATCGGCTTCTCGCGCTTCGTTTCGCTGGGCGACAGCAGCGACGTCGATTTCGGCGACGTGCTCGACTTCTTGGCCAGCGACCGCGAGACCCAGGCCATCCTGCTCTATATGGAAGATGTGCGGGCGGCGCGCAAATTCATGTCAGCGGCGCGCGCGGCCGCGCGCAGCAAGCCGGTGCTGGTGGTGAAGTCGGGCCGCTTTGCCGAAGGCGCACGGGCGGCCAATTCGCATACCGGTGCGCTGGCCGGTTCCGATGCCGTGTACGACGCGGCTATCCGGCGCGCAGGCATGCTGCGCGTGCTGAGCACGGAGGACTTGTTCGACGCGGTCGAAACGCTGGCCACGGGACGCCCGCTGGCCGGCGAGCGGCTGGCGATCCTGACCAATGGCGGCGGTCCCGGCGTACTGGCCACCGATGCGCTGGTGGGGGCGGGCGGCACGCTGGCGGAGTTGGCGCCGGCTACCTTGCGCCGGCTGGACGAGGTGCTGCCGGCCACCTGGTCGCAAGCCAACCCGGTCGACATCATCGGCGATGCGCCGGGCCAGCGCTACAGCGAGGCATTGAAGGCGCTATTGCAGGACGATGGCGTCGATGCAGTGCTTGTAATGCATGCGCCGACTGCCATCGTGCCGTCGATGGAAGTGGCGCAGGCGGTGGCGGCAACGGCTCGTGACGCCGGGCGCAATGTGCTGTCCTGCTGGCTGGGCGGCGAGGGCATGGTGCCGGCGCGGCGCTTGCTGGGCGAGGCTGGCGTGGCCAGCTACGATACGCCGGAGGACGCAGTGGGTGGTTTCATGCAGATGGTGAACTACCGCCGCGCGCAGCAACTGCTGATGGAAGTGCCGGCCGCCGCTGCCGGCGACTTCTGCCCTGACCAGGCTCGTGCGCGGCAAGTCATCGCCAATGCGCTGCAAGCCAGCCGACCCATGCTGAGCGAACCCGAGGCCAAGGAGGTGCTGGCCTGCTACGGCATCCCGGTAGTGGAAACGGCGATTGCCGACCGGGTGGAGGCGGCCGTGCTGCTGGCGGACCGTATTGGCTACCCGGTGGCGCTGAAGATCCTGTCGCCGGACATCACGCACAAAACCGAAGTGGGCGGCGTCGAGCTCGACCTGGAAACGCCGGAAGCGGTGCGCGCGGCCGCCCTGGCGATGCGCGGTCGCCTGCATGCACTGCATCCGAAAGCGCACCTGCGCGGCTTCACGGTGCAGGCCATGGCGCGCCGTCCCGGAGCGCATGAACTGATCGTGGGCGCGAGCTGCGATCCGGTATTCGGTCCGGTAATCCTGTTCGGCCAGGGCGGCATCGCGGTGGAGACTATCGGCGACCGCGCACTGGCGCTGCCGCCACTGAACCAGGTGCTGGCACGCGACCTGGTGGGACGCACGCGTGTGGCGCGCCTGCTGGCGGGCTACCGTGGCCGTCCTGCGGCCGACATGGAGGCACTGTGCACGGTGCTGGTGCGCATTGCCACGCTGCTGGCGGACTTGCCCGAGGTGCAGGAGCTGGACATCAACCCCTTGCTGGCCGACGAACGTGGCGTGCTGGCGCTCGATGCGCGCATGCGGGTGGCGGCAGCGGCGCAAATCGGGCCGGCGCGCTTTGCCATCCGGCCTTACCCGGCGGAGCTGGAAGAAAGCGTGACCTGGGAAGGCAGCACGCTGCTGCTGCGCCCGATCCGCCCGGAAGACGCGCCGCAGCACAGCGCCTTCTTCTCCGCCCTGACGCCGGAAGACGTGCGCTTCCGCATGTTCGCCCAGATGCAGTCGCTGCCGCCGGCGCAGCTGGCGCGCTGGACCCAGATCGACTACGACCGCGAAATGGCCTTCATCGCCACCCGCGTCGGCGCCAGCGGGCCGGAAACGCTGGGCGTAGCGCGGGCGGTGGCCGACCCGGACAACATCCGTGCGGAATTCGCTGTGGTGGTGCGCTCGGACCTGAAAGGCCGGGGATTGGGCGCGTTGCTGATGGAGAAAATGCTGCGCTATTGCCGTGCGCGCGGGACTCAGGAACTGGTGGGTGAAGCCTTGCCGGAAAACCTGCGCATGCTGCAGCTGGCGCACCACCTGGGATTCACGGTGGTGCCGGCAGTTTCGCAGGGCGCCGTCGGCATGCGCCTGGTGCTGAGCGGGCCGGTCGGCGCTGCAGTCTAGCGCGGCAGGACGGCATCGCCATCCAGCAGGCGCGCCGCCTGCTGGTTGCGCGCCTTCAGTTCGCGCACGCGGCGGTCGCAGCGGTGCACTTCGAGCAAGCCTTTGATGGACAGGTAGCCGCCCAGCACGACCAGCACCGCGCTGAGCACCAGCAAGGGCCAGAGCAGCAGCACCACTTCATGGAAGCGGTAGCTGCCGGAGGTGGCGATCAGGAGGCCTAGTACCGAGAGCGGCAGGGCAAACACGGCGATCCCCGTGCGCAGCAGGGACAGCGCCGTGCGCTCCTCCGACAGCAGCAGCTGGATTTCATTGGAGAGCAGCAGCAGGCTGCTTTGGCCGGTCTCCTTCATTGGGTCATCAGCAGTGGCACGGGGCTTTGTTCGACCAGGCTGGCCGTGGTGCTGCCCAGCACCCAGTCGTGCATGCGGCTGTGGCCATAAGCGCCGGCGACCAGCAGGTCGACATGGTTCTGGCGCGCCAGTTCGCACAGGGCGCTGCCGGTTTCAGTCACGGTATCCAGGCCAACCACGCGCACGTTGCGATGGTGGCGGGCCAGGTAGGTGGCCAGGTCGGCGCCCGGCTCGGCGGCCATGTCGATGCGTTCCGTTTCCGGATTGACCACGGCGATGAACACCTGTGAGGCGCGCTGCACGAGGGGCAGCGCGAAAGCCAGGGCGCGGCTGGCGCCGGCGCTGCCGTTCCACGCGATCATGACCTTGTCCAGCTTTGCCTCCGGCTGGCGCAGGACAGGCGGCACCAGCAGCACCGGCCGCACGCACTGGGTGACCAGGCGGCCCGGCAGGCGCGATGGGGCCAGTACGCCATAATCGGCAACGTCCTGGGTACCGGCGACCAGCAGGTCGCAGTAGCGCGATTCCAGTACCAGCGCCTCGACGGCCGAAGTGTCGAGCAGGCGCGATTCGAAGGAGTCCACCTCTGCTTCGAAGCATTGGCGCTCGAAGGCTTCCAGGCGCTGGCGGGCTTCCTGGCGCAGCGTCTCGGGATCGGGCGTCGGCATGACGGCCATCGGCGCGCCGGTTGCCATCAGTGTGTTCAGCTCGAGCCAGCCGCTGACGGCAGTGCCGACCAGGTGGGCGCCATGTTGCCGGGCCAGGCTTGCTGCCAGGGCGAAGGTGGCCGGCATGCCGGAGACTGGGCTGACGTGGACAACGATGGTCTTGTACATGATGTGCTCCTGAGCCTGATGGCATTCCGTTGTGGGATGGAGTCGATGCTATGGCGCGGCGCCCGTCGCTTCAATGATCCAGATCAAATTGCCGGGCCAGGGCGGGGCCGAGGCACAAAATGATCCAGATCATGGTTTGGAGCAGGTTCCAGGCGTAAGGTGGATTACGGCTGTATCGCTGTACGACCTTCAAGGAGCGACGATGAAGGCCATCTTTTCCGAGGCCCTCAGCAAGCCTGCTAAGCCAGGGGAAGCCAGGAAATAGTCAATCGTAAGCCAGACGGAGTCCATCATGAAACCTGAACCGTTGGGGCGCGCCCGCTGGGCACTGTGGGGCTTTCTTGCTGTGGCGGCATTCTTCCTGTCACGGCAAGGAGGATGAACATGAACCATGAAAATGCCTGGCCAACCTTGCTCACCGTGCTGATGTTCCCGGTGCTGGTAGTGGTCTATATCAGGCTGGCGCACCATGGCATGGACTTTTCCTGGCTGATGCCCGAGCAGGGCTACAATTGGCGCTCCTTTTTCAGCGCCGCCTGGATCATGGCTTTGTGGGCGTTCGCCATGGGCTCCACCTTTGCCTGGCTGTCCGGAAAACTCAACGGAGGGAATCGCTAGTGAATACAGGCGAAACGGTCTATACCTGCCCAATGCACCCGGAGGTGCGGCAGCCGGCGCCAGGCAATTGCCCGAAATGCGGCATGAAGCTGGAGCCGGTGCTTCCGGCACTGGAAGATGAGGACGACCCGGAACTGGCCGATTTCGCGCGGCGCTTCTGGTGGACGCTGCCGCTGACGGTGCTGGTCACTGCCCTGGCCATGTTCGGCCACAAGCTGTTTCCGGGTGGCCTGGCCGGGCAAAGCTGGATCGAATTGCTGCTAGGGACTCCCGTCGTGTTATGGGCCGGCTGGCCTTTCCTGCTGCGCTGGGCGGCTTCGCTGAAGGCGCGCAGCCCGAATATGTGGACCTTGATCGGCACCGGCGTGCTGGCGGCGTACGGCTATAGCGTGGCGGCTACCGTCTGGCCCGGCGCCTTCCCGCCGTCGCTGCTCGAACACGGCCGCATTGGCGTGTATTTCGAAGCGGCGGCGGTGATCGTGTCGCTTACCTTGCTGGGACAGATGCTGGAGCTGAAGGCGCGTTCGCGCACGTCGGCGGCGATCAAGTCCCTGCTGGGCCTTGCGCCCAAGATGGCACGCCGCATCCGTGCGGGCGGCGAGGAAGAGGATATCCCGCTGGCGCACGTGCACGTGGGCGACATGCTGCGCATCCGCCCGGGCGAGAAAGTGCCGGTCGATGGTGCTGTCGTCAGCGGCGAGAGCGCGGTGGATGAATCGATGCTGACAGGCGAGCCGCTACCGGTCAGCAAGCGCGCCGGCGACACGGTGGTCGGCGCCACTCTGAACACCAGCGGCAGCCTGGTGATGCGCGCCGAAAAGGTCGGCGGCGAGACGATGCTGGCGCAGATCGTGCAAATGGTGTCGCAGGCGCAGCGCTCGCGCGCGCCGATGCAGCGGCTGGCTGACGTGGTGGCGGGATACTTCGTGGTTGCCGTGGTGCTGCTGGCGTTCCTGACGCTGCTGGCCTGGGGCTTGTTCGGGCCGGAGCCGCGCTGGGTCTACGGCTTCGTCAACGCGGTGGCGGTGCTGATCATTGCCTGCCCCTGCGCGCTTGGCCTGGCGACGCCGATGTCGATCATGGCGGCAACCGGCCGCGCTGCCACGCAAGGCGTCCTGTTCCGCGACGCCGCTGCCATTGAAGGCCTGCGCAAGGTGGACACCCTGATCGTCGACAAGACCGGCACCCTGACCGAGGGCAAGCCGGCGTTCGACAGCGTGGTGGCGGCGCCCGGCTGGGATGGGGCCGAAGTGCTGCGGCTGGCCGCCTGCCTGGACCTGGGCAGCGAACACCCGCTGGCCCACGCCCTGGTGGCGGAAGCGCGCCAGCGCGGGCTGCGGCTGGTGGATCCGTCCACCTTCGAATCGGCAAGCGGCATCGGCGTGCGCGGCATGGTGGAAGGGCGCAGCCTTGCGCTGGGCAATACCGCGCTGATGGCGGCCGACGGTGTGGCCTGGGATGCCTTGGCGGCGCCAGCGGAATCGCTGCGCGGCAACGGCGCCAGCGTCATGCTGCTGGCAGTGGGCGGCAACCTGGCCGGGCTGCTGGCGGTATCGGATCCGGTCAAGCCCAGTTCCGCGGAAGCCCTGGCTGTCCTGGCGGGCGAGGGCGTGCGCGTGATCATGGCGACCGGTGACGGCCTGACCACGGCACGCGCCGTGGCGGCCCGCCTGCAAATCGATGAAGTGCACGGTGAAGTCAAGCCGCAGGACAAGCTGCAGCTGGTCGAGCGTTTGCAAAGCGAAGGCCGGATCGTCGCCATGGCGGGTGACGGCATCAACGATGCCCCGGCGCTGGCGCGCGCCAATGTCGGCATCGCGATGGGGACGGGAACCGACGTCGCCATCAACAGCGCCCATGTCGCGCTGGTCAAGGGCGACCTGCGCGGCATTGCCAGGGCACGTGCCATATCAAGCGATGCGGTGCGCAATATGCGGCAAAACCTGGCCTTTGCCTTTGCCTACAACGCCCTCGGCATTCCACTGGCGGCCGGCGTGCTGTATCCGGCGACAGGCATGCTGCTGTCGCCGATGATCGCAGCGCTGGCGATGAGCCTGAGCTCGGTGTCCGTCATCGCCAATGCGCTGCGGCTGCGGCACGCGGGGTGACGGCGTTCAGTCAAGCCTGATTGCCTCGGCCAGGTGGGCATAAGCAGCGGAGATGCGGCGCAAGTGGCGCGATTCGGTATGCGTCAGCAGCCACAGGTCGGTGGAGCCGTCGTCGATCTCCTCGCTCAACTGGCGCAGGCCGGGACGCTGCCTGGCAAGGAACAGCGGCAGGATGCCGACGCCAAGGTTCTGCTCGACCAGTTCCGCCACCGTCAGGATGCTGCTTACCTTGAACGCCGGGACGACCGTAGGGAAGTGCTTGCGCCGCCACAGCACCGACGGATGCTCGGGTAGCGCTTCGTCCGGCGCAATCCAGGCGCATGTGCCGGCGGTCACGTCTTCCCAGGCCGGCCCGCCGCGCCGCGCGGAGCCGTAGAGGGCGACGCGAATGCGCCCGAGGCATTTGCCGACCAGGTGCGGCGGCGGTTTCTTCGTCGCGCGCACTGCAATATCGGCATCGCGCCGGCTCAGGTTTGCCAGCTCGTTGCCCGTGTAAAGCTCGAACCCGAGCTGGGGATGCTTCTTGCGCAGCCCTTGCAGCGCAGGCGCCACCAGCGCATGCAGGACGCTGTCGGTGGTGGTAATGCGTACGCTGCCTGCCACCTGGCTTGGCTCGGCCTGCACGGAGGAGCGTGCCGATTCCAGAATCGATTCCATCTTTTCGCCATGCTCGGCCAGTGCCAGCGCCATCTCATTCGGCCGGTAGCCAGTGCGTGAGCGTTCGAACAGCGGCGCGCCCACGCCGCGCTCAATCTTCTGCAAGGCGCGGAACACGGTCGATGCGTCCTGGCCGAGGCGCTCGCCGGCGTCGGCCAGCTTGCCGCCACGCGCCAGGGCCAGGATGAGTTGCAGGTCGCTGGCGCCCAGATGGTATTGCGTTTTCGCATTCATAGATTGCGTTCATGCCTATATGCTATGCGGTTTTGCAATAGTACATTGAGCGCTGTCCAATCACTGAAGGAGGCAATCATGGGCCCGACTATCTTGCGTCTTGCGCTGGGCAGCATGTGGATTTCGCATGCGCTGCTCAAGCTGCTGGTTTTCACCTTGCCGGGAACAGGGCACTTTTTCGAAAGCGTCGGCCTGCCGGGCTGGATGGCGTATCCGGTGTTCGCAGCAGAACTGCTGGGCGGCCTGGCGATGCTGTTCGGCTTTTATGCGCGGCACGTGGCGCTGGGCCTCTTGCCGATCCTGGTGGTGGCGACCGTTGTCCACCTGCCCAATGGCTGGGTATTTACCAACCAGGGCGGCGGATGGGAGTATCCTGCGTTCCTGTGCGTCGCGTCGATCGTGCTGTGGCTGCTGGGCGACGGGAAGTTGTTAACGGTTTCTGTGGAAAACCCTGTTAACAAGGCATCCCACGGCTGAGCAAGTGTTTGATTCATTTAGGAAAATTTCTCCTGCGCAAATAAAGGGCAATCGAAACAAGCCTTTCGGCAACAACTGCTATAGTGTCTTATCGACAATCTTCATGCAGGACTGACATGCTTCAGCCGCAGAACAAGCAGACAGATGCCTTTATCTCAACCGGCATCGCCGGCCTCGATTCGATCCTGGCCGGCGGCCTGACCAAGGACCGGTTGTATCTGCTCGAGGGCGATCCCGGGACGGGCAAGACCACCATGGCGCTGCAGTTCCTGGTGGAAGGCGCGCGGCGCGGCGAACCGGTGCTCTACATTACGCTGGCGGAAAACGAGGTGGAGCTGCGCGCGGTCGCGCAATCGCATGGCTTCTCGCTGGAAGGCATTACCGTGCACGAAATCATTCCGGCCGAAGGCGTGCTTGACCCGGATGAGCAATATACGGTGTTCCATCCGTCCGAAATCGAACTGGGCGAAACCAACCGGCTGATCCTGGAACAGATCGAGCGGCTCAACCCCACCCGCGTGGTGCTCGATTCCTTGTCGGAGCTGCAGCTGCTGGCCGCCAATCCCTTGCGCTATCGGCGGCATGTGCTCGCGCTCAAGCAGTATTTCGCCAGGCGCGCCTGCACGGCGCTGTTCCTGGACGATAAAACGGCTGTAGGCGGCGACCAGCAGGTGCGCAGCATCGCGCACGGCGTGATCTCCCTGCAGCAGATCGAATCGGGCTATGGCGCTGAGCGCCGTGTCTTGCGTGTGCTGAAATACCGCGGCATCGATTACCGGCGTGGACCGCACGACTATACGATCATTTCCGGCGGCGTCGTTGCCTATCCGCGCATCGTGACATCGGAATTGCGTGAGCTAGTACCGCGCCAGCAGGTGGCAAGCGGCCTGGCGTCACTGGATGCCTTGCTTGGCGGGGGCCTGGAGGAGGGCTCCAGCACCCTGGTTTCCGGGCCGCCCGGTACCGGCAAGTCCAGTCTCGCCGCCCAATTCGTCAAGGCCGTCACGGATCGCCAGCAGAAGGCTGCGATGTTCGTGTTCGAAGAGTCGTTCAATACCTTGCTGAACCGCGCGGACGGAATAGGCATGGGTTTGCGCAAGCCGTTGGCCTCGGGCCTGCTGCAAGTGAACCAGATCGACCCGGCCGAATTGTCGCCAGGCCAGTTCGCGCACCTGGTGTGCACGGCTGCCGACGAGGGCGCCAAGGTGGTGGTGATCGACAGCCTGAACGGCTATATGAACGCGATGCCCGAAGCGCGCTTTCTCATTACCCAATTGCGCGAAGTGCTGACCTACCTGGGGCAGCGCGGCGTAGTGACCCTGCTGGTGGGGGTGCAACAGGGCGTGATCGGCCAGATGGGCAGCACCGTGGACGTCAGCTATCTTGCCGACAACGTGCTGGTGCTGCGCTACTACGAAGCTGGCGGTGCCGTGCACAAGGCACTGTCGGTCTTCAAGAAGCGTGGCAGCCAGCACGAAACCACCTTGCGCTCGTTCGCCATTACCGACCGGGGACTTGAAGTCGGGCCAGTGTTGAAGGGTTTCCGCGGCATCCTGACCGGGGTTCCGGTCAAGGTGCCTGATGACGAGGATGAAGCAAAGCATGGGTGAGCTGGAACAGCGCATTGTCATTTTTGCCCCGGTGGGCAAGGATGCGCGCCTGATCGAGCAAGTGCTTGGCCAGGTGCGGCTGCCTTGCCATATCTGTACAGGGCTGGGTGACGTGGTCAAGGAATTGCAGCAGGGAGCTGCTGCGCTGTTCGTGGTCGAGGAAGCCTTCAATGACGAATTCCTGCGCGAGCTGACCGCCTTCCTTTCCGCCCAGCCGGCATGGTCGGACTTGCCGGTGCTGGTGTTGAGCAAGGAAGGGTTGGATTCGCCGGGCATCCAGCGCATCTTCGAACAAGTCGGTAACGTTACTTTGCTTGAACGGCCGGTGCGCCGGGCGACGCTGGTAAGCGCGGCGTTGTCGGCGGCGCGCGCACGCCGGCGCCAGTACGAAATGCGCGAGGTGGATCGCCGCAAGGACGAATTCCTGGCCATCCTCGGCCACGAACTGCGCAACCCGCTGGCGCCAATCCGCACTGCAATGGACGTGCTGAACACCATTCCGAACAGCGACCCGAAAGTGCGCAACATCAGCCAGGTGGTTGAGCGCCAGGTGCGGCACCTGACCCGCCTGGTGGACGACCTGCTTGACGTGGCGCGCATCACCAACGACAAAGTGGCCCTGAAATGCGAGCGGGTCAGCGCTGCCACGGTGCTGCAGCACGCCGTGGAAATTTGCCGGCAGCAGCTCGACGCCGGCGGCCATACGCTGGACTTGCGGCAGCCCGCGGGCAGCGTGCTGCTGTTTGGCGACCGGGCGCGCCTGGTCCAGAGCCTGGCCAATGTGCTGAGTAACGCGGTGAAGTTCTCGCCGCAGCAGTCGACCATTCACCTGTACGCGGAGGCCGATGGCGAAGACATCGTGTTTGTCGTGCGCGACCACGGAGCGGGGCTGGAAGCGGAGGCGCGTTCGCGCATCTTCGATTTGTTCGTGCAGGGCCAGGCCGGACGCGCGCATACACTTGGCGGTCTTGGGATCGGCCTTAGCCTGACCCAGCGCTTTACGCGCATGCATGGCGGGAGTGTCACCGTGTCCAGCGAAGGCAATGGCAAGGGATGCGAATTCGTGCTGCGCATGCCTATCGTGGTACCGGAACGGCGCAGCAAGGAGCGGCTCGCTCCCGGCACGGCAAAAGGCCATGCCGAGGATGCCCTGCGCATCATGGTCGTCGACGACAATGAAGATGGCGCGGACATGCTGCAGGTGATGCTGGAAATGGATGGCTGCAAAGTGGCCAAGGCCCATGACGGGCAAGGGGCGATCGCGCTGGCCGGGGAATTCCGTCCGCACGCCATCCTGATGGATATCGGCCTGCCGGACATGCAAGGCTATGAGGCGGCGCGCCGGATCCGTGAATCTGAAGGTGGCGATGACATTGTTTTCATCGCCATGACCGGCTGGGGGCATGACGAAGCGCGGCGCCGGGCGTCCGATGCCGGCATGCAGCACTACCTGGTCAAGCCGGTGGACCTGAACGTGCTGCGCAAATACCTGGCCGAAGTCCGCGAGCAAGCCTTGCAGCGTGCCTGAGGCTTAGCGGTTGTCGAGGCGAGAGATGCCTCCCCGCCTGCCATTGCGGCCGAAAGCTGCGACCTGGATCAACCCCCGCTCCGCGATCGGGCCCTGTACCCGCGGGCTGGCGGCAGTGGGTTCGTTGCCGTCGCTGGTGTAGCGCAAGGCGAAGCCGGGCAGGGCATGATTGGCGTAGACCTTGCCGCCTTCCCGGGACAGGCCGGGCGGTGCGATGCGGTAGTTGACCGGGCCGAGCGGCGCTTGCTCCAGGTCGAGGCGGGGCAGCACGCGCTGGCCCAGTACGTTGACGAAGCCTTGCCATGCGGCGGCTTCGTTCGTCCCTGCCGGATCGGCGGCCCAGGCCCGTTCCGCCATGGCAAGCAGGCGCGGCATGAGCAGGTAGTCGATCAGGGCGGGGTCACGTATGGTCTCGGTCCAAAGTGCGGCTTCCAGCCCGCGGATGCGGCGCTTGCCGGCCTCGGTCAGGCTATTATCCAGCGGGGCAAAGTTGTAGACGTCTTCGAGTTCGATGTAGGCAGCCCAGTTGACGCCCGGTTCATCGGGATTCATGTTGTGGCTCATGTCCAGGTACTGTTTGGTGGCCGGGGCCAGCACCACGTCGTAGCCGGCATTGGCTAGCCGCAGGCCCAGGTCTTTCGCATCGCCGACATTGTTCCAGACGTAGAGGGTGAAGCCGCGTTGTGCGAAGTGGGGATTGGGCGCGTTCTTGTGCGCTCCCAGTTCTTCCCAGCCGGAAGTGGACAGGCCGTTCTGGCGCAGGATGGCGTCGACACGGTCATAGAAGTAATTCCACAGCGCGGCCTTGTCTTGCAGCTTGTTGCTGGCCATCAGCTTGCGGCTAAGGGGTGACTTTTCCCATGCGCCGGCAGGCAGTTCGTCGCCGCCAACGTGCAGGGTGCGCAGCGGGACGCCGGCTTCCCGGTGCAGGGCAGCGACCTCTTTCACCACGTGCGCGATGAAGGTAAAGCTGGACTCCAGGCCCGGGTTCATCACGTTGTCGTTGTAATTCTGCGCCGACTTGTACTGCGAGCGGTCGTCCAGGTCGTTCAGCAGGTATTCGCCGGCGCCTGGCTGGCCGGCGGCTTTCATGCGCCGGTAGCGAGCCTCCATCGCCTTCACTGCGGCGCGCGCGTGGCCGGGCATTTCAATTTCCGGTATCACCTCGATATGGCGGGCGGCCGCGTAGCGCAGGATCTCGAGGTAGTCGGCGCGCGAGTAGTAGCCGCTGCCATGCGGATCGGTAGTGCTTGGGCCGGAACCGTATTCCGGCTGCAGGCGCACGCCTGGCTGGGCGCTGTGGCCGCGCACAGCCCCGATGCCGGTCAATTCCGGCAGGCCCGGGATCTCGAGGCGCCAGCCTTCGTCGTCGGTCAGGTGGAAATGGAAGGTGTTCAGCTTGAAGCGCGCCATCAGGTCGAGCAGGCGGAAGACCGTTTGCTTGGGCTGGAAGTTGCGGCTGACGTCCAGCATCAGGCCGCGATAGGCAAAGCGTGGAGCGTCGGTGACTGCCAGCAGCGGCAAGTCCACTGCCTTTTTGCCGCCTGCGGCGGACAGTGGCAGCAGGTCGCGCAGCGATTGCAGGCCGCGCGCAACGCCGGCGGCGCTGTTGCCTGTGATGGTGATGCCGCCCGCTTCCACGTTCAGCGTGTAGGCTTCCGGCGAGTCCTGTCCAGTGATTGCGCCGACAGCCAAGCGCAGCGTGGCGCCTGAAGGCGCGGGCGCGGTTGCGGGCCAGTATTGCTTCAGCAAGCCCTCGGCAATGGCCGCCTCATTCTTCAAGCCGTCGCCGGCCAGGACGGCTGGGGCGGATTCCAGGCGCAGCACACCAGTCCCTTTTTGCAATTGCAGCGGGGTGGGGAAGATTGGCGGCAAAGCTTCGGCTGGGAGCATGGTGGTTGCGGCATTGCGGCGATACAGGTCCAGTGCAGTCACTGCCTGGCCTTGCCCTGGTTGGTCCGGCCGCGGCAGGGGCAGCAACTGGTAATCCTTTATCGCATGCGCCTGGCCTGGCGCTGCCTCATACACCAGGTACAAACCAGCGGGGGCGCGATACACCTTGGCGTCCGCGCTGGGGGCGCGGTAGTCAGCGTTCATTGCATGGCCCGGCGCCAGCCCACCGAAGCCGGGTGCAGGGCGCAAGCGGTACAGCGTGCCACCCAGTTCATCGATTGCCAGCTTGCCGTCCAGTGGACCCGCTACGGTGCATTCGATGCAGTTGAAATAGAGCGACCACCCTTGGGCCGGCAGGGGAAAGCGGTCCTGGTTCCTGACTTCGAGCCGTCCGCCTTTGCCGGCATCCTGCTGCTGCCAGCGCACCTGCAGGTGTTCGCCGCTGGCATACGGTGGCGCCGCCCGGGCGGAGGAAAGCGCAAGCAACAGCGCAAGGCAAACAACCGAACTTTTTGAAGTCATGGAACCGGCTTGTCTCGTCTTATGAAAGCGGTAACGCTAGCATAAAGTTCCTGCCCTGGCGCCAGATGGATCAAATTATATTTGCTCACGCTTTCTGTGGAAAAGCCTGTTAACAAGGAAGGGAGCTACGCGTTAAGGCCATGATTTAAAGGCGAAAAATCCTGCTGCGCAAATAAGTGGCAGCGCTGGCATAATTGCATAACTTTTAAGGAGGCCGTTTATGCATAAACGCTGGCTGTTCATCCTTGCCCTGGGTTGCGCATCCGCCGGCGCGACCGAGATCAAGGTCGGTTCGCCCCTGCCACGCATGTCAATGGTGAAGGAAGGCACGCACCACTGGCTGCGCTACATACGGAATGGCGAGGCCAATACACCGATAGACATCTGGACGCGCGAAGTGCGCCAGGCGCCGGAGGGGATGCAGGTCCGCCAGCGTTGGGATGGCTTCAACAACAGCGTGGTCTTGCTCGACTCCTGGTTCGACAAGGATACCTTCAAGCCGCGCACCCACCAGCGCATCCGGGAAAAGGAAGGCAAGCGCACGGTGGAGGATTATGACTTCGCTGCCTACGAGCCGACCTTCAACTTCGAGGCCGATCTCGAATTCCTGCAAGCCTTGCCGCTGGCCGCGGGATATGAAGCGACCGTCATGTTCTACCACCCCGGCGGCCCGGCACCGGCGCGCTACACCTGGAAAGTGGTCGGCAGCGAAACCATCCAGGGGCCGCAAGGAGCGGTCGATTGCTGGCTGCTGACGACCGACTACAACCGCCCCGGCACGGTCGCGAAGTTCTGGATGGCGAAGGCGACGCAGTTGCTGGTACGGCAAGAAGCTGCGGCGCCGGACGGCCGGATAATGGTGAAGTCGTTGATCGATTGACGGAAACGGTCTATCATCGCCCCCATGAAATTCCGTCGGACATCCAGGATATTAGTCGCTGTAGTGGCGCTGTTCAGCATGCTGTTCATGCAGCTTGCGGTAGCGTCATACGCCTGTCCTTCCGCCGGGAACCCGGTTGCCACCGGCGCCCAGTGCGCCGGCATGGACCAGGCGCAGCCTAGCCTGTGCAAGGCAAAGGCGACCAACCTGGCCGCCAAGCAGGCGCTCGACAAGCCCGACTTGCCGCCAGTGCTGCCTTTCGTCGCAGCCGACCTGGCGGGCATCGTCATCGCAGAAGCCTGGGCGCCAGAGTCCACCGAGGGAACTGCCGCCCCGCCAAGCCTGTCGCGCAGCCTGTCGCCGCCACACTCCATAGAGCATTGCTGCTTCCGTAATTGACATTCCAGTTTGCCTGATGCCGAATCGCGCCCGCCGGTGCGGCGGGCGCGTGGTTTCCTTTGCATTCTGGAGGTTTCATGTTTTCCCCATTTTACTGGCGCTGCCTGGCGCTTGGCTGCGCCCTGGCGTTCGCAACCGAGGCCCCGGCGTTGACGCTGGCGCAAGCGCAGCAGCGCGCTGTTGAACGTTCGCGCCAACTGGCGGCGCAAGGCCATGCTGCCGATGCGGCGCGCGACATGGCTGTTGCAGCGGCCCAATTACCCGATCCCGTGCTGAAGGCCGGGGTCGACAATCTTCCCGTCAGCGGTGCGGAACGCTACCGCATTGGCGCCGATTCGATGACCATGCGCCGCATCGGCGTGATGCAGGAGCTGACCAGCAGCGACAAGCGCCGCTGGCGTGCCGCGCGGTTCGAGAGCGAAGCAGCGCGCAGTATTGCCGCTGCGGAGGCGCTGACGGCAAACATCCAGCGCGATACCGCCATCGCCTGGCTTGAGCGCTACCACCTGGAGCGCATGAACGCCGAACTGGCGCGCCAGCTTGCCTTGTCGCGCGACGAGATAGCAGCTGCGGAAGCGGCCTATCGCGGCGGTCGCTCAGGCCAGGCCGGCTTGCTCGATGCGCGGGCAAACCTGCTGGCGCTGGAGGATCGCGCAACCGAGTTGGGCCTGCAGGCGCGCAATGCCGCGATCATGCTGGCGCGCTGGACGGGCGAGCCGGTCGATGTGGCGCTCGATGGCGGCGCCGATACCAGCAGCATCGCCCTTGTTCCGGCAACGCTGGAAGCATCGCTCGAACATCATCCCCAGGTGGCCGTGCTGACGCGCCAGGCCGAGCTGGCGCAGGCGGAAGCGGGGCTGGCGCGTGCCAACCGCGCTCCCGACTGGAGCGTGGAGGTGGCCTTGCAGCAGCGCGGGCCTGGCTATCCGAACATGGTGTCGTTTGGCGTGTCCGTGCCGTTACAATGGGACCGGGACCGCCGCCAGGACCGCGAACTGTCGGCGCGGCTGGCAACGGCGGGACAAGCGCAAGCCGAGCGCGACGAAGCCTTGCGCGAACACGTGGCTGAGGTGCGCAGCCAACTGGCCGAATGGCAGGCCGGCCGCGAGCGCATTGCCCGCTTCGAAAAGGAGGTGCTGCCGCTGGCGGGCGCGCGCACGGAAGCGGTGCTTGCCGCCTACCGTGGCGGCAAGGCCAGCCTGGCGGAGGTGCTGGCTGCACGCAGGACGGAGAGCGAGCAGCGCCTGCAGGCGATGCAGCTTGAACGGGACAACGCGCGCGTATGGGCGCAATTGACTTATATCCTTCCGGCGAAAGGCCACCCATGAACAAGAACGCAATGATCGCCGCCATCGTGGCGGCTGGCGCGCTGTGCGCCGTGGCGGCCATTGGCGGCTACCAGCTGGGCAAGCGCCAGGCGGCGCCGGCGCAAGGCCCGGTTCCGGCTTCCGCAACGGAAGGCCGCAAACCCTTGTACTGGCACGATCCGATGGTGCCGGGGCAGAAATTCGACAAGCCCGGCAAGTCGCCATACATGGACATGCAGCTGGTGCCGGTCTACGCCGACGAAGGCAGCGATGCCGGCACCGTCAACATCAGCCCGCGCGTGCAGCAAAACCTTGGCGTGCGCACGGCGCTGGTGACCAGTGCTCCGTTGCCGCTGACGGTATCGGCCGTCGGCAACGTCGCCTTCGATGAGCGCGAAGTCGCCGTTGTGCAGTCGCGCTCGAACGGTTTTGTCGAGCGCGTTCTGGTGCGCGCACCATTGGAAACGGTCCGCCGCGGCCAGCCGCTGGCCGAAGTCACCATGCCGGATTGGGTCGCGGCGCAGGAGGAATTCCTGGCCGTGCGGCGCATGCAGGCTGGCGCCGCACCCGGCTTGCTCGAAGCAGCGCGCCAGCGCATGATCCTGGCGGGCATGAGCGAGCAGCAGGTGCATCAAGTGGAGGCGGGCGGGAAAGTGCTGGCGCGGCAGGTGCTGGTGGCGCCGCGCGCCGGCGTGGTGGCTGAACTGGCAGCGCGTGAAGGCATGGCCGTTGCCGCTGGTGCTCCGCTGTACCGCATCAATGGCCTTGATACGGTCTGGGTCAATGCGGAGCTGCCGGAAACGGCGGTGGCGCAGGTGCCGGTCGGCACCGAGGTGACGGCGCGCGCAGCAGCCTTGCCGGACGTGCAGCTGCACGGCAAGGTGGCGGCAATCCTGCCGCAGGTGGATGCGGCAACGCGCACGATACGCGCGCGTATCGAGCTGCCTAATCCGGGCGGGCGCCTGGCGCCTGGCATGTTCGTGACGCTGTCGTTTGCGCCGATCCAGCGGCAACCGGCGCTGCTGGTGCCGTCGGAAGCGGTGATACGTACCGGCACGCGCAATGTCGTGATGGTCGAGGAGGGCGCCGGCAAATTCGCGCCGGTGCAGGTCGAGCTGGGAGCGGAGACTGGCGGCCAAGTCGAAATCCGGGCCGGCTTGCAGTCCGGGCAGAAAGTGGCCGTGTCCGGGCAGTTCCTGGTCGATTCGGAGGCGAGCCTGAAGGGCAGCGCGCAAAGGATGGCAGGACCGGTGCCGCTGGCGCATCGCGGCGAGGCGACCGTGGAGTCGCTGGGCAAGGACGAAATCACCTTGTCGCATGGGCCGATTGCCACGCTCAAATGGCCGGCCATGACCATGGCCTTCAAGCTGCCGCGCGGCGGCTTGCCGGTCAATGTCGTTGCGGGCGACCGCGTGTTGTTCGAATTCGTGCAGCTGGCCGATGGCAGCTTCCAGGTCACGACGCTGGCGCCGGCGGCCGTGCAAGCCCCAGCGCACCAGCACGGAGAGCATCAATGATCGCGAAACTGATCCTGTGGTCGATCCGTAACCGCTTCCTGGTGCTGCTGTCGTCCATCCTGCTAGCCGGCTGGGGCGCCTGGGCGCTGCAACGCACGCCGCTGGACGCGATCCCGGACCTGTCCGACGTGCAGGTCATCATCCGTACCAGCTTTCCCGGCCAGGCACCGCAGATCGTCGAGAACCAGGTCACCTATCCGCTGACGACGCAAATGCTGTCGGTGCCGGGTGCTCGCACGGTGCGCGGCTACTCCTTTTTTGGCGATTCCTTCGTGTACGTGCTGTTCGAGGATGGCACCGATCCGTACTGGGCGCGTTCGCGCGTGCTGGAGTACCTGAACCAGGTGCAGTCACGCCTGCCGCAGCAGGCGCGCGCTGCACTGGGACCCGATGCGACGGGCGTAGGCTGGGTATTTGAGTATGCACTGGTGGACCGCAGCGGCAAGCACGACCTGGCCCAGTTGCGCGCCTTGCAGGACTGGTTCCTCAAGTACGAGCTGAAAGCGGTGCCGGACGTGGCGGAAGTGGCCAGCCTGGGCGGCATGGTCAAGCAGTACCAGGTGGTGCTCGACCCGGCGCGGCTGCGGGCCTTCAACATCACGCATAGCAAGGCGATCGATGCCATCCGCCGCGCCAACCAGGAAACTGGTGGCTCGGTGCTGGAGCTGGCGGAAGCGGAATACATGGTGCGCGCATCCGGCTACCTGCGTTCGCTGGAAGACTTCCGCCAGATCCCGCTGACGGCCAGCGAAGGCGGTGTTGCGGTGCGCCTGGGCGATGTGGCGACCATCCAGCTCGGCCCGGAAATGCGGCGCGGGATCGCCGACTTGAACGGCGAAGGGGAGGTGGCTGGCGGCGTGATCGTCATGCGCTCCGGGAAGAACGCCTTGCAGACGATCGGTGCCGTCAAGGCGCGCCTGGCATCGCTCAAGGCCAGCCTGCCACCTGGGGTGGAAATCGTGCCGGTGTACGACCGCTCGAACCTGATCCGGCGCGCTGTCAGCAATCTCGAAACCAAGCTGGCCGAGGAATTCGTCGTCGTGGCCCTGGTGTGCGCGGTATTCCTGTTCCACCTGCGATCCGCGCTGGTGGCTATCGTGTCGCTGCCGCTCGGCGTGCTGGCCGCCTACCTGGTCATGCACTACCAGGGCGTCAACGCCAACATCATGTCCCTGGGCGGGATTGCAATTGCCATCGGCGCCATGGTCGATGCGGCGGTCGTGATGATCGAGAACGCCCATAAGCATATTGAGGCCTGGCGCCATGCCCATCCCGGCCAGGCGCTGGAAGGCGAGGAGCATTGGCAGGTGATCGGTGCGGCCGCGGCGGAAGTCGGCCCGGCCCTGTTTTTCTCGCTGCTGATTATCGTCCTGTCCTTCATCCCGGTGTTTACGCTGGAGGCGCAGGAAGGCCGCCTGTTCTCGCCGCTGGCCTTCACCAAGACCTACGCGATGGCGGCGGCGGCGGGCCTTGCGGTGACGCTGATTCCGGTCCTCATGGGCTACCTGATTCGCGGCCGCATTCCCGACGAACACGCCAACCCGCTCAACCGCGGGCTGATTGCACTTTACCGGCCCTTGCTGGAACGCGTGCTGCGCTGGCCGAAAGCCACGCTGGCCGGGGCGGCTGCGGTGGCGGTGCTGTCGCTGTGGCCCCTCGCGCACATGGGCGGCGAATTCATGCCTCCGCTGGATGAAGGCGACCTGCTCTACATGCCTTCTGCTTTGCCGGGCCTTGGTGCGGGCAAGGTGCAGCAACTGCTGCAGCAGACAGACCGCATGATCAGGACGGTGCCGGAAGTGCAGAGCGTTTTCGGTAAGGCAGGGCGGGCGGAATCGGCGACCGATCCGGCTCCGCTGGAAATGTTCGAGACCACCATCCAGTTCAAGCCGCGCGATCAATGGCGGCCGGGCATGACGCCGGACAAGCTGGTGGCGGAACTGGACCGCATCGTCAAGGTGCCGGGGCTCGCCAACATCTGGGTGCCCCCGATCCGCAACCGCATCGACATGCTGGCCACCGGCATCAAGAGCCCGGTGGGCATCAAGGTATCGGGCGCCAGTCTGCAGGAGATCGACCGCATTGCGGGCGAGATCGAGCGCGTGGTGCGGCCGCTGGCCGGCGTCTCGTCGGCACTGGCGGAACGCCTGAACGGCGGCCGCTACATCGACGTCGCCATTGACCGCGCCGCGGCAGGGCGCTACGGCCTGAACATCGACGAGGTGCAAAGCATCATTGCCAGCACGGTGGGCGGCGACAATGTAGGCGAAACGGTGGAAGGCTTGCAGCGCTTCCCGATCAATGTGCGCTACCCGCGCGAACTGCGCGATTCGCTGGAGGGCCTGCGCGCCTTGCCGCTGTTGACGGAGCGCGGCGCGCAGCTGCGCCTGTCCGACGTGGCAACGGTGCGCATCAGCGACGGGCCGCCGATGCTGCGCAGCGAGAATGCGCGGCTGTCGGGCTGGGTCTACGTGGACATCCACGGCCGCGACCTGCGCTCGGCAGTGCAGGACATGCAGCGAACCGTCGCCGCCAGCGTCAAGCTGCCGGCCGGCTATTCGATATCGTGGTCGGGCCAGTTCGAATTCCTGGAGCGCGCAACGGCGCGACTGCAGGTGGTGGTGCCCGCTACGCTGCTCATTATCTTCGTGCTGCTGTACCTGACTTTCCGCCGTGCCGACGAGGCGGCGCTCATCATGGCAACGCTGCCGTTTGCGCTGGCCGGCGGGGTCTGGCTGCTCTGGGCACTCGGCCATAACCTGTCGGTGGCAACGGGCGTCGGCTTCATCGCGCTGGCTGGCGTGGCGGCGGAATTCGGCGTCATCATGCTGCTCTACCTGAAGCACGCATGGGAAGCGCGCGAAGCCGCAGGGCGCCGCAGCGAAGCCGACCTTTTGGACGCGATTCGCGAAGGAGCCGTACTGCGCGTGCGGCCAAAGGCGATGACGGTGACCGTGATCGTGGCGGGCCTGGCGCCGATCATGATCGGCGCCGGTACCGGTTCTGAAATCATGCAGCGCATCGCTGCGCCGATGGTAGGGGGAATGTTGTCCGCGCCCCTGCTATCGCTATTTGTAGTACCTGCGGCATACTTGCTGCTTCGGCGGCGCAAAACACTTATGGAGAATTAATATGAAAGCAATCAGCAGCACACTGCAAGCAGCAATCCTGGCGGCGGCCTTCATCGCTGGCGCACCGGCCATGGCCAGCCACGGTGACCACAGTGACCACGGCCAGCAAGCGGCAAGCGCCATGGCAGATACCGCCGACGGCGAAATCAAAAAGGTCGACAAGCCGTCCGGCAAGCTGACCATCAAGCACGGCGAACTGAAAAACATGGGCATGGGCGCCATGACCATGGTCTTCCGCGTCAAGGATGCCGCCATGCTGGACAAGGTGAAGGCGGGCGACAAGGTACGCTTCACGGTCGAAAATGCCAACGGCGCCATGACCGTGACGGCCATCGAAGTCGCGAAGTAAGCATGAGCCGATTCGTCAAGACATGGATGTTATGGCTGTTGATGCTGGCCTTGCCCTGGCAAGCGCTGGCCAATGCCGCTCAACTGTCTTGCAGAATCGGTGAGCATCACCAGGGCCGGTCGGCGCGCCTGAAACACGATGTCACATCGATCAAAAAGGACGCCGGTTCGGTGCAGGGAACGAGCCATGCAGCATGCAGTGCTTGCGCCAGCGGATGCTGTGCTTCGGCAGCCATGCCAGGCAGCCTGGCCGCGCCTGCGCCGTGGACGCTCGGTTCCGCCCCGTATTTCGCCTTCCGGCCAGGTTTCTATGCCGGCCATATCCCCGATGGGCCGGAGCGACCCCCGCGCCATCTAGCGTCCTGATACCTGGTTTCCCAGGAAAGGAGCCGCCTCGCGCGGCAAAGGATACGCCGCACGTCGTGCGGCAAGGATCTTTGAGGATTATATGAGACAAGCATTCTGGTCACGCCGGCTACACAAATGGCTTGGCCTGCTGGTCGGTATCCAGGCACTGTTCTGGATGGCGAGCGGCGTGTACATGGCCGCAATTTCAATCGACATCATCCACGGCGACCACATGGCGCACGTGGAGCGGCCAGCCGTAGCGGCGCAAGCGGTAGCCGTGCAGCCTTCGCAACTGGCGGCGCAATTTCCCGGCATGACGGGCTTCCGCCTGAAGCACTTGCTGGGCAGGGAAGTATATGAAGTGAAGTATGCCGGGGGCACGGGCCTGGCCGATGCCGCCAGCGGCCGCCAACTGGACCCGCTCGGCGAAGCGCAGGTGCGGGAGCTGGCCTTGCAAGCTTACCAGGGCGACGGCAACTTGAGCGGCGTCAGCCTGCTGAAGCAGTTGCCGCGTGAAGTCGCTGCGCGCAAGGCCCCGCTGTGGCGCGCCGACTTTGACGATTCCAATGGCAGCACCCTGTACCTTTCGCCATTCACGGGCGAAGTCGTGGCCAGGCGGCACTCGCTGTGGCGGGCATACGACTTCTTGTGGATGTTGCACATCATGGACTATGACAAGCGCACGGACGTCAATAACACTTTGCTGCGCAGCGCTTCCATCGCCGGCACCCTGTTCGCCTTGAGCGGGCTTTGGCTGCTCTGGTTCACTGTTCGCAGGAGGGCCGCCCAATGACGCCACTGCTGCGAAAATTGCATAAATGGGTCGGCCTGGCAGTTGGGCTGCAATTCCTGCTCTGGCTGGCGAGCGGCATGGTCATGAGCCTGTTCGACCAGGATGCGGTCGAAGGAATGGAACATCGCGCGCCGCCGAAAATGGCGGTGGAATGGCCAAGGGATGGCCTGCTTACCCCGGCGCAGGTACTGGCCGCTTCCGCCAAGCCCGTTGAATCGATCGACAGCTTCTGGCTGTTGCAGGCACCGGCCTACTTGCTGAAGAACAGCCAGGGCAGCTGGCTGGTCGATGCGCACAGCGGCGCCGCGCTGACGGTCACTGCGGCGCATGCCCTTAAGGTGGCGCGCGCCGGCTACGTCGGCGAAGGAAAGGCCAGCCAGCCACAATGGCTGCCGCAACCGACGCTGGAAATCCGCAAGCACCGCGGGCCGGCCTGGCGCATCGACTTTGACGACACGGAAGTGACGACCATTTACGTATCCGCCGTCGACGGCCGTATTCTCGAGCACCGCAACGCCACATGGCGCTTGTTCGATATTGCGTGGATGTTGCACATCATGGACTACAGCGGGCGCGAGGACTTCAATAATTCGCTGCTGCTGATGGCCGCGCTGGGCGGCCTGTGGTTGGCATTGAGCGGCATCTGGCTGCTGTGCACCAGCGTGCGCCTGCATGATTTTGTACCTGGCCGCTTGCTGCCTGTGCGGCATATCACCGTGCTCGATGAGGCGGGCAAGCGTATCGGCAGCGTCAAATCGCGCCACGGCGATACAGTGTTCGACGCGCTGGCCCGTTCCGGCATACAGCTGCCCTCCAATTGCGGCGGCGGGCAAAGCTGCGGCCTGTGCGAAGTACGCGCCTGCCACAATGCGCCGCCTGCATCCTCGTCCGATGGCGAGCATATTCCCGACCAGCGCTTGCGCCGCGGCGATCGGCTGGCGTGCGGCATGGCCGTGGCTGCCGACATGGAAATCGCGGTCAGCCACGGCGCGGCCCTGATGGTGAGCCGCACAGCGACGGTGGAAGGCGTGCGCGACATCACGCCGACCTTGCGCGAGGTTGTGCTGCGGCCGGACCAGAAAGCCGGCGCCGACTTCCGCCCGGGCAGCTATGTACAGCTGCATATTCCGCGTGGACGCGGCCTGTTCGGCCCGCGAAAAGCGCTGCGCCGTTCGTATTCGCTGTCGTTGCCGGTTGCGCAGGCCGGCGGCTGCGTGACGCTGCTGGTGCGCCACATTGCAGGCGGCCTTGGCTCCTCGTATGTGCATGCGCTGAAGCAGGGCGACCGGGTCGCCTTCAATGCCCCATTCGGCGAATTCGCGCTGCGCCGCGGCAGGCACGGGAAGGTCTTCATTGGCGGCGGCGCCGGCATGGCGCCGCTGAGGGCGATGATCCGCGCCCAGCTGGATCCAGGCGCGACGGAAACAGTGCGCTTCTGGTACGGGGCGCGCGACGAGAACGAAGTGCCGTACCGCGCTGAGTTTGACGCGCTGGCGGCACGTTACCCGCATTTCAGTTGGCACGTCGTATTGTCCGGCGGCGGGCGCAAGGTGCATGAAGTGGTGCGGGATGAATTCCTGGCGCAGGATCCACGCGCCAGGGATTGCGACTTCTACGTCTGCGGGCCGCCGGCAATGCTGCACGCCACGCGTGAAATCCTGAAGGAGCAGGGCGCGCAGCGCGTTTCGTTCGACGACTTCAAGATCTGAACGGTATCAGGTGCGGGCGAACTCGATGCGCTGCTTGCGCGGATTCGGCCGCACGATGTGTTCCAGCGGCAGCACAGTGGACTGCTTGATCTTTTTCAGCGCGATATTGGACTTGACGTTCACCACGCCAGGCAGCAGCAGGAGCTCCTTCATCATCAGGTCCGCGAACGAGGCCAGGTCGTGCGATACCACGCGCGCCACATAATCGGCTTCACCTGTCACTGAAAAACATTCCATCACTTCCGGCACGTCGCGGATCGCCTTTTCGAAGGCATCCCCGCGCTTTTCGCCGTGGCGGTCCAGCGTGATATGGACGAAGGCCATCACGTCCAGCCCAACGGTGGACGGCTCGAGCACGGCAGCATAGTGGTCGATGATGCCGGCTTCGCGCAGGCGTTGCACGCGCCGCCCTACCTGCGACACCGATAAATGCAGCACTTCAGCCAGGGCGGCGTTGGTCGCTTCCCCATTGCGCTGAAGCTCGTTCAGCAGGGACAAGTCGTGGCGGTCGACGGTAATCATCAGCAGGTCCTTGATCAATGCGCAAAATGCGCATATGTGATGGTGATGTGCGTGCAGAATGCGCAAAAAAGTCAGAATCAGTGCGTAGTATATCCGTTAACGAAACATTTTACGGAGACAGCAAATGACCGACTCACTGTGGAACAACCCGATGGGCACCGACGGCTTCGAATTCATCGAATACGCGGCGCCGGACCCAGTCGCAATGGGCAAGACCTTTGAAGCGATGGGCTTCACCGCGGTGGCGCGCCATCGCAGCAAGGACGTGACCCTGTACCGCCAGGGCGACGTCAACTTCCTGCTGAACGCTGAAAAAGACTCCTTCGCGCAGCGCTTCGCCGAGCTGCACGGCCCATCCGTCTGCGCCATCGGCTTCCGCGTAAAGGATGCTGCGTACGCCTACAAGCGCGCGCTGCGCCTTGGCGCCTGGGGTTTCGAGAGCAAGGCCGGCCCGATGGAACTGAACCTGCCGGCCATCAAAGGCATTGGCGATTCGCTGATTTACCTGGTGGACCGCTGGCCAGGCAACGGCAACATCAGCATTTACGATGTTGACTTCGAGCCGATTCCAGGCGTCGACCAGAACCCGAAAGGGCATGGCCTGACCTATATCGACCACCTGACTCACAACGTGCACCGTGGCCGCATGGGCGAGTGGGCCGAGTTCTATGAGCGCCTGTTCAACTTCCGCGAAGTGCGCTACTTCGACATCGAAGGCCAGGTGACCGGCGTGAAGTCCAAAGCCATGACCAGCCCTTGCGGCAAGCTGCGCATCCCGATCAACGAAGAAGGCACCGACCGCGCGGGCCAGATCCAGGAATACCTCGATGCCTACCGCGGCGAGGGCATCCAGCACATCGCCATGGGCAGCGACAACCTGTATGCGACCGTTGACAGCCTGCGCAGTGCCGGCGTGAAGCTGCTCGACACGATCGACACCTACTACGAACTGGTCGACCGCCGCATCCCGGGCCACGGCGAGCCGCTGCAAGCCCTGCGCGAGCGCAAGATCCTGGTAGACGGCAAGCCGGGCGACCTGCTGCTGCAGATCTTCTCCGAAAACCAGCTTGGCCCGGTATTCTTCGAGTTCATCCAGCGCAAAGGCAACCAGGGCTTCGGCGAAGGCAACTTCAAGGCCCTGTTCGAGTCGATTGAACTGGACCAGATGCGCCGCGGCGTGCTGACTGCCTGATTAATGCGCCATCAATACTGGCAGCGTCGCCGTTGCCAGTATGGTGCGCGTGGCGCCGCCCAGCATCATTTCGCGGAAGCGGCTATGGCCGTAGGCGCCCATCACCAGCAGGTCGACGTTGAAGTCGGCCGCCAGCGACAGGATGGCTCTGCCGGGATCGGACGGCTCCGGCCTGCGCAGGACTTCCACGTTCACGCCGTGCCGCGCCAGGTACAGCGCGATATCGGCGCCGGGCGACTCGCCCAGGGTGTCGGCGCTGTTGCCCAGCACAGCCAGCGTGACCTGTTCGGCGCCGCGCAGCAAGGGCAGGGCGGCAGTGACAGCTTTTGCCGCCTCCACACTGCCGTTCCAGGCCACCATCACGCGCTTGCCGATAGTCGGGAAGCGGCCGGTGCGGGGCACCAGCAGCACGGGGCGGCCGCAGTTCAACAGCACGTAGTCCGGCAGGTCTGGCAGCAGGCTGCCTTCATTTTCGTCCGTGGCGGCTGCCTGTCCCAGTACGACCAGGTCAGCGTAGCGCGCCTGCATGCACAGCCCAGCGTATTCGTCGTCATTGCTGCTGCGCGCTTCGTATGAGGGCACGCCGAGGCGGTCGGCCATGCCCTTGAACTGCTCCAGCGCCAGTTGTACACGCTCTTCGGCGCGCCGCAGGTAGTCGGCCAGGAATACGCCGCTGCCTTCGTAACTGCGGCCGGCCAGCATGGAGCGCGGCATGCCTGTCATCGCGGCGCCGACCAGGTGGGCCTCCTCGCGCGTGGCGATGGCCGCTGCCAGCGTGATGCGGGCTTCGGCGTTGGCGGCACGGTCGGCGTGGACTACGATGGTGCGGTAAGACATGATGTCCTCCTGTGTTGATGTTGACACAAGTGTGCGCCCGATTGACGGACGCGATCCATGACTTGGGTCAAGCTCGTCTGATATCATGTCTTTATGTTACGTTCTCGTCTTGCGCCATGCTGCCTGTTGCTTGCCTTGAGCCCTGCAGCAGTTGCCGGGCCGGGGGAGATCGTCTTTGTCGCGGCGACCAACCACAATATGCCTTTGTCCCGTTTCCAGGACGGCGAGCTGGCCGACGGCCTGCTGAAAGACCTGGGAGACAGCATTGCGCAGCGAATGGGGCGGCAAGCCCGATATATCAGCGTGCCGGCCAAGCGGGTGTCCGATTATCTTGCCAGTGGCCGTGCAGACGGCGTGTGCTATGTGCTTCCGCGCTGGCTGCCGGGGCCGTTCAACTGGAGCCAGCCTTTGATGCCCGATGCGGGCGTGCTGGTTTCCCGGCCGGAGGCGCCGGCTGTCCGGGCCCTGTCGGACCTGGCGAACAAGCCGGTCGGCACGGTGCTTGGCTATTCCTATTCGATGATCGACTCGGCGCTGGGGCGGGCCTTCGTGCGCGAAGATGCGCCGTCGATGGAACTGAATATTTCGAAGATCCAGCACGGCCGCATGCAATATGCGATCATGGGGCGCATGACGGCGGAATACCTGATGCGCGCCGAACCCCGGCACAAGCTGCGCATCGACTTCGAATTCGACCCGTTCAAGGCGCAGTGCGCTTTTTCGCAGAAGTCGGCCATCCCCTTTGGCGAGGTCCAGCGCGCCATCGCCGCCCTGGTCTCAGACGGCAGCATCGACAGGCTGCTGCACCGCTACCGATAGTTGCTATAATCCGGCTTCATGAATATCCGGCGCTTCCTCGTTATCCTGCTGTTACTAGTGCTGCCGCTCCAGGCGACCCTGGCGGCAACGGATAGCTGCTGCCTGAAAATCCAGGTAAGCCAGCTCGGCGAGCATGCCGCCGCAGTGGATGATGCGCAGGGCCAGGACAACGCCTGTTGCACGCAGTGTGATTTCTGCCACCATTCCCATGCGCCGTTTGTTGCCAATCTGGCTGACGCGCGGCAGCAAAATGATTCGATCGCTCCGGTGCCTTCGCCGGAACCGCCGATCTATTCCTTCATCCCGGATATCCTTCCGCGTCCCGACAGGCTCCGCTGATTGATCCGGCCGCTGCATGCGGCCGTTCCCCATCAATCATCAAGGAGCAAAATCGTGAAAGCCATTTGCGTGCCCTTGCTGGCGGCCATTTGCCTGGCCCCCGCGTGGGCGCAACCATCATTGACGCTTGCCGGAGCACTGGAACGTGCACGGCAAAGCAATCCCGAACTGCAGGCGCTTGCGTTGGAGGCGTCGGCTGTCGACGCAGCCGGACGCCAGACGGCGCTGCTGCCCAATCCTTCGCTGGACTACCTGCGCGAAGGGAAAAACAGCGAGGGCGGGTCGTCGATCGTCCAGCTTTCGATCCCGCTTGAACTGGGCGGCAAGCGCGCCGCACGCATGGAGGCGGCGCGAGCCGGCAGCCGTGCCGCGGCGCTGGACCTGGCCATCGGCCGGGCGCGGATCGAGGCGGAAGTTGCCGCCGCTTACCAGCAGGCTTATCTCGCCCAGGAGCATGTCGCCCTGGCCGCGCAAATCAGCGAAACCGGACGCCGCTCCAGCGACGCGGCGGCGCGCCGCGTATTGGCCGGCAAAGTGTCCCCGGTCGAAGAGGCGCGCGCCCGTGTGGCGGAGGCCAACTGGCGCATGGAGGGCGTGGCAGCCCAGCGTGAGCTGGACGAAGCGCGCATCAAGCTGGCAAGCCTGCTTGGCAATGCAGGCAGCGAAATCGGTACCCTGGCGGCGCCTGTCTCGCCGGCTGAAGCCGGGCTCCCCGGCGAGCGGCTCGAAGGCCTGATTGCTTCCGCTCCCGCTATCGAGCGGGCCATGGTGGAAGTCGAGGCGGGCAAGGCGTCGCTGCGCCTGGAGCGCGCCGCGCGCGTGCCCGATGTTTCGCTGGTTGTCGGCAGCAAGCGCAGCGAAGGGCCGGAGCGGGACCGCGTGCGGCAAAACATCATTGGCTTGTCCGTGCCCCTGCCGCTGTTCAACCGCAACCAGGGCGCAATCCTGGCGGCCGAACGCCGCACCGACAAAGCCCGCTCGGAACTGGAAGCGACGCGCCTGCGCATCCGTGCGGAGGCGCTGCAGGCTCATGCCCGCATGCAGGCCGCGATGCAGCAAGAGCGCCTGGTGCGCGAGGACGTGCTGCCTGGCGCCCGCTATGCAGCCGAAGCGGCGATGAAAGGCTTCGAAGCCGGCAAATTCAATTATGTGGAAGTGCTTGATGCCCAGCGAACCTGGGTGCAGGCCCAGGGCCAGCACCTGCGCGCCATCTCGGACTTCTATCGCTCCCGCGCCGACCTGGCAAAGCTGGTCGGCAACCTGGACATCAAGGATTCAAAATGAACAAGCGTCAGAAAATCACGATTGCGGCCATGGTGGCCGTTGCCGCCCTGTTTGCAGGCGGTGTTATGGGCTGGGAGCGCATCGCGCCCGCCGCGAAGGCTGATGCCGAGGCGGGCGATCATCACGACGAGCACCCGGTCGGCGCGGCCACTGCTGCGGGCACGCAGCCAATCCCATTCACCGATGCGCAGGTCGCCGCTGCGGACATCGCCTTGCGCACGGCTGGCGCAGCGCGCCTGGAGACTTTCGTCCGCCTGCCGGGCGAGGTCAAGCTGAACGAAGACCGCACCGCCCACGTCACGCCGCGCGTGGACGGCATCGTGCAGGAAGTACAGGCCAGTCTTGGCCAGCAAGTGCGCAAGGGCGAGCTGCTGGCCGTCGTCGCCAGCGCCGACGTGTCCGAGCAGCGCAGCGGCCTGGCGGCGGCCGAAAAACGCGCAGCACTGGCGCGCTCGGTCTACGAGGCCGAGAAGAAGCTGTGGGAAGACAAGGTCTCGGCACGCCAGGATTACCTGAAGGCGGAACAGGAATGGCAGGAAGCCACTATCGCTGTGCAGAACGCACGCCAGAAGCTGGTGGCGATCGGCGCCAGCGGGTCCGGCAAGGGTTCGTTCAACCGCCTCGAAGTCCGTGCGCCTTTCGATGGCCAGATCGTTGACAAGCACATTGCCGTGGGCGAGGCAGTGGGTGCGGAAACCAGGGTCTTCACGGTGTCCGACCTGCGCCAGGTATGGGCGGAAGTGGTGGTCCCGGCAAAAGACCTCGAGATCGTCAAGGTCGGCACGGATGCCGTGCTGCACTCGGCCGCCTCCGGCGCCGCAGCAAGAGGCAAGGTGAGTTTCGTCAGCGCGATGATCGGCGAGCAGACCCGCGCCGCGCGCGCCCGCTTGGTGCTGGATAACCCGCAGCTGGCCTGGCGTCCAGGCCTGTTCGTTGATGTCGACGTTGTCACTGGCTCGGCAGAAGTACCGGTCGCGGTGGAAAAGGAAGCGCTGCAAAGCCTGAATGGCACGCAGGTGGTGTTCCAGCGCAGCGGCCAGTCGTTCACGCCGGTGCCGGTAACGGTCGGCCGGTCCGACGGCAAGCTGGTCGAGATCACTTCCGGCCTGCGCAAAGATGCCCAATACGCTGCTGCTCACAGCTTCACCATCAAGGCGGAGCAGGGCAAGGGCGCTGCCGGGCACGAAGATTAAGGAGCCGCCATGTTAAGCAAAATTATCCAGGCTTGCATTGGCCACCGCTGGCTGGTCATGTTCGCCGTGCTGGCGATTGCCGTGCTGGGCGCCGTCAATTACAAGAAGCTGCCGATCGATGCCGTGCCGGACATTACCAACGTCCAGGTGCAGATCAACACCGCTGCCGCAGGCTATACGCCGCTGGAAGTGGAGCAGCGCATCACATTCCCGATCGAATCGCTGATGGCCGGCTTGCCGCGCCTTGAGCAGACCAGGTCCTTGTCGCGCTACGGCCTGTCGCAGATCACGGTAGTGTTCAAGGATGGCACGGACATCCATTTCGCGCGCCAGCTGATCAGCCAGCGCATCCAGGATGCGCGCTCCCAGTTGCCGGCGGGCCTGACGCCGACCCTGAGCCCCATCGCAACCGGCCTGTCCGAAATCTACCTGTGGACGGTGGATGCGGCGCCCGGCGCACGCAAGGCGGATGGCACGCCCTACACGCCGACCGACCTGCGCGAGATCCAGGACTGGATCATCAAGCCGCAACTGCGCAATGTACCCGGCGTGACGGAAATTAACTCGATCGGCGGCTACGACAAGGAGTACCTGGTGGCGCCGACGCCGGCCAAGCTGGCGTCGTATGGCCTCAGCCTGTCGGATGTGGTGACGGCGCTGGAGCGCAATAACGGCAACGTTGGCGCGGGCTATATCGAGAAGGAGGGCGAGCAGTACCTGCTGCGTGCGCCCGGCCAGCTCAAGTCTGTGGCGGATATCGGCAATATCGTCGTCTCCACCATCGACGGCGTAGCGGTGCGCATCGCCGACGTTGCAACGGTGGGCGTCGGCGCGGAGTTGCGCACCGGCGCCGCCACCCGCAACGGCCACGAAGTGGTGCTTGGCACCGTTTTCATGCTGATCGGCGAGAACAGCCGCGCGGTGGCCCTGGCGGTCGACAAGAAGATGGTCGACATCAACCGCAGCCTGCCGGCAGGCGTATCGGCCACGCCGGTGTACAACCGCACCGTGCTGGTGGAAAAGGCCATCGACACCGTCAAGCGCAACCTGCTGGAGGGCGCGGTGCTCGTGATCGGCGTGCTGTTCCTCTTCCTCGGCAACCTGCGCGCTGCGCTGATTACCGCCATGGTGATTCCGCTGTCGATGCTGTTCACTTTCACCGGCATGGTGGCCAACAATGTCAGCGCCAACCTGCTTAGCCTCGGGGCGCTGGATTTCGGCATCATTGTCGATGGCGCCGTGGTGATCGTGGAGAACTGCGTGCGGCGCCTGGCGCATGCGCAGCAGCATGCCGGCCGCGAGCTGACGCGCGATGAGCGCTTCAGGGAAGTCTTTGCCGCAGCCCACGAGGCGCGCAGGCCGCTGCTGTTCGGGCAACTGATCATCATGATCGTCTACCTGCCGATCTTCGTGCTGACCGGGATCGAAGGCAAGATGTTCCATCCAATGGCCTTCACCGTGGTGACGGCCTTGCTGGGCGCAATGCTGCTGTCGGTGACCTTCGTGCCGGCCGCCGTGGCGCTGTTCATGAACAAACCGGTGCGCGAAGAAGAAGGGCGCCTGATGCTGGCCGCCAGGCGCCGCTATGGGGAACTGCTGGACTACGTGACGGCCAACCGCCCGGTAGTCTTTACCGCCGCCGGCCTGGTGCTCGCCCTGTCTGCGCTGCTGGCAACGCGCCTTGGCGCCGAGTTTGTTCCCAACCTGAACGAAGGCGACTTTGCCGTGCTGACAGTGCGCATTCCCGGCACCGGCCTCGCACAATCGGTGCAAATGCAGCAGCAGATCGAGAAAACGCTGGTGGCGAAATTCCCGGAAATCGCCAACGTCTTCGCCCGCACCGGCACCGCGGAAATCGCATCGGATCCGATGCCGCCAAGTATCTCGGATGGCTACATCATGCTCAAGCCGGAAAAGGATTGGCCCAAACCGAAGCGCAGCCGCGAGGAACTGCTGGCTGCGATCCGCGCCACGCTGGAGCAATTGCCGGGCAATAGCTATGAATTCAGCCAGCCGATCCAGTTGCGCGTAAACGAATTGATTTCCGGCGTGCGCAGCGACGTGGCGGTGAAGGTATTCGGCGACGACCTCGACGTGCTGAATGCGAAAGCCAGCGAGATCGGCGCCATCCTCGGCAAGATTCCAGGCGCATCCGGCGTCAAGGTCGAACAGACCACGGGCCTGCCGATGCTTCAGATCCAGGTCGACCGCGAACGCGCCGCGCGCCTTGGCCTGAACATCGCCGAAGTGCAGGAACTGATCGCCACCGCCACTGCCGGCCGCGAAGCCGGTGCCATGTTCGAAGGCGACCGGCGCTTCGACATCGTGGTGCGCTTGCCGGAAGCGCTGCGCTCGGACATTGAGCTGCTAAAGCGCCTGCCGGTGCCCTTGCCGAAAAAGGAGGGCGCACGCCCGGCCTACGTCACCCTGTCCGAAATCGCGGCCTTCGACACCGCGCCAGGCCCGAACCAGCTAAGCCGCGAACAGGGCAAGCGCCGCGTGGTGGTCACGGTCAATATGCGGGACCGCGACATCGGTTCCTTCGTCGAAGAAGCCGAGCAAGCGATCCTGAAAGGCGTGAAGCTGCCGGCCGGCTACTGGCTGGCCTGGGGCGGGCAATTCGAAAACCTGCAGAATGCCGCGCAACGCCTGAAGGTGGTGGTGCCGGCCTCGCTTGCGCTGGTGTTCGCGCTGCTGTTCCTGATGTTTAACAATGCCCGCGACGGCGCGCTGGTATTCACCGGGATTCCATTCGCGCTGACCGGCGGCATCTTCGCACTCTGGATGCGTGGTATTCCAATGTCGATTTCGGCGGCAGTCGGCTTCATCGCATTGTCCGGCGTCGCCGTGCTGAACGGGCTGGTGATGATTTCCTTCATCCGCACCCTGCGCGAGCAAGGGCAGTCACTGCCCGACGCGGTGCGCAACGGCGCGCTGGTGCGCCTGCGGCCGGTGCTGATGACGGCATTGGTGGCTTCGCTCGGCTTTGTGCCGATGGCGATTGCGACAGGCACCGGCGCCGAAGTCCAGCGCCCGCTGGCCACGGTGGTAATTGGCGGCGTGCTGTCCTCCACCGCGCTGACGCTGCTGCTGTTGCCTTTGCTGTACCGCCTGGAGTACAGCCGCAAGGAAGAAGTCAGCCCGATGGCGCCAGCCGCTCTCGCAGGAACTCGATAAAGCGCGCCGTCTTGGCCGGGACCAGGCGGGTCTCGGTCAGGGCGTACACCGGCGTTGGCTTGCCATGCCACTGCGGCAGGATGCGCCGCAAGCGTCCTGCCGCGACATCGTCGGCGACGATTTCGTCCGGCAGCAGCAAGATGCCCATATCGAGTGCCGCCATGCGGCGGATCAGTCCCACGCTGTTGATGGCGAAGCGGCTGTTGACCGCCACCGTCACGCTTTGCTCGCCATCGAGCAGGGTCCAGTTGCTGGACTTCGTCAATCCCAGGCAGGAATGCCGGGCCAGGCTGCTTGCATCGGCTGGTTCGCCGTGCTGCGCAAGGTAGGCGGGCGAGGCATGCAGTTTCGGCGTCAGCTGCGCAAGCTGGCGTGCGATCAGTTGCGAGTCCACCAGTTCGCCCATGCGTATCGCCACATCATACGGCTCGCTGACCAGGTCCACGCGGCGCGGTGTCAGGTCCAGGTCAAATGTGATGCCGGGATAGCGTTGCGCGAATTCCGCGATCAGGGGCGCCAGGTAGGTCTGCGCAAAATCCACCGGCAGCGAGGCGCGCAGCACGCCCGTTGGCTGCGCCAGCATGCCGCCCAGTTGTTCGTGCGCCAGCCGAGCTTCATCGATGATGCGCTTGCAGCGCTCGAAATAGATTTGCCCCGCTTCCGTGAGCTCGATCTTGCGCGTCGTGCGATGCAGCAGCCGCAGGCCGATGGACTTCTCCAGCGCCGCAATCCGGCGCGAAATCGTTGAATTGGGAATGCCCAGCACTTCCCCTGCACCGCGGAACCCCCTGGCCTTCACCACTTCAACGAACAAGGCCATGTCGTTCAAATATTCCACTGATTGCTCCATTTATGGATCAATGTTCTGCAATTTACCATATTTATCTCATTTCGAACGTGCTGCATGATGGCGCATCTCCAATCTCTTGCAAGGAATGCTGTCGTGAGCAAACTCTTTGAAACCGTTCGCGTGGGACGTTACACACTGGCCAACCGCCTCGCCATGAGTCCGATGACGCGCAGTCGCGCGCAGTACGACGGCACCCCGGGCGAGCTGGCAGCCGAGTACTATGGCCAGCGTGCCGACATTGGCCTGGTCGTGACCGAGGGCGTACAGCCTTCGGAAGATGGCCAGGGTTATATGGCGACGCCGGGTATCCACACCGATGCCCATGTGGCGGGCTGGAAGAAGGTCGCTGAAGCCGTGCATGCCAGGGGCGGCCGCCTGTTCATGCAGTTGATGCATGCCGGCCGCATGTCCCATCCCGACAATACGCCGCACCACCGGCAGGGCGTTGCGCCTTCCGCCATCGCGCCGGGCACGCCGATCTTCACGCCAGCCGGCATGCAGGATATTCCGGTGCCGCGTGCGCTCAGCACCGGCGAGATCCGCCAGACCGTGAACGATTTCCGCATGGCTGCGCGGCGCGCGATCGACGCAGGCGCCGACGGCGTGGAGATCCACGGCGCCAATGCCTACCTGGTACAGCAATTCTTTGCGCCGAGTGCGAACATCCGCGACGACGAATACGGTGGCTCCATTGCCAACCGCGCGCGCTTTGCGATTGAAGTGGCCAAGGCCATCGCTGGGGAGATCGGCGCCGACCGCACCGCCATCCGCCTGTCGCCCGGCATGACGCTGTGGGGTATCGATGAGGGCGCAGAAGGCCCGGCGCTTTACCGCTACCTGGTCGCTGAACTGGGCCAGCTGGGCCTGGCCTACCTGCACATCATGCACCAGGGCGATGAAGCGCTGCTGGCAGACATCCGCAAGCTGTGGAAGGGGTCCCTGGTACTGAACCGCCCCGGCCGCCCGCGCGAACAGATTGGCGCCGACGTGGCATCCGGTCTTGCCGAGGTTGAGGCGTATGGCCAGATGGTGCTGGCCAACCCGGATTTCGTGACCCGCCTCAAAACCAATGCACCGATCAATCTTGCCGACCGCAACACCTTCTTCGGCGGCAGTGCGGCCGGCTACACCGACTACCCAACCGTGCGCCAGCAAACAAAATTATTTGATAAGTGAAATTCTGAGAGTTTCTAAGGGCCCCTTGGCGGTTACTATACCGCCCCATGCGCCAGGTCTTTGTCACAAACTGCGAGCTCGAATATGAAGATGCGTGGGATCGTTTATCCCGCGCAGGCATTCCAGTGTTCGAGCCGTCCAAACCGTCGAAAGAAGGACGGATACTGTGCATCTGGCTCGCACACCAGTACCACGACGCGGTCGAACTGCTGCACAATCCGATGCACATCGTCGCCAGCGCGGTGACGGATGAAGAGTTCGAGCGCATACAGGCTGCGGCTGATGCGCGCATGGCTCGCACCCGCGACCACGCGTGGGAGCAATCGCTCAATCGCCTCGTCGCATGGGCTTCGTTGCTGCTGTTAAGCGGGTTGGTCTACATCACCCTGCCTAACTGGCTGTAAGCCGATGACAGAGCTTTTCTCGGTCATTCGCATGGCCTATGCCGCCACGTTTGCAGACGCTGTCGCTTCATCGGGCCATGCGCATGTGGAAGCGGCACTGCGGCGCGACGATGGCAGCCTGGCTGTCGATGGCGAGTATGACTTGCCAACGCGGGCGGACCTGGTACTGTGGCGCGGGGCGCAAGCGGGCAAGCTGCTCTCGGTCGGCTCGCACACGCGCATGCAGTTCAGTGTGCATACCTTGCCGATTCCTCCTGCCATCGTCTATGTCGCGCCCTTCGTGTGGGATGCGGTGACGCTGCGCGTCGGCGGTCTTGTGCCGCAGCAGGTGGGCGCGGTGCTGGCGCCGTGGTTCATGGACTGGTTCGATGCGGAAGACGCCAACCGGCAGAATGAAGAAGGGCTGTTTGGCGTGGTGCATTTCGCGAGCGATCCGCGGCCGGAAGGCGCGCTGGTCGCGGTGGAATTGGATCTCGGCTCGGCACCCGTGCAGGCGCTTGAGGATTTGCTGGCGCGCCTTTCCGCCGCAGGTGCGCGCGATATCCGCCTGGCCTAAGTCTCCATCATCGCAGTGAGTTCGGCGGCCACTTGTTCGGCGAGCAGGTGGATGTGGTAACCGTCGACAAAGCCGTGGTGCACTTGCACCGAAAACGGCAGTTCGAGCCGCGCGGCGCCCGCATTGCGGAACTTCCCCCATGCAAACGATGGAATATCCGGCTGCGCCAGCACTGCGGTGGGATGCTGGATCGAGGTGAAATTGAGCCAGGGTATGCAGGTAACGAATACCTGCTCTTTCCCTTCGCGCGGCGTCATGCTGCGGTATTTGCGATTCAGTGCCTCCATGTTCGACGCTTCTTCGCGTGCCGCCACGCCGCGCGCGGCGAACTCGCGCAAGTCGTCCGACCATTCGAACTGGGCGAAATTCAAGTCGTCATGCTGGTTCTTCACGGTGAAGGACGGCGTCAGCCGGTCGATGCGAATCACTTCGCCGTCCAGGATGCGGTAGCGGAAATTCTCCACCTTCAGCACGGAACGCAGCACGGCGCACAGCATTACATGGAAAGGCGGCAGGTTTTGCGCCTTGCACCAGGGCCGGAAATCCGGCAGGTCCAGTACAAAGGTCAGGTTCAGGGCGGGGCTGTCCATATTGTCGAACAGCTCGAAACGGTCGAGGCGGCGCTGCAGGGAGTTGTTAACGGTTTCTGTGGAAAAGTCTGTTAACAAGGAATCCTCCCGAACGCTAAAGCCATGATTCTAATGAGAATAATTCGGCTGCTCAATTTTCCATCAACTCAAGCGCCCGAAGGTCAGGAAGATCCATGCGGCGGCAATCACCACCATGCCCGCAATCGTTACGCACGACCAGGTGAAAAAGTAAGCCGACACCACGGTGGCCTGCAGCACGCGTTCAAACAGGAAGCCCAAGCCGAAGTCGAAAGTTGCCATGACGGTCCAGCGCCGGAAATATATCGGCAGGTAGCGGCTCATGTACTTGTTGTGCTGCAGGGCGGCGTGGCGTTCGATCACGCTGCGCGCCGCGCTCACGTCCTTGAACAGCCAGTCGAAGAAGATAAATCGGTAGAGCAGCGTGCGGAAAGGCATGGCTTCGGTCGTCATGTGCGTCTCCCTTGGGTGCCTGGATATATTATCATCCCCGGCATTCCTTCAAAGGAGATAAAGCATGACGGAATACCTGCGTGGCAGCTGCCTGTGCGGCGGCGTTGAGTACAAGGCCGACAAGAGCACCGTGAACGGTGCGAGCCATTGCTATTGCACCATGTGCCAGAAGCAGCATGGTGCGGCATCGGGCACCTACGCCAATGTTGCGAGCGCCGGCTTCAGTTTCGAAAAAGGCGCCGACCTGGTAACGGAGTTCCATTCGTCCGAGCACGGGCGGCGCGGCTTCTGCAAGGTGTGCGGGTCGACGCTGACCTGGCGCAGCACGCAATCGCCCGACCGGATTGCCATCACCCTCGGCACCATGGAGCCGGAATACGAGGGCGAGGTTGATCGCGAGTTGCACGCGGACACGAAACCGCATTGGCTGCCGACCGCCTAGCGCCGGCGCAGCGTTGCCACGGCCAGCGTGCCGTCGCCGGCGCGTTCACCGATGCTCCACTTCAAGGGCGCGCGTGGCGAGGCGCTCGTATCGCGTGCTGCCAGGCGCAGGGTGTAGTCGCCCGTCGGAAGTGCTGGCAGCGCCCAGTTGCCCTGGTAGCTCGCGCTGGCGCCGCTGCCCAGTAGAGACTTGAGGTTGGCCGGCGTTTGCCCGGTCCAGACCACCGTGCCAGAAGAATTGACCAGTTCCGCGTTGACTTGCCAGGTTTCATAGGAAGGGGCGCTGCCGTCGTTGCGCAGCATGGTGGTCAGCGTCAGCGCGCCGCCGGCGGTCAGGTTGACCGTGCTGCTGGCGACGACATAGCGGTAGCCCGATTCGCGCGCCATCATCAGCAAGTCATTCTGTTCGGCTGCACTCAACGCGCCCCAGCGCTCCGCATCGGGACGGCTGGTCTCGAAATTCCCGTTGCTGAACAGGGTGATATGGAAGGCAGCAGCCTGCTGGCGTGCCGTGGCGGGATTGTTCTGGGGATCGCCGCTGGTGAAGGGACAGAACTCGGAGACAATCGGGGCCTTCTGCCACTGGCCTGCAAAAGCGGCCCATTCCGCCGGGCGATTGGTCCACTGGTCGAAGTAGCCGTAGCGGCTGAGGCAGTCGGCGCGCAAGCCTACCGGCTTGCCGGTGACGGTTTGCTCCAGCAGGCCATAAGTCAACGCGTCCTTGTTGGAGTAGGGAATGAACATCACGTGCTGCTGGTTGGGGAAGGCGTCGAAATGCATCTTCGCGAATTCGCGCTTGCTGGCATCGGTCGCAGCCGTGATGCCGGCCGGCGGGCTGGCGTAGGCACTGGAGCGCAGCGCCCATTCTCCATATTGCCCGTACATGCCGACGTCGATCCAGGCGATATCCGGATTGTTCGGACCGAGGGCGGCAGCCAGCGCGGCGAGCAGGGCACGCGAGCGCTGTTGCAGCCACGGGTCGTTCCAGTCGGGGATGAAGGTCTGGCCGGGTACGGTGGCATCGGTGTCGGCCCAGAAACCGCAACCCGCCTGGCAATTGGCGCTATTGACGATGTAAGCCGGGGCATAGACCACGTTGTCGTCGTAGCCGGCCATCATGCGCAGGCGGAAGGCGAATTTGCGGCCCTGGCTCCTGGCCGTGGCAAGGTCGTTCAGGATCGCGCTGAAGTTGTATTGTCCCTCGGCCGCCTCCAGGTCTTTCCAGTAGTAGCGGCGGTAGGCGTCCTTGGCCGGCGCCGCTTGCGGAACCAGCTCCTGGTTCTGCCAGCGGTAATATCCGCGCAAGGGGTTGACGGTGTCGTCGCTGGCGGCGGGAATCGCCGTGTACGTGCGGCTGGCATTCATGGCAGTCCAGCCTTTGGGGCCGGCGGTCGCTGGCGCAGCGCTGGCCGCCAGCAGGGCTATTGCGATGAGGTAGTTCAGGCGCGACATAGGGATCTCCCGGTATGTTGACGTCGGGAAAATTTAGCGCGCCTGCAGCTTGAGGGCAATAATTACTTAATGTAGTAAAGCGCGCAGCTCTTCTTCGCTGAAGCCAGCCTTGCGGCGGGCCTCCATATTGAAAGGACCTCGCACCGTAGCCTTGTACTGCACCACCAGTTCATCGTAAGTCGCCACCGGGTCAAGGCCGCGCAGGCGGCACAGGTGCCAGTACCAGCGATTGCCGATTTCCACATGGCCGATTTCGTCGCGCAGGATGATGTCGAGGATCGCGGCCGCCGCTTCGTCGCCGGCCTGCGCCAGCTTGGCGCGCAGCGGTGGAATCGCATCGAGCCCGCGCGCTTCCAGTGTGCGCGGCACCAGGGCCATGCGTGCCATCGCGTCGCCAGTGGTTTTCTCTACCATCTCCCACAGGCTGCCGTGCGCCGTGTAGTCGCCGTAAGCACAGCCGAGCGTTGCCAGGTGGGCCGACAGCAGCGAGAAATGGTAGGCCTCTTCCTTGGCCACGCGCAGCCAGTCGGCGTAGAACTGCTGCGGCATGGCAGGGAAGCGCCACATCGCATCCAGCGCGAGGTTGACGGCGTTGAACTCGATGTGTGCCAGCGCGTGCACCAGCATGGCGCGTCCCTCGACGGTCGCCATGGAGCGCCGGCCGACCAGGCGTGGCGCCACCAGTTCGGGGCGGGCAGGGCGGCCGGGGATCTGCGCTGCCGGTGCGGCCAGAGCGGAGGCCGCATCCAGCGTCAGCGCACCAACGGTCCAGGCTTCGGCCATGGCCGCGACAGCGGCCACCTTGGCGGCGGGATCCGGTTCGACCAGGCATTGCAGCGCAAGGCTGCGGAGTTCGTGCTTTGCTTCCATTTGTTACGTCGTGTATAGATAGTCTTGCCCCGCGCCCCATTTTTGCGCGCAGGGCCGACAGTATAGTGCCTTCCATCGATAACCTCTTTGGAAGAACGCAATGAAACTCGTCTATGTTGGCGACCCGATGTGCTCCTGGTGCTATGGCTTCGGCAAGGAATTGGCGCAATTGCGCGCCCGGCACCCGGGGCTGGAATTCGAAATCGTGCTGGGCGGCCTGCGCGCCGGCGGCACCGAAGTCCTGGATGACGCGGCCAAGCAATTCCGCCTGCAGCACTGGGCGCGCGTCGAAGCCGCAAGCGGCCTGCCGTTCAACCGCGAGGCCTTCGCGGCGCGCCAGGGCTTTGTCTACGATACGGAGCCTGTGTGCCGCGCCGTGGCAGCTGCGCGCCGCCTTGCGCCGCGCGCCGACCTGCTGGCGGTGTTCCGCGCCTTCCAGCACGCTTTCTACGCAGAAGGCCGCGACACCGCGGACGGCAAGGAGCTGGCAGCAATCGGCGCCGCCGAGCTGCAGCGCCAGGGCCATGACATCAGCGATGCCGGCTTCCTCTACACCTGGCGCGCGCCGGCCACGATTGCTGAAACGCACGCCGACTTCACCCGCACGCGCAAGCTTGGCGTAAACAGCTTCCCCTCCCTGCTGCTCGACACCGGAGAGGGCGTGCGCGAAGTCAGCCCCGGCTATGCCCATGCTGAGCAGTTGCATCGGCTGCTGGGTGAGGCTTTGGCTGCTGCGTGAGCCAGCGCACCGAATGGCCGCAGGCAGGGGCGCAGAATGCCCGCATGGATACCCAGACCATATTATTTGTTGCATGTGTGCTGTTCGGTGTTGCCGCTGCCGGCGGCATTGTGATGGCGCTGATCCGCCTGGGGAAAAAGGCGAATCCACCGCACTGGATCGCGATGCTGCACGGCTTTATCGCCGCAGCCGGCGTGACCCTGCTGGCCTACGTAACGATCTTCTCGCACGTGCCGGACCTGGCCCAGGTCGGCTTGCTGGCCCTGTTGCTGGCGGCGATGGGCGGCGTGTGGATGAATCTTGGCCGCCACCAGCAGGGCGTGTTGATCCCGAATGCCGTCATGATCGGCCACGCACTGATGGCCGTTGCCGGCGTTGGCTTGCTGCTGCTCGCGCTTTAGTCGTAGTGCTGGTAGACCTTCGCGGAGCCATCCGGCAGCACCAGCAGCACATCGTAAGCATCCTTGCGCGGTCCTTCCATGCCCGGCGAACCAAGCGGCATGGCCGGCACGGCGAGTCCCCTTGCCTTCGGTTTGGCGGCCAGCAGGCGCTTGACCTGCGCCGCCGGCACATGGCCCTCAAGCGCATAGCCGTCCACTACGGCCGTATGGCAGGAACCGAAACGGTCCGGAATGCCCATCTTTTCGCGCATATCGGAAGGGTTGGCGACATTGTGCGCCTCCACCTTGAAGCCGTTATCGCGCAGGTGCTTGACCCAGGCCTCGCAACAGCCGCAGGTCGCGCTCTTGTAGACATTGATGACAGGCGTGGCAGCCATCGCCAGTACCGGCATGGCCAGCATCGCGGCCAGGAATGTTTTACGGATCTTCATGCGCACATGGTGCCACGGCCATTTCCGGGATGGGAATGACCTGGGTCAAAAATAGTTCTAGACGACTGGTCTAGTTCGGGCTATCCTGTGCCGCATGACTTCCACCAATTACGCCGACGTTCGCCAGGGCATCATCGACGCAGCCATGCCGCTGTTCATGCACAAGGGCTTCAACGGTGTCGGGCTGACTGAACTCCTGGGCGCCGCCAAGGTGCCGAAAGGCTCGTTCTACCATTACTTCGGTTCGAAGGAAGTTTTCGGCGCGGCCGTCATCGACAGCTATTTCGAGCGCACGCTGGCGCGCATCGACGACCTGCTGGCGCAGGGGGCGACCGGGCGCGAAGGCCTGCTGAACTATTTCGAGGACTGGCGCGAATGCCAGTTGGGCGAATCCAGCCAATGCCTGGCGGTCAAACTGGGGGCGGAGGTGAGCGACCTGTCCGACGTCCTGCGCGCATCGCTGCACCGCGGCGTCAGCGGCATTGCCTCCCGCCTGGAGCAGTGCATTGAACGCGGCATGGCGGACCGCTCGCTGCCGCAAGGGCTGGATGCCAGGGTGCTGGCGGTGGCACTGTACCAAAGCTGGGTGGGCGCGAGCCTGCTGGCCAAGATCAATCATGACCGCGGGCCGCTGGATACGGCAATGGCGGGCACGCAGCAAGTACTGAATCAAACCCGGTAATCCTGGATCGGGCGGGGCGCGTACTGGCTCCTGCCTTTTTTGCACTTAATGCATAGACGACTGGTCTAATACTGAAAGGAGCATCAAATGACTGCTACGACCAACCGCCGCATCGTTCTCGCCTCCCGTCCGCAGGGCGAGCCGACGCCGGACAACTTCCGCCTGGAACAAGGGCCCGTGCCGCAACCGGCTGAAGGCCAGGTCTTGCTGCGTACCCTCTACCTGTCGCTCGATCCTTATATGCGGAACCTGATGGACGAAATCCCGCCTGCCTACGCGCCGCGCGTGGAACTGGGCGCCACCATGGTTGGCGGCACCGTCAACCGCGTGCTGGCCTCGCGCCATCCCGGTTTCAAGGCCGGTGAAATTGTGCTGGGCAACGCGGGCTGGCAGGACTACGCGCTGTCCGACGGCAGCGACCTGCGCGCACTGGGCGATATGAAGCAGCCGTCGCTGGCGCTGGGCGGCCTGGGGATGCCGGCCTTTACCGCCTATGTCGGCCTGCTGGACATCGGCCAGCCCAAGCCCGGCGAGACCGTGGTAGTGGCGGCGGCAACGGGCGCAGTCGGCTCCATCGTCGGCCAGCTCGCCAAATTGAAGGGCGCGCGCGTGATCGGCATTGCCGGCGGCGCCGGCAAGGTGGCTTTTGCTCGTGATGAACTGGGCTTCGACGTCGCCCTCGATCGCCATGATCCGCAACTGGCGCAAAAACTGGCCGAGGCCGCGCCGAACGGAATCGACGTCTATTTTGAGAACGTCGGCGGGGCCGTGTTCGACGCGGTGTTGCCGCTGTTGAACAGCGGCGCGCGCGTGCCGGTGATCGGCGTAATCGCCCAATACAACCAGAATGGTGCGCCGCAAGGCGCGGACCGGCTGCCGAAAGTGATGTCGGCCATCCTGCAAAAGCGCATCCTGATGCAAGGCATGGTCATCCTCGATCACTATGAAACACGCTATGACGACTTCGCGCGCGACATGGCGGCCTGGGTTGCGCAGGGCAAGATCAAGGTATTCGAAGACGTCCTGGACGGGCTGGAGCAGGCCCCGCAAGGCTTGATCGGTTTGTTGCGAGGCAGCAATTTTGGCAAGGTTGTAGTGTGCGTCGCGAATCCCTGAAATGTTGTATATAACTCTGGCCGGGTTCCATTTCTGCGTGGCATAATTGATTTAGTTCTTAATAATATTCCTGAACAATTCATGAATGTCACCAGATTGATTATGGCGTTGTCGATGGCCCTGGCCGCCGGTACTGCTGCCGCCACCCCCCAGCCAGCTAACACCTGGGACAACCTCGTCGGCATGAAATACGCAAAAGCCCGCAAGGAAGTCATCGATGCCGGCTGGCGCCCGGACCACCGCAATGCCGGCGCCGAATGGGAGCGCCAGCTCCAGGGCCAGTTCCCGGAGCTGCGTTCCTGTGAAGCCGCCAGCGGCCAATGCATCCACTTCTTCGTGTCCTATGACGGCATCTGCCTGAAGGTCGTCACCGAAGGCGACACCGTTGCTGCCTTCAAGGTGCGCAGCGTGGCGCAAGGCTGTCCCAAGCAGCAGTAATGCAGTTCACGCTGCGGCCCGCCGTGGCGGCCGACATGGCCGAAATCATGCGGCTTGAACGGGCCGGCTTTGCGGAAGCGATCCAGGAAACCGAGGACGCTTTCGCCGAGCGCCTGGCGGCGGCACCGGAAGGATGCTGGGTGCTGGCCGGCGCAGCAGGGCGCTTGTTCGGCTACCTTTGCGCCGAATTCTGGCCGCTGGAACCGGGTTTCAATGCCGCCCGCTTTGCGCGCAACCACGCGGCGGCCGACACTCATCTGCCGGATGGCGAGGAAGTCTACGTTTCCTCCATGGTGGTCGATCCCGCAACACGCGGCACGGGATGGGGGCGCCGGCTGTTCAGCGACGCCTTGTCCGCGATGTTTACCCGCCATCCGCGCCTGCGCAGCACCATCCTGATCGTCAATCCCGAATGGACTGCGGCCCGCAGCATCTATCGCGCGGAAGGCTTTACGGAAATCGGCGAGATCGACGGCTACTTCGCCTCCGTGGGCGGCGCGCGACTGCCGGCCATCGTCATGCGCCGCAGCTGACCCGCTTTGTGCATAATGGTCGCCATGCGAGTTGCGACCTTCAACATCAACGGGATAGGTGCGCGCCTGCCGGCGCTGCTGCAGTGGCTGAATGAAACCCAGCCGGATGTGGTGTGCCTGCAGGAGTTGAAGGCGCCGCACGAAAAATTCCCCGAATCTGCCATCAACGATGCCGGCTATGGCGCCATCTGGCATGGCCAGAAAAGCTGGAACGGCGTCGCCATTCTCGCTCGCGGCACCACCCCGGTGGAACTGGGCCGCGCCTTGCCGGGCGACCCGGAGGATGTGCAGAGCCGCTACATCGAGGCCATGGTGGGCAAGCTGATGGTCGCCTGCCTCTACCTCCCCAATGGCAATCCCGCACCCGGTCCCAAGTTCGACTACAAGCTCAAATGGTTCGAGCGCCTGATTGTGCGCGGCGAAGAACTGGTGGCGTCGAAGAAGCCCGTCATCATGGCTGGCGACTTCAATGTGATGCCGACCGAGCTGGATGTCTATAAGCCTGAACGCTGGGTGGACGATGCGCTGTTCCGGCCCGAAACGCGGGCAGCCTTCGCGACGCTGGTCGGGCAGGGCTGGACCGACGCCCTGCGCACCATGCACCCGGGCGAAAAGATCTACACCTTCTGGGATTACTTCCGCAACGCCTTCGGCCGCGATGCCGGCCTGCGCATCGACCATCTTTTGCTGAATCCCGTGCTGGCGCCACGCCTGCTCGGGGCCGATGTCGACCGCGTCGTACGGGGCCGCGAGAAGCCCAGCGACCATGCGCCTACCTGGGTCGAATTAGAGGGCAGCCTCTAATCTTTTCGCAACTGTTGTTTCCACGCGGTATATTGGCCTCACTCCGGAGTTGTTCGTTTTGATAACACTAACCTGAGGAGGCACCATGCGTCACTCACGCACCGCAGCACTGTCCGCACCTTCCGCCGAGGCGGAGCCGCTGAACCAGCTGAACATGACGCCGCTGATCGACGTCATGCTGGTCCTGATCATCATGCTGATCGTCACCATCCCCAAAGCCAACCACGCCATCGGCATGGACATGCCGCAGCCCGGTGGCGCCATCGAGAAGCTAGCCCAGACGCTGGAAGTCGATTTCGACGGCACGCTGTGGTGGAACGGCGCCCAGCTCGCAAGCCGTGCGGCACTGGAGGAAAAGCTGGCCGCGCTGAAAGGCGACGACAGCATCCAGCTGCGCTCCAACGGCCTCGCTCCATACAAGGTGGTGGCCGGGGTATTGGCGACGGCGCAGCGGATCGGCGTGCGCAATATCGCCATCGTAGGGAATGAACGCTTCCAGTAACTTCTTGCTGGGCGCAGCGGCACTGATGCTTGCCGGCTGCGCCCTGGAGCCTCGGCCGCCCGAGGCTTTTCCGGTCCTGGCGGAGCGGCAGCCACTCATCGTTGTTGCCGAGCTGGATGCCGGCGAATACCTGCCACCGTCACAGGAGCCACCGCCCCGGGCCGGCTTTGTCGCGATCAGCCTTGATCCGCCGCCGCACTGGGTACGCGCCGAAGTCCATCAAACGGTCTACGGCTCCCGAACGGTGCCCGATGTCCTGTACGCCGGGACCACCAGCCACTACGGTCCGCAGCCTATGTCGGCCAATCCGCAGCTGGTCTTCTTCCTCACCGACGGCCGCCAGTACATCATGCGGCGCTACGGCTACAAGCGTTTGCTGACCAAACGGGATGGCAGCCTGCTCTTGCCCGTGTCGGACAGGCAGGTTTCGCCCTGGCTGCCATGTTCAGTGCTGGAATTGAAAGAGGAGTTCGACATTGGGCAGGTGCAGGAAACGCTAAAGCCGCGCGAGCCCGACTATGTACCCGTCGAGCAGCGGCAGGACCTGTTCCGTGCCGTTCCCGGCGGGTTCCTGCCACGGTATGCGATCGACATCCGTAAGCTTGCGGACTACCTGCGCAACAATCCGCCACCGCTTAAGGCCAGCGAGTGCAACTAGCAGCGAAAGTCGGGGCCGCGACCTGGCCCCGACTTTTAGAAGCTGCGGGTCAGGCTGACTGACAGGGTGCGGCCGCGGCCGGCAAAGTGCGAGACCGGGTCTTTGTAGCTGACCGATTGCGGGTAGTAGCCGATGTACTGGCGGTCGGCCAGGTTTTCGATGCCTACGCCCAGCTTGCCCCATGGCGAGTCATAGCTGCCGGCCAGGTCCACCAGGGTGTAGCCGTTGAAGTGCTCTTCCAGGTTGGTGGTGACTACGCTGCGGCCGATGTTGATGTCGCGGTCGAACAGCGTGGTCGCCTGCAGGCGCATGGTCGCTTTCGGCATGAACTGCCAGTTGGTACCGGCCACCAGCTTGCCAGGACCTTGCGAACGGGCACCCAGTTCGACGTCCATCGGGGCACCGGCGATGGTCGCGGTCTTGCCCATGGTGCGGGCGAAAGAACCGAAGGCCGAAAGGGTCTTCGTTGCGCGCAGTTCGCCGGAGATTTCCCAGCCGCGCACTGTGGTTGGTACGCGGTCCAGTTGGCCAATGCCGGCGGAGTTCACGCGCAGCGCTGCGCCCATTTTGGAGCGCGAGTCGTAAAACGAAGCGCCCAGGCTGCCTCTTGCGCCGCGCCAGTTCACACCGATCTCGTTGTTGCGAGTGATGATGGGCTGCATTTCGAACACCTGCTCGACCGACTGGCCCGGCTTGTTCACGGCGCGCAGCACCAGGCCGACGTCCGGCAAGCCAAAGCCTTCAGCGCTGGAGGCGAAAGCGGACCAGTTCTGGTTGAAGCGCCACACGGCGCCGATATTCTTCACGTTCTTGGTGAAGCTGCGTTCGCCGCCTTGCACCAGGCGGCTGCCGTAGGCGGCCAGGGTGGTGTAGGTGTCCACATTCAGCCTGGCGTCTTCGTGGCGCACGCCGCCGCGCACGGTCAGCGGGCCGGTTTCGTATTCGACCTGGGTGAATGGAGCCAGCGAGGTGAAGTCCAGCTTTGGTACCCAGGTGCGGCCGGTGCCGGCCAGCCATTGCTTGGTGCGGTCGCGCAGGTAGTCCAGGCCGGCGGTGAATTCCAGGCCGCTGACCAGGGTATTCGGGCGCACGTAAGTCATCTTGGCGCCGTATTTGTCGGCCACTACTTCGGACTGGTCGTACAGCGTGCCTTTCGGTGCAATCGCGACGTCCTGGAAGGTGGAGGTGTTGGTTGCTCCATACAGCGAGGCGAAGTCCTGCTTGAAGAACTGCGCGTTGAAGCTGCCGCCCAGCAGGTCGTTGTGGCGGTATTCCAGGCTGCTGGTTTCCACCTTGTTGCGTGGCGGCGCACCTGGCGGCGTGCCTGGGGTGGCGCTGGTTGGGGTGCCGGTGGCGAAGTTTGCGCTGACTGGCTTGTAGTCGCCATCGCCTTCCATGCGGAAGCGGTTGATGGTCAGTTGCAGGTGCTGGTCGCCGAAGTTCTTGCCGATCTTGAAGAACAGGTCGGTACCTTCCGAATCCATGGTGTCGCCTTGCACGGCTTCGATGCCGAGCGGGCGGCCCTTGCCGTCGTAGCCCAGGCCGCGCTGCTGGATGCTGCCAAAGGCCAGCAGGTCGAAGTCGCCCGATTTGTGCTGCAGGGTGTAGCCGGTTTTCCAGTCCAGGCTGTCGTGCCGCAGCTGGGACGACATGCGCACATTGATCGCTTGCGAGGTGCCTTCCGCTTTGGGCGATTTGGTGATGTAGTTGATGATGCCGCCGGTGGCGCCCATGCCCTGTATGGCGGAGGCGCCGTTGATCACTTCCACGCGTTCGATGATGGCGGTATCGGCCACATAGCCTTCACGCATGCCGCCGCGCAGCGGGTTGGTTTGCGGGACGCCGTCCAGCAGGATCAGGGCATTGCGGCCACGCAGCGATTCGCCGGTGGAGCTCATTTTCTGGCGGCTCGGGGCGTAGCCGGGAATGTACGTGGCCAGGGCGGCCGATGGGTCGTCCGCCAGCAGGTATTGGGTTTCCAGCTCGCGCTGCGAAATCACGCTGACCGCGCCAGGGATCTTGTCCACGCTCTTGCTGTTGCGGGTTGCCGTAACCACCACTTCCTTCATCGGCTCCTCGGCGCTTTGTGCCAATGCCGCGCTCCCGGAGAGGGCGAGGCAGGCTAGTGCGACGGCACGGGTCAGGGGATTCAGCGTGGTCATTACAGCAACTCCTAAACAGAAAGATACAAAAGAAGGCAGCAATGATAATCATTCTCATTTATAATTTCAAACACTTTATTGCTGACATAAGAAATGCTGACCGGTTTGCTGCGTGCGCGGCTGCGCGATATCCACCTGTATGTGTCCCTGGTTTTCGGGGCGATCTTCGTCATTGCCGGCCTGACTGGCGTGGCGATCGCCTGGACGCACGAACTCGATGGGATGCTGAATCCGGGCCTGCTGCACTCGCGTGGGCCCGCCGGCCAGCCGGATGCCGCGCCATCGCCGGCCCAGGCCCAGGCCGCAGTCGAGCGCCTGGCCGCCGCCCCGGGCTATGGCAAGCCGAGCCTGCTGATGTTGCCGTATGAGGCGGATGACGCCTATGTGGCCTGGTACCGCAAGCCGAACAAGGACAAGGGCAGTTTCGATACCGATATTTCGCGCCAGGTCATGCTGGACCGCTACACGCTGGACATCCTCGGCGAGCGCAACTACGGCGAATTTGGCCTGTCGCGCGAGCTGTTGATGCCGACCCTATTCCACCTGCACCGCTATATGTTTGCCGGCGACGCCGGCAAGACCGTGATCGGCATCGCCGGCCTGCTGTTGACGATCACTTCGCTGCTGGGTTTCGCGCTGTGGTGGCCGAAACATACCCTGGCCAGCCTGCGCAAGGCACTGGCCGTGCGCGGCGCCGTGACTTCGCGCCAGTTCAACTACAGTTTTCACCGTTCGGCAGGCTTTTTCATGACGCCGGTGCTGGCGGTACTGGGCTTTACCGGCATGGCGATGAATTTGCCGGATTGGGTGCGGCCGGTGGTGGGGGCCGTCGCAACGATGGAGCACAGCGGCAAAGTGGCCAATAGCCCGGCCCAAGGCCGCCAGCCGATCACGGTGGCGGCCGCGCTGGAAATCGCCCAGCAGCGCGTGCCGCAAGGCCGCCTGTCGCGCGTGTCGCTCGGCTCGGCCAAGGCGCCTTATGAAATCCGCCTGCGCCAGCCCGGCGAGATCCGCGAAGGCGACGGCAGCACCCGCGTCAGCGTGGATGCTTTCAGCGGCGCCCTGCTGCGCGTGCGCGACCCCTTGAATGCGGCGGCGGGCGATACCTTCATGGACTGGCAGTTCCCGCTGCATACCGGCGAGGCCTTTGGCCTGCCGGGCCGGGTGCTGGTTTCGTTCAGCGGGCTGGCGCCGCTGGCATTCATGATTACCGGCCTGGTGTTGTGGCTGGGCCGCCGCGCGATGCACCGCAAAGCCCGTGCCGCCGCTGCAAAAGCTAGCATGAATGAAGTGAAAAAAGTTGCTAATCGGTCACAAATGCATCACACTGAAAGCTGTGGAAATGTGTGAGTTTTTGTGGCTGCTGCACGATGAATGCACTGAACCTTAATCCGGCAGTATTGCTGGAAATCATCAATCTTCAAACCGATATTGCCCGCCAGGGCCTGGACCTTGGCGGCGTCATGCAACTGGTCTGCCAGCGCGCCGGCGCCTTGTGCGGCGCCACGGCTGCGGTGGTGGAACTGGCCGAAGGCAGCGAGATGGTGTACCGCGCTGCTGCCGGCGTGGCTGAAGGTGCGCTCGGGCTGCGGCTGAAGCGAGAAGGCAGCCTGTCCGGCTTGTGCGTCGCACAGGACAAGATCCTGCAATGCGACGATTCCGAAACTGATCCGCGCGTCGATCGCGCGGCTTGCCGCAGGGTAGGCCTGCGTTCGATGCTGGTGGTGCCTTTGCGCCATGAGGGCGAGACTGTCGGCGTGCTGAAAGTCGGCGCACCGCACGTGAATGCCTTCGACGCTTACCAGGCGCAAATCCTCGGCCTGCTGTCGGAACTGATTGGCGCCGCCATCTACCACGCCGTGCAATACGAATCGAGCGACCTGTATTACCGCGCCACCCATGATGCCTTGACCAGCCTGGCGAACCGAGCGCTGTTTTACGACCGCCTGCGCCAGCAACTGGCGCAAGCCAGCCGCGCCGCCAACAGCGTGGCCGTGGTCAACATCGACATGGACGGGCTGAAGGCGATCAACGACAACCTTGGCCACCGTGCCGGCGATGCCGCCATCTGCCAGGTGGCCCAGCGCATTTCACGCGAACTGCGGCAGGAAGACCTGGCGGCGCGCCTCGGTGGCGACGAATTCGGCATCATCCTGTGCGGTGTGCGCGACCGTGACGGCGTTGGCAACAAGTGCAACATCATCACCAACGCCATCGGTGCGCCGTTCGAGTTCGAAGGCCGTGCGCTGCGCCTGGGCGCCAGCATCGGCTATGCCATCTGCCCGGAAGACGGGCAGGACATGGACAAGCTGATCGAGCTTGCCGACCAGGCCATGTATCGTGTCAAGCACGCGCGCAAGGCTGTTGCAGCGTAGTATCGTTTGGAGTCGCGGCGCTTAGCCTGATAGTATTGTTTGCATCTCCCCGAATAATAAGAAAGCGAGGGTGTGATGAAACGCTGCTTATGGTTGGCGGCATTGCTGCCGCATGCAGTCATGGCGCAGGAGGCACCAGCTCCGAGCCTGACGACCACCGTTACCTTTGCCAGCCAGTACGTATCGCGCGGCATCCGGCAAACCTGGGACAAGCCGGCCCTGCAACTTGGCATCGATTACGTCCACCCCAGCGGCCTGGTTGCCGGCACCTGGGCCTCGAACGTCAGCGACAAGTTCATCGAAGATGCGAAGATCGAATGGGACTTGTATGCGGGCTATTCGGCCAGCAAAGGCGATATCGGCTACAGCCTGATCCTCTACGAATACCTTTACCCCGGCGCCAAGGTCAGCGCCACCGATACCACGTTCAACTACACCGAGCTATCGCTGGGCCTGACCTACAAGTCGGCCTACGTCAAATACAACTACACGGTCAGCCCGCATTTCTTCGGCATCACGCACGGGCGCGGCACGCGCTACCTCGATATCGGCCTGAACCAGGACCTGGGCAATGGCTACACGCTCAACCTGCATGCCGGCGATGCGCGCGTGGGCGGGGCCGGCAACGATATCTGGGACTGGCGCGACGCCAAGGCCGGCGTCACCAAGGCGCTGGAGGGCGGCTGGTCGATTGCGGCCGCCGTCACGCGCGGCTGGGGGGCGACCAATGTGTATCGCGAGTACACCAACGGCGTGCCCGGTGCCAATGGCCAGCTGGCCTATTCGAACACGGAAAAAGCCACTTTCGTCCTGACCGTTGCCAAGACTTTCTGAGGAGCGCCGCATGTTGTCGAACCTCTCGCTGAACGCCAAGATCAGCGTTACTGCCACCGCGCTGGTGGTTCTCAGCCTGGCCATTACCGCGGCGGTGACGGGCTTCGAAAGCAGCCGCACTGCCGAACGCGATGCGATGAACCTGGCGCGCACACAGGCTGCAGCAGCGGCGTCGGCGCTGCAATCGCGTATCGGGCGCAACCTGGCCACCGTGATCCAGCTTGGGGCAACCCAGCGTGCGACGCGCGGCGCCAATGTGCCGCTGTCGCGCGAACAGACCGGTGAAATTACCAAGATCGTGGTGCTCGGGTCGGACGACCTGATAGGTGGTGCGGTCACGTGGGAACCGAATGCGCTGGACAACAAGGATGCCGAATACGCCAACAAGAAGCCTGAGTTCGATGCCAGCGGGCGCTACATGCCTTATTACACGAAGGCCCAGGGGGGCGGCACCAATGTCGAGCCGATCGTTTTCGATCCCAAGCCCGGCGCCAACGACTGGTATGACATCCCCAAGCGTACCGGCAAGGTATTCTTCACCGAGCCGTATTCCTATCCGGTCAACGGCAAGGATGTGCTGATGGCGTCGCTGGTGGCGCCGATCATGATCGATGGGCAGTTCCGCGGCACGGCCAGCGCCGATTTCATGCTGACGCGGCTGGGTGAAATCCTCAAGGGCTTGAAATCGATCGAAGGAGGGCGCCTGTCGCTGGTGTCGAACGGCGGCCTGTATGCCAGCAGCCCGAGCGAAGCCCTGATCGGCAAACCTGCCACCGATATTCCGAAACAGGGCCTGGAAGCGATCCGCAACGGCCAGCCTTACGAGTACACGGACAAGGACGATATGGTGCACTTGCTGCAGCCTTTGGCTCTGCATCCGGACATCGCGCCGTGGGCGGTAAAGATGAGCTTCCCGCACAAGGTGGCAACGGCGCCGGCGCGCCAGCTGCTGAAATATACTTTGCTGGTGTCGCTGGTGTGTGCGCTGGCGACAGGACTGATCCTGGTGATGGTGCTGTCCCGCCTGATGCGGCCGGTACGCGAGCTGGCCGATGCGATGACCGGCCTGGCCAGCGGCGACGCCGATCTTGGGGCACGGCTGGAAGTTCGCGGCAAGGATGAACTGGCGGTAATCGGCAGTGGCTTCAATACCTTTGTCGCGAAGATCCATTCGGTGCTGGCGCGGGTCCGCGATTCCTCGGAGAGCGTGGCCACGGCAAGCATGGAAATCCGGCAGGGCAATACCGACCTGTCCTCGCGCACCGAGGAGCAGGCGAGTGCGCTGGAGGAGACGGCGGCGACCATGGAGCAGCTCACCAGCACCGTGCGCCAGAACGCCGACAATGCGCGCCAGGCCAACCAGCTGGCGGCGCAGGCGTCGGAAGTGGCCGCGCGCGGCGGGCAGGTGGTGTCGCAGGTGGTCGATACCATGGCCTCGATCAACCAGTCCTCGCGCAAGGTGGTGGACATCATTTCCGTCATCGATGGCATTGCCTTCCAGACCAATATCCTGGCCCTGAACGCGGCGGTGGAAGCGGCGCGCGCCGGCGAGCAGGGGCGCGGCTTCGCGGTGGTGGCGAGCGAGGTGCGCAACCTGGCCCAGCGCAGTGCGGCAGCGGCGAAAGAGATCAAGGAACTGATCGGCAGCTCGGTCGGCGAAGTGGAGGCGGGCAGCGCGCTGGTGGCGCAAGCCGGCAGCACAATGGATGAGGTGGTGGCCAGCGTGCGCCGCGTCAGCGATATCGTCAACGAGATCAGCGCGGCCAGCGGTGAACAGAGCACCGGCATCGGCCAGGTCAACCAGGCCATCAGCCAGATGGATGGGGTAACGCAGCAAAATGCCGCGCTGGTGGAGCAGGCGGCCGCCGCGGCGGAAAGCCTGCAGCAGCAGGCCGCAACGCTGGTGGCGCTGGTCGGCGAATTCCGCATGGAGCAAGCGGTGCGCGCTCCGGCCACGGTGAGTGCTAGTCTGGCCCTTTCCGAAAGGAGGCCGTCATGACCCAGCAACAATATCAGAGCTGCATCGAAGCCTGCAATGATTGCGCCGCCGCTTGCGACCATTGCGCCGCCAGCTGCCTGCAAGAGCAGGACGTGGCCAGCCTGGCCCATTGCATCGCGACCGATATCGATTGCGCCCAGGTGTGCCGCGTTTGCGTCGGCCTGATGCAGCGCGGCAGCAAGCTCGCTTCAAACCTGTGCGAAGCGTGTGCCGAGATTTGCGATGCCTGTGCCGATGAGTGCGAGCAGCATAGCCACGAGCATTGCAAGGATTGCGCGCTCGCGTGCCGCCGTTGCGCCGGCGAGTGCCGCAGCATGTCCGGCATGGCGCAAGCGCAGGTGCGGCCGGCGGCGATCCCGCCGCGCCATTGATCAGAAGCGGCTGGACGGCCAGTTCTTTTTTTCGCCCTTGTCGGCTTTGGCGGGCGCCGCGAACTCGCGCACCGACAGCATGCGTTCGGCGCCTACCGTATTGACGGCGAAGCCATTGCGGCCGGCCGCCTTGACGCAGTAGAGCGCCTGGTCGGCAGCCAGCATCACTTTGTCGACATCGGCCGGCAGCTCGGTAGTGAGGGCGATGCCGATGCTGGCAGTGACGTTGAGCGGGCGGCCATTCACTTCGAAAGGGGCCTGCATGGCCGCCACGATTTTCTGGCCCAGCAGGTTGACGTCGTGGCCGGCTTCCAGGTGTTCGAACACGATCACGAATTCGTCGCCGGCGATGCGCGCCACGGTATCCGTGCTGCGCACGGCGTTGCGCAGGCGGTCGGCAAACTGGATCAGCACGGCGTCGCCGGCCTGGTGCCCGAAGTTGTCGTTAATTCCTTTGAAGTAATCGATGTCGAGCACGGCCAGGCCGATCTGCTGGCCGGCGCGGATGGAGCGCTTCAGCGCCTGCGGGAAAAACTCGTCGAACATGCGGCGGTTGTGGGCGCCGGTCAGCGGGTCGGTCGTCGCCAGGTGCTGCAGGTTGCGTTCGGCCCTTTGCTGCTGGCGCGCCACCTGGTAGAAGGCGCGGCTAAGGTGGCCGAACTCGTCGGGCTTTTCCGAGTTGAATTGTTCGATACCGATATTGCCGCGGCCGAAAGCACGCACCTGGCCGTAGAGCTTGTACAAGGGCGCGAGCAGGGCGCGCATCGACAGCCAGGCGGCCAGGCCGGCCACCAGGGCCACCACCGAAGCGGCCAGCAGGGCGCGCCAGCGCAGGCTGGGCATGGAGGCAAAGACATCGCGGATGGGGAAGGAGACGGCGAGCGTCCAGTCGGCCTTTTGCAAGCGCTTGTGCGCCAGCAGCACCGGCTGGCCGTCGTCGACGGCATCGTCGCGCCAGCCATCCGCATTGGCCAGCACGGACTGGCCCAGGGTGCCCGGGCCGGCAGCCTGCGTCAGCACGCGGTTCTGGTCCGGGTGGTAGAGGGTGGTGCCGTCGGCGGTCAGGATGAACAAATAGCCCTCCGCCTTGCCGCGCAGGGCGTTCAGCTGGCCGGCAAAAGCAGGGCGCTGCAAATCGATGGTGCCGACCAGGATGTAATCGATGCCGCCGCCGCGGCCAAACACCGGCTGGGTAATCGCCAGCACCGGCCGGCCGGAAAGTACGCTGCGGAATGGCGCCGAGACAATGCCTTCCTGGGCCGAAACGGTGTCGCGGAAGTACTGGCGGTTTTTGCTGTTGAGTTTGCCGATCATGCGGCGGTCCAGCAGGTTGGCGACCAGCTTGCCGCCGCTGTCGTAGGCGGTGACGTTGAAGAACTCGTCGCGCAGCGCCCCGCGCAGCTCGAGCTGGGACTGGATCTTGTTCGCGGCGATCGGTTCGGCCTGCATGCTCTCCGCCAGCACGCGCAAAACTTGCTGTTTGGAAGTGATGTCGCGATCGAGGTAGGCGGCAGCACTCGACAGCATGGACATTTCCTGTGCAGCAATAACCTTGCGCATTTCCTGCTCGGCCACGAGCAAGGACACCCCGGCGACCAAGGCGGCAGCAACCATGACCATCAGCACCAGCAGGGCTGTAATCTTGAATTTGAAAGTGTGGAGTCTAGGAATTCGGCGCACAACCATCTCCTGAAGGGGAGAATGCCAGGCGAGGGTTTGGCCAGAAGGAAACGTTGCGCGGGTGTAAGGCGCAGGGCAAGTATAAAGCAATGCGGCCGTCCAAGCTACTGCGGCATACTGCTCGTTGTCGCATGGCAACTCAACAGTAGCGGCCTGAAAGTCGGGGTCAGGTCTGGCAATCGGACACGGCCCGGCTGGGGCCGTGTCCGATTGCCAGACCTGACCCCGACTTTCATATGTTAACATCCCGGCCTCGACAGAATGGCCGGAGATTCCTGTGCAGCATCCGATTCGCTTCTATGACAAACCCGCCGGCGGCCTTGGCTCGCTGAATGGCACCGCCAAGGCATTGCGCAGCAATAGCCCGCTGCCGGCTTTGAAAGTACTGCCGCAACTGAACCAGCCGGGCGGGGTGGATTGCCCGGGCTGCGCTTATCCGGATTCGCCGAAGGACAAGGCAGTCGATTTCTGCGAGCAGGGCGCGTGGGCGGTTGCACATGAGTCGACGGCGCGGCGCGCTACGCCGGAGTTCTTCGCGGCCAATCCGCTGTCGGCGCTGCGCACCCGCGCCGAGTGGGAACTGGAAGGCTGCGGCCGCCTGACGGCGCCGATGCTGTACGACCGCGCCAGCGATACCTACCGCGAGATCGAGTGGGAGCAGGCCTTCCAGCTGGCGGCCGGCGCGCTCAAGGCGCTCGATGCGCCAGACCGGGCGGTGTTCTATGCCTCCGGCCGCAGCAGCAACGAGGCGGCTTTCCCTTACCAGCTGTTTGCGCGCGCCTTCGGCACCAACAACATGCCCGACTCGTCGAACTATTGCCACGAGTCGTCCGGCATGGCGCTGGGCACGACGCTGGGCGTGGGCAAGTCGACCGTTACGCGCGAGGACTTCGAGCACGCGCAAGCGATCTTCGTCTTCGGCCAGAACCCTGCCACCAACCATCCGCGCATGCTGGGCGACTTGCGCGAGGCTTCGCTGCGCGGTTGCCGCATTGCTGCCTTCAACCCGATGCTGGAGCCGGGCTTGCGCGGCTTCGCCGATCCGCAATCGCCGCTCGAGACCCTGTCCGGGCGCGGCACGCGCATCGCCAGCGAGTATTTCCAGGTGCGCGTGGGTGGCGACCTGGCGGCCATCACCGGCATGTGCAAGGCGGTGCTGGAAGCCGAGGAGGCGGGCGGCAAGGTGCTGGACCGCGACTTCATCGCGCGCCACACCAGCGGCTTCGAGGAGTTCGCCGCCACCGTGCGCGCGCAATCCTGGCAGCAGGTCGAACAGGATAGCGGCCTGTCGCGCGAGCAGATTGAAAAAGCGGCGGCAATCTACATCGCCTCCAGGGCCACCATTGCCACTTGGTGCATGGGCCTGACCCAGCACGAGTATGCGATCGAGACGATCCAGATGCTGGTCAACCTGATGCTCTTGCGCGGCAACGTCGGCAAGCCGGGTGCGGGACTGATGCCGGTACGCGGCCACTCGAACGTGCAGGGCGACCGTACCGTGGGCGTGACCAACCGGCCCAAGAAAGAATGGCTGGAGGGGCTGCAGCGCGTGTTCGGCTTTACCCCGCCGGCGCAGCATGGACTGGACGCGGTGGCGGCCATCAACGGCATCATGGATGGTTCGGTGCATGCCTTCCTTGGCCTGGGCGGCAACTTCGCCGTGGCCGGGCCGGATACGCCGCGCGTATTGCGGGCGATGGAGCGCCTGCAATTGACCGTGCATATCGCCACCAAGCTGAATCGCACCCACCTGCATCCGGGCCGGGTCGGCCTGCTGCTGCCTTGCCTGAGCCGCACCGAGCGCGATGAACAGGAGGGCGGCCGCCAGTTCGTCAGCGTGGAGGACACGGCCAGCATGGTGCACGCTTCGGCAGGGCGCAGCGACCCGGCCAGCGCCAAGCTGCGCTCCGAGCCGCATATCGTGACCGAGCTGGCGCGCCATACGCTGGCCACAGGCGCAGCGATGCCCGCCATCGACTGGCAAGCCATGGGCAGCGACTACGGCGTGACGCGCTCGCTGATCGAACAAGTGGCAAGAACTGCCGTGGCGGGCTTTGAACAGTACAACGAGCGCATCGCGCAGCCGCGCGGCTTCCACCTGCCGAACAGTGCGCGCAACCGGGACTGGAAGACGGCCAGCGGCAAGGCCCAGTTCAGCGCCATCGCGCTGCCGCAGGATACCATCATGGGCCTCGCCCGCGCTGCCTTCGGCGACCAGGTACTGTGCCTGGCCACCGTGCGTGCGCACCGCCAGTACAACACCACCGTCTACCGCGATACGACCGGCGAAGTAGACCGCTACCGCGGCGTGCACCATACGCGCAAGGTGCTGTTCATCTCCGCCGGGACCATGGCGCGGCTTGGCCTGCGCGACGGCCAGCTGGTCGACGTGCATGCCGCTGCTCCCGATGGCATCGCCCGCAAGTGCAGCGGCTACCAGCTGGTGCAGTACGACGTGCCGGATGGCGACCTGTTCGGCTATTTCCCCGAATTGACGCCGCTGATTTCCCCGGCGCTGGTGGCGCGCGGTTCGGCCACGCCGGCCTTCAAGGAAGTGCCGGTCCTGCTCAAACCCGCGGAATAATCGGTTCTTCGTGGTGCATCGGCGCATCGAGCGGGATGGTGATGCGGAAGGTGGTGCCTACGCCGGGCATGCTGTCGACGTGGATCTTCCCGCCCAGGATCGTGGTGACGATGTTGTGCACGATGTTCAGCCCCAGTCCTGAACTGCCTTCGCTCATGCGGGTGGTGAAGAAGGGATCGAAGATGCGATTGAGGTGGCCGGACGCGATGCCGGCGCCGTCGTCGCTGATGATGATTTCGGCCTGCTCGCCGCAAGGCACCGGCACCGTGATCGACAGCCGGCCGTGGCCGCGATTGTTGAAGCCGTGCATGAGGGCGTTGTTCACCAGGGCCGCCAGCACCTGGCCCAGCGGGCCGGGGTAGCTGTCCATCGCCACCAGTGGCGCCACGTCCACCGTGACTTCGTAGGGCGTCTTGCGCAGCACAGGCGACAGGGTGCTCATGTTTTCCTGGATGACCGCGCCCAGGTCGAAGCGGCGGCGCTGCGAGCTGGCGCGGTCCACTGCGACCTGCTTGAAGCTCGACACCAGGTTGGCCGCGCGTTCGATATTGCGCGTCAGGAGCAGGCCGATGCCGTCGGCCTCGTCAAGGAACCGGTGCATGTCCGAGCGGCGCAAGCCGCCCTCGAAACGCTGGCCCAGCGCATGGATCTTGTCGTGCAGCGTGCTGGCGGCCACCATGCTGTTGCCGATCGGCGTATTGAGTTCATGGGCGATACCGGCCACCATCGAACCCAGCGCCGCCAGCCGCTCGCTACGCGCCAGTTCATCCTGCGCATGGCGCGCGGCCTCGGTGCGCTCGGCCACGCGCCGCTCCAGCGACTCGTTGAGGGCGGCCAGCTCCTCGTACAGCACGGCCCTTTCCGACAGCCCGGCCAGGATGTTCTCGCGCATTTCATTGATCTTGTTGGCCAGCAGGTCCAGCTCAGTATTGCCGCCGTGCTTCAGCTCCAGCGGCTTGCTGCCAAGGTTGTCGATGGTCAGGTGGCCGAGATAGTCGCTCAATTGCTGCAGCGGCTTGCCCAGCCAGTGCCGCACCACCAGCACGAAGATGAACCACAGCGCCAGGGTCTTGATCACCGAGTTCACCAGGATCAGGAAAAAGCCGTATTCGACCTGGCTGAGGATGATGCGCCGGTTCGAATAAACGGTCCACTTGCCGATTTCCTGCGGGGTGCCGTTTTCGAGCTTGTACGAAATCGCGAACTCGCGGCTGAAGATCTGCCCGAACAGGCCATCGTCGCGCTGCGGCGGTGCCAGCCGGCCATCGGGCTGCGCTTGCATGTGCTTGCCGTGTTCATCGAGCACGGTGCCGACGGCGCGTACCAGCTTGCCCTGGTCGTCGACCACCTTGATGCCGACCACGATCGGCAGCTCCTTCATGCCGGCCAGGATGCCGCGCACGATGTCGTCGTTAAAGCGCCACATGGCATCGGCAATGCCCGGGCCGAAGGTGTGCTGCATCGCCTCGATCTCGCTTTCGACGCGGCTGCGGGTGTGCCTGTATTCGGCCGATAGCTGGACGATGGTGACCACCAGCGTTACCAGAAAATAACAGCCGAAAATGATGCGCAACAGGCGTGCGGCGATCGACTGGGTCATAGTTCCCGTGGGGAAATTTCACAATGAGCGAATGGCTGCTCCCATGAAAGTATAGGCTTTGCAAGTGCTTTTGTTACTCAATTGTTGCAAAACTGTAATCCAGATTAGGGAAATAACATCGTACAATGTGAAATTTTTCAACTGTAGAAAATTAACAGGTTTGCTGTGTCGACAACTGTGTCTTACTTCCAGTCCCGCCTTGGGGCCGGATTTTCCATCGCTGGTTCCGCAATTACCCTGACCCTGTCCGGGGTCGAAGAATCCGGCAATCCGCAAGCCTTCACGCTGGCATTCCAGGGCCCCGCCGCGCCCGAACTTGCCCAGCAAACGGTGATGCTGGAACGCGCCGGCGACGAAGCGCTGGCCATTTTCATCGTGCCGTCCGGCCGCAATGGCGCCGGTGTGCAGTACCACGCCGTCTTCAATAACTAATCCCTCAGGAGTTCTTATGACAATGCCTTTGCCTTACCTGGGCGAGATCAAGCTCGTCTCGTTCGATTTTGCGCCCCGGGGCTGGGCTTTCTGCAATGGCCAGTTCTTGCCGATTAACCAGAACCAGGCACTGTTTTCCCTGCTGGGGACTACCTACGGCGGCAACGGCCAGACCACCTTTGCCTTGCCGGACTTGCGCGGACGCATGCCGCTGCATATCGGGGACGGCATCATCCAGGGGCAAGCCGGCGGCGAGTTTGCGCATACGTTGACGCTTAACGAGATACCCGCCCACACCCATCGCGCATACGCCAGTGTGGCCCAGGCCAGTACCGCGGACCCGAACGCCGCACTGCTGGCACGCAAAGGCCGTTTGACTGCCGATAACTTCAACGGCACCCCGAATACCACGCTGGTGTCGACCCAGGTGTCGAATACCGGCGGCGCGCAGCCGCACGAGAACACGCAGCCCTACCTGGCGCTGAATTTCATCATCGCCCTGCAGGGTGCTTTCCCTTCCCCTAACTGAACGGAGCCGAACATGGCTGATTCCTATATCGGTGAAATCCGAATGTTTGCTGGCAATTTTGCGCCGGCCGGCTGGGCCTTCTGCGATGGCACGCCATTGCCCATTTCCGAATACCAGGCCTTGTTCGACCTGGTCGGCACAACCTACGGCGGCGATGGCCAGAGCACCTTTGCCTTGCCGGACTTGCGCGGCCGTGTGCCGGTCCATGCCGGCACCCATTCGTCCGGCCGCACGCTGACTTTGGGCGAGCAAGGCGGCGTGGAGAGCGTGACGCTGACGACGCAGCAGATCCCCAGCCACACGCACCTGATTGTCGCCAGCAGCGACCGCGGCAGCGCCGCCTTCACCAATACCACAGGCTACCCGGCAGCAACGGCCACGGCAGGCAGCGCGATTTACGGCACCTCCGACAACAGCGTGCTGCAAATGGCCGCCAATGCCATCACGTCAACCGGGGGCTCGCAGCCACACGAAAACATGGCGCCTTTTACCGGCGTCAATTTCATTATCTGCCTGCTTGGCTCGACCCCAAGCGCGAACTGAGGAGATACCGATGAGTGCACCATTCGTAGCGGAAATCCGCATGTTCGCCAACAACTTTGCGCCCGCCGGCTGGGCCACTTGCGATGGCCAGTTGCTGCCGATTTCGCAAAACACGGCGCTGTTCTCCTTGCTGGGGACCACCTATGGCGGCGACGGCAAAAGCACGTTTGCCCTGCCTGACCTGAACGGCCGCGCGCCCCTGCATCCAGGGCAGGGGCCCGGCCTGTCTTACCGCGAGCTGGGCGAAATGCATGGCGTGGCAACGCTTACCCTGGTCGAGGCGGAAATTCCCGCCCATACCCACCAGTTGCAGGCCACCGGGGTTGCGGCTACCCAGCTGTCGCCCAGCCCGTCAAGCGGTTTTGCCAGGAACACCCAGGTCAACCAGGCCTTCAGCAAAACGGTGGCCGGCATGCAGCCGATGCGCCCCGAGGTGCTGGCACCGGCCGGTAGCTCGCTGCCGCACAACAACCGCCAGCCTTATCTTGGCCTGTTGTTCTGCATTGCGCTGCAAGGCGTATTTCCGCCGCGCTCGTGATGAAAGTCTCGCTGCGTGCTGAATCCGGAGCCGACCGCGCATTCCTGCGCTGCGTGTTCGACCAGGTGCGCGCGCAGGAATTTGCGGGCCTGGAGCAGGGAATGCTGGGCAGCCTGCTCGACATGCAATTCGCGGCACAGCAGCAATCCTACCGGCAGGCCTATGCCGGCGCCCGCTTCGAGATTGTCGAAGTGGACGGCGTGCCGGTCGGCCGGCAGGTGGTCGCGCAGTCCGGAGCCGGCCTGCTGCTGGTCGACATCGCATTGCTGGCGCAGTGGCGCGGGCAGGGCATTGGCAGCGCGCTGTTGCGCAAGCTGCAGCAGGAGGCGGCCAGCGCGGGCTCGCCGCTGCGCATCCACGTAGCACTGAATAATCCGGCCGAGGCGCTGTACCGCCGCCTGGGCTTTAAAGAAACTGGGGTGTCCGGCATGCACCGGACCATGGAATGGGAGAACGACAATGAATGATCGAGTGACTTCGCGACGCACTGTGCTGAAAGCCGGCGGCGGTTCGCTGCTCGTGGCGGGCCTGGGCCTGGCGCCGGCCGCGCAGGCAGCACAAGGCGGCAACTTTGCCTGGAGCCGCGCGGGCGCAGAACGCCTGGCCGGCCAAGTGTTCTGGCTGAACCATCCGGAACACCGCGCGCTGCAGATCAAGCTGGAAACGGTGGAAGCAGCCAAGCTGGCGCCGGAAGGCGCGGAAGGCAAACAATTTACGGTGGTGTTCTCTGCCGCCGCGCTGCCGGCCATCCAGTCCGGCAGCTATGAAATCGAAAACGAAGCGACGGGCCGCCAGCTGGTGTTCCTGCAGCCGGGTGCCCGCCAGGGCGGCCGTATCACGCTGCGCGCCGACTTCAACCTGCACGTCTAAGGAAACACAATGCATAAGCACGCCTCCGCCAACCGTTTCTACCGCCTCGTCTGGAGCACGGTGCATCGCTGCTGGGTAGCCGTGGCCGAAGGCACGCGCAGCCATGGCAAGGGTGCGGCACGCCGCCGCGCTGTCGCCGTGCTGGCAGGCAGCCTGGCGGGCGCCGCTGCCGCTGCCGGTCCGCTGCCGCCGAATGCGCTGCCGAACGGCATGCAACTGGCAGCCGGGCAGGCGGGCGTGCGTGTGCAGGGCAATAGCATGACTGTCGGCCAGGCCACGCAGCAGGCAATCCTGAACTGGCAGGCCTTCAATATCGGCGCCAATGCGCAGGTCCGCTTCGACCAGCCGAGTGCCTCGGCGGTGGCGCTGAACCGTGTGGTGGGCGGCCAGGCCAGCGAAATTTTCGGCAAGCTCAGCTCCAACGGCAAGGTATTCCTGGTCAATCCTCAGGGCGTGCTGTTCGGCGCCGCTGCGCAAGTGGATGTGGGCGGCCTGGTAGCGAGCAGCCTTGGCATCTCCGACCAGGATTTCCTGTCCGGCAGCTACCGCTTCAGCGGCAATGGCAGCGGCGCGGTACGCAATGAAGGCAGTATCAAGGCAGACGGCGGCGTGGTGGCGCTGCTTGCACCTGCCGTATCGAACAGCGGCAGCATTACAGCGGCTGGCGGCAGCGTGGCGCTGGCGGCCGGGAAAGCGGTTGCCCTGGACTTCCGCGGCGACGGCCTGATCACGGTGCGCGTGGAGCAGGGGGCGCTTGACGCGCTGGCGGAAAACAAGGGCTTGCTGCAAGCGGATGGTGGCCAGGTGCTGCTGACGGCAAAGGCAGCGGATGCTTTGGCTCGGTCGACCGTCAATAACGCGGGTGTTGTGCAAGCGCGCGGGCTGTTGGCCGACGGTGGCACGATCCGCCTGGTGGGCGATGGCCAGGTACATGCGGGCCAGCTCGATGCGTCGTCGGCCAAGGGCCGGGGCGGCAGCGTGAGTGTGGAAGGCGGCTTTGTCGCGCTGGATGGCACGGTGCGGGCCGACGGCAAGGAGGGCGGCAGCATCGCCATGAAAGCGGCCGGCGACCTGTCGGCTGCTTCGGCATTGTCGGCTGGTGCTGCTGCCGGACGTGGCGGCAGCATTTCGCTGGTTTCCGGCGCCAGCGTGGTGGAAAACAGTTCGGCATCGGTCAGCGTTGCCGGTTCCACCGGCGGCGGTACCATTGCAATCGAGGCGGGCGGCAGCCTGCTTGCTTCGGGGCGCCACGATGCGCGCGGCGCTGAGGGGCAGGGCGGACGCGTCGACATCAGCGGCGCCGACGTGCGCCTGCTGGGCGCCACGGTCGATGCCTCCGGCGCTACCCAGGGCGGCCTGGTACGCGTTGGCGGTGCCTTCCAGGGTGGCGCGACCCGCGCCGACGCGCCGGACGCCGACCGTTTCACCGGGCGTTGGGGGGCAACGGCAAATATCGCCAGTTCAAATGCCACCTTCATCAATGACGGCACGGTGCTGGACGTCTCGGCGCACGGTGCAGGCGGGCAGGGCGGCACTGCCATCGTGTGGTCGGATAAGCAGACCACCATGCTGGGCGCAATCAAGGCCAGCGGCGCGGGCCGCGGCGGCGCGGTGGAAGTCTCGGCGCACGAAGAACTGCGCTATGTGGAACTGGAGCGCCTGGAGATCGGCGCCGGCGGCCGCCTGCTGCTGGACCCCAAGGATATCGTGATCGGCGAACGCTCCAGCCAGTGGACGTATGACGCCATCATCGGCAAGGGCTTCAGCGGCGCCAGGAACGTCGACGTGGCGAGCCTGAAGGACGGCGAAGGCTTTGGCTCCAGCGTCGCCCTGACCTCGGACGGCAAGGGGCTGGCTGTGGGCGCCCCTTATAACGAAGGCGTGGGCGCTGCTGCGGATACGAACTACGGCGCGGTGCGCCTGTTCACGTTCAGCGACGGCCAGTTCAATGGCGGCACCCTGGTGGGGACCATTGGCCGCGGCTTCACTGGCGGCAATAACCTGGACTTGTCAGCGCAACTGTCCGGACAGGACATGTTCGGCAGTTCGGTGGCCTTGAGTAAAACCGGCGACGTGATGGCGGTAGGCGCACTGGCCAACTTCACGGGCAAGGTGTATACCTTCGGTTTTGGGGCTGGCTTCACGGCGCCGGTGTTGAACCAGACGATCACCAGCAATAGCGGCACTGGCAATGGCTTCGGCGTGTCGGTCGCCCTGAACGGCGCCGGCGACAAGCTGGCGGTCGGTGCGCTGCTGACCAATTCAGTGGAGCTGTTCTCGAATTCCGGCGGAACCTTCGGCTACACGGCGTCGGTCACCGGCGGCACTGCGCCCGAGGCGCAATATGGTACGGCCGTGGCGCTGAATGATGCCGGTACCCAGCTGGCGGTGGGTGCGCCGGGCGAGGATTCCGGCCGTGGTGCGGTTTACCTGTACACCAATCCGTTTGCCGGCATCGGTTACGTTGGCAAGATAGGCCAGGGCGCCGGCTGGAAGAACATCAGCCTGAACGAAGGCGAACTGTTTGGTTCTTCGCTGGCGATGAACGATGCCGGCACCCGCCTGGCGGTGGGCGCCCCGGGCAACGGGGGACTTGGCAGTACCGGTCCAGGCCCTGGTGCAGTGCGCGTCTTCGATTACACCGGCAACTACAATGCGATGAACCTGTCGGCGGTCATCGGCCGCGATTACACGCAAGGAGCGAACGCCAGCCTGGATATCGACGACTACGGGAACTTCGGCTTCGCACTCGCCATGAACGGCGCAGGCGACAGCCTGGTCGTGGCGCAGCCGTTCGACAACTCCTTCGACGGCAGTACGGTCGCCAGCGGAACCGTCAGCACATACCGCCTGCTGCCGGCGCCGAATGCAAGCAGCCTGCTGTTCGACCAGAGTTACCCGAAAGCGAGCGTGAACGCATCGGTCGATGCGCAAAAGCTGGCGCAAGCACTGGCGAACGGTACCAGTATCACCCTGCAGGCGAACAATGACATCACCTGGGAAGCGGGCAATAACATCAGCGCCGCAGGCAACGGCCAACTGAGCTTGCAGGCCGGCCGGAGCGTTGCGCTGAACTCGAATATCACGATGGGCGGCGACCTGAACGTGGTCGCCAATGCCGGCACCAGCGCCGGTGTGGTGGATGCCTATCGCGCTTCCGGCTCGGCGACGATTGCAGTGGCCAGCGGCACCGCCATCAATGCCGGCAATGTCAGCCTCACCATCGATACCGGGGCGGGACAGGCCAACAAAGCCAGCGGCGATATCACTATCGCCGGCACGGTGAACGCCGGGACCATCAAAGTCATCAACAAGGGGGCGACCGCAGGCAGCGATGTCGTGATCGGTGCGAGCGGCAGGCTGGTCGGATCAGCCGGAGGGGATGCGCCGACCGTGATTGTGGCGGCAGCCGGCGCCGGCGGGGGGACCTTCACCAACAACGCCGGTACTTTGGCGCTGCAGGGCGGCGCTTCCGGATATTACAACGTGTTTTCCGATTCGCCACAGAACACGCTGGAAGGGATGACCGGCTACAGCAAGCATTACGACCAGGCGTATGACCCGGCGTCTACCTTCAAAGGCAACAGGTTCTTCTACAAATTGGCGCCGACCCTGAATGTGAGCGTGCAAGGTGCCAGCAAGACCTATGATGGCACGGGTGCGCTTCCGAGCCTTTCTTACAGCGCGACCGGCTACATCGATGGCGATTCCGGCAGCCTCACCGGTTCGGCCGAGGCCACCGGTTTTACCAAGAACGCCGGCTTCTATTCCTGGGGGATGGGCACTCTTTCCAGTTCGCTTGGCTACAAGATCAACCTTGTCGCTGGCACTGGCCTGCAGGTCAATCGCAGGGCCCTGACCGTCACTGCAACCGCAAACAACAAGGTATATGACGGCACATTGCCTGCTACCGTGAACGTGGGCGACAACCGCATCAACGGCGATACGCTGACGATTGCGCGCAGCGCTGCTTTCGGCGACAAGAATGTCGGCAACGGCAAGGCGGTCAGTGTTACCGGTATTTCCATTTCCGGAGCAGATGCGAACAACTATTCGCTGACCAGTACGACAGCAGCGACGACCGCCAATATCACCCAGCGCACGCTGAACGTGGGCGCAGCTGTTGCCGACAAGGTCTATGACGGCAGTGCGGCTGCCAGTGCGACGCTTACAGACAACCACGTGGCGGGCGATAGCGTGGTTGTGAACATGGGCGGTGCTGCGTTCACAGACAAGAATGCCGGCCTTGGCAAGACCGTTGATGTGACTGGCTTGTGGCTGTCCGGAGCCGATGCAGGCAACTATGCGCTGGCATCGACCGCTACATCGACAGTTGCCAATATTGCGCAACGCCAGCTGACAGTGGGCGTGAATGCTGCGGACAAGGTGTATGACGGTGCTCTGGCGGCTTCTGTCAGCTATACCGATAATCGTGTCAATGGCGACGTGCTTGGCGTGTCGGGCAGCGCGAGCTTCGCCGACAGGAACGCTGGTAACGGCAAGACTGTGACGGCTAACGGCCTGGCGCTGACGGGGGCTGACTCGGGCAACTATGCGCTGGCTTCGACCACGGCGACCGGAACGGCTTCCATCACGCCGCGTTCCCTGTCGGTGGCGGCTACCGGCAACAGCAAGGTGTACGATGGGACGGCTGCAGCTACGGTGAACTTCAGCGACAACCGGGTGGCAGGGGACGTGCTGGACGTTAGCGGCAGCGCATCGTTCGGCGACAAGAATGCGGGCTCCGGCAAGGCGATTGCCGTGACCGGAATGGCGCTGAGCGGCGCTGACTCAGCCAACTATGCCCTGTCCGGAACCACCGCGGCAGCCAGCGGCGATATTGCCCAGCGCACCCTCAACGTGACGCTTGGCGCCGGCAACAAGACCTATGATGGCACTACTGCGGCAACCGTGAGCTTCGGCGATGACCGCGTGGCGGGCGATGTGCTCACGGTGAGCGGCAGCGCTTCCTTCGATACCAAAAATGCCGGCAATGGCAAGACGGTCAATGTGAGCGGCCTGGCCTTGTCGGGTACCGATTCCGGCAACTATGCGCTGTCCGGCACCACGGCCAGCACCACGGCCAATATCCTCCAGCGCGCGCTGAACGTAAGCGCGGTGGCTGCCAACAAGGTCTACGACGGCAGCATGGCTGCCAGCGTCACGCTGGGCGATGACCGGGTGGCGGGCGATGTGCTCAGCCTTGGCGGCAGCGCGTCCTTCAATGACAAGAATGCC